>FWPU01001769.1_pt1 | contig 62999 bp, 54 predicted proteins | sample 2228361 | NCBI WGS metagenome assembly FWPU01 (sample SAMEA103939777, study PRJEB20133) | metagenome
AAACGCTAAAGCGGGGCGTCCTCGCCCCGCCCGACGGCGAGGACGCCGTCGGGTAGCTTGGTTTTTCGGATAGGCTCTAAGACCGGAAACCGCTTAGGAGGGGCGTCCTCGTCTGTGCGACCCCTGGGCCAGGGACTGGCGCGCACAGGCTCGCCCCGGGATGCGCGACGGCATTACCGTCGCCCGAGGACGCCCTCGGATAGCGGGGTTTCAAGCCTGCCCCCTAGCTACCCGCCACTTTCTTCCAAGGTAAAAGTCCCTTTCAATTGCTGCAGAGAGGCGTCCACGCCCCGTTTCGCGCCGGACTAGACGTGGCGAGGACGCCACTTTGTAGCGAAAAAGACTGCTGGGTAAACTGTCGAGTGGCTAGGCCTGCCCGGACAGCCTGGCAAGGCTGTCCTACTTGTTTCCGGATGCGCTGCAAGAGACCATCGGCTCGATCCGGTGGCCTTTTGGTTTGAGGATGGCCAGAGTGCCAGGCAATTCCTGGAGAGGGAACACCGAGTCCCTTTGTGGCGTCTATGAGATGGGCCTTTGGGCTTGAGAAGCGTTTTGGTGAGGAGGGAGCACATGAGGAGACGCATGACCGGCGTGGCTCCGTGGCTGCTGGGTGTGATGGTCGGGTTGGCTTTGGCCGGCTGCGCAGCCGGACCAACCCCCAGCCAGGCGCCCCATCCTGTGCCTCAGCAGGCCGGCACGAAGCCCGCCTTGCCGCCTACCGAAGAGGCCTATCCTGCTCCCCGGGAGATCAGCCCTGCCGCTACGCCGCCGGCCATCCCGGCGGGTGCCCAGGCATCGGTGGAGGGGGCAAGGGCAGACCTGGCCGGTCGCCTGGGGATGCCGGTTGACCAGGTCCAGGTCGTGCAGGTTGAGGAGGTGGAATGGCCGGATGCCAGCCTGGGCTGCCCGGAGCCGGGCATGATGTACGCCCAGGTGGTGACGCCCGGCTATCGCATCATCCTGGACGCAGAGGGGCAGGAGTACAAGTACCACGCCGACCGGCGGGGACAGGCCGTCTACTGCCCGGCCAGGGAACTGCCGCAGCCCGCCATACAGGTTCCCGAAGCCGCCAAGCCTGTGGTGGAGCAGGCGAAAGCGCACTTGGCCGCCCAGCTGGGGGTGGCTGCCGAGGACGTAAAGGTCGTTGGGGTGGAGCCGGTGGTGTGGGGCGACGCCAGCCTTGGGTGTGCGGAACCCGGGATGATGTACGCTCAAGTGGTGACACCCGGCTACCGGGTTAAGTTGCAGAAAGGGAAGCAAGTGTTCGTGTATCACACTGACCGGGTGCGAAATGTGGTGCTCTGCGAGAAGAGGGGTCCCCCGCTGCCGGCGGTGGGCACGCTTTTGGGGCCGGATGAGGACCCCGGAGAGGCGGCGCGGAAGCATCTGGCAGGCCGACTAGGGCTACCAGACGGCGCGGTAGACCTGGTGAGGGAAGAGCGCACAGAGATCAACGAGGCTGAACTGGAGACGTGCGCTGGCGTCAGCGTATCCGGCGGAGTCAGCCGGCCGGTTGAACGCATCGGCCACGAGATCATTCTCAAGGCCCGCCAGGACGCGTACCGCTACCTGATGCTCGGCCGGCTGCTGATCCCTTGCTCCCGCTGACCTTGGTAGGGACAACCGCAAGGGTCGCCCCTACCTGGTTTCGCGCCTCAGGGGACGGGTCTGTAGTCCGCCATCAGGCTGGGGTCGTCCGAGCAGTTGAACCCGACGAACCCGTCGAAGAAGTGAACGATTAGGTTAAACGGCAGCTGCTGGCCCGGCGCCAGGATGTCATCATACGGGCTAGAAGTCCAGCCCGCATTGACCACCTGCCCTCCGCTGCCGTAGAAAGTGGCGATGGCTCGCAGATCGGTCACGCTTGTGCTGGCCTGATTCTCGAAAACCCCTTCGATCTCCACCCAGTAGATGCCCTCGTCTTCCACACATCGCCAACTGGGCTCAACTATGGCCACCTCGGTGGGTGCGGATGCATCCGTGGTCACAAAAGTCACCCTATATGATGCCCTGTCGTGGGCGGCTTGCCCCCCAGTTATGGGCAGCTTGAAGGGGGCCTTCTGTCCCGGACCCAGCACGAAGGTGCGCTTGGCGGTGACGTACTGCCATCCGGCGTTGACCACGGTCTCCCCCTGATAGAGCGTGGCGATCACCTTTACCTCGGTTACCGCCGTGCTGCCCAGGTCGTTGAGCACCTCACCGTGGACGTACACCGCTGACCCGGACTCGGACTTACTCACGTTGAGCACGGGTAGCGTGCCCGGTGGGGGCACGGGTGACGGCTCATAGACTGCGAAGAACCTCGCTTGGGCAAACTCCGGCGGCCTAGGATCGAGGACCCAATGGAAGGGCGACACGTCGCCCGTAGCCAACACGTCTAGATACGGTCCCGCCCAGCCCTCCTTGCTGTCATCCACAAAGAGCACCTTGCCCTGGCCATCATACAGCACGATGACCACCTTGGCATGAGTGACATTGGTCGCAGTGGGATTGCGCACCTCCCCACTGAACCACACCTGGCCGAAATCATCGGTGTACAGGTGGGTGTGGATGACCTCGAGGGGCGGAAGGGCGCTCTTGGCGGTGAAGGCGTAGCCGGCAACCTCCACGCTGTGTTTTTCAGCGCCCTCTGGCAGGTCGCCCTCTAGCTTGAACGCCGAGACCTGCCCCGGCCCGAGCACCGGGTGGTACGGCTCGCCGGTGATCGTTTTGACTACGGTCCCTGAACCGTTCCGGAAGCGCGCCCGCACCTGGACGTTCTCCACCGTGGCCGTGCTCACGTTCCGCACCTCGCCGAACACGTAGACGCTGGTGCGTGCCCCCAGAGTGCGGCTGTAGACCGTGGCGCTGAGGATCTCGACGGCGCCGGCCAGCGTGGATGTGGGCGTGATGGTGGGCGTCGCGGTGGCGGTGCCGGTGGGCATCACCGTGGGCGTGGACGTAGGCATGCCGGTGGGGGTTGCTGTGGGTGGCGTTCCTGTCACTGTGGGCGGGATTGCCGTGGCGGTGGCAGTTGCGCTGGGGGTAGGCGTCGGCGTCCGCGTCAGAAAGATCTTCGTTGTCGTAGGCGTCGGGGTGTCCAGGGGACCGGGTGGTGTGAGGTTGATCTCCGGCGTGGGTGTCGGGGTGCGAGTGGGAGCCGGCGTAGGGGTGTCGCCGGTGTAGACATGCCCATTGACCATGTACGGCAGGTAGACGTCGCAGTAGGGCTGGCAGATGGGCTGATTCAGCGGCTGGGCCGGCCCGGTCAACTCGGCCGCAGTTTGCGCGGCCTGCAACCCCGGGCTGACGGAGGTGGCTGTCACTGCGATGACGGCAACGGTGAACACCATGAGAACCATGAGCGTGATGTAGCCTTTGCGAACCTGGCGTTGGGTCATCGTCGTCTCCTTGTGGGTCGTGATATGGAGGGGGCCGGCCACATGGTTCACCATCTCGTGGTCCAGGAGTCGCAGGATGACGCGGGCCGGATGGCGCAGCCGAGGCCGGCCAGGCGGCGGGGAAACCGAGTGCTCAGGCACGTGGCGGCCGGGTTGATGGACAAGCATGATCTCCCCTAGCGTGTAACGGACGCGAGGAATTATACTCGGGCGTGGGTTGGCTGTCAAAAAGAAGGGTCCCCACGTTCACCGCTGGCCGCCGAGCATCAGGGGTAGGAATAGCTGCGCCTGTGCCGGGCTCCCGTGCGTGGGCGCCAGGGTAGGGGTGAGCGGCTCCGTCGGGGTAGGGCTTGGTGTGACCGTCGGCGAGGGCGTCATGGATACGGTGGACGTGGGTGTCAGCGCGGAGATAAGTGTGCCGGTAGCGGTCGGTGTCGGCGACCGGTCCGGGACCGTGGGCTGCGGCGTCAGGGCGGCTGTCCCGGTGGCCGTGGCTGAGGGCGCCGGGGTGTCGGTGACGGTTGCCGTGGAGGACGGGATGGGCGTGTGGGTTGCGGTCGGCTTTGGTGTGCGTGTGACCGAAGGCGTCGGTGTCTCGGGCGGCGGGTTCCCACCGCTGAGGCTGGCCTGCACCGCAGCGTAGGCATCAACCCGGCCGTACCCGTGGCTCTGATCCCACCCGGCAGCTCCTAGGTCCACAGCGGTGGAGGTGATGACCTGGCTGACCTGAGCTGCGGTCAAGGAAGGGTTGGCGGCCCACACCAGGGCCGCCAGGCCGCTGACATGGGGACCGGCCATGGAAGTGCCGCTCTTGCGGAAGTATCCGTCCCGCAGCGGCCAGGTGCTGATCACCTGCACGCCCGGCGCCACCACATCCAGCCCCGGTCCGTGGTTCGAGAAGTGGGCTTTCTGATCGTCGCTGTCCACGGCGCCGACGGACAGCGTGAGGGGATCGGAGGCCGGGTAGGCCAGGGGGCCGTTGTCGTTGCCGGCGGCCGCCACTATCAGCCGGCCTCGTACGTTGCGGGCATAGCTGATGGCATCCTGCAGCGGCTCCGACACCTGGTTGCAGGCGATACACAGGTTGATGACGCTGGCGCCGTTGTCGGCAGCATAGACTATCCCGGCGGCCACATCAAAGCACGAGCCGTAGCCGTACTGATTGAGCACCTTGACGACCATGAGGCGCGCTCCCCAGGCCACGCCGGCCACCCCTTCGCCGTTGTTGGCCTGCGCGCCGGCGATGCCGGCCACATGGGTGCCGTGGCCGTTGTCATCCTGCACGCGGTTGTCCTCGAAGTGCCAGCAGCCCTCGGTGTAGTTGCACGCCTCGCCAAAGTGCCAGCCGTAGTAGTCGTCCACCTTGCCGTTGCCGTCGTCGTCCACACCGTTGCCCGGGACCTCCCCCGGATTGGTCCACAGGACGTTCTCCAGGTCTGGATGGTCTAGGTCTACCCCGGTGTCCACGATGGCGATCACGAGACCGCCAACGTCGGGCACCTGGTCCCAGGCACGGTCGGCATGAATCTGGCGCATGTTCCACTGATCCGGCCAGCGGGGATCATTGGGCACCTCCAGCGCCCGGGCCACGTAGTCCAACTCAGCGTAGCGCACGCCGGGCTGCCTGGCCAGGGTGTCAACCACAGCCTGCTCCTGGCCGATGGGGACCCGCACGCGCATGATGCTGAGGGGCTCGATTTCCGCGTCGGGGATGGCATTGAGCCGGTCAAGCAGAGAGGCACGAGCGGGGGGCGAGAGGGTCGGCTCGAAGGCCACGATGACGGAGCCGGGCAGCCCAGGCCCAAGGGGCTCAGCAGCGTCCGTCGCGCCGCTCAGCACCCATCCTGCGGCGACGAGGATCATCATCACCGACAGGATGCACACGCCGGTTATGCGTCTAACGATAGAGCCCGGGTTCACAGTAGTCCGCTCCGCCGGCTGGGCAAGTGGATCAACCATGCCCAGGAGATCAGGATGGCACGCTCCCGGGCGGCATCCCCGCCACGTCCAGTCGGCGCGAAACGGGGCGTGGACGCCCCTCTGTATTGAAAGGAACTTTTACCTTGCCTCGGAAGAAAGTGGCAGGTAGCTAGGTCCCAAAATAGCCCAAAGCGGATCGTAAATATCTGGCGCGCCCTGCTGGTGACGAATCACCAAGGGCGGAAGGCGGACGAGGGCAGGTCGTTGGCAAGGCGACCTGCCCTCGTGCATCGCGTACGACGTGAGCCCCGGTGCTACTCCTGGTAGATCACCCGCAGCACAGGGCTCATCTCGCCGGCACCGTACCACTCGAAGATGTTGCGGCCGTAGGCACGCCGGAGCACCGGGTGGATGCGGAAGGTGGCCAGCCCGGTGGCATCAAGCCGCTCCTGCAGCGCTGCCAACTGGTCCTCACCGAAGATGAAGGTGTTGACCACGCCCGCGCCCAGATCGAAGTCCGTCAACTCGGGCTGGCTGAGCTTGGGCGGGATGTTGGCCACCACACCGGCGGTGTGGACGTCCCAGTAGCGCAGCGGGCTGAGGTCAACCCCGGGATCCAGCAACTGCAGGTGCCACACGCCGTCGCCCAAGGCGTCCATGTAGCGGTCATCGCGACCGACGACGTCCACCTCGGCGGCGAGGATCTTGGCACCGGCCGGCAGGCTGCTCAGGTCAAACTGGAAGATGGGGTAGAGGGTGCGCGGCTTGTGGGGGCGGGTGTCCAGGCCACCGTACATGTGATCGCTACCCAGGTAGTTGCCCAGCCGGTTGAGGCTGTCCACGTAGCCCACCTTGTCGGCGCTGGGGGTGATCTCCGCCATCATCACATCGCGGTGGTAGAAGCGGATCAGACCCCAGGAGCCGTCTTCGGCCTGGTCCACCACCTCCAGGTTGACGCCGAAGCCCTGGGTCCACGGGTTGCCATCGCCCAACACCGTCCCGATGTCGATCCCGTACAGCTCATAGGCCGGGCTGCCATCGGGCCAGGTGATCTTGGTGGTGTAGTCACCCCTGGCGGGCAACACAGCGCTGGCGTCAATGTCACGCCACCACAGGTATCCCTCCAGGTCGCAGCACCACAAGCCGGGGTAATAGCCCAGGTAGTCGTTGAAGGCGCTGACCGGTGGCCGGGCCTCGAAGGTCTTGGTCTCCTGAATCTCCGGCACGTAGCCCAGCGCGTCATCAACCCAGGTGAAACCACGCCGCAGGGTGAAGGAGGTGGTCTCCTGCAAGGTGAAGGTGGCATCACCCGGCTGCAGGCGCCCGCTCAGGTTCAGACCCACCTCTGGCGGCCACTCAGGGAAAGCCTTCCACGCCCACATGCGCGGGAAGGGATGGCTGTCCACCACCAGCAAGGCATACTTGGAGCCCCAGCTCGGCGGATCGAACCAGGCGTCGCCCAGGGTGTAGTCGAACTTGTAGCCGGTGTCACGGAACCAGAGGAGCATGCCAGGTGCAGTGTAAGGCGCCCGGTCCACCTCCCACTCGTCCTCGTCAGCCCACACCGTTTGGTAGGGGTACATCAGGCCCTCGTCAAAGCCGCTGTAGTTGCGCCACTCCACCAGGTAGTAGCGTGGGTAGAGGGCAGTGAAGGGCACCTCGATCCAACCGTCCAGGGTCCAATCAGCGTAGTCCTCCAGGTCGTTGGAGTACAGGTTGCCCGTGGCGTCGTCCAACGACAGGTCGTCCACCCACCAGCCGCGCTCCTGGACGGCCCAGTCGGTGGCGTAGGTGAAGCGCACCCCGACGTTGTCCATGCCGGCGTAATCCGACAGGTCAAAGCGCAGCCTGCCCTCGAATTGACCGGTCAGGCCGCAGCAGCCTCGCCAGCCGGGCACCTCGTTGGGGTTCTCGTCAGTGGTCACGCCGTCCATGTCGGGGATGGGGGTCCAGGTGGCGCCGCCGTCGGTGGACACCTCGAAGAAGCCGTAATCCCACAGCTCCTCAATCTCGTAGTAGGCGTTGAAGGAGAAGATCACCGGCGGGGTGGCGGCGCTGAGGTCGAAGAATCGCCAGGCGTAGGCGAAGCTCAGATCCGGTATGTCGGTCTTCCAGCCCTTGCCCTCACCGGCCAGGTTAGGGATAAACTCCTCGCGAGGCGGCAGGTTGATTTTCATGCCGTACTCGGTGCCCTCAGGCCGCTGGGAGAGCTGGCCGATGGTGACCTCCAGGTCGGGATCATCGTAGTTGACTTCCACCGGGTCCCACCAGCCAATCAGCCAGCGGAACCAGCCGGGGAAGGGGGCCGGCTGCATGCCGCCCAGAGGCCCGTTCCAAGAGCCCGCCGACATGATGGCCCAGTTGGAGATGGAGTTGGTGTAGTCGGTGGTGTAGAGGTCAGGCAGGCCGAAGAAGGCGTGACCGAACTCCTCTGCACCCACGCCGATGTCGAAGTTCTCCGGGTCCATGCTGTACGGCCCGACGTAGATGTCGCGATCAGGGCACCCCGGCGAGCCCGCGCTGCAGGCCAGCTTGGGCGGCCACACCGAGGACGCATGGGACCAGATGGCGAAGTCACCCTGCTCTCCACCGCCCGCCTCCTGGCCCAGACCGGCATGGATGACGGTGTAGTTGTCCACGTAGCCATCGCCGTCGCCGTCAAAGTCCTGCCACGGGAAGTCGGGGTTATCAGCGTTGATCAGGTCCACCGTCTCTCGCACCAGATCGCCGGCTCGCACGGCGACGCTGCCGGTCTCACAACTATCGGCGCCGTACCAGCCCTCGGAGTGGGCGGCCTGTAGCCACCGGGGGTAGACATACCCGCTGAGCGCGAAGGCCCCTTCTGATTGCTCCAGGTAGTAGTTGGCCACAGTCAGACCCCGCAGGTCCAGCTCACCCAGGTTGGGATGGTGGACAATCAGACCAGCGTCAGGCCCGGTGCCGAAGTACAGCTCGTCGTACGTCTCCGGCGTGAAATCCTCGTACCAGAAGGTGTTGTTGTCCCTGGGCCCCAACACGATCTGATTGTGCAGCGGACCGCTGGTGGTCACTTCCACGTCAATGCACTCCCCCGTCTCCGGGTCCGTGGCGCTGTATGTGAAGGTGTCGGTGCCGGGGAACTCCACGGCCACCACCAGGGTCTGGAAGGTGCCATCATCCACTGCCAGGCCCAGGGCCTTGGGGCTCTTGCCGGCTGCCAGGGCTCGCTGCTCGTTCTCCAGAAGTTGTTTGAACCGCTTGGGGTTGGGGATGGTGGGGTTGCGCCTGGCCCATTCCCGCATGAACTCCTCAATGGCAGCATTTACGGCATCAGGCGATGCATTCGGGGGAAGGATCTTCTCTTTTTGCAGCATCCGCAAGATCTGATCCTCCCGCGGGACCCGCAAATGCTCCCGGAACTTGGCCTGCTTGAAAATTGACAGCGAGGCCACCGTTTTTGGCTGGGCCACGTTGACAGCACCCTTGTCCGGATAGGCAGCCACGCTGGTGGCCGTCAGCAAGGCCAGCAAGGTTAGTGCCAGAACCACGGCCAGGATTTTCAAGTAATGTGACTTCATTGCTTTTCCTCCCTTTAGCGAAGATACAGCATCAACTGGTGCGGATCAAGTAAGTGCCTATCCGGAAACCGCTCAGGAGGGGCGTCTCGCCCCGTCCGACGGCGAGGACGCCGTCGGATAGCAGGCTTTCCGAATAGGTTCTAAAGTGGAAGTTGTGGGAACGGCACATCACCTCCTTCCAGCAAGATGTGCACCAACGGGAGAACAACAAGGCAGCACGCCTTTCCGAGGACACTCCCGGGCTGACAACCGATAGGCCCAACTGACACGATGTTCATGTGCGGCAACCGCTTGGGTTTCACGCCGGGGCGAGGCTCGATATTAATGAATCAGCAACCCCAACTTCAACCTGAACCCAGGATCACGGAAGGGGAGTGAGTCAAACGCGTGGCGGCCATTGATGATATTATCAGTGGCGCATACGGGACTCGAACCCGTGTTACCGGCTTGAGAGGCCGGCGTCCTAGGCCGCTAGACGAATGCGCCATGCTCAAATACACATAAATTGTATCATCATCTCAAGTGATTGTCAAACGGTGATGCAGCCGAGAAAACGCAGGGCAGCACGATGTGCCGCCCTGCGTTGCGCTCACGCCGTGACCAGGTTAAGGCTCGACGTACCAGATGCGCAGCACGGGCATGGCGTCCCAGTCCATGATGTGTCGCACCCTGGGCAGTCCAGCCTCACCCTTCAGGCGGAAGGAGGCCGCACCGGTGGTGTTGATGCGCTCTTCCAGCAGGCGGAGCTGGTGGTCGTAGAAGAGGAAGGTGTTGGCGACGCCGACGCCCAGGTCTTCGTTGGTGAGGAGGGGATTCAACTGGGCCGCCCGGATGGTGGCATCAACCACGGCGTTGTCCACGTCCCAGTAGCGCACCCGGCTCCAGTCGGCGTCCAGGCCGGCCAGCAGGTCCAGTTGCCACGTGCCGGGCACGCTCGGATCTAGGTAGCGGATGTCCTGGCCGGTGAACACCACCTCGGCGTTGGCCACTTGCGAGCCGGGCGGGATGGCCCGCAGGTCGAACTGCACCACGCCGTATAGGGTGCGCGGCTTGTGGGGCCGCGTGTCCACGCCAGCGTACAGGTGCCCGCTGCCCAGGTAATTGCCCAGCCGGTTCAGGCTGTCCACGTAGCCGGCTGCACCCGCATCCGGGGTGATCTCCAACACCTGGACGTCGCGATGGTAGAACTTCACCCGAGCCCAGGAGAGGTCCGGCGCCTCCTGCAACACCTCGATGTTGACGCCGTAGCCCTTCTCCAGCGGCTTGCCGTAGCCCGCCTCGGCTGTCCACCAACCGTACCAGGCAGGCACGTCGTACATCCACTGGACCAGGCCGGGGAACGGCGCCGGGTCATACCACGGCGGAGCCACGCCGTAGGGCTCGCGAGCCGGCACCACCACGCTGGCGTCCCGCTCAATGGCACTCCACAGGTAGAATGGACCACGCGGGTCATCCACGGCGCGGATGTTGGTGTACTCCAGGCCGGGATAGTAGCCGAAGTAGTCGTGGAAGGCGCTCACAGCCGGCTGGCTGGGATAGGTGATGTTGGGGTTGCCCCACCGGGTCGGCCGGCCTGGATACGGCAGCACCCGGAACGGCTGCGTATCCCGCAGGCCAAAGGTGGCATCCCGCATGCCGATACCCCGGGCACTGACGTTAGCCCGGGCGTTATGGGCGTAGCGCGAGGTGGGATCGCGAGCGGGCATCGGGTGCGCGTCTACCACCAACACGTGACCCTTGGGGCCGAAGCTGGGCGGGTCCTCCAGGTAGTCGTAGATCTCGTTGTTGGTGTACTTGTTGTTGACATACCACACCAGCATGCCCCAATCGGTGTACCGATAGCGACCGATGGCCAGGGCGTGGTCGAAGCCAGCATCGTTACGCCACTCCACCAGGTAGTAGTGGGGGAAGGTGAAGATGCCGTTGCTGACCGTCCAGCCGTCCACGGGATCGGTCACCCAGTCGCCGGGCCCAGCCTCCACGTCGTCGAAGAAGATCACCTCGCCGTCGGCGGTGATGGTGATGTCATCCACCCACCAGCCCGTCCACAGCACCGCCCAGTCCGTGGCGTAGCGGAACTGGAGCAGGATTTCCTGGCCCACGAAGGGCGTCAGGTCGAAGGTCTCCTCCTTCCACCCATCGCTGTGGCCCGTGAAGCCGGGCAGGTTCTCCACCACGTATGAGATGGCGTTGGGGTCGTGCTCATAGGTGGTGTCCGGGTTCTCCAGGCTGATCCAGGTAACCCCACCATCTGTGGACACCTGGACGAAGCCGAAGTCCCAGCCCGTCTCAATGTCCCACTGGGTCCAGAAGCTCAGCTCGGCCGTGGAGTAGCCGGTCAAGTCCACAGCCCGATAGACCTTGTTGTCGCTCAGGTTCTGGCGGCCGCCGTACCACATGTACTCGCCACTGTGCGCCGTGGCGAGTTGCTCCATCTGGTCAGGCAGGCGGACGAGGATGGAGTCCTCCGTGCCATCCGGCGGCACCGAGGCCTGACCCAGGAGGATCTCGGCGTCCGGATCGTCGTAGTTCAAGACCACGGGGTCAATCCAGCCCCAGCCCAGCTTGTGCCAGGGATCGAAGCCCATGGGCATCGTCCCCTGGGGCCAGCCGCCGCCCCAGCTATCGGCCATTAAGCTCCAGGGGCCAGCGGAGGTCTCGCCGAAGCCGTAGGCGTACAGGTCATCGGCGCCGATCTGGTGGCCGTACTCGTGGGCGAAGACGTTGACACCACCATCCTCGGGCATCATGATGTAAGGGCCGATGCGGATGTCGTCATCCGTGTCACACACGCCGTCCGGCCCGGGGTCGGCGCAGTAATCGGTGCTAGCGCTGTGGGACCAGATGGCGTGCTCGCCTTGAGCTCCTCCACCGGCCTCCTCACCTTCGCCGGCATGCACAATCAGCAGGTGATCCACCACTCCGTCGCCATCCTGGTCGTACTGGGCCCAGTCGAAGTCGGGTATGTTGGCGTTGATCCAGTCCACGGCATCCCAGATCAGGGAGGCTGGCGTGCCGTAGTCTACGCGCAGGACATTGTCCGGATCCGCTGGACCGTTGTTGAACCAGCCATCGGAGCCCGCTCCGGAGATAGGCACGAAGGAGAGGTTCCCGGGGCAGAGGTCAGCGCCGTAGAAGGCCTCGGAGTGGGGCACGGGGATCCAGCCGATGATATCGCCGCCGATGGTGTACAGGCCCTTGGACTGCTCCTCGTAGAAGAGGCGCATGGAGACACCCGTCAGGTCAACGGTGACCGGGTCGCCGTTCTGGGCCAGGTACTCGATGACCATCCCGTCGCCGAAGATCATGTCGTCGTAGTGGTCGTGGCTGAAGTCCTCGGTCCAGAAGGTGTAGTCGGCGTCCTCCGCCGACGCCGGACGCGGGATCTCGTTGTGGAGCGGCCCGGTGTAAGTGAACTCCATGGTTTCGGTGATGACGTTAGTGCAGTCTCCCAGCTCCTCGGCGTCCACAATCTCGACAATGCCGTATGGATCCCAGATGTCGCCCGGGCTCCAGGTCGTCACGTCGGTGCCGGCGAACTCGACCAGCAGGACCAGGAGCTTGCCCTCGCCGGTCAGGTCAAGGGACTGGGCTCTGGCCTGGTCGCCGGCCAGCAACGCCTTCTCCCGCTGCCGCATGCGCCGGTAGGCATCAGGATCGGGCTGATCCTTCGGCGGGAAGCGTTTGACCTGGGGCTGCGGCCGGGGCACCACATCTTCCACCGGCCCGGCCTGCTCCGTCGGCGACCCAAGGGTCACCAGGGGGGTCAGTGCGGCCACCAGTAACGCGGCTACCGTCATGGCCGCCAGGATCTTGAAAGCTCTAGAGGTCATGACACTCTACTCCTTTCAGAAACTGAACAGTAAATGGGGTCATGAAGTTACAAGTGCTATGGGCATCACCTCCTCCACTATAGCCATGCGGGAGTGGGGTATGGCGCCAAATACCGTCAGTGACACGTGTCTGCCGAAGGCTCCTCGCGTTTGATCTGATGCAAGCGAAGAAACAGAGCAAGGAAGAAATCCCGTCCCAAAGGGCAGTGCATGTCGTATATAATTATACTTGCAAAGGTTGCCTGTGTCAACTGCTTGCGGCCTGTTTGCAGGGCTTTTCGAGGTTTTGACCTTCAGATCTGGTTTGCAGCACTACAGCTTGGAAAGCTGTAGCTTGAGGGCCTTGATCAAGCTACACCGTTCACGGTGTAGCCCTCAAGAAGGCGGGCGTTTCCTTTCCAGGTCGCCGTGGCTCGTCACAGGCAGTATGACCGAACGATCTCTCCGTTAGAAAATCGAAAAGCCCTAGAGAGCGGGGGCAAACTTGTATTTTCACCCTCAGTGTGGTAAAATTCCACCAAAGTGGTCACCTAAGCAGGTCACCATAAGCTCCTTGAACTTCTCCACTGCTACAAAGAGGCGTCCCCGCCTCGTTTTCAGGGTCAAACAACCACCCGACGGGGCGAGCCTGTGCGCCGCACAGACGCGGACGCCCCTTGATAGCCGTTTTGATGCGAGAGGAAAGTGCAAAGAACCTTTGGCAAGTTGCTTAGGACCCATCAGGGGAGTCCTGCGTAAGGCTTGTAGTGTAGTGCGCGCTTTGGCGCGCTGCGCAGTCACCGCAGGGGGCAAACCCGGATTTGGCGGTAGATGTCCTTCCTGTTTCTCCTTTCCCTCATCGTCTACACGATCCTGGCCAGCCTGGCACTTGTGCGCGGGTGCACGGAACTGCGTCGCGTGTTTGCCGGCTACCTGCTGGCGCTGGCCGTATGGGATTTTGCCACCTTTATGCTGCGGGCAGGGCTCTCGGTGCCAGGCCCGTGGGCGCAGCTTAGCCTGATGGCAGCGCTCGCCACGGCCACGCTTTACCTCCACTTCACCGCCACATACCTGGACCATGAGCGACTCAAGACGTGGATCCGAGCGGTCTACCTGGTCGCGCTGGCCGGGGTAGCGGCGGGAGCACTGAGCACCCCGGTGCGAGCCGTGCGGCTCAGCACAGCAGTCACCGTTCGCCTGGATCTCGGGGCTTTGTGGTTGCTTGCGCCGGCAGTCGCTTTCTTGCTGATTTCCGGATACGCCCTGGCACAGGGATACCGCGTAGCCTCCTCCCCCGACACACGTCGCGCTCGTTGCTTGCTCATCCTGGGCCTGGCGGGCGTGACCCTGGGCGAGATTCTGGCCTGGACGACCCCGTGGGGGCGCTACCCTCTGAGTGTCGCGGCTCACCTGGGCAACGCAATGCTCATTGCATACGCGGCCCTAGGGGTGCGCCTGGAAGAGGTGCCCTTCGTTTTGCGCAAGGGACTGGGCTGGGGCCTGGCGGTACTCATCGTGGTCGCAGGGTACTTGCTGGTCTTCTTCGCGACGCTGCAGTTGCTCCTGGCGGCGAACTGGGGGTTCGCCCTGACGGTGTTGGCCATTGCCCTGGCTGTGACGCTGGCATCCCCCCAACTGCGGCGCCAGGTCCAGAGCCTCGTGGACCGGATGCTATTCCGCCGGCGCTTCGACGTCCAGCGCATGTTGCAGGAACTGAGCGAAGTGGTGGCCTCGGAGCTGGACCTGGATGTCCTGGCTCACGAAGTGCTGGCCAAAGCATCGAGCACGCTGAACATCGAGCGGGCCTATCTCCTCTTGGAGGGGGAGACGGGCCAGTTCGAGGTAGCGGCAACCCATGGCTCAGGGCCACAGCAGGGTGTGGAAGAAGCTCAGGCTGCCAGCCTGCGCATTGCTGCGGGCCATGTCCTACTGGATTGCCTGAACGGCTGCAAGGGGGCGGTAACGTGCCAGGAACTGCTGAGTCTGCTGGGACCGTCGGCCAAGGGAGCCGAGGGTGAGGAGCTCATAGCTCGGCTAGGGGCCGAGCTGTTCGTCCCCATTCACCTCAAGGGCAGATTGGTGGGTGTCATGGCCTTTAGTCGTCGCGAAGACGGTAGGTCGTACGGCCCGGAGGAGCGCATGGCGCTCACCACGCTGGCGAATCAGACGGCCGTAGCCATCGCCAACGCACAGCTCATGGCCGCCGAGCGCGAACACCGGCAGTTCGTGGAAACGATCCTGCGGGAGTCGGCGGCTGGGCTGATGGTGATTGACCCCCGGGGACGCATCGCCATGGCGAACCCCGCCGCTGAAGCCCTCATCGGCCGGGCGGCCGCAGAGATGATCGGCCGGCCTGTGCTGGACATCCTGAGCGCGGCAGACCCGGGGGCCCGGCGCCGGCTGGCCGAGGTCTTGCAGGACGTAGACGGCCTGGCGCAACTCGAGCTCACCTGGGCCCGACCGGACCACCCTCGCGACGTGTTGGTGAGCGTAGTCGCCCTGCGAGATGGACGCCGGCTGCTCAACCTGACCGATGTCACCCGGCTGAAGGAACTCGACCGGCTCAAGAGCCAGCTCGTGGCCAACGTGTCCCACGAGCTGCGCACGCCCCTGGCCTCCATCAAAGCCTACGCAGAGCTGCTGCTGGACGAGGTGGAGAGCGGGGATCGCCAACTGCAACGTGAGTTCCTGGAGGTGATTGACCACCAGACGGATCACCTGGCGGCCCTGATCAGCGACTTGCTGGATCTGGCGCGTCTGGAGTCCGGTCGGCCCGCCCTGGACAAGCGTCCGTTAGCCTTCCGCGAGGTGGTGGACGAGGTCTCGCAGATGCTGGAGATCCAGGCGCAAACCCGTGACGTTCACATGGAGGTGGACATCCCTGAAGACCTGCCGCCGATCCTGGCCGACCGAGACCTGATGACCTCGATGGTCAAGAACCTGATCGGGAACGCCATCAAGTTTAGCCACCAGGGCGGCAAGGTGACGGTGAGGGCGCGGAAGATTGGGGACACGCTCCAGTTCTGTGTCTGCGATCAAGGGATTGGCATCCCGCCGGATGCCATCCCCCACCTGTTCGAGAAGTTCTACCGCCCCCGTCCCACGGTTGATCGTGCCATCCCGGGGACCGGCCTCGGGCTGGCGCTGACCAAAGAAGCTGTCGAGGCCCACGGCGGCACGATAGAGGTGGAGAGCGAACTGGGTGCGGGCAGCCGGTTCACGGTGAGGATCCCCTACCTGCAGGAGGAAGGTGAATTGCAGTGAAAACCAGAGTGCTCGTGGTGGACGATGATGCCAAGCTGCTAGATGCCCTCAGCCTGTACCTGGGCAAGCGCGGCTACGAGGTCTACCGGGCGGCCGATGGCCTGATGGCCTTGCAGCAGACCTTTGAACACAAACCTGACATCATCATCCTGGATGTGATGATGCCCGGGATGGACGGCTGGGAGACCTGCCGCCGCATCCGACAGATGTCCGACGTGCCTATCATCATGCTCACTGCTCGGGGTCAAGAGGTGGACAAGGTCATGGGCCTCAAGCTCGGTGCCGACGACTACGTGACCAAGCCTTTCAGCCTGAAGGAACTCGAGGCGCGCATAGAGGCGGTGCTGCGCCGGCGGCCCACTGGCGAGGAGAAAACTCGACCAACCTACGCCGACGAGAGACTCGTCGTGGACAGCAACACCATGATGGTCACCTTGAACGGCGAACCGTTGGACCTGACGGCGACGGAGCGCAAGCTGCTCCTGTTCATGGCCCAGAACGCGGACCGGGTGCTCACCACGGACCAGATCCTGGAGAACGTGTGGGGACCGGCTTACGTCGGGCAAACAGATTACGTCAAGTTGTACGTCTGGCGCCTGCGCCAGAAGGTCGAGGAAGACCCTTCCAACCCCAGGTATCTGGTGACCGAGCGAGGGCTCGGGTACCGGTTTGTGCGACGGAAATCATAGGCTGGAGGTGCCGACGAGGAGAGGATGAGCGAAGGAAGAGGAGTGGTGGTCCTGGGCCTGGGTCCCGGCGATCCGGCTCACCTGACCCGCGAGGCGTGGCAGGTGCTGGAAGCCGCCGGCGAGGTGTACCTGCGCACCCGGCACCACCCAGTGGCGAAGGCCCTGCCGGAGCATCTGCGGGTCCACAGCTTCGACCACCTGTATGAGACCTACGAGACGTTTGAGGAGGTTTATGAGGCCATCGCACAGCAGGTGGTGGAGCTGGGCCGGCGACCGGAGGGGGTAGTGTATGCAGTCCCGGGGCACCCCCGGGTGGGAGAGGCCTCGGTGGGGCGCCTGCTGGCCCAAGCGCAGGAGGTCGGCGTGCCGGTGCGCATCGTGGCGGGGCTCAGTTTCATCGAGCCAAGCCTGTCGGCCGTGGGGCTGGACCCGCTGGAGGGGGGGCTGCAGGTGGTGGACGCCATGGAGGTCGCCCGGCGGCATCACCCGCCGCTGGACGTGGACACCCCGGCCCTCATCGGCCAGCTCTACGACCGCCAACTGGCCGCCGACGTCAAGCTGACGCTGATGAACGCCTACCCCGCGGAACATCCGGTCACCCTGGTACAGCGGGCCGGGACGCCGGAGGAGCGCGTGTGGACCATGCCTCTGCACGAGCTGGACCGACAACAGGGGCTGGACGACTGGACCACCCTCTACGTGCCCCCGCTGCCCCAGCCGGGCTCGGTGAACAGCTTGCAGGACGTGGTCGCCCACCTGCGGGCGCCCGAAGGCTGTCCCTGGGATCGCGAGCAGACTCATCGGACCCTGCGCCGCCATCTGTTGGAGGAAACGTACGAGGCCCTGACAGCTATTGATGCCGAGGACTGCGACCGCCTGCGAGAGGAGCTGGGGGACCTGCTGCTGCAAATCCTGATGCACGTGCAGATGGCCATCGAGGGGGAAGGGTTTCGCCTGGGCGATGTGGTGGCGGGGACCGTCGCCAAGCTGATCCACCGTCACCCCCACGTCTTCGGCCAGGTCCAGGTGGCCGACGCCGATGAGGTGCTGCGCAACTGGGAGACGTTGAAGCTGGAGGAACGGAAGGCGGCGGCCGAGGAGCGAGATCTGTTCTCGGGTGTGGCGACAGCGCTGCCGGCTCTGGCCCAGGCGCAGGAGGTGCAGGACCGCGCCCACCGAGTGGGGTGGGAGAGGCCGCCGGCGGAGGCTCTCCGCGCCGCCATCGCGCGCCACCTGGACGAGGCAGGGCGAGCCTGCGAGCCGGAAGCCCGCGAGGCCGCCGTGGGCGAAGCTGCCTTCGCCCTCGTCTCGCTGGCCCGGGAGTTGAATGTGGACGCAGAGAGCGCCCTGAGACGGGCCACCGCCCGATTCGTTGCAGCCTGGCGTGAGAAGAACGCCCGCGGGGAGAGGCGGGAAAGCGAAAGTCCGGGACCAGAGCCGTGATCCCGAACCCATGCGCCTGGTCGGGGCGGGCGGATTTGAACCGCCGACCTCAGCGTCCCGAACGCTGCGCGCTAAACCTAGCTGCGCTACGCCCCGTTGTTTAATCACCAGAATTATACACCATGTTGGGCAACTAGACAAGTTGACCCGGCTGCGGTATAATTTTGGTGCCTGCCCCTGTAGCTCAGTGGATAGAGCAGTGGTTTCCTAAACCATGTGTCGGGGGTTCGAGTCCCTCCAGGGGCGCCAGGCAAGAGGGCCCGGGGTCACCCGGGCCCTGGTTCTATTTGGCGAAGGGACAGTGTCGCTCCAGCCACAAGCGTCGGTTAACCTCATACGCCACCCGGCTGATGGCTTCATCAACCTCGGCGCTCAGGCCAATGGGCGGCAGTTGCACGCGATCCCGGTCCTCACCTTGTCTCTTCTCACCCCGCAACCTCGGCGGGACCTTGGTACAGGGCATCATGAGCGGTCTCCTGCGGCGCAAATGTTCGGAACGTACGTTCGAAAGAAGTATAGCATGAACTCGCCGACCTGTCAAGATTGAAAAGCCCTGTTTTTGGCAGGCGAGAGGTTGGCAAGGCATCTCACGTTGACCAGGTCCCTCGATGGATGTATACTTTCGCCACCACTGCAACCCACATCAACTACGAGGAGATAGCTGCTGATGCGTGAAGTGACCATCGCCGTAGTGCAAATGCACCCCCGGCTGGGTGATATCCAGGAGAACCTGGTGCGCATGTCCGACATCATCCGCGAGATCTGCGCCCGCCAGAAGACTGACCTCATCGTGTTCCCCGAGCTGGCCACCACCGGTTACGAGTGCGGGGTGCGCTTCACCGACTTGGCCGAGTTGGTCCCCGGCCCGACCACGAACCTGCTGGCACAGAGGGCCCGTGAGTATGGCACCCATCTGGCCTTCGGGATGGTGATCAAGGAGAAGGTGGAGAGCATAGTCTACGACGCGGCAGTGCTCATCGGGCCTGACGGTGAGCTTATTGGTGACTACCGCAAGGTTCACCTCAAAGGCGAAGAACGCCTCACCTTCCGCGCCGGCTACCGCTACCCGGTTTTCGAGACGGGTTTTGGGATGGTGGGGCTGATGCTGGGGTGGGACCTGGCCTTCCCAGAAGTGGCACGCAGCCTGGTGCTGGACGGGGCGGAGTTGCTGTGCGTGCTGGCCAACTGGGAAGACCCCAAGGTCGAGGAGTGGCAGAGCTACGTCCTGGCCCGGGCCTACGAGAACGCGGTGTACGTGGCGGCCGCCAACCGGGTGGGTGAGGAGTACACCCTGAGCTTTTTCGGCCAGAGCATGCTGGTAGACCCCAGAGGCAGGCTGCGCGCTACAGTGGACGGGCCGGAGGAGGGCTACGGCGTCGCCCAGGTGGACCTGGACGAGGTGCGCAAGCAGCGGGAAGAGTCGCAGATCCTGCAATGCCGGCAGCCGGCCACCTACCGCGCTATCGTGAGAAAGTACTGAGCTTGCATCTGTTCACCCCTCCCTCACGGGAGGGGGAGGGTGATAGCCCGGCATAGCAGGAAGTCATTACGCTGGAGGAACCATTCATGAAAGTCATTGACCTGCGCAGCGACACGGTGACAAAGCCGACGCCAGCCATGCGCGAGGCCATGTACCGCGCCGAGGTAGGCGATGATGTCTTCGGCGAAGATCCGACGGTGAACCGGCTGGAGACCCTGGCCGCTGAACGCATGGGGAAGGAGGCCGGTCTGTTTGTCGCCAGCGGCACGATGGGGAATCTGGTAGCGGTGCTGACCCACTGTGGCCGTGGCAATGAGATGATTCTCGGCGATCAGGCCCACACGTTCATGTACGAGGCTGGTGGTCCGGCGGCTCTGGGTGGTGTGCACCCGCGACCCCTACCGAACCAACCGGATGGGACGCTGGACCTGGCGGCCATCGAGGCTGCTATTCGGCCTGAGAACGTGCATTTTCCGCGCAGCCGGCTCATCTGCCTGGAGAACACCCACAACCGCTGCGGCGGGGCGGCTCTAACGCCGGAGTACACTGCACAGGTGGGGGCCATCGCCAGGAAACACGGCTTGAAGCTGCACATTGACGGCGCACGCATCTTCAATGCAGCCATCGCCCTGGGGGTGCCGGTGACGGCGCTTACGGAGCCGGCCGACTCGGTGAGCTTCTGCCTGTCCAAGGGGTTGTGCGCACCCGTGGGGTCGGTGCTGTGCGGCTCGCGCGAGTTTATCGCCGAGGCCCGGCGGGCGCGCAAGATCGTGGGCGGCGGGATGCGCCAGGCCGGGGTCATCGCGGCGGCGGGGATCGTAGCGCTGGAGCAAATGGTGGACCGGCTGGCCGAGGATCACGAGAACGCGCGCCGGCTGGCGGAGGGGCTGGCGGAGCTGCCGGGGGTGCAGATAGACCCAGCCCGGGTGCAGACGAACATCGTCATCTTCGAGCTGAGCTGGGAGGACATGACGCCGGGGGAGCTGGTGAGTCGGTTGCGGGACGAGGGGGTGTGGCTGTTGGCGATTGGCGGGCGCCGGCTGCGCGCGGTGACGCATTATCCCATCACGGCGGAGGACATTGACGCGGCGCTGATGGGCTTCCGCCGGGCGCTGCAACCCATCAGAAGTTGAGATGTGACCCCGTTGACAGCCCGAGATGAGCGCGATCGTGTTCCCCGGCATGTAGGGAACAAGGACGTTTCGGCAAGCGGTGGAGTGATACCCCGAGGGTGAACTGCACATTGCCAACCTACTTCTGAGGCGTCGCCGTGCTCGAAATCTAATAAGAGCGCCACCAGCGACAAAATAGAGACGAGCTGCTCCCATTGATTGACTGCTCCTTCAGTACGTTCAGCGTAAGGAAGTGACCTGAAATTTGGACGCGCTCAGGTTTGACAATACCTGGGGGGTGTGCTACAATTTGTGCGTCTTTGGGCCCGTGGTGTAGCGGCCGAACATACCGGCCTGTCAAGCCGGAGATCGCGGGTTCGAATCCCGTCGGGCCCGTATAAGCATACACCCTTGGCGTTCCGGGTGTATGTTTTGTTCGCTCAAGACACCAGACGCCGCTGCCACTTGCAGCTCATGGGTGGCCTGACGGAGAGGTCATCAGTTGTCCAGATGGAGCGTTTCGGCGATGATTTCGGTGGCGCGTTCGATCAGCTCATCCTCATCAGTGGCCTCGGTTCCTGCCATGGCGATGGCCTGCAGGACGATCAGTTCGTCCAGGCGTCGTCGCAACACCTCCTCCGCCCGCTTACCCTCAGTGATGTCCTGCGATGCGCCGTAGATGCGCACCACTCGCCCCTGGGCTGCGTCGAACACTGGCTCGGCGTAGTCCCGCAGCCAGCGTGCCTCCCCGTCGCGGGTCACAAAGCGCATCTCGCAGACGTCGCTCTGGCCGCCGACCACCTTCCGGGCGTGTTCGAGGGCGATGGGCAGGTCATCCGGGTGCACCATACTCTGCCAACCACCTCGGGCATCAATCTCCGGAATGGTATAGCCGAAAACGCGGACGAAGGAATCGCTGACCCACTCGCCATACATGGTGCCGTCCTGCTCGACCCTGAAGGCGTACAGGTAGTCGAGAGCAACTTCGGAGATATAGCGGTAACGCTCCTCGGAGGCACGCAATTGCTGGAGCGCCTCGGCCTGGAGTTGGAGCGAGAGGACCGTGCCCGCAGCAGGATTTCCACCCGTGCCTGCAACTCCACCTTCTCCAGCGGCATCAGGATCAGCTCGTCCACGGTGCGCCACAGGTGGCGGGTGACGTAGCGCACGTCCTTGCGGGCGGTCACCAGTAGAAAGGGCAGGAAAACGGGTTGCTCGGTCTCTTTCCGAGCCTGCACCCGCTCCCACAGGCGGTCCAGGGCCAGGCTGTCCAGGATGCCCAGGTCGAATGTCTCATCTACGCGGCGGACTGCTCGACCGACGGTCGCTAGCCTTAAGTTGACGCCTATGCCCCCGGCCCCTCCCCAAAGCCGGGAGGGGAGTTCCCCCTTCCCTCATAGGGAAGGGGGTTAGGAGGCTATCCGAAAAACCAAGCTACCCGACGGCGTCCTCGCCGTCGGGCGGGGCGAGGACGCCCCGCTTTAGCGTTTTCCGGATAGGCACTAGGTCATTCCCCCAACAACCGGAGGCCCTGCGCTGCTCCCTGCGCAACCGACGCCAGCGGCTCAAACAGCGCCTGGCCGGTGGGGTCGCCGAGGCCGAGGAAGCCATCCCGCCCGAGGTGGCGCGCGCCAACGTGCTGGATGAGGACCCCGGCGACTGGCTCACCGATGAGGAAGCCGGGCAGCGCCCGGAGCGGGTGGTCTTTGGTTCGCCGGATGAGATCCGGGCCGGCCCCACCCTGGAGGAGCTCCTGGCCCAATGAGGAAAGGGGGTAGTGCGCCACGGCCGCCTACACCGAGACCTTCCTCTTCCCTCAGGAAGTGGCCATGGGCTACCTGGACATCATCCACGACAACATCGCCTCCGACACCCCGTCTCAGGAATACCTGGACATCCGCGCCTGGTACGCGGGGGAGCAGGCGGAGTTCGCCGTGAAGCTGGTGCTGTCCACCATGGCCGAGGGTGGCGCCGGCATTCAACTGGCCGCCATGACCGACTTCCCCTGGCCCATCCTGTGCACCCCAACCTGGTGGACCAACTACTACGCCATCTGGAACTGGGGCCTGCATGGGATGGTGGAGGTGGACTGGCAGTCCTTCCTGGGATGTTTCCCTTTGGGCTACCAGGTGCAGGAACCCCGGCCAGTCTTCCACACCCTGCGCTGGCTGATCAGCCACCTGCAGGGATTCACGTCGGTGGACCGGCTGAGTCCGGTAGCGGCCGACGACGGGTTGGCGCTCTACGCCTACCGCGTGATGGTGGACGGCGAACCCGTCTACGTGCTGTGGGCTGAGGACGGCGTGGGACAGGTGATGGGCGAGAGGGAACCCAGCGTGGCCGTCACCCTGCCGGCGGGGACGGCGGCCGTGACCGTCACCTACACCATCACCCAGATGGGGCAGACGGAGCCGTCCATCTGACAGGGGGTGAGGCACCCTTGTTCATCGAGGGCGACGCGCTCCCCTGCCCCATGCTCGCCGACTTCGGTTGCGATGCGGAGATCACCGTGGCCGACATCATGGCCGTGGCCGTCCACTGGAACACCCGGCTGGGCGAGCCCGGCTACGCCCCTGATTTCGACCTGGAGCGCGATGGCGACACATATGTCGTGGACGTGATGCGGGTTGCAAGGGGTTGGGCCAGAAGATGAGCTGATCTCGGGGCACCCGCGCCGGCTCTGCTGCTGCGCGACCACGTGGTCGTGCGGGGCGGACTGCCGGATTGATTTCTGCGCCTAGCTGAGGTATAATCTGCCCTGCCATTGGTAATGCCAGGCGCACGCAGCTACGGCAATTTCCTCATGGAGGCCAAACATGACCAAGCCCACACACTACACCGCTTACCCGGCCGAAACCTTCGGCGACGAAGCCCCCGGCGTCACCATCCGCTGGGTCATCAGCGGGCAGCAAAGCGCCGCCAACTTCGCCATGCGGGTCATCGAGGTGGCGCCTGGTGGACACACCCCGTACCACGCACACCCCTTCGAACACCAGAACTTCGTCCTGGAAGGTGAGGGCACAGTGACCATCGGCGAAGAGGTCTACCCCATCGAGCCGGGCCATGTGATCTACGTGCCACCCGACGTGATGCACCAGTATACCAACACGGGGGGGACACCTCTGCGCTTCATTTGTGGCATCCCGGTCACCCCTGAAAGCGCCCAGTGATCTTCGGCACTGACGACGATGAGAGGCGTTACAGAGGCCGGCGGGCTGCCATCCGGCCGGCCCGCGGTCGGCACATGGCGCGCATGCGGGCCGTAGCGGGAGACAACCCAGCCCTGGTGGCCGACCTGGAGCGGAACTTCCACGCCGCCGTCAACGAGATCTTGGCCGTAACTGCCGTGGCGGCCGTCATAGCCGCCGTGGTGATCACTACCTTAGTCACCCGGCGCATCGTGGGGGCCGGTGCGCCAGATGGATGGGCGCCAGCCGGCGTATCGCCGCCGGCGACTACCGCGAGGGTGTCCAGGCACCCGGAGACGATGAGCTGGGCGACCTGGCCCGGTCCTTCAACCGCATGGCTGAGACGCTGGAACACAGGGAGCAACACCGGCTGGACCTCATGGGCAACGTGGCCCACGAGTTGCGCACGCCTCTCAGCAGCATCGGTGGCATCATGGAGGGGCTGGTGGACGGCGTGCTGCCGGCCGAGCCGGCAACCTAGTGGTAGCGTGGTAGGCATCGTGGACCCTATCTCGATGCTGGGCGTGGTGGAAAACCCGGCACTGACCCCGGTGGCCAACGAGGCCCGGGCGCGGCTCCAGCGGGTGATCCAGGCCCTGGGCGGCTGAGACACATGACCGCCGCGAGTCGAGAACTGACGGAGTCGCGGGGCTTCAACGCCTGGAAGAGCGCCGGCTACGAGCTGTTGAGGAAGTAGCCGCCTCGCTTGCGACATCAGGAACCCGGCTTCCCTCGCGAACCAACAGGGGAGGCCGGGTTTCTGCCCTGTGAGGGGCTCATCGGACCAAGGAGTGATTGATGGACATTGACCCGGTTGCCACCAGAGCTACCCGCGCACGCCACAACCACCTGGCACCCATCTACAACGCCATGGAGGCTTTCGCCGAACGCCGCTTCAGGCCCTGGCGCCAGAGGCTATGGTTGCAGGTGGCCGCTGGCCTGGTGCTGGAGGTGGGTGTGGGCACGGGCAAGCACATGCTTTGCTGCCGACCCGTATGAAAGCCTAACTTTCTACGTCATCCCAAGTGGAACGCAGGTGAAAGGAGCCGGCCGGCTTGGACGCCGAGGATGCCCGCCTCATTGAGCAGGTTCAGGCCAACGACCCAGCGGCGCTGGGCGAGGTCTACGATCGCTACGCCACCAAAATCTACACTTACCTGTACCACCGCCTGGGCGACCGTCCCCTCGCCGAGGACCTGACCAGTGAGGTTTTCCTGCGCATGTTGGAGGCGGCGCGCTCCAGGCGCTTTGCGCAGACCTCGCTCTCCGGGTGGCTCTATCGCATCGCCCACAACCTGGTGGTAGACCATCACCGCCGGCGAGCCGAAACGGTGCCCCTGGACGCTGGGCTGGTGAGCTCACAGGATAGCCCGGCCGGCAGCGTCGAAGCCAGGCTGGCCCAGGAAGAACTGCGACAGGCGCTTGAGCACCTCACCGAGGACCAGCAACAGGTGATCTACCTGCGATTCGGCGAGGGTCTCACGGCCAAGCAGGTGGCCCAGGTGCTGGGGAAGCCAGAGACGGCGGTGTGGTCATTGCAACATCGGGCGCTGGCGAGGCTGCAGCGGATCATGGGAGAAGAAAAGTCGTGAGCCGAGATTTGGACGCGCTGATGGAAGAGGCCCTCACGGCCCTTGAACGAGGGGAGAGCGTAGAGGCGCTCCTGAAGCGCTATCCGGAAGAGGCTGAGGTTCTGGCCCCTATCCTGACCGCTGCTGCCCACTGCCGAGAGGCCCTGGCCTTCACCGAGCCGCCATCACCCCAGGCACTGGCGGCTGGCCGGCATCGCTTCCTGACAGAGGCTGCGCGCCGGCGATCGGCACCCAGTACCCATCTGCGCCTCGCGTGGCCGGCCTGGCTGCGACCGTCCCTTCGACCTGGCCTGGCGTTGGCTCTGGCAGCCGTGGCCCTGTTCGTCCTGGTGGGGGGAGGAGCTACCATGGCCGCGGCCGACAGCCTGCCCGGCGACCCCCTCTATGCGGTCAAACTGGCTTCAGAGCAAGCCCGGCTGATCCTGATCCTTAATCCAGCTGCCCGAGCCCAGTTCGCCAATCATCTGGCCGATGAGCGTCGCGAGGAAGCGCGGGCCGTCGCCGCCCTGGGCCGCCGGGTTGAGGTGCGCTTCCAGGGGGTGCTGGAGGCCTTCAGCCCCGAGACCTGGACCATCGGCGGACTCATGGTGAGCCTGACCAACGAGACCGAGGTGCAGGGTGAGCCTGCCGCTGGTGTCAGCGTGGACGTGATTGCCTGGTCGCCGGGCGATGGGAGCCTCCAGGGGCGTCGGCTGCGCGTGCTCACGCCGCTACCGGGGACGAGCCCGACGCGCACGTTATCGCCCACCCCGGAGCCCAGCCGGACTCCTCGACCGACCCACACCCGTGGGCCGGCTGCAACCCATACCGCGCCTCATCCCACGGAACCCAGGCCCGAGCCGAGCCACACCCCTATGAGGCCCACGGTGGAGATGGAAGAACACATGACGCCCGGTTCGATGGAGACCATGGGTGGCCCGGACATGACCCTCACCCATGAGCCCGAGCATGCCACCCCATGGACAACCCCCACCCACGAGCGCGGGATGACGCCCGGCCCGCAGATGACCCCCGGCCCTATGGGGACCCGTGGCCATGGCATGACACCAACTCCTGAGGAGACCCACGAGCCGGAGCCCACCAGCCAACCCACGACGACACCGGAGCCGACAGAGGAACCCACCCAGGTCCCTCAGCATCCCACGGTGACCTTGGAGCCTACGGAAGAGCCAACCCAGCCACCTCACCAGTCAACGATGACTCCGGGGCCCCACCACACCCCAGGGCCTCATCACACCCCGCACCACTGAGCGTGCGCTACCTGGAGCCGAAGGACGGCCTTTCCAGGCCGCCCGCTCGTCCGTGCAGCCCGTCGCGGGCAGGCTGGAAAGCCTGTCCTACGAGAACTGTTGTTAGCGGGTGGTCGGTGGTTCAGGTCAACCTGTCCAGGTCAAGGCTGTGAGCGCGGCGCCGGATGCTACCCATGCAGTACATGGTCCAGTCCTCGTCGGAACAGATCGGCCACGTGCTCATCATCGAGGGAATAGTAGACGTGCCGGCCCTCCTTCCTGGCCCGCACCAGCCGCATCTGCCGCAATCCACGCAGTTGGTGTGAAACGGCCGATTCACTAAGCCCCACCGCTCTGGCCAGCTCACCCACGTTCATCTCCCGCTCGGCCAGCACAGAGATGATGCGCACGCGGCTGGTGTCGCTGAGGGCACTGAACAACTCCGCCATCTGGGAGGCCGTTCCCTCGTCCAGGGCAAGCTTGTCAACGCTGCGATCACAAGTTGCCATCGGCTAATTCACGAACATGTGTTCAAGCGTGCAAACAGTTTAGCAGACATGTCCGCAGTTGTCAAATCGTTTTGACTTTTCGCGCGGCCTTTGTTATAATACTAATGAGCCAGGCTAACGTTCTATGAACCGGTCACAGTTTGCTCGTCCCCTTTGCGACCGTGAAAGAGTGGTACCGAACCAAAGCAGAGCCCTCTGGGCTACCACGGGATGTTGCGACAAGGGTGTCACTCAAACTCCAGACATATGGCCGTTCAAAGCCTAACCTCGACTGCCTACAATTCGCCCGCTGCCTTTCCCTGACCGATCGGTTTGCGCGTGTTCCTCCCGCACGGGAGGGACCCTCAGGTGAGGCTGCTCCTCGCTGACCGCACATCCGCACCTTTCCAGTTGCACGTCGTGTGCCGATTCCGCCGCCTGGTGGATGCAAACGTGTGCAATCAAGGGGGCTTGTGACGCGACCCAGCACGTGGGAGCGGGTCCGGTCAGAGGATCAGGACAAGACCAGTAACCGGGAGCATGAGATGGCACAGGCTGGCCAACCCAGACCGTTTCTGGTGGAGATGCGGAACATCTCCAAGAGCTTTGGCCCGATCCAGGCCCTGCTGGATGTGCACCTGGTGCTACGCCACAACGAGGTGTTGGGGCTCGTGGGCGACAACGGTGCGGGCAAGTCTACCCTGATGAAGATCCTGACCGGCGTCTATCAGCCCGACCGCGGCGAGATCTACCTGGAGGGGCAGCGGGTGCGCTTCCACACCCCGGAGGAGTCCCGCGAGGCGGGCATCGAGATGGTGTACCAGGACCTGGGCCTGGCCGGGAACCTCTCCGTCGCGGCGAATATCTACCTGGGCCGCGAGACCACCAGGCCCCGTCTGAGAGGCCTGCTGCACCTCCTGGACCATAAGGGTATGGCGGAGGGGGCTCTGCAACTGCTGAATCGTCTCCACATTGACGTTGAGTCGGTGAACACTCCGACCGAGGTCCTCTCCGGTGGACAGCGACAGGCGGTAGCCATCGCCCGGGCCATCGCCTTTGACGCCCGGGTGGTGATCATGGATGAGCCTACGGCAGCCCTGGCCGTGAAGGAGGTGGGCAAGGTTCTGGACCTGGTGAAGAACCTGAAGCGACACAACGTGTCGGTCATCCTCATCAGCCACCGGATGCAGGACATATTCGAGGTGTGCGACCGGATCATGGTGTTGCGCCAAGGACGGAGAGTAGGGGATCTACCCCGGGACGAGACGAGCATGGACGAGATCGTCGCCCTGATCACCGGCGTCCAGAGCGAGGCTATATCACCCGTGGTGGAGGTGGCATGATGTCGGCACCCGGTGCACTGGCGGAGCGAATCTGGCAACGCCGGTCGGCTATCGCCCCGGTGCTGGACCGCTTCGGCATGGCTCTGGCGCTGCTGGTGCTGATGGCGATGCTGACCATCTTGTCGCCCCAGTACTTCCTCACCCGGGAGAACCTGACCAACGTGGCCAACCGCTCGGCGTTCATCGCCGTCCTGTCGCTGGGAGAACTCCTGGTCATCCTCACGGCCGGCATTGACCTGTCGGTGGGCTCAGTGATGGGCCTGTCGCTCATCGTGCTGGCCAAGCTGACCCACCTCCTCTACGGCAGCTACGCCGTCTGGTACGTCCAGGCCGGCTACCCGGCCAACCTGCCTGCCCCTGAGAGCCCTGTCTCCCTGACGGTGATCAGCATCATCGCCCTGCTGGCCACCCTGGGCACGGGGTTCCTGTGCGGCCTCATCAACGCCTGGGGGTACACCAAACTCCGCCTGCCGCACCCCTTCATCATGACCCTGGGGATGCTCAACATCGCCCGTGGAGCTGCCAACCTGATCAGTGGTGGCTCGCCGATCACCGGCCTGCCTGAAGCCGTGCGCGTGTTCGGCGCCGGCAACCTGCTGCTCTTCCGCTTCAGCGACGGCACATGGTTCAAGGTGCCCGTGTCGGTGATCCTGGTGGTTCTGCTTTATGTCATCTTCGGTATCTATCTCCGGCACACCCGCGGCGGTCGGCATATCTACGCCGTGGGGGGCAATCCACAGGCAGCCCTGTACGCGGGCATCAACGTGACCCAGGTCCTGAACCGCGTGTACATCCTCTCGGGTCTGTTGGCCGGCATCGCCGGCATCATCTACGCAGGTCGCATCAACTCCGGGACGCCCAAAGCGGCCATGGCCGGCTATGAGCTGGACACCATCGCGGCCGTCATCATCGGCGGAGCTAGCTTCTTCGGCGGGCGGGGTGGTGTGGTGGGCACACTGGTGGGGGTGCTCATCATGGGCTTCATCCGCAACGGCCTGAATCTGCTCAACGTGTCCGTGTTCTGGCAGGAGGTGGCTATCGGGGCCATCATCGTCGGCGCGGCCTACGTGGACGTGCTGCGCCGCCGGGCGATGCGCCAGGAGTGAGGGCTTACTGGCCCAGGAGAGGTCATCAAAGCATGGCAGCGAAGCTTTCCATGGAGAAGAAGGCAGACTGCAGCGGCCAGCGCCGTGGTCGAGGGCTTCAGGCCATCGGCCTAGCAGTGACCCTGGCCCTGGTGGTGGTCCTGGCCGGCTGTGGCATTGAGGTGCCCGGCGGTGGCTTCCTGACGCCCACGCTGCCGGTCACCGGGCCGTCGCCCACGCCCGTCATCATCGGCCGGCCGGGCGTGCAGCCCACCGATACGCCCAAACCGCTGCCGCCCACTACCGCGCCCAGCCCGACGTCCGTGGCGTCGCCCACCACGCCACAGCAGGAGGCGACCGAGACGCTGCCGGCGCCCACCGAGACCGTCGTGGAGGCCCAATCGCCCACGACGGCGCCTCAGCCGACGACCACGACGCCGCCGGCTGCCCAGCCTACCACCACCGGGATGGTGTCCATCCCGGCCGGCCCCTTCATCATGGGCAGCGACTCCGGCGATCCCGACGAGACGCCGCAGCACGAGGTGGACCTGCCGGCCTTCGAGATTGACCTGTACGAGGTCACCAACGCCCAGTTTGCGGCCTTCGTGGAGGCTACAGGCTACCAGACCGATGCGGAAAAGGCAGGCGAAGCCGGCTGGCGAGCCTACTACACCGAGGGCAAGGAGAATCATCCCGTCGTGAAGGTCAGCTGGAACGACGCAGTCGCCTACTGCCAGTGGGGGGGCAAGCGCCTGCCCACCGAGGCGGAATGGGAGAAGGCCGCCCGGGGGACCGATGGGCGGGTGTTCCCATGGGGGAACGAGTGGGACCCGGCCAAGGCCAACGTGAAGGAGTCCGGCTTCCGAGGGACAACGCCGGTGGGAGGCTTCCCTGACGGGGTCAGCCCCTACGGGGTATACGACATGGCCGGCAACGTGTGGGAGTGGACGGCCGACTGGTATCAGCCTTATCCGGGCTCCAGCGACACCGGCAACCCGTACTTCGGCGAGAAGTTCCGGGTCACACGGGGCGGCGGCTGGTTCGAGGAAGCCGCTCAGGTGCGCACATCCAACCGCAACGCCACCAGCCCCAGCGCCGCCAACGACGATCTGGGTTTCCGCTGCGCCAGGTAGCGCAGAGAGGATCAGGGAGGTTTCGTAGCGTGCGATTCATCGTGCTACAACGCTGGTGTAGAAAGGGGGGATGACTATCGAGAAAACTCCGGTTTCTGGCACCCAGGCAGTGAGGGGAAAAGCCCAACTTGGTGCTAGCCCGTGTGAGGCAATGCCAAACTAAGCGAGGAGGTAAGGAAAAATGAAAGCCTGGAAGCTCATTTGCGGAATCGTGATCGTTGGTCTGCTGCTGGCCATGGCGCCGGCTGCGCTGGCTGCACCGCCGGCCCAGGGAGGTCAGGCCTATACCGTGCAGAAGGATGACTGGCTCTCCAAGTTGGCCGACAAGTACCTGGGCTCCATCTGGAACTACCCGGCCATCGCTCTGGCCACCAACCTCAAGCACGCCGAGGATCCCAGCTACGCGCTGATCACCAACGTGGACCTCATCGAGGTGGGCGACAAGCTGTGGATCCCCAGCGCCGAGGAGGCCGAGAAGCTCCTGCAGGACGTCACCATCCAGGTGGAGACCAAGGACATCGCGGCCAACAACCCCTTCTGGGCTGCGGTGTGGCGGGGCGCCGAGGAGACTGCCAAGAAGTGGCTCATCGTGGACCTGGTGCTGAACGCCCCCACCTCCGAGGCGGATGTGGACGTGCAGATCGCCCAGGTGGAGGACGCGGTCACCAAGGGCGTTGACGCCCTGGTAGTGGCGCCCACCGACGCCTCGGCGCTGAACCCGACCTTCGACAAGGCCCGGGAGGCCGGCATCCCGGTGCTCATCATTGACAGCGACACCACCTGGCCCCACAAGCTGACCTTCATCGGCACCGACAACAAGGCAGGTGGCAAGCTGGCCGGCGAGTACCTGTGCTCCAAGCTGGGCTCGGGTGCCAAGGTCGGCATCATCACCGGACACATGACGGCCGCCAGCATCGCCGATCGCGTCCACGGCGCTGAGGAAGCCTTCGCCGCCTGCGGCATCGAGATCGTGGCCCAGTTGAACGGCCTGCATACCCGCGAGGGTGGCCGCTCGGTGATGGAGGACATCCTCACAGCGAACCCGGACGTCCAGGGCATCTTCGCGGCCAACGACAACATGGCCCTGGGTGCGATTGAGGCGCTCAAGGCGGCCGGCAAGCTGGAGCAGGTGACCGTGGTCGGCTTTGACGCCAACCCGGATGCCGTGGCCTCGATCCTGGCCGGGGAGATGGCCGCCAGCGTGGCCCAGAGCCCGTACAACATGGGTCGCTTCGGCATCGTGTACGCCCTGGGCGCCATCCACGGGATGGGGGTCCCCAAGCGCATTGACACGGGCACGACGCTGGTGGACGCCAGCAACGCCGCGCAGTTCAAGTAGCCCACGCGCACAAGGTCCCTCCCCCGCCTCGGCAACGGAGCGGGGGAGGGACCCTTTTGGACGTTAAGGTCAAGGGTCAAAGTCCCTCTCCCATTGGTCACCCTGAGCGGAGCGGGGCGAAGCGAAGGGTCTCCCGGGTCCTGAGAGGGGGTTCCCTTCGGGCTGGCCATCAGGACGGGTTTGCTGTTGCTGCCAAGGGGCGTCCTCCCCGCCGCCCGGTAGCGTGCCAATGTAAGGGGTGCGATGAGCAAAGCTCTACGAGTTGGGGTCATCGGGCTGGGCCGCATGGGGCGCGTTCACGCCGCCAACCTGGCAGCCTTGCCGGAGGTGGAACTGGTGGTCGCCAGCCGCCGGGGCGATGTGGCGGAAGAGGTTGGCACCCGGCTGGGCGCCCGCTGGGTACACGGCTACCAGGCGGCATTTGAGGCCGACCTGGATGCGGTGGTCATCGCCACGGCAACAAACGAGCACGTGGACCAGATCATCGAGGCTGCTCGCAGGGGCTACGCCATCTTCACTGAGAAGCCCATCGCCCTGGACCTGGAAAGCACCGACCGGGCGCTGGAGGCGGTGGAGGAAGCCGGCGTGCCCTTCATGGTGGGTTTCATGCGTCGCTTCGACCCGCCATACGTGCGAGCGAAGCAGCTCATCGCTGAAGGTGTCATCGGCCGGCCTGTGACCTTCAAGGCCGTGAGCCGTGATCCGCGCTGGCCGGCTCATGAGGACGACCACCCCTCGGCCAGCGGCGGGTTCTTCATGGACATCGGCGTTCACGACTACGACCTGGCCCGCTGGCTGATGGGCTCCGAGGTACGCCAGGTGCACGCCATCGGAGGAGCACTGGTGTACCCGGAGTTGGCCGCTATGGGCGACATAGACAACGGCCTGGTCAACCTGGTGTTCGAAAACGGCGCCCTGGGCAACATCGAGATGAGCCGCAACGCCCGGTACGGATACGACATCCGCACCGAGGTGCTCGGCGACGAGGGGGCTCTGTGGATCGGCTCACCGCAGCAGACGCCGCTGAAGGTGCTGACCCCCTCCGGCGTCACCCACGACGTCTACCCCTGGTACCCCGAGCGGTTCGAGGAGGCGTACCGCCGGGAGATGATGGCCTTCGTCGCGGGGGTGCTGGCCGGCCGGCCGCTCTCGCCAAGCGGCGAAGACGGCCGACGGGCGGTGGAGATCGCCCTGGCCGTGGGACAATCGTACCGCACCGGGCAGCCTGTGCTAGTCGCACAGACTAGCGGTGGTGCGGCTGCAGTAGGGCACGACACCTGTCAGACAGGATAGAGGGAGCGTCCGCGGCTGTGCGACCCCTGTGCCAGCCTGTGCGTCCCATGCACGCCGCATGGACCGCGCTGCGGCAGACAGACGGGGGACTGGCGCACACAGGCTCGCCCCGTTGGGGCGGCGGTCGTTCACCACGGCCGGTTCAGCCATTCACGCATCGTGGTGTGCCGCGTGATGTATTCCCCATGCAGCACCTCACGTCGTATTTCCCCCAACGTGCCGTAGCGCTCAGCGAAGGCATCGTGCTTGTGAATGCCCTCGAAGTTGACCTGCTTTGCCAGCAAGAAGGTGTCATCCGGCAAATCAGGGTAGGCATCAACTACCCTCTGGACCATCTCGCGCACCACATCTTCCACAAACCGCGGGTTGCGATGGGCCTTGTTCACGACGAAGAGCTCATCACGCCGCTTCAGCAAGCCGTAGGTCTCGGAGCTCATAGAGCTTTCCACGATCTCCACCAACTCTTCGGCACGGATCCCCCTGTCTGTGCCCAGAAACAGGGAGCCCCTGCCACGCTGATTGTGGGTGGCCACCGGGATGGTATCCAGCACCTTGTCAGCCTCTTCTGGTGAGAATCCCTGCTCGAGGAGCATCTCGCGCGAGTAGGAACGCACCAAGTCCTGTGCGCATGGGCACGCGGTCATCCCTTCCGCCTCCACGCCGATGATCCGCCTGGTCCCTTGGGGGGTTGCCACAGCGATGCTGACGACGGTGTACACCTCCTGGGTCTGCTTGGCAGAGACAGGCGTCCACTTTGGCATGGGATACTTGCTGACAATGCGGACCTCGCCGCGCACGGCGTTCTGGCTTGCAATGATGCCCTCAGCCAACCGTTCGGCTAAAGATTCGATGTTGGGAGCCTTCTCCCTCACGATCTCGTCCACCACCTCGTTCAGGGTGTCGCTGAAGCGCGACATGTGCACGCCGGCTTGCTGAGGGTTGAGGTCGGCGAACAGGTCCATCGTGGCCCAGAACAGATTGGCCCGGCCGCCGCTGGTGATGCGGATGACCCGTTCCACACCGGTGACACCCACCCGGCTGAGGCTTACCGGGATGCGTGGCCTTTCCTCCTGCACATCGCGATCCAGGCGCATCTTGAGCCCACGCTCCACCAGCACCACGCCGTCACGGTCCACGCGTGCCAGTAGCTCCTCGCTGGTCATATGCAGGGTCGGGTGCACTTGCTGCGGCGCGATCTCGGCCAACGGCACCAGCACGAAGGCCCGCTCCGCCAGACGCGGATGGGGGATCACCAAGTCGGGCTCGTCCAACACCAGGTCGTCGTAGAAGAGGATGTCAATGTCAATCGGTCGCGGGCCGTAGCGCACCGTCGGCCGGCGTCCCATCTTCTTCTCGATACCCTTAATGAACCGAAACAGTTCCCGCGGACTGAGACTGGTCGTGCCGGAGCAGACCACGTTGAGGAAACGCGGCTGGTCGAGATAGCCGACCGGTTCCGTCTCGTAGCATGAGGAAACTGACCGGATGGTGATCTTCTCCCTCAATCTGTGGAGGGCCTCCAGGAGATTGCTCTGCCGGTCGCCCAGATTCGAGCCCAGACCGAGGAAGATCTCATGATTCTCGTTCTTCATTGATTGCTACCACACTCCTGGTTTCGGTGAGATGCCTCTCGACGGTAATTGTAGCCAATTCTCAGGAAGCATACAAATGGCCCAGAGACCTGGGCCCCGCAGCGACGGCTCAGCTTTCCACAGAACCATCGCGACTTGCCATCATGCACATTACGGCCACACTACCCCGCAGATGAGAGAACAACCACGTCCCAGCACCACCCGGCGCGCCTGGATCTGCGAAAGACCCAGGTCGAGGAGTATCGGTAGATCACGACCATCGCTCTCAAGGGACGTCCGCGTCTGTGCACCCCCTGTGCCACGCCAGTCCCTGACACAGGGGGGACTGGCGCGCACAGGCTCGCCCCGTTGGGGCCACGTCCCCGCCGCCCGGTAGCTTGCCATTGTGATCCATTGAGTATGGCGCGCACGCCTGCCAATGGATGGAAAATATGGAACAGCAGGCAGGCCAGGGAAATGGGCTACAGCCCGATTTCAACGCGGCAGCCAGGCGCCAGGGCGTGCCCGCACACGGTCCTCCTCATCCTACCAACTCGCCCACCATTTTGCCCACGACGCCAGCAGCTAGAATCACCGGCACGCCTAGCCCATCCACCACAGCCCGCTTGTGCGCCCGCGTGTAGCCCATGCAATCCATCACCACCAGCTCCGGTAGCCGCTCCCGTAACGCCTCAGTAGCGCGGCATACCTCATCCTCATCCCGATAGGGCGAGGCGGCCGCGAAGACCAGGTCGGCACACGTTGCCCGCCATTTCTCGGCTGCCACTTCGATTTGCGGGCGCAAGGGCACCAGCACCCCCAGGCGCCGTGGCCTCAGCGCTTGAACGACGTTCACCAGCAGCCGGTCCGGCTCGATGAGCAGCGTCCGGCTGCGCAGCTGGGGAAACTCCCCCGTGCACAACAACACGATAGGATTGGCCCCCTCGCGCTCCAACTGCTCCAGACAGCCTTGCAGCAGAGGCAAGATCCCCGCCCGCCCGACAGTGACAGCGGAGCCATCCCGCAGCCGGGTGTGAAGCACATAGTCGTCCGGCCCCGGTGCCAGTTGCTCAAGCTCGGCACTCGTCAGCCCATCCAGCGCACCTGCTTGACGAATAACCACCTCAGGGGGCAGGTGTGGCACAATCTGCGGCAGGATGTCGTCCCGGGGCGACTGCCCGATGGTCACCAGGCCCAGTAGCCGCCCGCTCACGCCTCGCCTCCCATGGTCTGCAACCGCTTCATGGAGCCGTAGAGGGCCACCAGTCGCTGGAAAACCTCAGGATCGTAGAAGGCGCACTCGCCGCGGCCAAAGGCCTTGGCCACCTCGATGCAGAACCGGACAGCCATCTCGATGTCCGTGACCTGGCTGGCGCCCGTGGCGCAACCGGGGACGGCTACCTCAGCCGTGAGAGCCACTCCCACCACGGGCGCGTCCGTGGCCGTGGCCGGCTGCATGATGCTGTTCAGGTGCGGGATGTGGTTGCCGTAGGGGGTGATGTCCTGGGTGGTGACGGGAAAGACCACCGGAGGCCTACCGGTCACCACCGACATGATACGCAGCAGATCGGGGCTGACCTGCAGGATGTATCCCTCCTTCACCGTGGGCGAGATGGCGAAGCCCCGCCGGTTGATGACCCAGTTGCCCCGCGTGGTGTCTATGGAGAGGATGGCCTCCATATCCGGATGGACCTCGTAGCGGTTCATAGTGGCGATGTCCACGGGCGACCCCATGAAGGGGACGGGATCGTGAGGCTGGGTGGGGGCGTTGGGGCAGATGTGGGTGGCGACGATGACATCGCCGGGGAGTCGGTCACCGGCACGGGCCATGTCCGCCAGCTTGAGGGCACAGGCGATGGCCGTGATGGCGCCGTCGGCGTCGGACACCAGGCCGATGATGGCCGGCCGGGCGCCGATGCCCCCTAGCCGGCCGATGATGCCCAGGGTGGGGGACTGTCCCCCTGAGGCCTTGCCACTGGTGCCGGGCACCCAGGCACGAATGAACTCGGTGCTCCCCTCTTGACCCTGCACCGGGATCACTTCCACCTGCAGGCCGCGCTCACGCAGCACGTTGGCCACGACCTCACCGGTGACCGTGGCGCTGTCCAGCAGTTCATAGGCTTCGATAGTCTGCTTCAAGGCCACATGCACACCTCACATGGGATACCCAGTACACAATACGTTCGTACTGCGTAGCGCATACTCCGTCTATTCCTCGGTTTCCGCAACGCGCTCCGTGAACACGTAGCCAATGATCTCCTTCCCAACAGCTTGCTCGGCGACGCGAAAGAGCTCCGGCCGACGCATGCCGGATCCCAGCCGCAGCCGTTCCTTGGGCGCCCAGGCCAGTAACACCTCCTGCCCTTCGTGCAACTCGATAGAGCAGAGAGGACGTATCCTGGTGGTGGAGAAGGTCATGATCAGGTCCGGGAAGGTGGCCAACCTATCTCCCCGCTGCTCCAGGGTCATGTACTCGTTCCAGAAGGTCAACTCATAGCCGCCTCCCAGCTCTACCCGGCCCACATCGAAGCCGCCTTCGGTGCGCAGGTCCACGTGCATGATCCGGGCCCGGCCGACCACCTCACCGCCCAACGCCCGGCAGGCGGCCTGGGCCGCTTCGTGAGGACTGGCCGCCTCCAGGAGTGCCCGCCCGACCTCGATGGCTTGTTGAATCGCCCCAGGGGCCGCGTGCTGGCGGGCGTATCCCACCGTCACCGGGTTACGGGCCACCGCCACCAGGCCGCCGGTCTCCACCGCCGCCTGGCGCACCAGTCGAGCCGCCGATGCCAGGCTGCCCTCGACGTAGAGGCGCACGTGTCTACAAGCATCCAGGTCTCCACCCACAGCAGCCTGCCTCGCCACGTAACCGGTCACCTGATCCAACCCCATGGCACCCATCAACCCCGTGGGATGGGCGCGGCCGTTACAGGGGGCGTCCACCAGCGGCAGCCCGGTGATGGCCGACTGCAGCCAGCCGTTAAGGGTGCTCATGCCGCCGTTTTCATTGGTGATGAGGCCGACGACTGGCGTGTCCAGGTGGGCCATGAGCAGTTCCAGCGCTCGGACCAGGTGCATGGGCTCCAGGTACTGCCTAGCCGCCGACGGCGCCCCCACCAGCGCCACGGTAACCAGCAGTGCCTTGTCGTCCAGCTCCTCAAGGGACAACAGGCGTGGCCTTCCCAGCTCCAATGCCAGCCGCCCCAGACGGAGCCCTTCCTCGATCTGGCCGCCACCCCCGCCCCCCAGCACTGCACCGCCGTATGCGGCTGCCCGTACCGTTTCAGCGTTGACTTTTATCTCCACGTTCCCATCCCTCACTCAGTACCCTGGCACCCCGAGCGCTCGGCACGCCTCTACCACATCAGGGTGCACGTAGCGCCCCTCCTCCTCGATGGCCTCACCATCCAGGTAGATGCTAGGGTTGAGGACGATGCCGTCAGTGTGGCCGCCGGCGTCCCACGTCAGCCCGCCAATCTGCTTGCCCTGGCTGCCGATGCCGAACTCGATGCAGCCGAACACCCGCTCATCCTCCACGATGCGCCCGGTACAACGGGTGACGCCCGGGTTGAACCCCAGCGAGTAGTGGGCCAGCCGGTAGATGTTGGGGTTGCCGATGGAAGTAAACCACCGCTCGAGCACCTTCGCCTCGTGACCGCCCTCGATCTTGGTGATGCGGCCTTTCTCCAGCGTCAGCCGGATGGGTGAGCGGAGTAAACCCAGCTCCTTGGGTGGCCAGCAGGCTCCATTGAACACGATGACGCCCTCGATGGTATCCTCCAACGGGCACCAGGAGATCTGCCCGCCGAGCATGATGGGCTCGCCGGGGGTGTCGGCGAGCTTGCCGGAATAGCGGATCTTGCGCCCGCCCATGCGGGCCGAGAGGTCGGTGCCCGCCGGGCTGGTGACTCGGATGTGATCCGCCTGGGCGATGAGCCTGCCCAGCACGTGGCTCAGCTCGATCATCTTGGGGTAATCCACCTGGGCGATGGTGCGTACCATCATGTCCACATCCATCCCTGTGAGGCAGATGTACCGGCAGCCCTGCTCCAGCGCCCGCTTGTAGGCTTCGGTATGCAGCAGGTAAGCCACGGCGTACTCGATCCACACGTCGGCCTCGCGGATGGCGCCGGCCACCGCTTTGGGCGGCTCAATGACTGCGTCGGGCCGGCTTTCATACCACACGACGGTGGGCGTGGCCCCAGCGGCAAAGGCAGCTTGCGCCGTAGCTTCCATCACCCGCCAGTCGCTGGAGGTATCGGCGGTGATCACCACCTCCTCACCCGGCTTGACCAGCATGACATCTTCGATCAGCTTGCGCGCCCCTCGCGCCAGCTCAAAGGCCAGATACGTGCGCGTCGGTTCCGTGCCAATGGCCAATTCCATGGATTTGACCTCCTCACGTGATGGAAGAACGTGTAGCTTTGTCCCTCAAGTTCCTCCGAGTCCCCCCGAGTTCCCCTTGGGAACTCCGAGGAACTCCGGGGAACTCAACGGCACTCAGAGCACGATCTCCCCCTCCCGCATCACCAGTTCCCCATCCAGCGTGAAGCTGGCCTTGGGGATCACGAAATCCTGGTGGTAGTCCGTGGTCACCCGGCCACCCATGTGAGCGTTATCACCTACGGCCAGGTGCACAGTCCCGATGATTTTCTCCGCTTCAAGGGTTATGTCAATCCGTCTGGCGTTGGGGTTGGTGCCGATGCCGAACTCGCCCAGGTTGCGCCGGGACTTGTACGGCTCGCGCTCTTCGCCGGGGCGCAGGAGTTCTCGCAGCTCATCGGCCACGGCGCCGCCCCCTTGTAGCTCGACCAGCTCGCCCTGGGCGAAGACCAGGGTCATGGGGTCTGTGAGGCCGGCACACCACCCGGGCGTCACCTGGATCACGCCTTCGGCGGTGCCCTCCAGGGGCACGCAGTAGGCTTCGCCGGCCGGCAGATTGCCCCACTGGCCCGGCTGCGTGTACATGCCAGCATCCACCTGCCCCGGCCGCCCCTGGATACTGAAGGTGATGTCCGTCCCCGCCGGACAGATCACGTGCACCTGCGAGGCCGGGGTCAACGCCTCGGCGATGCGCCGCGTCAGCCGCTCGACCTCCCGATAATCCACGTCCATGGGGCCATCCGGGTAGAACATCTCCGGGATGAAGCGGGGCATGGAGGCGATGCGCGCGCCGGCGCGACAGGCTTCCTCCCGGGCGTCGGTGTGAGAGAGGGAGAAGGAGCTGATGATGACGACGACATCGGCCTCCTTCATGCGCTCTGCGACTTTGGCCGGGGGTTCTGCGCCGCTGCGTCCCGTGGAGGGGAACGGCAGGAACCCCACCTGCACCTCTGGCATCCGCTCGTGGGCGATCTCGGCCACGGTCTTGGCCAGCAAGGCCCGTCGGGTCATGGCCGTCAGAAACGACTGGTCTCCGGCTGACCACTGTTCCAGGGTGGGCACGTCGGTCACCACCAACAGGCGCTCGCCGGCGCGCAGCCCCATGTTCACCTGGAGCATCTTCACGACGGCGTCTTCGATTTCCTCGCGTTGTACCAGAATCATGTCTTCGCCCTCCCTTCTTCGGCGACAACTGCTCACTCGCTCCCGCTGGGCGGCGGACCATGGTCTCCGCGAGCAGCCCCTGTGCTCCCCTTGTCAGCGAACAGGTGACACCACACATAGTGTCCTGGACTTACCTCCAACTGCTGGGGGTCTTCCAGCGGGCAGACCTCCATGCGGGCGTAGCAGCGGGTGTGGAACACGCAGCCCGTGGGGGCATTGGCCGGGCTCGGTATCTCACCCTCCAGGGTGATGCGTTCCGGGATCAGCTCCAGCTCTTCATCGGTGACCACAGGGATGGCCGAGAGCAGCGCCCGGGTGTACGGATGCAACGGGTTGGCGAACAGCTCCTCGGTGGGCGCCATCTCCATCAGTTTGCCCAGATACATCACGGCAATGTGATCCGAGAAGTTCTTCACCACGCTCAAGTCATGGGAGATGAGCAGGTAGGTCAGCCCCAATTCTCGCTGCAGTCGGGCCAGCAAAGCCAGGATCTTGGCCTGCACCGACACATCCAGTGCCGATGTCGGCTCGTCCAAGACGACGAAGCGGGGGTTGAGAGCCAACGCGCGGGCAATGGCCACCCGCTGCTTCTGGCCGCCGCTGAGGGCATGGGGGTAGCTGTACAGGTACTTGTCAGGCAGTTCCACCAGTTCCAGCAGTTCCTTCACCCGGCCCAGCCTCTCCCGCGGTGTGCCGATGCCATGCACCTCCAGCGGCGTGGCGATGATGTCCGCCACCCGGCGGCGGGGATTAAGCGACGATGTCGGGTCCTGAAAGACGATCTGCATCTGCCGCCGCCAGGGCTTCAGGTCCCCCTCCTTCAGCTCGGACAGGTTGGTGCCGTCGAAATAGATGTCGCCGGCGGTGGGACGGATGAGGCGGATGATGGTCTTGCCCACGGTGGTTTTGCCAGAACCGGACTCTCCCACCAGGGCGAAGGTTTTCCCTTCCGGGATGTCGAAGGAGACGTCATCCACCGCTTTGACCTCCCCCACCCGCCGGCCCAGGAAGCCGGCGGTGATGGGGAAGTACTTCTTGAGACGGCTAACCGAAAGCAGTGTTGCCATAGTTTTCCACTTGTGCTCGCGTCGGACCCCAGTCAGGCGCCCTGCCAGCACGATTGTCAGCCCAGACCAGCGGCTGGACTAGGGTCCAGCCGGAGCAGATGTGTAGAGGTGACACGCCACCCTGTGGCCGGGGCCGATGGGCACCAGCTCCGGCTCGATCTCCCGACACAAGTCCATGGCGTGCTCGCAGCGGGGGTGGAAGCGACAGCCAGACGGCGGGTCCACGTAATCAGGGATGCGCCCCTCGATGCCCACCACCTCCCCGCCGGTGAGCTTGGGGATGGAGGCGATCAGCCCCTGGGTGTACGGATGCCGAGGCTCACGGAACAACTCGGCCGTCGGCGCTTCCTCCACGATGTGGCCTGCGTACATCACGTAGATGCGCTCCGTCATCTCCCGGGCCACCCCCAGGTTGTGGGTGATGTACAGCACGGCCAGCCTTTCCGTCTCCACCCGCTCCTTCAGTAGTTGCAGGATCTGCTCCTGCGTGGTCACGTCCAGGGCCGTCCCAGGCTCGTCGGCGATGAGCAGCGAGGGATTGCCGGCCAGGGCCATGGCGATGAGGACCCGCTGGCTCATGCCGCCGCTGAGCTCCACCGGGTAGCTGCGCATCACCCGCGCCGGGTCGGGGATGTTCATCTTCTCCAGCAGCTCCAGTGCGCGCTCCCTGGCCGCCCGCTTGCCGGCGCCGTCAAAGGATTTCGTCAGGCGGTCGAGCCAGCTCACCCGATAGCGCCCCTGCCAGCGGATCAGCTCCGTGAACTGCTCCTCCACGGTGAACACCGGGTTGAGCGAGCTCATCGGCTCCTGCGGGATGAAGGCGATCTCGCGGCCGCGCAGGGCGTGGAGCTGTTCCTCGGGCATGGCCAAGAGGTCCTGTCCTTTGTACACGATGCGACCGCTGACGATACGGCCCGGCGGCATGGGCAAGATGCGCAGCACCGTCTTGACGGTCACCGACTTGCCGCACCCTGTTTCCCCCACCAGGGCCACCGTCTCCCCTTCACCCACGTGCAGGGTGACGCCGTCCAGGACCTTGGCCTGGCCCTCGAACAGGTCAAAGTACACCTTCAGGTCGCTGACGTCCAGCATCTACTCCAGTTCCACGTCGAATGCGTCCCGCAGTCCATCGCCCAGGAGGTTAAAGCCCAGGACGGTGACGAAGATGGCCAGGCCGGGGAAGGTGGTCAGCCACCAACGGGTGGGCAGGTGCAGCCGGCCCTTGCTGGCCATGGTGCCCCATTCGGGGGTTGGCGGGCGCACACCCAGACCAAGGAACCCCAGCACCGCCCCCGTCAGGATGGCATACCCGAGGTCCAGCGTCACCTTGACGATGAGAATGGTCAAGACGTTGGGGAAGATCTCCTTGAAGGCGATGTACAGCGCGTTGGCGCCCGCCGACCGCGAGGCTTCGACGAAGGTCTCCTCCTTGATGGAGAGCACCTGCCCCTGGATGAGGCGCGTGTACCACGGCCACCAACTGAAGGCGATGGCAAAGATGCTGTTCTCCAGGGTGGGGGTGAGCACGGCGCTGACGGCCATGGCCAGCACCACCGGAGGGATGGCCAGGAAGATGTCGGTGAGACGCATGATGATGGTGTTCACCATGCCTCCCATGTAGCCGGCGATGAGGCCCAAGGGCACCCCGATGGCCAGGGCGATGGCCAACACCGCCAATCCGATGGAGAGGGATATGCGGGTGCCGAAGATCACCCGGCTGAGCACGTCCCGTCCCACCTCGTCGGTGCCGAAGAGGTGCTCGCGGCCCGGAGGCTGAAACGTGCGCTCAAAGTGCACCGTGGCGACATCTTCGGGATAAGGTGCGATTTGGGGAGCGAAGATCGCTACTACCACCAATCCCAGCACGATGGCCAGCCCCACCAGCGAGAGCGGGCTGCGCCGCAGCCGGTGCAGAGTGCGCCGCAGGTCTTCGAAGCGCGCTTCATAGCTCGCAGCGACAGTCAGGCGCGTGGCGTTCACAGCCTGCGTCCGGTATTCGCTCATCCTTCCCTTGCCTCCGCCCCCAGCCTGATGCGTGGGTCCAGCAGGCCATAGGCGATGTCCACCAGGATGTTAATGACAGCATAGGCCACGGCGATGACCAGCACCACGCCGATGATGGCGTTGAAATCTTTGTAGATAAAGGCCCGCACGCCGTAGCGGGCCATCCCCGGCCAGGAGAACACTGTCTCCACCACGAAAGCTCCGCCCAGGAAGAAGCCGTACAAGAGCCCGATGATGGTCAGGGCGGCAATGAAAGCGTTCTTGAGCATGTATTTGTCCACCAGCAAGTTCTCCGGCATCCCGTTAGCTCTGGCCGCCAGGATGTAGCCCTTGCGGGTCTGCTCGATCATGCTAGCCCGCACCACACGCATGAGCTGGGCGATGGGCGACAGCGCCAGGGTGACAGCGGGCATGATGATGTGGAGCAGACTGCTCTTGAAGGCCGCTAAGTTGCCGGTGAGCAGGCTGTCCACCAGGTACAGGCCGGTGATCTGGATCGGTGGGGAGATGTCCGGCGAGATGCGTCCGGTCGTGGGGAGGATGCCCAGGTGATAGGCCAGGACCAACTGGAACAAGATGCCGATCCAGAAACGGGGCATGGACACACCGGCGAGGGCAAACACGCGCGAGGCGTGATCCTCCCACCGGTCCCGGCGGATGGCGGAGAGGATGCCCAGCGGCACGCCTACGGCCACTGCCAGGAGCATGGCCATGGTGACCAACTCGAAGGTGGCCGGGAAGTACTCCTTGAGGTCCACGATAACGTCCCGGTTGGTGTACAGGGAGACCCCCAGCTTGCCCTGGAGCACGCCGCGCATGTAGTGCACGTACTGGATGTGGATGGGGAGGTTGAGGCCCAGCTCCTCGCGCAGCTTCTGGACTTGCTCCTCGCTGGCCTCGGGGCCCAGGGCCAGCCGGGCCGGGTCACCCGGCATCACCCGGGCGATGAGGAAAATCAACATCGAGAGACCGATGAGGGCCGGTATGGTGTATAGCAGCCGTCGGATCAGATAATCACGATATTTCATCTAATTCCCCACGTCGCACGGTAGGGAAGCAGGGGCGCCGCAGCGCTGCGCCCCTGCTCATCCCCAATACGACTACTTGACCCGCAGCGGGTACCAGGTCAGGTCATAGCCCAGGACGCCTAGGAAGGTGTAGCCCGTGATGTGGTCGCGGTGGGCCAGCCGGTGCAGCGGGTTGGCAATGAACAACGCTGCCGCCTCATCCGCGACGATCTCCTGCACCTTGCCGTACAACCCGTAGCGCTTCTCAGTGTCCACCGTGGCCCGGGCCTCCTCCAGCAGGGCGCTGACCTGAGGGTTCTCGTAGTAGCTACAGGACATGTAGGTGCCCCAGGCGTTGGGATGGAACATCAGGTAGGTGTGCCCATCCGGCGAGGGGTACTTGGCCGTGTGGAACACCGCCATGAAGTGCGGCGTGGTATCCGGCTTGGAGACCAGCTCCACCATCCGCGCCCATGGCTCCGGCTGCAGCTCCACCTCAAAGCCCAGCTCCTTCAGGTTGGCCTGGAGGAGCAGGCCGATCTTCTCCTCGCTCTCCAGCCCGGTGACATAGACGTAGTTCAGCTTGTACTGGCTGGGATCAATGCCCGACGCCGCCAGGTGCTCCTTGGCCTTCTCCATGTCCTGGGTGTACTGCTTGGTGTTGGGGTTGTGGCCGGGCAGGAGGAGGGGCACAGGGCCTCGGGCCTGGGCTGCGCCCTTGAAAATGGTGTTCACCGCCGTGTCGTAGTCGAAGGCGTAGGAGATGGCCCGGCGCACCTCGACGTTGTCCAGCGGTGGCTTCTTGTTGTTCATGCTGACGAAGAAGAGCTGCACGTTGGGGTCCTTCTCCACCACGATCCCCGGCGACTCCTCCAGCTCCTCAAAGGTCTCCACCGAGTGCCACTGCTCGATGATGTCCACCTCGCCGCGCTGGAGCATGAGCTTCTGGGTGGCCATCTCGCTGACTATGAGGAAGGTTGCCTTGTCCACCTGGCCGGGCTCCCAGCCGCCCCAGTAGTCGTCGAACTTGCGGAAGACGGTCTTCACACCCGGCTCGTAGGTCTCCACCCAGTAGGGGCCGGAGCCGGCATCCTGGTGGTTGAGGAACTCCATGCCATAGTCGCCGAACTCCCCGTAGTCGCCCTCCTGCTTGTTTTCCATCAGCAGGTCCTTGTTGACCACGAAGAGCTGTACCAGCGTGGCCAGGAAGGGGCCGTAGGGCTTGTTCAGGTGGAAGGCCACGGTGTAGTCGTCTACCACCTCGGTGTCGCCCGGATCGAGCACACCCTTCCACAGCCAGGCGAAGCCCTTGCCGATGGACAACATGCGGTCCATGCTGAAGGCGACGTCCTCAGCGGTCAACTCGCTCCCGTCATGGAACTTGACCCCCTTTCGCAAGCGAAAGGTGTAGGTCAAGCCGTCATCGGAGACATCCCAGGACTCCGCCAGGTGCGGCTTGGGCGGACCCCCCTTGGTCGGGTAAACCAGCGGGTCGTACACGTTCATGACGTGCAGGCTCTGGGTCTCGTCCACGTGGGTGGCCGGGTCGAGGGTGACGGTGGTCTGTTGGGTCGCGTAGGTGATGGCAACCTCCGGCACCGGCGTGGCCGTGGGCGGGACCGGCGTCGGCGTAGGTGCAGCCTTGGTCGGCGGTGCCGTCGGCGCCGGGGTGGCCGCAGGTGCGCACTGCGCGAGCGTCAGGGCCACAACCAGCAGCACAGCGATTCCCAAAACACGGTAAAGGCGTGCCATGATTTCTCCTCCTTCGCTACTTGGTGCCCATCCCAGCTACCTGACACTTTATCCAGCAGTCCTTTTTCGCTACAAAGTGGCGTCCTCGCCACGTCTAGTCCGGCGCGAAAGGGGGCGTGGACGCCCCTCTGCAGCAATTGAAAGGGACTTTCACCTTGCCTTGGAAGAAAGTGTCAGGTGGCTAGGTGTCTATCCAGAAGAACCTGTAGTAGGACAACTGCGAGCAGTTGTCCTATGGCGGAAGGCCGGCGACGATTTCGCTGTCTGGTGAGAGCATTTGCTACTTCTCGGTCGTATGCCGGGCATCCCTCCTTCTAGAACAGGATTCGCTTGGCGGGCGGTGGACGAAAGGCCCGCTTGCTGTGGCTCAGCCCCAGGGCCAGCAGGGATTCGATGAGCTTCAGCGCCGCCGGCCCAGGCTCCACCACCGGCACCCCGTAGCGGCCCTCGATCTCTTCCCGCACACCGAACATGGAGCCGCAACCTAACACCAACACGTCGGCTCCGTCGCCCTCAATGGCGGTCCGGCTGGTCTGCAGGATGGCCGCGCGCAGCCGCTCGTGATCGCCCATCTCCAGCACCGGCACGTCCGCCGCGCGCACCGAGGCCGCTTTCTCGACCACGCCCATGAGCCGGATGGTCCGCCACACCCTGGGCACGGCATGGGCCACCTCGGTGATCACCGCGAAGCGATGACCCAGGACGCAGGCCAGGTTGACGGCTGCCTCGCCGATGCCCACCACCGGGATGTCCACCGCCTCACGGGCAGCGTAGAGCCCCGGGTTGCCGAAGCAGTAGATGATGACCCCGTGGAAGCCCTCGGCACTGGCCTTCTCCACCTCCTGGACGACGAAAGGTTCGGCGAAGGCCTCGTCGTAGAAGGCTTCGATGGATTCCGGCCCCTTCTCCAGGTTGACGATGGCAAGCTCGGTGTCCGGGGCCTTGAGCCGCTCGTACTGCTCGGCGAGAGGCCGGTTCCAGCGGTCGGTGCTGACAGCCACGATGACCTTGATGCGCTTCATGCATTCCCCCTGGCCATGTAATCCGCGATCAGGCCGGCTGCCAGGAGCGGGTCAATCACAGGCAACCCCAGCCGCTCCTCCAGCATGGGAGCCGCTTGGACGGTGGAGAAGCCGGTGCAGGCCAGGAGGATTACTCCGGCGCCTTGGCACTTGAGCCGTTCGCCCGCCTCCACGAAGCGCTCCTGGCCCTCCGCCGACATGAGGTCGAGGGTCGTCTTGACCCCCTCGGGTATCTCCCAGCCAACGAGGCGCGAGCCCAGCATCTGGCTCAGCGGCGGCAGCACCCAGTCGGTGATGCCCAGCGCGCCCACCGGCCGGCCCAGGGAAAGGGCCACGGCCGCCGAGGCCGAGCCGGCGCCCACCACCGGCACGCCCACCGCCCTTCGCAGCTCCGGCACGCCCGGATCGGCAGCGCAGCTCACCAGCAGGGCAGCTACGCCGTCCCGCTGCTCCATCTCCTGGCCCAGCCGGACGATCTTGGGTACCGCCTTGTGGATCTCGTCTTGGTTCCAGAGGCCCTGGGGATGGCCCTCGATGCAACGGCTGATCACCTGAAGGTCACGGTCCCTGATGTACGCCTCCAGCAAACGGCCGTGACGGTTCAGGAGCTCCGGATCGTCGGTGGAAAGCACACGGATGAGCCCGATTCTCCTCATGGTAAAGCCCTCGCTCAGTGTGCACGTGCATGCCCGGGTTGTGTTGCGGTGGGGACGACGGGTACGCTTGCGGCAGGATTGACGAAATGCTAAGCGGGTGACCGGTGGTCGATCGGACACATGGGCAGGTCACACACCCGCTTGCGGCGCTGAGCTCCCGCCACACTCTCGCGGGGCACCGGCTGAGCCACGCGCCACGCCATCAACTGCGCCGAAATCTCCTCGGCTGCCTCGCAGAGCATCTCCACCAGCATTGGTCGCCTGTCTTCGCTGAACCTGGAGGCCAGATTGGCGATGCTCAAACCTGCCACCACTTCGCCGTTGCTATCTCGCAGCGGAACGGCGATGGCGGCCACGCCGGGGGTCAACTCACCCACGCTGTAGGCCCAGCCTTGCCGGCGGATCTGAGCCAGATCCTCCCTGAGTTGCTTGGGATCGGTGATAGTGTCAGGCGTAATCTGTGCCAAACCCTTGGCAATGTAGGCGTCAATGCACTCTGCCGGGGCATAGGCCAGGAGTATCTTGTTCGACGCGCCCGCGTGCAGGGGATAACGACCGCCGATGGTAAGCGCGACCCGGATGGGTTGTGGGCTGTCAATCTTGTCCACGCAGACGCTCTCATCGCCGCTGATGACGGTTAGGAAAGCCGATTCGCCGGTCTCGCGCACCAGCCGGGCCATGACAGGGTGAGCCACCTGGCGCAAGTCCAGGTTGGACAGCACCACATTGCCCAACTCGACAAGCTTCAACCCCAAGCGAAAGCGCCCCCGGCGATCGGACTGGGTTACGAAGCCGTGCTGCTCCAGCGTGACCAGGATGCGATAGACGATGCTGCGATGCAGACCCAGCTCCTGCGCCAGTTCGGCGGAACTCCACTCCGGATGTGCCTCGTCGAACTTCAGCAGCACCCGTAAGGCACGGTCTACTGTTTGGAGGTAAGGGCCGGAGGTGGCCATGAAGAGCCTCCGGAAAAGGGCGCTGATGTCTCTATTTCCGAAATACAATTTCTAGTATAGCACAAAAGCTTAGGGCGTGCAAATAGGCTGCCCTATCGGTTATAACCCATAAGTCAAAATGTCAAGTCATGTAAAAGGCTCTGCCTCGAGTAGAATAGCAAGGGGGGAACCATTTCCCTGCAGGAGGGGAAGCCATGAAAAGTATAGCCGAAGCGCTGGAAGATTGCAAAACCCTGAGCACGAGCCTGAGAGCCGAGCTGGAACCATTCCTGGCCCCTTTCGCGGCGGTGCTGCCGGATGCCCGGTTACCGTCGGGGCCTGCTCCAGTTCGTGGCCGAGACGTTGGCCGCCCGCTCCGCCAAGCCAGCCAGAGCAGCAACCCATGCACCGGACCGGCCGGCCAGGGCTCGAGCGTTGGCCAAACGCTTCTACAATGCCACGAAACGGCGTGACATTGAGGTGTGGAACCCCCACGCCCGGCAGTAGGAGGCAGAGGAATGGCACCGCCTGGCGCGGGTCATGGCCGTCAACACGGCCTTCCACCACGCCGGGAAGGAGATTCCGGCCCAGGTGAGGCTGGATTGGTTCCGCTTTCGCCTGCCGCAGGACCGGCCAAGGAGTTACTGGGCCGTGGTCGATGAAAGGAGACCAGGAGATCCGGTGACCAGGAGACTTCTTCTTGTCTCCCCGTCTCCCCCTCTCCTTTCAAACACCTGAGGCTGGCTATGGACCAGGTCTGCCTGCGCGAACGGCTAACGCAGCACGAAAGCGGCCAGTTCTTCGTCGTACAGCAGGGTGCGGACGCGGCCTGGTTCCAGCGCAACGTCTCCATGGAAGACCACCCGCCACGTCTTTCCGTCGTCCATCATCCAGAGGCGCACCTGGTGGCTGCCGGGCGGTAGCGACCACGATTCCAGCCCGTACACGGTCCCCTCCCGGCGCAGACCGCCGGGGTGATAGACCCGCTCCACGACAGGCTCCTCGTTTATCTGCACACGGAGGCGCACCGGGAAGCGCTCACCGCCCAGCAGCTGCACGGGGGACACGCCTTTCGGCAACTTGGCCTGCACCTCTGAGGGCAAGCTGGCGGATACCGCCTTGGGCTGTCCCGGATGGCTGAGCACGAGCCGGATCTCGCTATGTTCCGGAGGCGTGGCGGTGGCGGGCCGTTCCGCGGTCAGGGCCAGGCCGAAGGTCAGGATCAGCATAGCCAGACCAGCCGCCATAGAACGAAGAGAGGGGAAGAAAGGGGAAAAGGAGGAATGGAGAACAGGGTCCATTTTCCCTTTTCCACTTTTCTCCCTTCTCCCTGTCTCCCTTTCCATCTTTTGCAGTAGTGCCATCACCGCTCCCTGATCACCCGGCGCCACTTCCAGCCAGTGCACCCCCTGCTGGAGCAACGACTGGCGACGTCCCAGACGCTGCGCCAGCCAATGAGGGCCCTCCCGGAAGGCGCAGTCGTCGGCCGGACAGCTCAGGATGACCACGGCCTGCGCTCCCTCGGCTAGGCTCTCCCGCACCCACTCCGCCTGCACCATCCCGACGCAGGGTAAAGAGCAGGCCAGAATGGAAGAGCGAGGATGCGGATTGCCGCTGCGCCATTGTGCGCGAAGGAGGAAAGGAACTCGTGGGAGTTCATGGGAACTCACAGGGGGTTCCGTCCATTGCCCCGAGCTCATACTAGTTCTTATGCCCCTCAGCCCCCTGGCTCTGCCCATCTCCTTCTCCTCCGCTCTCTCGCTGGCAAGGGCGGACAAAGTTCCCAGGGCCACGTGCCGCTGGCAAGTGAAAATCACCACAGGCCCATGGCCTGCGGACCGTGCGCTTGCCAGTGCCCGTCTGAGCCCTTCCCGCACACGAGCTGTGGGCAGTCCGGCCAGCTCGATGCCCGCCGTGGAACAGGTTCCCACACACAGGCCACAGCCGGTGCAAAGGGCCGGATGGACCACGGCCAGGGTCTTGAAAGGCGAGTCGTCGGCGCGGGTCCCAAGGGTGCTTTGGGCAGATGGTGATAACCCCCTATTAGCTCCTGCGAGGAGCACGCTTGCGAGAGAGCGCATCTCGATGGCCCCGTAGGGACACTTCTGGAAGCAGAGGGCACAGCCGGTGCACTTCTCATCGGTGACCACGGCCGGCCCCAGCGTCCGGCTCCGTGCCAGCCAGGGCAGAGCGACCAGCACGCCCAGGAGGAGAATCGCCAGCCCCCAGAAGAGGGCGTTTCCCCACTTCGTTGTCAGCGGCAGGAAGCCCAGATACCACCAATCCACGCTAACCGTCCCCAGCAGACGGCTTAGGTCCGCAGGAGGCGCGTTGGCAGCGGGTCGCCAGAGGGCCAACAGCAGCAGGGCCAACGCGGCCTCCACCATGAGCCAGCGAGGTGCCCAGTAACGAGCCCGCGACAGGCGCAGCTCGTGGACCACCACGCCCAGCAGGATGAGGACGCCCAGGAAGACGTGCAAGAAGAGAACGATCACAAAGAAGGCAAAGGTCCAGAAAACAAATTCTGGCGTGACGAAGGTCAAAGCGACGGGGCCCTTCAACAACTCGATCCCATACTCCGTGAGCCATTGGGCGCGCTGGTCCCACACCAGCCAGTAGCCCATCACCCCAATGATCCAGATCAGGACCACCAAACCCCACCCCGAGATCCAGGCCAGCCAGCGGCTGCCCCAGAAGCGGTCGCTGAGGAGCATCTTGAGGGCGTGCACAAAGATGACCACGATCAGGGCGTCTGCCGCGTAGCGGTGGGTGGTCCGCATGAGAGAGCCCAGCCACGAAGCGCTAATCCCGACCACACTGGCGTAGGCCCGATCGGCGCCGGGCCGGTAGAAAAGGGTTAGATAGGCCCCTGTGACCGTCAGAACGATGAGGAGGAAGATGGAGAGGGTCCCCAGGTGATACAGCGGATTGAACGGCGAGGTAGTCAGGCGGTTCAGAACCCCCTCGCCTCGGGTCCACAACCTTTCCAGGGTCCGCAGCAAACGCCGTTCCAGGTACGAATCTTTCATAATCGTCCCTTTGCTTTTACCTCACGTGCTATCTCCCGGTGGGAAAAGGGCGCAGCCGCAGGGCATTCCCGGTCACGATCAAGCTGCTGGCGACCATGGCCGCGGCGGCCAGGACCGGCTGCAGGTGGCCCGTCACCGCCAGACCCAGGCCGATGAGGTTGTAGGCAAAAGCCCAGGCCAGGTTCTGACATACCCGCCGCATGGCCTCTCGCGCCAGCTCGATGATCCACAGCACGGCCTGTAGATCGTCTCCCAGGAGGATGACATCGGCGGCGGCACGGGCCACGTCCGTGCCCTGACCCAGGGCCAGGCCCACCGTGGCCGCAGCCAGGGCTGGCCCGTCGTTGATCCCGTCGCCGACCATGGCTACCGGTGCCTCGGCCGCCCGGAGCCGGGCCAGCTTGTCCTCGGGCTGCTGCTCGGCGTAGACGGGGACCCCCAGCCAACGCCGCCAGCGCTCCCCCGCTGCCGCGTCGTCCCCCGTCAGGACAGCCACCTGTAGGCCCATGTCCTGCAGACGCCGCACCACCTGGGGGGCCTCGGGGCGGATCTCCTCTCCCAGGCCCAGCAGGCCGGCCACTTGACCTCTCCAGCCGGCGTACACCACGCACAACCCCTGCCGCTGCCAGTCCTCAGCCAATGCCGCCAGATCCGCCGGCAGATCCAGTCCCTGAGTCGCCATCAGGCGTCGGTTCCCCACCCACAGCGTTGTACCGTCCAGCCTGCCGCTCACCCCTCGACCCGGCCAGGCCCGAAAATCGATTACCGACGGCAGGGCCAACCCCCGCTGCCGGGCCTCAGCCACCACCGCCTGGGCCAGGGGGTGCTCTGAAGGTGCTTCCACGGCGGCGACCCGGCTCAGGAAGGCACCCTCTTCCAGGCCATTGGATGCCAGGGCCTGCAAACGAAACGACGGCCGCGTCAAGGTACCTGTCTTGTCGAAAAACAGGTGGCGGACTCGGGCCAGGCGTTCCAGCGCCCCGGTGCTGCGCAGGATGACCCCGGCCTCGGCTGCCCGTCCCAGGGCCAGCCACAGTGTCAGCGGGGTGGCCAGGCCCAGGGCGCAGGGGCAGGCGATCAACAGCACCGAAAGGGCGTGAAGCAGCCCCGTTTCAGGTCCGGCCCGCAGGGTCCAGAAGGCGAAAGTGCCCCCAGCAATGGCCACCGCTGCCGGCACCATCAGGGCGGCCAGGCGGTCCGCCAGCCGCTCTACCGGTGCCCGCTCCCAGAGGGCCTGGTGCAACAGATGGCCAATCTGGCCGGCCACCGTTTCCGCGCCCACGGCTATGGTGATGACCTCAAAGGCCCCATCCAGGCTTGCCGTCCCGGCCAGCACCCTATCGCCAGGCTGCCGCGTCACCGGCCTCGGCTCACCGGTGAGGAGGCTCTCGTCCACATCCCCTTCACCGACTGCCACCAGGCCATCCACAGGGAAGCGCTCTCCAGGACGCACCCGCACCCGGCCGCCTTTGGGAACCTGATCCGCCGGCAGGCGCCGCTCCCCTTCAGGGGTGAGCCACGTCGCTTCCTGGGGCAGCCCTTTCCACAGCCGCTTGACGGCGCGGCTCGCCGGCTTCTGAGCCCGCACTTCCAGCCAATGGCCCACGGTCACCAGGAAGAGGAGCATGGAAGCGGTGTCGAAGTAGACCCGGTCCATCCCCAGGAGCAGGTTGCGCACCGAGAGAGCGAAGGCAGAAAAGGCGCCCAAGGCGATGAGGGTGTGCATGTTGGGCTGGCCTCGCAGGAGGCTGGCCAGGCCTGCCCGCAGGATGGGCAATCCCAGGAGCAACACCAGGGGCAGACTGGCCACCAGAAGCATGATCTGGAAAAAGTGGGCCAACCAGGCGGTGTCCGCCGAGGCCCACCCCAGCCATTCGCGGGCATACAGCATCAGGCTGATGAGCATCACGTGCATGGCCAGGACGCCACCCACCAGCAGGCGCTGGAACAGGGCCTCCTCTTCGTCGTAGGGCCGATCGCCGGGGAGCCAGGCCCGGTAACCCAGACGCCGCACTCGGCTGAGGAGACGACGAGGCCCGGTACGCTGGGGATCAAAGGTCACCCGCGCCTCCTGCTGGAGGAAGCTCACTTCCGCGTCCTGCACCCCCGGGGTGCGTCGCAGGGTCTCGGCAATGAGCCAGGCGCAGGAAGGGCACCACAGCCCGCCCAGGTGTAGAGCAGAGGTGCGGAGGTGCAGAGGTCCAGAGGGGGATGCTCCTTTGCTCCTCTGCTCCTTCTCTGCTTCCCTCAACAGCCGCTCCACCTCCAAGCAGGCGGGGCAACAAAAGGCCCGTCCCTGTCCGTCGGTGAGGGGATGGGCGGTGGGCAGGCCGCACAGCGTGCAGGGGACCGTCGCCCGGGCTACCACAGCATCACGCCTCCCAGGCGCAGGTGACCTACCCACCCCCAGGTAGCTACTCCCCGCAGGGCCATCTGGGTGCCAAACAGAAGGACAACCATCGCGGCAGCCTGGCGCGGCCAGGCCGGGCGGGTTGCCCATCTGCCCCACACCGGCATCAGCCAGCCCACACCCAGGAGTGCCGGCCAGGTCCCCAAGCCGAAGGCCAGCATGGTGAGGGTGCCGTGCCACGGGGAACCGGCAACGCCCGCCGTCAGCAACGCCGTCAACACCAACCCGCAGGGCAGGAATCCCCACAGCAGGCCGATGGCGAACACGGGGGCGACCGTGGTCGGCCGCGCACCGTCGGCAGTCGTTGCTGCCGTCAGGTGCTGGAAGGTGCGGCCCCAACGACGCGTCAGACCAGCCAGGAGGATCTCAGGGGAGGGTACCCGGCCCAGCAGGGCCAGCGCCAGGTACACCGCCGTTCCTGCCACCCCCAGGGCCAACACCCCCTGAAGCTGGTGCAGCCCGGGGAGGGCTACCCTGACGGTGTCCCCCAGGGCCCCAGCAGTCAGGCCGAGCAGTCCGTAGGTAGTGATGCGCCCCAGATGGGCCAGCAGCAGACGCCAGCCGGAAGCGACCCCCCGGCGGCTCACTAGCAGAGCCACCCCGCCACACATGCCGACGCAGTGTCCCAAGCTGCCGGTCAGCCCTAGCAGAAAGGCCAGGAGCATCTGATCCGTCCTCGTGATGAGTGAAGCGGGAAACGCGAGGTCGTGAAACGTGAAGAGTGAAGACCTCAGGTCTCACGCATCACGTTTCACTCCGCCCAGCCAGGCGATCGCCCACAGCATGACCAGTCCGACCCAAAAGGTGGCGCCGACGGTCAGATGCAGGGCTCGCGACCACATGGGCAGGCCCAGCAACACGCTGGTGATGCCCAGACCGAACTGAAGCAGCAACAGCGCGCCCAAACCATAGGCCACGCCCCTCAGTCTGGTGTCCTTCTGCCTGGCTAGCAGCCAGACGATCAGCACCACGGTCAGGAAGGCGACGGTGTAGGCTGCGTAGCGGTGCAGCATCTGGATCTGGATCAGGGGGCGCAGAGCGGGTATGTCCCAGCCGCACAGGGGAAAGGAAGGACAGGCCAGGGAAGCCCCCTGACGGGTCACGTAAGACCCGGTGAGCAGCAAACCGTAGGTCGCCGCCGTCGTCCCGGAGACCCAAACGCGAAAGCGTCTATCGTGGGAGAGATCGCCCATAGCTCGCTGGAGACCTTGGCCCGCGGGCAACGTGGCAACCACCACCACGGCCACCAGGCCCGCAATCAGCATGGCCACGCCGGTGTGAACGAAGCCGGTGGCTGGCGGGATCTCCATGATCACGTGCAACCCGCCCAGGACGATCTGCACCCCCAGCAGGACGATAGCGGCCAGGGCTGGGCGCAAGATCCACTTCTCGGCACCATGCCAGCGCCAGGCCAGGGCACCCAGCAGCCCGATTTGCAGGCTGGTGACCGCCCCGAGCAGCCGATGGGAGAACTCCACCCAGGCGCCGATCAGGGCGGGAGGGAGCGCCTGACCGTAGCACAGGGGCCAGTCGGGGCAGCCCAGGCCGTGGCCGGTGACCCGCACGATGCTGCCGGCCAGAATAAGCAGGACCGTACTAACCAGGGTTGAGAAGGCCAGACCCGGCAGCAGCAGATGCTCTGGCACCTGGGACGTTCGGGTGGCAGTTGAGACACTCATAGTCCCTCTGTTAAATCCGAAAAACCGGGTTTCTGATCAATGCGGAATTCATCGTTCATCATTCCGCGTTCTCAGAACCCAACCCCCGCACCCAGCAGCAGACCTAGAAAAACCAGGGCCAGGTAGTAGTTGGAGACTTTGTACACCTCCCAGGCTCTACGAGCCGTCGGTTCCCGCCACAGGGCCAGGCAGCTCAGCAGGAAAGCCAGGCCGCTGAGGCCGGCGATCACGGCGGCCAGGCCGGACGTTCCTAGCAGCGCAGCCAGGACGGCCAAAAGCGCGTGAGCCAGGATGTACGGGGGCGTAGCCTTCGCTCCGACAACGTTGGGCAGCATGGGCAGGCCGGCCCGCCGGTAGTCTGCTTGGTGCACCATGGCGTAGGCCCAGAAGTGGGCTGGCGTCCAGAAGAACACCAGGGCTGCCAGGGCCAGAGGTGCAAGGGGCCAGTCCCCACGCGCGGCCGCCCATCCGGCCAGCACCGGACAACTGCCCGCCGCCCCGCCGATGACCACGCTCCACGGCGTTCGCCGTTTCAGCAAACAGGTGTAAAGCGGGATGTAGATGGTCAGGCCCAGCAGGATGAAGGCCGTGGCTTCCAGGGGCAGCATCCGGATGGCGACAGCCAGCCCACCCAGGCAAAGGAGGAGCCCCCACAGCAGGGCCACCTCCGGCACACCCAGTCGTCCAGCCGGTAGGGGACGCCGGGCGGTGCGGGGCATACGGGCATCCAGGTCACGGTCGAAGTAATGGTTCAAAGCCGCCGCGCCGGCAGCCGTCAGACCGCCAGCCAGAGCCAGGGGCACCAATCCCGAAAGCGAGGCCCAGGGGCCACTGGCGGCCCAGGCCGTGGTCAGCGCCGTGAAGACCAGGAGCCCCGTCACGCCCGGTTTGCACAGGCTTACCAGGGCCATTGAGCCACCGAGCCATCCAGCCATCCAGCTATTCAGATGGCTGGAGGCTCGATGGCTGGATGGCTGAGTCCGCTCACTCAGCGACCGCCCCATCACCGCACCATCCACGCCCGGCCCAGCAGCCACCAGTTGGCCAGATAGAAGGCAGCGAAGAACATCAGGAAGGCCAGCACGATGACAAAGGTGCCCCTGGGCTGGTGATGTTCCGCCTCTTCCTCCGCCGGCCCCGGATTAGCTGAGGGGTTGGCCGGTGCCGTCACCAGGAGCAGCGAGCGAGGCTCTCGTCGTTCCCCGGTGAGCACCGAGGCCAGCACGATGACCAGGAACATCGCGCCTCCCACGACGGCGATCAGGGCACCAATGCCGATGACCGCCAAGCTCAGGTGCACGGTCCCGGGGATGGCAGCCTGCAAGGGTGCCAGCGTGAAGGTGATGTCCCAGTGCCGACGCGCAACCCCCTGGATGCCACTGGCAATGAAGCCGATGGACGCTAGGGCCATGCCCAAACCGTAAATGTAGGGCTGCCATGTGGCCCAGCCCTTCAGTTTCAGCTCGCGGCGGAAGATGAGGGGAATCAGGTAATACGTCAAGCCCATGAAGGCCAGGGTCGTTCCCCCGACCACGGTGGCGTGGAAGTGGCCGGGCACCCGCAGGGTGTTGTGGGCCAACATGTTGAGTTGCTCCGTGCCGATGGTCACCCCTGTCACTCCGCCGATCCAGCCGAAGATGACCATGGAGACCACCAGGGCGGCGAACCCCGGTTCTCGCCAGGGTGCCTTACGGAGCCACTCCAGAAGACCACGGTGGAATCCTTTCCGCCGCAGTGCCACCTCTACAGACGCGGGGATGGAGAAGGCGTGGATCATGCTCCCCAGCACGGCCAGGTACATGGCGTAGGAGGTATTGATCACCTTCCAGGTAAAACTCAGGCCGGGGTCAGTCAGCAGGTGGTGTGCGGAACCCAGGTTGATGAACAGGATGTACAGAATGAAGGCGAACCGGGAGAGTTTCTCGTTGAGAGGGTTCGCGCCCGTGGTGATGGCCGCCAGAGCGTACCACACGGCCACCATGGCCGCCAGGTTGATCTGCTGGGCGGGGTGACCGAAGCTCCAGAACAGGTTGCGGAAAAAGCCTGGGTCGTAGTTTGTCTGCCAGCCCAGCGACCAGAAGAAAGCTGGGACGAAGGCCAACGCACCGGAAAGCACCGTGTAGGTGGCGATGATGGCCGCCGTCACCAGGCCAAAGACCACCAGGGGCAGGGAGCCCTGATAGCGTCCTTCCACCCGGCCCACCACGATGGTGGCGAAGAACACCACCAACGCCAGCAAAGCCCCTACGGCAAAGAGGATGTACCCCAGGTAGAAAAGGGGATGAGCCTTCAATGGCACGTAGGCGGTGAACATCACGTCCGCCTGGCCCATCAGGATGATGACGTTGACCAGCACCGCGCCGACCGCCATCAGGAGGAAGGCCAGCCAGGCCAAAGCCGGCTGCACCAGCCGGGCGTTGAGCAGCACCGCGCCGCCGAAGTAGAGGCCCGCCACCTCAAAGAACACGATCCAGGCCACCAGCATATCGAAGCCGTGGGCAGTGACGGCTCGGTAGAACCAGTGGGCTGGCAACAGGTGGATCATCTGCCAGCGCGTCAGGGCGATGAGCAAGGCGAAGATGCCACCGACCAGCAGGAACACCACCGCCGCCACCGCGTTGGCGATGATGAGCCGCTCAGCGGCCAGGTCCACCTTGAAGCCGGTCACCGGACAGGTGCGAAAGACCGCTTTCTCTTCAGTCCAGGGAGTGGCTGTGACCGCCATGACCGTTGCCTCCTTTCACTCCGTCACGATCAATTTGCCCACCATCAGGTGGTGGCCGAGGTCACAGTACTCGTTGCAGACGATCGAAAACTCGCCACTCTGAGTGGGCGTCAGCGTGATGACGTGCACATAACCGGGCAAGACCTGAAAGTTCAAGTTGAGCGGCTGGAGAGAGAAGCCGTGTTGGATGTCCAGCGACGAAACGTGCAGGCGGTAGGTCTCCCCTTTTTTGAGCTGGAGGATGGGGTACCACTGCCACTGGCGGGCCAGGAGATACACGTCACCTGGCGATGGAGCTACCACTGGAACGCCCTTCTCGGTCCCCACTTGATGCGTCTGGGCGAATTCGGTGACAATTTCTTGGAACGTCGCCGGTGCCACTCGATAGCTGGTGGCCGGAACGTTCTGACGTCCCAGGAAGAGCCACAGAGGCATCATGGCCGTGAGGAACAGACACCAGACGAAGGCCATGATCAGCCAACTGCGCTCCAGCCGGTTTAGCGGTTTCCACCAAACCCGTGGTGGTGCGAACATTTTGGCCTCCTTTCGTGGAGCGTACTACGTATCACGGGGTCAGGACCGGTGTTCGCAGCAGGTCCAGCAGCCCCCAGACGTTGTAGAGCATGAAACTGATGACCAGGGAGAGCAGGAAGAGCAAAAACACATCGTCGAAGATCACCTGGCCAATGGGGATCCTCTCCTTTTCTTTCTCCTTGTTAGCCTCCATCGCTGCCTACCTCCTTCTTTGATCGCGTATGCGGCTCCTGGCTCCCGTGACCACCCAGGCACTCCCGAACCAGGGTCAACAGGGCATCGATGGCCAAGGGCTTCTCCAGCCACCAAACGGGCTCAATAGGAATCAGTTGCCTGGCCGTCGGCGCGGCCGACTGGAGTAGGATCAGCGGCACGCCCTGCGCTTGAGGTCTCCGGCGCAGGGCCCTGGCTTCCTCCCACTGTGACTCGTCGGAGGGTTCCACATCCAGAATGACCAGGTAGGGCTTCTGGGCATGGGACGACAATTCACCTAGAGAAGAAGCCTCCAGAATGCGGTACCCTCGCTTGCTCAGGTTGAGCCCGATCAGCCGCCGCATGTCAGGATCGGGGCTGACGAGCCAGACCAGGGATGGCTCCATCTGGCCTGCACCTCTTTGCGATCACGTTTTCCCTCCCCAGTATACCTCACCGACCTGAAAGGCGCCTGAATGGCCCTTTTCCCTTCTTGAATAAATCCTGAAAAAGTGACCCTCCCGCGGGTTCCGACCTCACGGGAGGGTGAGAGGGAAGCAGGGCAAGCATCTTGCCCTAGGATGGGGCGGCAAAGGTGTATCCGACGCCGGGTTCGGTCATGATGTAGCGGGGGTTGCTGGGATCAGGCTCGATCTTGCGCCGCAGGCGCCGCACGTAGGCCCACAGGTACTCGGTCTCGTCGCCGTACTCGGGGCCCCAGACGGCTTGCAGGAGCGCCTGGTGAGTGAGCACCCGGCCGGCATTGATGACCAGATGGGCCAGCAGATCGTACTCTGTAGGGGTGAGTTGCACTTCACGCTCTTTCACCATCACCCGCCGCGCGGCGAAGTCGATCTTCAGGTCCCCCACGGTCAACGGCGGACGCGGCGCCGTTGGGGTCTGAGCTGTGCGCCGTAGTACGGCTCGCACCCGGGCCAGCATCTCTTCCACGCCAAAAGGCTTGGTCAGGTAATCGTCCGCTCCCATATCCAGAGCGCGCACGATGTCCCTCTCCCGTCCCCGCGCGCTGAGCATGATGATGGGCACGTCGGACTGGCTGCGGATGGCCCGGCACACCTCAAACCCATCGGGGCCGGGCATCATGATGTCCAGGATGATGAGATCCACGACAGACTCGCTGAACATCTTGAGGGCCATCCGGCCGTCCTCCGCGGTCAGGACGTCGTAGCCGCGGGCACGCAGGTTAGCGCTGACGTACTTCACTGTCTCGGGCTCGTCGTCCACCACCAGGACACGGGGCTTTTTCATGGCTGGAACCCTGAGTTCCTACGAGTTCCCCCGAGTTCCAATGAGTTCCTCTGAGGCCCCAGGAACTTTATGGAACTCATGGGAACTCGTAGGGACTTCTTGATCCACTGGCAGGCTAAAGAAGAAACAGGAGCCAACCCCCGGCTTGCTCTCCACCCAGATGCGGCCACCGTGGGCTTCCACGATACGCTTGCAGATGGCTAATCCCAGCCCTGTGCCAGCCACCCGGCGCCCGCTGCCGTCCACCCGGTAGAACCGGTCAAAGATGCGCTCCAGGTGCTCTTCCGGAATACCCATGCCCTGGTCAGCCACCCACAAAACCACCTCGTCGCCCTGACGGTCGGCCCCCAACGTGATGGGCAGGCCGGGGTCGGAATATTTCACCGCATTCTCGATCAGGTTGATCAGGACGACTTCGATCTCCCGACCGTCTACGAATAGGGTTGGCAGACCCGACGCCAGGCGAAGGCGCACCTCCCGGTCGGCGACGAGATTACGACGTCGTTGCAGAGCCCCGTCTATCAGGTCCCCCACCGGGTACCACTCTTTTTCCATAGGCAGTCCATCAGCCTCCAGGCGCGACAGGTGGAGGATCTTGTCTACCAGATCCGTCAAGCGATCTGCTTCCCGGTTTATGCTCTCTAGGAAATCTCGCCGCGTTTCTGCATCCCACTCCACATCGGTCTGAAGTAGAGTGCTGGCGAAGCCTTTGATGTGGTGGAGGGGTGTGCGTAGCTCGTGGGACACCATGGAAATGAACTCGTCCTTCAAGCGCTCCACCTCTTTCCGCTGGGTCAGGTCGTGCACGATGTGCACCACCCCTGCCAGCCGGCCATCAGCATCGGTGATGCAGCCGTAGCTGATCTCCACCCAGGCTTCCTTGCCTGTGGCGGCGGGGATACATCCTTCAATCCTGCCGCTGCCATCCAGCGGGTGGAGGAAGGGACAGGTGGTATCGCAGATCGAGGTGCCATCCCGTGCCCGCACCCCCAGCAGATAGCGGCACGTTTGTCCCAGCAACTCCCCCCGGCTACGTCCCGTCAGTCGCTCCAATGCGGAATTCATCATGGTCACGCGTCGGTTGGCGTCGCTCACCCAGATGGCGTCGCGGGAGGCCTCGATGGCGGCCATGACTTTGCTTTGCTCCTCGGCGATCCGGCCGTAGGAGACCTGCAATTCCTGGGCCATCCGGTTGAACTCCTCAGCCAGGCCCTCCAGCTCGTCACCCGTGCGCACCTGCAGACGGTGCCCCAGGTCGCCCTGAGCAATGGCCGCGGCCCCCTGTTGGATGGCCTGCAGAGGGCAGATGACCAGGCGCTGCAGGACATAGAAGGTCAGTAATCCTAGGGTCAGCAGACCGCCAGCCAGGGTTAATAGCAACACTTTGCGGTGATGGCGAAGCAGGCCTTCGTACTCGCGCAGCGAGATCTCCGAGGAGATCACCCCGTTGATCTCCCCGATTTGCGCCTGGTGGCAGCGCTGGCACTCCGCCCGTACCTGCAAGGGGGTCACATATCGTACCACCCGGTAGCCGTTCTCCCACCGGATTTCCCGCACCTCCTGGCCAGCCAACGCCCGGCGCTCCAGCTCGTCCCGGGGCAGCTCATCCGGTTCTGCTCCAAACTGCCGCGTCACCGGGTCGCCTTTCACCACCCGCAACTCGCTGAAGGCGTCCAGTTGGCGCAACCGGGCGATCACCCGACGGTTGCCCTCACGCCCGCCGCCCTGACGCATAGAGGCGTAGAGGGCCTCGAAGGCCATGTGGTTCAGCGTCTCGGCCTTGGCCAGTCCCTCCTGTTCGATGCGCCGGCTCTCGGAGATGTAGACGAAGGCCATGATGACGATCATCGTGATGGCAAAAACGCCGTCAGTGAGCACCATAATTTTGGGATAAAGCCCTTTCATGTTTTACCCCTGCGGTGGCCAGGAAATCGCCGTCATCCCCTTGCGCGCTGATGGGAATTATAGCATACTGAGGTCCAATTTGGTCCAATATGGATGAATCCGAGGACTGCTTCCCCCTGCCGGAAGAACTGTAACAAAGCGAGAAGCTCGGAAGCATCATAGCATATCATGCTATTGTTTGTCAAATCTATGCAGCCTCTTGACAGATTTGCAGAGTGGCGCTATAATTTTATTGCTTCATCGAATAAAGTAAGTTGGAGGCATTCTCCGTGACACGTGTGCGTAAAGGCAACCGTGACCTGATTAAAGAGATTAACCGCAACCTGGTCTTGAACTTCATCAAGAGCCGGG
>FWPU01001727.1_pt1 | contig 62925 bp, 50 predicted proteins | sample 2228361 | NCBI WGS metagenome assembly FWPU01 (sample SAMEA103939777, study PRJEB20133) | metagenome
CACCATCCACAGGCAAAGATGCGGTATCATAAAGTATCGCTAGATGATATGGAGGTTCAGCCATGCATCATCCATATGTCTGGGAAGAGTGTCTGGAAGCTCTGGAGAAGACGCCTGCCGCGCTTGAACGGCTGGCACAACTGGTTCCAGAAGAACGCTGGGAATACCGCCCCGCTCCCGACCGCTACAGCCCGAAGGAACTGCTCTACCATCTGGCGGAAGTGGAGGAGGCGTTCTACCGCCGATACCGGCTCATCGCGGAAGAAGAGTATCCGGAGTTAACCGTCTACGACCCACACGACGCGCTATCGGAAGACCGGTTTGCTGAAGGAACGGTTCAGGATGGTCTGCGCCGTTTCACCGAAGCGCGCGCCCGATCGCTGGAGTTTCTGCGCAGTCTGCCCGCCGAGGCACGTGATCGAACCGGCACACATCCCGAATTCGGCGAGTGGAGCATCTTCCAGCAGGTACAGCTGTGCGTGGCACACGACCTTCTGCACCTGTCGGACGCCATCCTGCGAAGCCAGTAGGCGCGACACGTTGACGGTCAGCCCGCTCTCACCTTCCAGATGGGTACATCGCGCTTCAGCGCCTCCAGCAGGAAGCGGCATCCCTCAAAAGCCTCCGCGCGATGGGGGGCGTGCACGCCGATAATCACCGCGACCTCTCCCACGCGCACCCTGCCCAGCCGATGGCGAAAGTACACCCTGCTGAGCCCAAACCGCTCCCGCGCCTGCCGGATGTAGTCGTCGATCATCTGCTCTGCCATCGGCTCATACGCTGCGTACTCCAGGAACTCAATCGGTTGCCCGTTTTCCAGACGCCGCACCACACCCAGAAACTCCACCGATGCGCCAGAGTGCTCGCTCATACTCTCGCGGTGCCACTCGTCCGCCGTGATGACCTCAGTCGTCAGATACCGCATCGCCTCACCCCCCGCTCACCGGTGGTATCAGCGCGACCTCGTCGCCGTCGTGCAGGAGGGCGTCCGCATCTACATACTCCTGGTTCACCGCCACGCGGGTGACGCTCAGCCACTTGTTCAGAGCAGGATGCTCGTTCGCCAGATGCTGTAACAGGTCGTGCACCGTCGCACCCTCTGGCAGGTCAACCAGCAGACTGCGCCCGCCGAGTACATCCGGAAGGGTCGCAAATGCCAGCACACACACCTTCATGCTCGCACCTCCAGCTGAGCAACAGGTAGCACATCGACCAGCGAACCGGCAGGATACTCCCCAGGCCCCGGAGGCAGATAGAGGAAGGCGTTCGCCATCGCCAGACTGCCCATCAGAGACGAGCCCTGTGCCGGGTTCGGCACAACGTGTAGCGTACCGTCCGGTTGGGCGTACAGTCGGGCTGTCTGGAACTCCGCACGCAACTCCTTCTTCTGCACAGTCTCTGCCAGCCGAGCCTTCAACATCGGAAGGACAGGCTTGGCGTCGCCCTCCAGCGCGCGCAGATAGGGCAACACAAACGCCAGCAACCCCACCAGCGCCGACAGCGGATTGCCCGGCAAACCGAAAATCGCCTGCGTGAAACCGTCTCCTTGCTTCCGCACCGCGAACAGAATCGGTTTGCCCGGCTTCATGTTCACCCGCCAGAAGACCACCTCCGCGCCAATCTGTTGCAGAGCGGGCTTCACCAGGTCATGCTCCCCCACCGACACGCCGCCCGTCAGAATAAGCACCTCTGCCTCGCTCAGAGCCTGCTCCAGCTTCTCGACGAGAGCGGTCAGTTCATCGGGGGCAGTACCTGCCACGTGACAGGGGTAGCCCTGCGCCTCCAGCCACAGACGAAGCATGACGCTGTTGGAGTCGCGGATGCAATCGGGCTGGAGTGGTGCATTGTAGGAAAGCAGTTCGTTTCCCGTTACCAGCACAGTCACCCTCGGCTGGCGGTACACCCTCAACGGGGTCAATCCGAGAGCCGCGAGCATGGGAATATGCGATAACTGCACACGACTGCCAGCCTCCAGCACCGGCGAGCCGGCAGGAACGTCCTCCCCCTTCGGACGCACGTGACGACCCGTTTTCACCGGTTCCTTCAGCAGGACCCATCCGTCTTGAACCGCCACCTGCTCTTTCGGCACGACGGCATCGGCTCCCTGTGGCACAGGCGCGCCCGTGCTGATAGCCACCGCCTCGCCGCTTCGCACTTCCGCACCGTATCCCCTGCCCGCCGACGACTCGCCCACGATGCGCAGGTGTATCGGCGAATCTGGCGTCGCCTGATGAGTGTCTTCGGAACGCACGGCGAAGCCATCCATCGCCGAGTTGTGGAAAGGCGGGAGGTCGTGTGGGGCAGTCAGCCTCTCCGCTATCACACGCCCTACGGCGCGCGTCAAGTCCAAAGGCTCTGTTTCCAGCGGTTTCGCGCACTCCAGTACCAGTCTTAACGCTTCGTCTATTGCGATCATCGTCTCACCCCACCCCACCGATTCAGACGAGCAGTAGCGCCAGTTTGCCACAGGCGATCAGCAACACCACTCCCAGCACGCGGTTCATCGTTGCAGGCATCAGCCGTCGTGCACCCAGATACGAACCGAACAGCCCGCCCGCTACTGCTACCATCAAAGGCACTCCGAGCGAGCCAAGCATCAGAGCGTCTACCGTCCCTCGCGCCACCAGCCCCGCAACGGAGTTCAACAGAACAAACGCCGCCGCAATGCCCGCCGTATCGCGAGGCGTCGCCCAGCGCATCAGAATCAGCATGGGGCTGAGAAAGACGCCTCCACCGATGCCCACGATCCCCGAAACCAGCCCAACCACTGCGCCTACGCCCGCGGCAATCGGAGGCGACGGCGGTTGTATCTGCGCCTGTGAACTACCTGACGGCGACCAGCCGTGCTGAAACACGAGCAAACGCACAGCCGCCGAAGCCAACCCCACCAGCAATAACAGGTGAAACACCCACAACGGCACCTTCCACAACCCACCTGCAAATGCCGCCGGAATCGACGTTACGAGAAACATGCTCGCGAGGCGCGCAGGGAAATGACCCGCCCGCGCGAACTGCACCAGTGCCAGCCCCGATACACAGATGTTGAGCACCAGTGCGGTGGTGGATGCCTCGCGTTGGGGCAAAGCAGGCATCAGCAGGCTGAGCAACGCCAGATAACCTGTGGCGCCGCCGTGACCTACCGACGCATACAGCATCGCCACCACGAAAAAGCCTGTCAGCAGGGCAAGCGACTCGTTCACCCGCTCTGTGCTCCCCCGTGATCGCCGCCGCGAGCCATCTCAATGGCGTGAGGCAACAGCTCCGGCAACACCTCCAGATGCTCCCGAACCGCCTTCACACTGCCCGGCAGGTTGATGACCAACGTGCGCCCCCGAATACCCGCTGTCGCCCGCGACAGAAATGCGTATGGCTTGCGCAAACCCGTCTGCAACCGGAGCCACTCGGTAATGCCAGGCGTTTCACGGTCTAAAGCGGCACGAGTCGCTTCGGGAGTGCGGTCGCGCGGCGAGAAGCCCGTTCCGCCGGTGGTCAGCACTAAATCCACCTGCAGCTCGTCCGCCATCCGCGAGATCGCCGCCATCACCTGTTCCGGCTCATCTGGCACAAGCACGTAATCCGCCACATCCGCGCCCCGTTCGCGAAGCCACTGCTGAATAAACGCGCCGCTCTCATCGGCATACATGCCCCGGCTGGCGCGGTCGCTCACCGTCAACACCCCGGCGCGGATGCCCGAGAGAACGCCTTCGGATGCGCGAGGCCGTTCCGCGGATCGCTCCCACACCCCGGATTTGCCACCCGACTTGCGCACCAGCCGCACCGAGAACTCCATCGCCGGGTCCTGCGACTTCGCCCAGTCGTACAGCGTCAGCGCGGCAACCGTCACGGCAGTCAACACCTCCATCTCCACACCGGTGCGGTCGTGCGTGCGTGCGATCGCGCGTATCACGATACGTTCTCCCTCGAAGCGCAGATGAACCTGCACGGCGTCCAGACGAATCGGATGGCACATCGGCAGAAGCTCTGGCGTACGCTTGGCAGCAAGGATGCCCGCGATCTCGGCGGCTGGCTGAGCATCACCTTTCGGTAACCGACCTTCCCACAGTGCGCGCAGAACCGCAGGCTGTCCCGTCAGCACTGCTTCCGCCTCCGCTTCACGCAGGGTTTCCGTCTTCTCGCCCACATCGATCATCCGCTCGCGACTCGATTCCTGCATCCTGCCCTTACCCTCCGATCGCACGCATGGAACGAAACACCGTGTGGGGTATTACCGAGATGAACTGATGCCCTTCTGGCTTGATAGCGAGTGCCTGCTCCATCCTCTGCATGATGGCTGACTCGCGCTGGTCGGGCGGGAGTCTCAAGGCAGATTTCATGTCCACGCGGATGCCATGCCCCAGACACGGATACAGGTAACCGTCCGCACTGAGGCGCATCCGGTTGCACCGAGCGCAGAAATTAACACTGCACGCCCCGATGAAGCCCAGAGTGCCCTGTGCCCCCGGCAGACGGAACACGTCCGCGGGTCCGCCGCCCACGGCTTCGCCCCCGAGCACCGGAACCAGCTCGCCCAGCTGGGCGCACAACGCTTTTGCCTGACCAACCGGGAAGATATGCTCTTGCCGATAAAACTCCAGATTGCCGATAGGCATCAGTTCAATAAAGCGCACGTGAAGGGGATAGCGCAAAGTCAGCCTGGCGAAGTCCAGCACCTCGTCATCGTTGATGCCCTTCATCAGCACGCAGTTGGTTTTGACGGGAGACAGCCCCGATTCCAGAGCGAGCTCAATGGCGCGCCATACGTCCTCCCACCGCCCCACTGGCGAGACCCGGCGAAACTTCTCAGGATGGAGAGTATCAAGGGATATGTTGATTCGCTTCAAGCCGTTCGCTTTTAGAGCCTTCACATAGCGCGGCAGAAGGATGCCGTTCGTGCTGAGTGAGAGGTCGCCAATGCCCTCGATACTCGACAGGAGCGCTACCAAATCGGGCACGTTGGGTCTTACCAGCGGCTCGCCACCGGTGATGCGCACGCGCCGTAACCCATGCCGAGCCAGCACCCGCACAAGGTCGGCTATCTCCTCGAAACTGAGCCATTCCGGATCGTGCTCATAACCCTTTGCGGACTCCGGCACGCAGTAGACACAGCGGATGTTACACCGATCGGTAACTGAAATGCGCAGGTACTCGATCAGCCTGCCGAAGCGGTCACGCATCTGGGCAACGCCTGTGCGCTCAATCACTGCACCCGCGACTTGACTGACCTCACCTGTGTCCTGCTCAGCCTGTTGCAACATCTCTGTCGGTTGCATTTGTCTGCTCCTTATGAGTGTATGCCGATGGAGCTTCAGCCGTGCGTGCTGGTATTATACCTGAAAGCCTGCCTTCCCAGAGCTCGCTCTTTTCACCAGCGCAAATACAGGATATTTATATCCTGTATTGTACCGTTTTGTCAAGCGAACTCGAGGGTGTTTGAAAACGCCATTGTCGACCGTTCTGGTGGAAGGCGAGAAACCTGTGGCGAGCCGCATCTAAACCTAACCCCCGCCCCCTTCCCTGCGAGGGAAGGGGCGTTGCGCCTCTCCCCGCATCGCGGAGAGGTCGGGAGAGGGGTTTGCAAACTGCTCAATAGAGGCTCGCGCTTCAGGTGATGGAGTAGCCCAACCTCCTCAAGCCACCTTCGGCAAAGTTTTCAAGCCAGTCGGGAGGGTGTTTGAAATCTCCCCCTATACCCGTGTCATTGCGAGGAGCGAAGCGACGAAGCAATCTCCTTCGTCTACCGCGTTACGCAGGGGATTGCTTCGCATTCTGGCGAAGGCTCGCAATGACACAGCACCTGTCACCCTGAGCGCAAGCGAAGGGTCTCAGCCCTGTAAGAAAAATGAGATTCTTCGCATTCGCTCAGCATGACATAAACAGGTTTCATAGTGTCATTTAATACTGTCATTCTGAGCGAAGCGAAGAATCTCTGAGATGCTTCGGCTAAAGCTTCAGCATGACACGGAGACGGGAGGATTAGGCTCCGCCCGAGCCGTTGATGCCGTATCACGGCTCACCGCGAGGTTCGCCCTCCAGGTACCTGTGCTACCTGTTTTCCAAACACCCTCAGCGAGTCGGGAGCGGCTTGAACATGACAGAGAAGAGGTAACCGCCCGGAAGGCATGGACAACCTTCCGGGCAGAGTTGCTGGCTAAACGTCGTAGTAGAGGACGAACTCGTAAGGGTGCGGGCGCAGAGCCACCCCTTCCACCTCGCGCTTCTGCTTGTAGTCGATGTAGGTTTCGATCAGGTCTTCGGTGAAGACCCCGCCGCGCAGAAGGTACTCGTGGTCCTCGCGCAGAGCCTGCAGGGATTCGGCAAGGCTGGCAGGCGTGTGCTGAATGCCTCTGCGTTCCTCGGCGGGCAGCTCGTAAAGGTCCTTGTCGATCGGGTCGGGCGGCACGATCTTGTTCTGGATTCCGTCCAGCCCCGCCAGCAACATCGCGGCAAACGCCAGATAGCCGTTACACGAGGGGTCTGGCGCGCGGAACTCGATGCGCTTCGCCTTCGGCGAGGACGAGTACATCGGGATTCGGATGCACGCCGAGCGGTTGCGCTGGCTGTAGATCAGGTTGATGGGCGCCTCATAGCCCGGCACCAGTCGGCGGTAAGAGTTGGTTGTCGGTGCGGCGAAGGCAAGTACGCTCGCCGCGTGTTTCAGGATACCGCCGATGTAGTAAATGGCAGTCTCAGATAAGCCGGCATACCCGCGCTCATCGTAGAAGATGTTCACGCCGTTCTTCCACAGGCTCTGATGGACGTGCATCCCAGAGCCGTTGTCCATGAAAATCGGCTTCGGCATGAAGGTGACGGTATACCCGTTTTGATACGCCGTCTGCTTCACCACGTACTTGTACTTCATCAGCGCGTCACCCATCTGCACCAGAGGCGCAAAGCGGATGTCGATCTCCGCCTGTCCTGCCGTCGCCACCTCATGGTGATGCACTTCCGGTTCCACACCCACTGCCATCAGGTTCAACAGCATCTCGGTACGCAGGTCCTGCAGGCTATCCGTCGGCGGCACGGGGAAGTAGCCCTCTTTATAGCGCACTTTGTAGCCAAGATTGGGCTTCTCGTCGCGCCCCATGTTCCATGCGCCTTCATCGGAGTCGATAAAGTAGTAGCCGGAGTGCTGGTTCTGGTCAAAGCGCACGTCGTTCAGAATGTAGAACTCCGCCTCCGGTCCGAAATACGCCACGTCCGCAATCCCCGTCGAGCGCAGATATTGTTCCGCCTTCTGCGCAACATAGCGTGGATCGCGCGTGTACCGCTCTCTCGTCAACGGGTCCACCACATCGCAGATGAACACCACCGTGGGATGCGCCGTAAACGGGTCCATGAACGCGGTGCTGGGATCAGGTATCAACAGCATGTCGGATTCATTGATCACCTGGAAGCCGCGGATGGACGAGCCGTCGAACCCGATGCCCTCCTCGAACAGGCTTTCATCCAGCGCCTCGATCGGCATGGAGAAGTGTTGCCAGGTGCCCGGCAGGTCGGTGAACCGCAGGTCCACGATACGCGCTTCCTTCTCGCGAGCGAAATCGATCGCCTCCCTCGGAGTCATGTGAACGTTTCCCTCCTCGTACAGATTTCGGGTGCCCCCAGACAAGGCAAAAGGGACGCCCCGCAGAGCCCTACTGCTTCTGAGGAGCGTCCCTCGTCAAATCTGTGGCAACCTCGCCTTGGTAATCATCTGTAGTATACCACATTCCACGCAGGAGTCAAGCCTCTCAGAGGCGTACTCTGTAGACGTACACTGCAGGAGGGACAAACAGCAATGGGTTCGTTCCAGGAGCTGAGAGAGCGCGTCTACGAGGCAAACATGGCTCTGGTAAAGCACGGGCTGGTTATCCTGACGTGGGGCAACGCCAGCGAGATCGACCGCGAGCACGGCATCTTCGGCATCAAACCCAGCGGCGTGCCTTACGACACGCTCCTGCCCGACCACATCGTGCTGGTAGACATGGAGGGCAACGTGGTGGACAGCCACCTGCGTCCGTCATCCGATACCCCCACTCATCTGGTGCTCTACCAGCGTTTCGAACAGGTCGGGGGAATTGTACACACACACTCGCGCCACGCCACAGCGTGGGCTCAGGCAATGCGTCCCCTGCCCTGTTTCGGAACCACGCACGCCGATGCGTTTTATGGCGCAGTGCCATGCACCCGCCCGCTCAACGAAGACGAAATCGCGCAGGACTACGAACGCCACACCGGGCTGGTGATTGTGGAGACGTTTGAGAAACTCGGCATTGACCCACTGCACGTGCCGGCGGTGCTGGTGGCGCAACACGCGCCCTTCACCTGGGGAAAGGACGCCGCGAAGGCTGTGGAGGTTGCCGTCACGCTGGAGGAGGTTTCTGCGATGGCGTTTTATACCCTGCTGGCGCAGGAGTCCTGGCAGAAGCTGTCCCCCGCCCCACAGGCACTGCAGGATAAGCATTTCTGGCGCAAACACGGCGAAGGGGCATACTATGGACAACGCTGAACGAGAACCGGCTTTTGCGCTACCCTGCCCCTTTGTGCTACAATAGGCACACCATGAGCACTCGCCACCGAACAACAGCCTCCCGGAGCCGACCGCAACGCGCGCGTCCACCGTGGCGCGAAATCGGGCACGTGGTGTTGCTGATGCTGGCGATCGCTCTGGTATGGTATCTGGCGTGGGGGCGGTATCGCCATCAACCGCCGCCGAAGGTGCAGTACCACTTCCAGACCACCGAAAGGGGGAAGGCACAGCCATGAAAGTGGGCATCATTGGCTTACCGCAGTCGGGCAAGACCACGCTCTTCCACGCGCTACTGCACGGGGCTCACGAAGGAGCGGTTCCCGGACTGGCTGGGGCACATCACGGCACCATCCCTGTGCCTGACCCGCGCTTTGACTACCTGGTGCAGGTGGTGAAGCCGAAGAAGGCAACTCCCGCCACCGTAGAGTTCATCGACGGCGCTGCCCACATCAGTACCGAGCGACACAAACCGGCTTTCGGCACGGACTTCTTTCAGGGCATCCGGCAGGTAGATGCTCTGGTGCATGTGGTGGACGCCTTCAGCGGGACGGTGGACAGCCTGCAGGCGGTGAGGCGCGTGGACGAAGAGTTGCTTCTCGCCGACCTGATGATGGTGGAAGCGCGTCTGGAAAGACTCGAGAAAACCCTGCGCGCCCGAAAGGATGCCATGCCCGAACGCGCCGAGCACGACCTGCTGACCCATGTGAAAAGCCTGCTGGAGAACGAAACTCCGTTGACGTTGGCAGAGTTCTATCCTGACCAGGAGAAGATGCTACGAGGCTTCCAGTTCATGACGCTGAAGCCGATGCTGGTGGTGGCAAACATCGACGAGGGGCGCCTGCAAACGGGTGAATCACTCCCCGAACTGCAGGAGTACTGCCAACAGCACGGGCATCGTTATCTGAGCCTCTGCGCGGAGATCGAGTACGAAATCACCCAGCTGTCTCCAGAAGAGGAGCCCGAGTTCCTGCAAGCGATGGGCATCGAGGAGCCGGCGCGTCCCCGCGTGCTTCGCGAGGTGTATGATGCGCTGGGTCTCATCACCTTCTTCACCTTCAACGAGAACGAAGTGCGCGCGTGGACACTGCCCAGAGGCTCTACCGCTCTGGAAGCTGCGGGGCGCATTCACTCGGATATCGCTCGTGGCTTCATCCGCGCGGAGGTGCTCTCGTGGGCGCAGATGGAACAGCACGGGTCGTGGGAGAACGCCAAGCACGCTGGTGCCATTCGCCTAGAACACAAGGATTATGTGGTGCAGGACGGCGATGTGATTTACATCCGGTTCAAAGTGTAGCTACTCCATCATCTCGCGCAAGCGTCGCAGGTAAGCCATGACCACATACACATACTCCGCATGGCTCCAGGTCAGCGGCGCTACCGACAGGGGGTCACCGGTATAGGGGTCTACCTGTTCCGGCAATATAGCTGTGCGCATCGCACGCTGTGTAGCCCACTCGATCAGCTCCATGGCGGAACGCAGGTCGGCGGGGCTGTTTGCTCTCTGCACTTCATACTCCGCCAGCCACAGCGTGCAGATAATCCAGGGGTTACCTGGCACATCGTAGCTTTTCCGATGGTAGTAGTCGTTCTGGTAACGCGCCATCCCGCCAATCGGCGTGTGGACCCACAGCTTCTCGCGCAAGCTTTGCGCACAGCACTGCATCTGCGGCGAATCGGCATCCAGCACACCGTAGCGCAGCACTCCGAATATACTGCTATCCGCCGTACTATCGCGGGTGATGGCACCACTGTGGTCGAGCGTTATCATCCGTGCAAAACAGCCGGTAGATTCGTCGTAAAGCACCTCCAGAATGCCGTTTCTTACCTCTTCGGCAGAACGACGGAAGAGCTCCCGTTCCTCCTCATCGCCAAACAGGTGGGCAAAGCGGGCGGCGGCGCGCAGAGCGGCATACACAGAGGCGCAGGTGTAGGTGTGGATGCCTCGTCTCTCCTCCCACAGGTCATAGCTGGGCAAAGGCAGGCGGGTTTGGGGGTCGCGGTAGGTCGCCAGAAAGCGAGCGGTCGGCAGGATGAGCGTCTCGTAGAGCGACGCCACGAATTCGAGGTCATGATAACGCTGGTAGTGATGCCACAAAGCCCACAATACCGAGGCGGTGCTGTCCTCCTGAAAAGGTATCTCATGCTGGTCGCCGATGACCCACGGATGCCACGAGGAACCCACCGAACCATCCGCCGAGTACTTGTGCATCAGCACGGGGCGGTCTTTCGGCAGGACGCGCGCACAGAACTCAAAAAACCGTCGTGTGGTGTCCGGGTAGCCGATGGTATCCAACGCGTAAGCGACGATAGCGCCGTCCCGGGGCCACATGTAGCTGTAGTGAGCGCGGGCAGTGGTCATGATGTCGGTGTCGTTGGCGGCGATAACCGCGCCGCGGTTGTCGATCTGCGTGCGCATCACCAGCAGACTTCGCCTGAAGAGTCTGGCAACGCTTTCGGGCAATGTCTCCACCAGCTCCGCGCCCTTCTCCGACCATCGCGCCCAGTAGTTGGCGGTATCGCGAACAATCTCGTCGAAACCGCGCTCCACCACCAGGTTGTGCAGAGCGCGTACCTGCTGATAGTCATGCCCCGCCGCAATCCAGTAATGCAACACCTCCTCATCACCGGGAGCCAGCAGAAGACGGAAGCTGATGGAACTATCCACGGAACCCTGCTCGATGGGACGGTTGCTCAGCTCCCCGTCCTCACAGTCGCGCCATGTGCCTTCCGCCCCGCCAAACCCTTTCACACCACAGGCATATTGATAGATGCCGTCGTAGCGGCTGGTGCCCGTTGCCAGAAACCAGTTGTCGCGCTTGTAGTGGATGACCGCCTGCAGGAACGGGTTGTAGAAGGCGGTATCGCCGATGTCAGTCTCGGCGATGTGGAAGTTGTGTGAAAAGAAGATGCGTACTTCGCGCGCGTAGTCGTTCAGGTTGCGAACGGTCACCCGCCGCAGGAACAGGTTTTCGCGGTGCGATACGCAGTCGTTCACGGTGAGGCTGATCCCCATGCCCGAATGTACCGCAATGCTGTGGGTAACGAGCGTGTCCGGCTGATAGTCACAGGTGATGCTCCACTCCCCGCTGTCCAGCCACGAAAACCGTCCGTCCGACCATACTCCCATGCGGACCTTGTGCCCACTCAGATGGTTGTACAGCCCCACGTAGGGGAAGTAGAAGTCGCGGATGTTCAGGGCGTCATCTTCACAGACCAGAATCTCGCCGTTGCCCAGCACCAGCGGACGTGGCATATCTTCCTCCAACCTGCATCACATTACGAGTTCAGTTTATGCAGCTACAACGCGAACCCCTTCTCCATTATCGGCAGGAGAAAGCACCCCGTTAGGCAAAAGTTCCGGATGGATTGTTGTAACCAGTGAGGGAGGATGCATGCACGAGGTTCTGGAACTGGCACAGCGTGTCTTCCGCGAGCGCTACGGCACAAGCCCCGCCGTGTACGGCGTTGCGCCCGGCAGGGTGGAAGTGCTGGGCAACCACACCGATTACAACGGCGGCTTTGTGATGAGCGCGGCGATCGACCGCGTAACGGTGGTTGCTGTAGAACCTTCCCGTTCCGCCCAATGCCGGGTGTTTGCCACACAGAAGGACGCCGAGGCGATCTTCACGCTGGACAACATCCAGCCGACCCCGCACGACCGCTGGGCGGATTACGTGAAGGGCGTGGTGGTGGAACTGCAGAAAGCAGGCGTTCCTGTCGAGCCGTTTGACGCGGTGGTCACCGGAAATGTGCCGATCGGGGCGGGCGTCAGCAGTAGTGCGTCGCTGGAGGTCGCCACGGCGATGGCTCTGCTGGAACTGCATCACGCCAGCCTGCCGCAGTGGGAGGTGGCGAGGCTATGCCGACGGGCGGAAAACGAGTTCGTGGGAATGCCTTGTGGTATCCTTGACCAGTTCTCATCGGTATTCGGAGAGCAAGATAGCATCCTGTTTCTGGACACCCGCACCGAGCAACACGAGGCAATGCCCCTGCCGAGAGGTTCCTTTGGGCTGATACTGATCCACTCGATGGCACAGCACACCCTGGTGAGCGGCGACTATGCGACCCGGCACCGTGAGTGCATGGAGGCAACGGCGTGGTTTCGCGACAGGTTGGGACCGCACGTTCAGCTGTTGCGCGATGTGAGCTGGGAGGAGTTTCAACGGCTGGAAGCGGAAATACCGGAGCCTCTGCGTCGCCGAGCTCGCCATGTGATCAGCGAGAATCAACGCGTGCTGACAGGGCGGGACGCCCTGCATCGGGGTGATGTGACGCAGCTCGGCGAGATGATGTACGCCTCGCACGAAAGCAGCCGGGTGAACTACGAGAACTCTACCCCCGAGCTGGACCTGCTGGTTCATCTCGCGCGAGAGCATGGGGCGCTCGGCGCACGCCTCACCGGGGCAGGATGGGGAGGTGCCACCATCAATCTGGTGCGGGAAGAAGAGATGGAAGACTTTGCCCGCCGCGTTGCGGAGGAATACACTCGCCAGACGGGCATCCAGCCTGGCGTGTATCGCTGTCATATCGCGCCGGGTGCCAGATCCATTCGTGAACAGGGAGGATAGAAGAAGATGGAGTCACTGTGCATCTATTTCACCGGAAAAGATCAGGTGGAGCTGCTGACCGAGCCAGTGCCGCCGGTTCAGCCCGGGCAGGCGCTGGTGCGCGCACGGAAAAGCATCATCAGCACGGGTACGGAGTGTATCTGTCTTGGGCGGTTGTTTGAGGAAGGCACGCACTGGGATCGCTGGGTGAAATATCCGTTCCCGCCCGGCTACAGCATGGTGGGTGTGGTGGAAGAGATCGGTGAAGGCGTAACCAATGTCAAGCCGGGCGACCGCGTCGTTTTCCAGCGCTCGCATCGGCAGTGGCATGTGGTGGACGCTGGAATGCTGACGAAAGTGCCAGACGAGGTGAACGATGAGGACGCCTCATGGTTCGCTCTGGCAATGATTTCGCAGAATGCCGTGCGCGCCGCCAATCACCAGCTGGGCGATAACGTGGTGGTGATCGGCGCGGGACTGCTGGGACAGCTCACAGTGCAGTATCTCCGGCTGATAGGCGCACGACAGATCATCGTGGTAGACCCCGCCGAGCCCCGTCTGAAGATGGCAAAGGAACACGGTGCTACCACCGTCATCGCCAAGCGAATTCAGGAGGCGCGCGACGAGATTCTGGAGCTCACCGAAGGCAGAGGTGCCGAAGTGGTGTACGACGTCACCGGCATCGCATCGGTGTTCGCTCCCGCACTGACGCTTCTGCGACGCTTCGGCAAATTGATCCTGCTGGGTGATACAGGTGAGCCATCCCAGCAGTTTCTGACCGGTGACGTGATTACCAAAGGACTGCACATCATCGGCACGCATGCCTCCAACCCACCTGCGCTCAGCACCGACCACGCGCCGTGGACGCAATCGGAGATGTACCGGCTGTTCTTCACGTTCGTGGCGCGCGGCGACATGCGGGTGAACGACCTGATCACGCATCGGTTCACGCCTCAGCAGGCACCCGAAGCATACCACATGCTCCGGCACGATCGCTCTGCCGCTATGGGCGTGGTGTTTGACTGGACCGGCCTGTGACGCCTGCTCGGCAAAAGTAACGAGGGCGGGTGGCCCCGCCCTCGTTCGCTGACTCGCCTTTCGAACTTAGCGGAGAAGCGATAGCACCATCTGCGGTGCGGCGTTCGCCTGAGCGAGAACCGCCATACCTGCCTGCTGGAGAATCTGCAGTTTCGTGTAGTTCATCACCTCTTCGGCGACGTTGGTGTCGCGGATCGCGCTCTCGGACGCCGACAGGTTCTCGCGAGCCACGTTCAGCGAGCGCATCGTGCTCTCCAGAACGTTCTTCTGGAATGCGCCGATACTACCGCGAAGCTGGCTGACCTGCGAGATCGCCTCATCGATAATCTTAATCGCGTCCTGGGCACCCTGCAGAGTGGTCACGTCGATGGAGTTCAGCGACTTGCCCGCAACGGATGTCGTGCCCAGCTGGCTGGCGCGCACATCCGAGAGTGCCACACGAGCGGTCTGACCGGCGTTCGCGCCGATCTGGAAGACCAGGCTCTGCGCCGACACGATCGCCACCCGAGCGTCGGCGGTGAAGGTCGCGTTGCCCGCCTCCGTCAACAGCAGGGTGTTGCCATAGGCATCCTTCACCTTCAAGCCACTGTCACCAGCCGCACGACCACCCGTGAACGTCGCCGAGGTGACGCCCGCCGAGGTGGTCACGCTTACCGTCACCACAGCGTCCACACCCGTGCTGGAGCTCGAGGTGCCAGAGGCAAACAGCAACGTGGCGCTCTGGTTCGCCTGCACGCTGAAGTTCGCGCCGTAGTTCACCTGCTGGAGAACGATCACGCCGCTGCCGTTGCCGGACGAGAACATCGCGCTGACACCGGTCACGCTCGTCAACGCATTGATGCGGTCGATCAGCGTCTGCACGGTGTCGTTGCCGGAGACAGTGATGGACTGCCCGTTGATAACCACCGTGCCACCGGCGCCGGTCGAGCCACCGTTCACCAGAGCGATGGAGCTGTTCACACTGGCGTAGGTAGCAGTGCCCATCACGAGCGCGCGGGTGGCTGCGGTATTGACGGTGATGGTCACGTCGCCGCTCTGCACAATCGCGCCGTTGAAGGTGTTGCCGATAAAGATACCGGCGAGTTTGGCGGTGTCGGTCACCTGGGCGGAGATGCCTGCGGTTCCGTCCAGCAGTTTCTTGGTTCCGAACTGAGTCTGTTCGGCGATGCGGTTGAGCGACTCCAGTGCGGAGCGAATCTGCGTCTGGTCTGCCTGCAGAGCCGTCAGGTCGTTCACGCCGGTGTTGCTCGCGTGCACGGCGAGCTGTCGCATGGTGCGCAGGAGGTTGTGGATTTCGTCCAGACCTCCTTCGGCGGTTTTCAGCAGGTTTGCTGCATCCTGTGCGTTGGACACCGCCTGCGACATACCTGCCATCTGGGCGCGCAGGTTCTCGGAGATGATCAGCCCTGCCGGATCATCTGCGCCGCGGTTGATGCGCATACCCGAAGACAACCGCTCGATGGAACGTGCGAACGCTTCACTCGTGCTGGAAAGCGCACGCATGGCGTTCATCGCGGTGATGTTAGTGTTGATTCGCAAACTCATCTTCTACTGTTTCCTCCTTGAGTTGTCGTACTGTCGAGCCTCCTGCTCGTACTGCTGTCCAACGCACGCAGGGACGGAAGACGGCGCTGGCGAAGGAAAGAGTGTTTTTTCCCAACGTGCGTTGTCCGTATCTGGTTGCCCAACTTTTTCTCGGTAATGCAACCATAAGGAATCTTCCGTATAATTACGGTTAGGTGGACAACATGCTACAAAATCACGCAATATTACCTGTAAGGTGTATAGATTACAAAATGAGACTTCAGCAAATAGTTCGTGTCGTCGCGATACTGACTTTGCTGGTGACAGCTGGCTGCGGTCGTTTGACCGGGCGCCGGGAGCCAGCAGTACAGCACCCGGAACGCCTGCGTATCGTGGCAACCTTCTTTCCAGTCGCAGACATCGTACGGCAGGTGGGTGGACCGCATGTCGAGGTGCAAACGATCTTGCCGCCCGAAGGCGAACTGCACGCTTTTGCTCCCACCGCGCGGCAGATGAAACTGCTCCACCGCGCGGATGCGGTGTTTCAGCTGGGTCTGGACGCCGAGCCTTTTCTTCAAACGATGCTGAGGGGGCTGGGACGCCGACGTCCACCAGTTTTCACCCTCTCTAAAGGCTGCTGGACGCTAGCGGCGGACGCTCACCACCATCACCACAACGATGAGCCATCGGAACATGAGCACGAACATAGCGACGAAGGCGTAGACCCGCATGTGTGGCTTTCTCTGCGGAATGCCATGCAAATGGCGCGTAACGCACGGCATGCATTAAGCGAGCTGGACCCAGCACATGCCGTCGACTACCAGCGCAACGCCGAGCGACTGGTGTCGGAACTCAAACAGCTGTATCATGAATTGCAGGTAAAGCAAAAGGCATGGAAGAACCGGCAGTTCATCGCCACGCATGGGGCATATCGCTACCTGGCGGTGGAGTCGGGCATGGAACAGGTTGCCGTTTTCGAGCCGTTACCCGGCGTAGAGCCATCAGCGCGGTGGCTTCGCGACCTGATGCGCACGGCACGTCGGGAGAAGGTGAAGGTCATCTTCGCTGCGCCGCCTGCTTCGTCACGTCTGGTGGAGGTTGTCGCCGCCGACCTGGGCGTTCCCGTATACCTGCTGGACCCGCTGGAGCGAACGTCCAGCTACCCCGGCGAGAGCTATCAGCAGCGGATGCGCCGGAACATTCAAACACTGGACACCGCGATGCAATAGGTGGCTGATCAGGAGGACAGGCGTGCAAGACTGGCAGATCGAGAGTTTGCGTTGCCCGTTTGACCGGGCGACGTTAACAGCGACCAACGGTGCCATCCGGTGCGCGCAGTGCGGGCGCACCTTCCCGGTGGTGGATGGCATTCCGAGCTTTGTGATGCCTGAACTGGCGTCGGCACACGAGCGTGACGAGTGGCTTCGCAAGCAGTCGGAGATGCAGGCGCGCGATACTCAAGCACGCCACTACGACCACCTGCTGGGGCTGACGCTCATCTCGCCGGTGGAACGGCGATTGACCCTGCGCGCGCTGGGAGGTGGCTCCAGGAAATTTGGATTGCTCGCTGAGGTGGGTTGCGGCACAGGGCGTATGCTTCAACACTTTGCATCACTGGCAGACACAGTGATTGGGGTAGACTTTTCAATGGAGAGCCTGAAGCTTTGCCGACAACGGATGCAAAACGCCGGGGTGTGGGAGCGAACTCTACTGGTGCACGCGGACGCCTGCTTTCTACCTCTCGCCGACGCCGTGCTGGACGCGGTCGCCAGTTGCCAGCTGGTGGAGCATCTGCCCAGCGAGCGACTGCGCAGGCAGGTAGTCACCGAGATGGCGCGAGTGCTGAAACCGGGCGGGCGCTTCGTGGTGTCGGGCTATCACTGGTCGTGGTGCACACGCTGGAGCGGACCCAAGCAAGGCTTCCATCGGGGAGGTATCTACTACTACCGCTTCACCCGTGACGAGTTTGTCGCGCTGATGAGCTCGTGCCTGCAAGTGGAGAGGCTCAGGAGCGTGATGGGTTATGTCTGGCTCGCCTCAGGGAGCAAGGAGAGTTAAATGACTGAAGCGATACTGGAGTTGAACGAAGTGACGGTCGAGCTGGGTGGCGCCCGCATCATCGAGGGCATCACGATGCGGGTGGAACGCGGTAGCACCGTCGCCATTATCGGTCCCAACGGTGCAGGCAAAACCACGCTCCTGCGTGCTGCGCTGGGGCTGATTCCCGTTTCCGCCGGCACCATCACACTCTTCGGCACGCCGGTCGACCAGCTGGGAGACCTGCGCAGACGAGTGGGCTACGTGCCACAGCGGCTGGAATACGACCGCTATCTCCCACTGACCGTGCGGGAGATGATGCACGCTTACGCGCCCGCCGTCTCACGCGACCGAATGGAGAATGCCTTACGCGAGGCAGGAGTCCACCAGATGCTGAACCGCCCCATTGGCAAGCTGTCGGGTGGACAGCTTCAGCGCGTGGTGATCGCCCTCAATCTGCTGCGCGAACCCGAGATACTCTTCCTCGACGAGCCTGCGACCGGCGTGGACATCGAAGGCGAGAGCCGGTTCTACGACATCATCGAGCGACTGCGTGAGGAACATCATCTCACGGTCGTGCTGGTCTCCCACGACCTGAGCGTGGTCACCCGCTATGCCACGCAGGTGCTGTGCATCAACCGCCGCCTGCTATGCTTTGGTCCGCCTGCCGAAGCGCTGGACGCCGGGATGATACGCCTGGTGTACGGGCACGACACAACTCTTTACACGCATCGGGAGCACCAGCCATGATGGAAATCCTGCAGTATCCCTTCTTCCAGCGTGCGCTCATCGCCGCCATGTTCCTGGGGTTCACCCTTCCGCTGGTGGGAGTCTTTGTGATCACCCGTCGGCTGTCTTTCTTCAGCGAGGCAGTCGCTCACTCTGCTTTTACCGGATTAGCGCTGTCGGCTCTGCTGATGACCCCTGCCCTGCCGACGGTCATTGGTTTTGCGGTGCTGATTGCCTTCGCCATCACGTTCACCCTGCATCGCACCGAAATCCCTTCGGATACCGTTATCGGAGTCTACCTCGCACTGTGCGCCGGGGCGGGTATTCTGCTGTTGGGTATCCTGCAGGGCTACCAGCCGAGCCTGTTCCAGTTTCTGTTCGGTGACATTCTGGCGCTGGCATGGGAAGACGTCTGGCTGGTGGTAGTGATGTGTATCGTTGCCACACTGACCGTGCTCGCGATGTGGAACGCTCTTCTGCGTGTTTCCGTGCACCGTGAAATGGCGATGGCGATGGGCACCTCCGCCGCGCGAGTGGATCTGCTGTTTCTGGTGCTTCTGGCGGTGATGGTGACGCTCTCGCTCAAGCTGATCGGTATTGTGCTGGCATCGGCGATGCTGTTGATTCCTTCTGCCACAGCGCGTAACCTCACGCAGAGCTTTCGCTCGATGGCGGTCGTGGCGTGCCTGGTCGGGGGTTTGAGCAGTGTGCTGGGGCTATACGCATCGTACTGGTTCGGCACGGCTTCCGGGGGTGCCATTATCCTGACCGCGGCGGCATTCTTTATCCTGTCGCTGTTCGTCCAGCGCCGCTGAGCACCTGCGGACAGCATCTCTGCGCGCACTTCGGCAGGAATCCCCCTTCCGCGTTCAGAAGCTCACCACCGATAATCCACACCGACTGAATCTCGCTCGTGGAAAGGATGGTCGGCATGAGTACAGTGAAGCGTGTGACGCGCAGACAGTTCCTGAAGGGAGCGGCCATCGGTACCGCCGCCATCGCCATGCCGGCGATTGTGCCCAGCTCCGTGTTCGGCTCGGCACGACGCCTTGCCCCTAACGACCGCATCACGCTTGGCTTCATCGGGCTAGGCGGTATGGGGTCGGGGCACCTCGGCGCCTTTCTGGGCAACGGACAGGTGCAGGTGCTGGCGGTGTGCGATGTGTATGGTCCGCACCGCGACCGCTCCAAGAAGGCGGTGGATGATCGCTACGGCAACAAAGATTGTGCTGCCTACACCGATTTCCGTCATCTGCTCGATCGCCAGGATATCGACGCGGTGGTCATCTCCACCCCTGACCACTGGCACGCGCTCATCAGCATCATGGCGTGCGAATCGGGCAAGGACGTGTACTGTGAGAAGCCTCTGACGCTCTTCGTGGAGGAAGGCAAAGCACTGGTGCGGGCAGTGCGCCGCTACAACCGTGTGTTTCAGGTAGGCAGCCAGCAGAGGTCAGACTACAACTTCTGGCTCGCCTGCATGCTGGTGCGCAACGGCAAGATCGGCAAGGTGCACACGGTGCGCGTGAACCTGCCCGGCGGTCCCGACATGGACCCGCAGCCCGACGTGGAACCGCCACCAGACCTCGACTGGAACCTCTATCTGGGCCCAGCACCCTATGTGCCCTTCAACTACGCGCGGTTCCTGTGGAACTTCCGCTGGTTCTGGGACTACTCCGGCGGAGAGGTGACCGACTGGGGGCATCACCACTTCGACATCGCGCAGTGGGGGCTGGGCACAGAGCTCAGCGGACCCATCAGCGTGGAGGGCAAGGGGGTGCCGCCGGTGAAAGGATTGTGCGAGACCTACGTGAACTTCGAGATTCACTACGAGTACCCCAACGGCGTGCACATGATCTGCACCACGCCCGAGCGGGGAGTCCGCTTCGAGGGCACCGATGGCTATGTCCACGTCTGGCGGGGCGGGATCGACACCCAGCCGAAGGAGCTCCAGCATATCACGTGGGGCCCCAACGACGTGCAGCTCTATCGCAGTCTGAGCCACCACCAGAACTGGCTGGACTGCATCCGCACGCGCAAGAAGCCCATCTGCGACGTGGAGATCGGGCATCGCTCGGTCAGCGTGTGCCACATCGGAAACATCGCCATGCGGCTGGGCAGGAAGCTGCGCTGGGACCCCGTGAAAGAGCAGTTTGTGGACGACCCTGAGGCGAATCGCTGGCTGAGCCGTCCCTATCGGGCGCCCTGGTATCTGAGGTAGGAGGTGCAGAGAGATGACCAGACGCACAATTCTCGTTGTCGCGGCGCTGGCAATCATGGCTCTGCCCAGCGCGTGCCAGAACATGGAGCAGACCCTGCAGAAACTGCGCTCGCCCGACGACAACGCCCGCCGCGCCGCCATTGACGAGATGGCGAACTTTGGAGTGCGCGCCATCCCGCAACTGCTAACAATGATCGAGAAGCCCGATGCCGAGCCTCGCGAACTCATGGCGGCGAAGATGGCTCTGGAGCGCGTAGTTTTCCAGTCCACCAGACCCGGCGCCGCTTCCGAACGCAAATCCGCGGAGCAGGCATTGCTTGCCCGACTTCAGAAGCCCGCAAGCGAAGACCTCCAGCGCTACCTGTTGCGCCTGATTACAGTGGTGGGCACTGCCCAATCGGTGCCGACGCTGGAGAAGATGCTGGGCAACCGCAACATCCGCGAGGCGGCGCGTATGGCACTGCAGGCGATCCCCGGCTCAGAGGCGACTTCTGCTCTGGAACGCGCGTTCAACCGCGCCACCGAACCGCAATGGAAAAGCGCCCTTCTGCTCGCCATCGGCGCACGCAAACAGCCGGCGTCCGCGAAACTGGTGCTGAACGCGCTGAAGTCCAGCCAGCCCGAGGTGCGCCTGACTGCCATCACCGTCGCCGGCGAGTTCCCGACGGCAGACATCCAGAAGGCACTGCAGGCTATCGCTCAGAAGGGCAGTCAGCGCGAGAAAGAGGCGGCTCAGCACTCGCTGGCACGTATCGCGGAGCGGCTCCGCCGCTCCGCGGCGGCGCAAGCCGCCGCCCTCTATCAATGGCTCTACGCTAACGGCACGGTTTCCAGCGTACGCTGTTCTGCACTGACGGGACTTGCTCAAGCCGGGGGCGCGAATACCGCCAGCACTCTGGTCAAAGCGCTCAGCCATCCCAACCCCGCCATTGCCGAAACCGCCTATGCCCTCCTGCAGGAACACCGTACGCCAGCCGTTGCCGAGCAACTCGTGGCGGAACTTCAACGCTCGCAGGGTGTCCACCGTCTGCGGGTCATCGACCTGATGGGCTATCAGATCGGGTCCGCATCGGTGGTTCTGCCATCGTTGCTCAAAGCCTTCGGGCAGGACGACCCTCAGACCCGCATCGCTGCGCTGAACGCAATGGGACGACTCGCTCACCCCGATACCGCCAACGCCGTGATGTCCGCGCTGAACAGCGAACACGCGGGCGTGCGAGAGGCAGCTATCGACGCGGTTCCCGGCGTAGCGTATGCCTTACATAAAACCGGCAAGACTGACGTCGCGACGGTCATCGCTCGCACCGCCCTGCAGAAGACTCGTAACCGGGACAGCGTCCTGCAGCTGGTGGGTGTGCTTCGCAGTCTGGGAGCGGACATTCGCGCCCGCGACATCGCCATGCAGGAAGGGATGGTGGTGAACTGGTGGGTAGCGGGTCCCGTGGCACAGCGTGACGCCATGCGCCAGCGCGAATTTGTGAACGCGGAGACGGCGCCGGACCTCCAGACGGAAGTCAACGGAGTGCGCTGGAAGCGAGTGGAAGTGGATGACCCGCAGGGGGTGCTGGATTTCTGGCAGGTGGCAGGACCCCGCGAGAATACCGGAGCCTACGCATACGCAGAGGTTTACAGCGACGCCCAGCAGGAGATTCTGTTGCGCATCGGTAGCGACGACGATGTGACCGTGTGGGTGAACGGGCAGAAGGTACACGAGTTCATCGGCGACCGCGGGCTGGGTATTGACCAGGACACCGCCCGGGCGACCCTGCAACAGGGCTGGAACCGCATTCTCTGCAAGGTGCTGAACGGCGCGGACGGCTGGCAGCTGGCGGTGCGCATCGTCGCTCCTGACGGCAAGCCCCTCCGGCTTCAGCAGAGGTAACCCCCGTGTCATTGCGAGGAGCGACAGCGACGAAGCAATCCCCTGCGCATACTGTTAGCCGTGGGGGATTGCTTCGCCTGCCTGAAGGCAGGCTCGCAATGACACCAGAACCCCTGTGTCATTGCGAGGAGCGTCAGCGACGAAGCAATCTCCTTCGCTTACCGTCAGCCGCAGGGGATTGCTTCGCCTGCTAGCGCAGGCTCACAATGACACGGGTAGGGTCAATCCAGCCGCTCCTCCTCAGGCTGGATGCCCAGCTGCGACAGCGTCTCTCTGACGGTACGCTCGATCTGCCCCCGGTCGAAACCTTCCTCCTTCGCAATAGCCTCGATCACCATCTCTACCTGCACGCTCTGACTGTGCTGGTGCAAGGGGATAAGCACCCCTCGCAACACGTCGTGGTAGCGATCGGATGGTACACGAAGGCGCAGGCGGTATCGCTGCGGGCGCGGAGGCGAGTCTGGCGGCGTGGCAACAACCTTCTCTGGCGGAACATCCACACCGGGAGAAGTCGCCACAGGCTCAGGCTCGGCAACAGAGGTCGCCTCCGCTTCCGGCACCTCACGCACCAGCACCGCGTGCCTCACGTCGTCCAGCAAAACGTTGCTTCGGGCGACCAGCCGGTCGCCCAGCCGAACGGCAAACAACCCCTCGAGCACGCCCTGACGAACCGCTTCCAGCACCACGTCGGCACGGCTGACCATCGGATAGCTGGTATACCGCAGGAAGACTTCCACAATGTCCGACACCGCCTTCTCCGGCTCGTCATGGCGAAGCACGCGCTCGAGCAGGTAGCGTGGATGGAGCCTGCTCAGCAGAATCTCCTCGTCTTCCAGGTAGCGACACACACGGGCAAAGAGACTGCGATGCTGACCCGCCGTGGGCAGGCCAAGATCGAGCCACTGCACCCCACTGTCACCCAGACGCGCAAGATGCCGATACGTGCACATCAGGGTATACAGCACTCCTTGCTCGGCGTCCTGCAATCTGGTCTCCACACTCTGGCGGTTCTCGGGCGAGAGGCTGTTCATCAACGTCCGGTCGTTGCTGATGGAGCGTAGAGCCAGCAGACGACGCATGTGCGTCATCAGGCGTTGCACCTCGCCGTCGTCGGCGACCAGCACCAGCACGCAGTTCCGATAGGTGCGGAAGGTTGTCCCGCATCGCTCCAGCAAGTTGCGCACCGTCTGTTCCGTGTCCGGCGCGCTGCGCGTCTGGGTGGGAGCGAGTACCGCCAGACGCAGTTGATGGGTATCCGGCACGTTCTGTGATTGGCTGGGGAAGACCGTCACCTGCAGTTCGGGACCCGCGTACTGGCGCAGAGCGTCGGCAATAGAGTTCAGTATATTCGCAGCGGCAACAGACGCCTCCCGCTCGGCGAGAATCCGGTTCAGATTCGGATCGGTCAGGAAGCGATAGACGCCGTTTTCGGTGTGCAGGTACCACAGCTCTGTCTGCAGGCGTTGCAGGGTATCGCCGATGTAGGCAGGCGGAATCTCCGGCTCCAGCACCGCCAGGCGCAGTCGCTGGAGCGGGACGCCCTGCCTCTCGCCGCCGCTGAACGACGCGAAGAAGATGGCGGTTGCCAGCCCCTGCGCGAGGCGAAAGCGCTGGTACTCCGATCCCATCGACTGGTCCACCTTCGCTGAGCGAGCGTCATCGCCTGCGATGTCCACGCTGATCACTGCGTCGTACTGGTTGCCGACGTGTTTCAGCAGTTCGCGTCGGATGCGCTGGTTCGCCAGATCCAGGTGCGAGGGCTGGATAAGCGGTGCGCTGTGCCTCTGCCTGTAGAGGTCCGCGACCACCTCGGCGAGGAAGCGCAGAACCCCACGCGTGCGCTGGAAGGTGGAAAAGGTACTCCACCGCTCGTACAGCAGGTCGATCAGCTCCGGATGGAAGGGATAGGCACGCGCAATGCGCTCACGGTAGGCAGGCTCCCTTGCCTCCGAAAGCAGGTCCTCACCCATCTCGCGATACTTCTGCCAGTATGCATCCGCCGTGCGAGCCACCTCGGTGCGGTCTGGCGTGCACTCAAATAGCCTGCGCCGGATGACCTCATATACCTCCTCCCCCTCCACCGGGGTGTATATCGACTCCACGCGCCCGAAGATGCGCTGGAGCTGGTTCAGGGCGCGCTCGCCGGCTTCGCCATAGGGGGTGCTGGCAGGCAGGGTCGCCACCAGCACCGTGCGCGGTGCCACTTTTACCGTCTCGGTCAGCTCCTGCAGGAAGGCGAGCATCTGTGACATCTGAGTCTCATTGAGCTTCACCAGATACTCCGCCAGCTCGTCCATGAGGATGAGTGCAGGTTCATCGCCCAGCATCGCGTGCAACCGCTCTTTGCCCGGCGCAGTCCACTGAGTATCGTGCGCCTGCAACACCTCGTACCTGCCCAGCTGTCTGGCAATATCACCCCATGGAGTGGTAACGCTGAGGGCGTCGGCGGCGGTGCCCACGAACACCGCCACGCGCGGTGACGGCGACATCTGCTTCAGGCTCTCCAGCGTGCGCGCCAGATCGGGTGAGGCGTCCTGCGCCATATGGTCGGTCGCCTGAGGGTCGCGCACCGCGTGATACAGCGCGATCAGGCTGTGCGTTTTGCCTCCCCCGAAGGGCGTCTGTATCTGGATCACCCCCTCGCCGGGATGCGTGCCCGTCAGCCTCCCCAGCACCGCCAGCATCAACTGCTGAAGGCCCGCCGTTGCGTAGGTCTGGCGGAAGAACGCGTGCGCATCGCGGTATTCCTTCGGACCGCGCCCCGCGACCACGTCGGACAGGTCGGCGGCGAACACCGACTCGTCGAACTGACCCTGCCGAATATCGGCATGAGGAACGATCACCTCGCGCCATGCCTTCATCATTCTGCCTCCATCTGCATCTCCATCTGCTGAGCGGGGCGTGACGTGACGCTCCCACTTCGATACGAGTTCAACAAGCCCTGCAGGATCTGCTTCTCTTTATCACCCGCGGGCAACACTTCGCTGATTGCCTGGGCTACCTGCCAGAACAGGTCGTTGTCGCCGAAGGTGGACGATAGATGCTCGCGAAGTTCCGCAATCCGGTTCTGGTTCCACAGCGCACACGCCATGTGCAGGGCGTCGATCATCGTCTCGAACCGCTCGCGCCGACGGAAGGTCTCGTCGTGCATCCGCTCCTGCGGACCCGGCACGCGAATATGCTCCTGCACCTTCTGCACCAGTCCGCCCGGGACCCACTGCTCGCTGAGTTCCACGCCCATGCCCGTTGCCAGTTTGCGCGCCTCATCGAAAGGCACGCGCGCATGGTTGTACGTCCACCGCCACAGCAGATAGAAGCGCGTCCACTGGTCGAGCCCACCCAGCTGGGGCGACTTCAGGATGCGCTGGAGAGCGTAATCCGCCACCACCCGGCGCACCTGCTCCAGCAGTTCCGCCACGCCGACCGCCTCGCCCGACAGCTTCTCTACACGCCGGTACTTGCCAAACACCTCCACGGCGGGACCAATCGCGCTCATAAAGAAGTCCGCGCCGCGGATGCCCTCTTCCCAGAACTGGTTCAGCCTCTCGCTGACGCGCGCGGACATCTGCTGACGCACCGTGCGATAGTCGCCGACAGGCGCGTCGGCGGGACGCTTTCGGCACACCATGTAGATGCTGGAGGCCAGTGCCGCCGACTCCTGGGCCCGCAGGCGGGCCTGCATCTCGGTGTGGATGGGCCAGGAGGCGGTGAGGTAGAGGCCGGCATTCAGCAGCGCATTGATAACCGCCTCCCAGGCCTCTGTTCGCGGGTAGGCAAAGACTATTACCGCAATGCCATCTGGTTTAAGCACACGCCGGATTTCGGAAAATGCCTTCGTTAGCATCTTCTCAAACCATTCCTTGGTTTTCTCTGCGTAACGTTCTGGGTCCCAATGTTGCATCTGACAAATCTCTTCCGATTTGGGCGTGAGCGGGGTGGCGAAGAGGTCGGGGTACAGGTCGCCGATGGTGCGCTTGAGCCAGACGTAGAAGAAGTCCGACAGGTCCGCATAGGGCACGTTGATGTAGTAGGGCGGGTCGGTGAGGACGGCGTCAAAGAAGTCGTCGGGCCAGGGCAGGGCGGTGGCGCTGCCCTGGCGCACGTCGGCAGGCCGGGATTCGCCAGCCGGGATTTGGGTGAGGTGGGTGAGGACACTGAGGTAATACTCCCATCCGGCGCTCCAGCTCCCTGTTGAACCGCTGAAAGGGTTTAGCTCCGCGTAATCCCAAATCATGGGTAGTGCCTGTCGCGAGAAGAGTTGCTTTATCGCCTCTGAAGTATTCTCCCATCGTGCAAGTGTATTGCAGAATGCTGCAGTCATATCTACCGCCAGCGCCAAATACGTGGCGACGGCTTTGGCGAACTCGGGGTCGGCGCCCTCGGCCAGCATGCGGGCGTGGGCCTGGCGCACCTTCTCCGCAAAGGTGATCAGCGCCAGCTTCTGGCGGGGGTTGAACAGGTCGCCCCAGCGCGTCAGGCCATAACGCTGGACCCGGAAGCCCAGCGTCTCCAGCGGCGGCAACAGTTCATCCGGCACGGGGTCCAGGCCCCACTCCGCCCACAGCGCCTGGCGTTTGGCCGCCAGAGCCCCCTCCGCCGCCCGGTAGGCTTCCAGGTCGCGCGCCATGGGAAGACGGTAGCTCTTGCCGCTCCTCTTGGGGTGGTGCAGCACCACCGCCATCAGCCGCTGGCCGGCTCTCCCCTCGCGGAACAGCTTCCGGGTGGTGTCGTCGTCTATCGTCCCGCCGCACAGGGGACAGCGCACCTTGGCGCGGGAAACCGTGCCCTCGTCGGGGTCAAAGTCTATCCACGCCCCCTCCAGGATGGCCGCATCCACGCGCCTTTCGGCCCGGTTGGGCACGAGCTTGAGCGCCACCTGTTTGTTGTCCTTCTTCGCCAGCCAGGTCTGGCGCAGAAGAGGGATTTCGGCGCCGCAGGCGGGGTTCTGGCAGGGGAGCGTGCGCGCCCAGATGTAGCCCACGGGGATGGAGCCATCAGGGTCAGGGGGATAGAATTGGGCCAGCTCCCGGCGCGCCTCCTCCAGCACCCACGCGCCCCAGCGCTCCACCGCCTCCAACAGCGGGCTGGCCGCCTCCTCTATCAGCCGCTCTGGGGCGCGGCGGGAGATGGGCTGGCCGAAGCGCTGGGGATACTCCAGCACGGCTTTGTTCAAGAGCACGGCCACCGGGTTGTAGTCCAGAGCGTAGGTCTCGCAGCCCAGGCGCAGGGCCTCCAGGGGGATGGCGCCGCCGCCGGCGAAGGGGTCCAGGACGCGGGGGGCGCGCCCGTCGTATGCCTGGCGGATGAGGGCGCGGGCCTCCTCCGACACGCGCCGGCTGCCCGAATGCTCCCAGGGCGCCAGTTCCTTCACCAGACGAAGGAGTGCCTCGCGCCGGTCAGGTCCTTCGCGTTGCTCAGGATCGGGCACGAGGGCGGCGAAGGCGGTGGTGCGGGAGGCGGCCAAGGGGCGCCTGGCCCACCAGATGTGCAAGGTGGAGATGTGCCCGTGCCGGATGTTCTTCTCCCGCACCGACTCTTCGGACACCTTACGGATGGGAAAATCCGCCTCGATCAATCGTTGCGTTCGGAACGTGCTTTCAGACATTTGCTTGTTTCCTCCTTCCCCACCGTGTCATTGCGAGCCTGCCCCCAGCCAGGCGAAGCAATCCCCTCCGACCCAACGCAACCCCCACGTGTCATTGCAAGCCTGCCATCAGGCAGGCGAAGCAATCCCCTCCGACCCAACGCAACCCCCACGTGTCATTGCGAGCCTGCCCCCAGCCAGGCGAAGCAATCCCCTTCGTCACACGGCAACCCCCCGTGTCATTGCAAGCCTGCCATCAGGCAGGCGAAGCAATCCCCTCCGACCCAACGCAACCCCCACGTGTCATTGCGAGCCTGCCCCCAGCCAGGCGAAGCAATCCCCTTCGTCACACGGCAACCCCCCGTGTCATTGCAAGCCTGCCATCAGGCAGGCGAAGCAATCCCCTCCGACCCAACGCAACCCCCACGTGTCATTGCGAGCCTGCCCCCAGCCAGGCGAGGCAATCCCCTTCGTCACACGGCAACCCCCCGTGTCATTGCAAGCCTGCCCCCAGCCAGGCGAAGCAATCCCCTGCGGATGGCGGTAAGCGAAGGAGATTGCTTCGTCGCTATCGCTCCTCGCAATGACACCGGGTGCGGGTGCGAGGGCGATTGCTTCGTCGCTGACGCTCCTCGCAATGACACAGGGTGCGGGTGCGAAGGAGATTGCTTCGTCGCTGACGCTCCTCGCAATGACACCGAGCGCGCTCCTCGAAATGACACGAGGATCATCCCTCGGCCCTGTATACCTGCTCCTTCCATTCGCGCACCACATAACGCACCACTTCGGTTACCTCCTCCGCCTGCAGGTTGTGCGCCGGGTTCTGCACTGCATGTAGAGTGGGTTCGGTTCGGGCGTTTTCCACAATATACAGCCAGTACTCGTCGCCCAGTCGGCGCGCCATCATCCACTCGTTGGGCGTCAGCACCACCGGTCCGGTGCGAGCGCGTGCCTTCACCTCGATGTAGCGCACCGAGCCGTCGGGCGCTTCCGAGCGAATGTCGTAGCCGCAGTTCTGGTCGGACACATCCACCGGCTCGCGCCCCTGTTGTCGCTCGTACTCCATCGCCTCCCTCATGCCGATGGCTTCGATTTCGCGGTCGGAATACATGCCCTCCTGCTCTGCCGGGATGGGGGTCACGCGCGCCACGCCCAGTATCCTGGGGTTGGTGGGGAGCAGGCTGGTCTCGCGGCTGATCTGCTCTTCCAGCTCCTGCTTCCGTTTGCGCAGGTCCTCCAGCCGTCGCTCCGCGTTCGTTACTTCCACATCGGGTATCGGCTCTCCCCGCAGACGGCGCATATCATAATCGGTCAGTTTTGCCTGCACCTCGAGCATCATCTGTTCGAGGGGATGCAGTCCATATCGCCGTTTGATGTCGGCGATGCGCTGGCGTTGCTGTTCGATCTCCTCGCGCAGGCTCTTCAGCGCGTGCGTGATGACATACGTCAGCACTTCCTTGGTGGCAGGACAGTCCGCACGCGCTGGCGCGCCGTCCAGCGGCTGGAGGTCCCACAGCACAGAGCTGTTCACCGTGCGCATCTCGCCCGCCCCTTCCGGCTGATACACCACCAGCAGGCGTTTGCTGGCGACCGCATCGCTACCGTCGCGCAACTCTGCCTCCACGAACCACAGCCAGCCATCCAGCCGACCCCAGGGATCACCGAATACGGCGCCCTTCTCCAGGTCCTCGCGGGCTACATGCAGAAGATTCTCGATGGCAGATTCGAGCAGAGGATGCGCTGGCGCCACGAACTCTGCCTCCTCGCGCCGTGCCACCTCCTTGTCGAAGGCGATCTTATGGTATTCCCGGTGAACCGCGCCGTACCGGTTCTTGAACTCGGCAGGCAGGTTCCGCCATTCCAGGGGCACACTGGGCACTCGCCACACCCCTTCTTGTCGCGGTTCACATTTCACCCCCAGCGCCTCGCAGGTGCGCTTGAAGAACTGCTCCACATACTCGGGGATCAGGCGCTGTTCGCGGGCGCGTCGTTCCTCGCCCAGCACCCGCGTCAGGTCGATATGCCGGGTAGCCAGCGCCTCCAGCGTCATCTGCCGGGCGCGCTCGATAGCCTCCTGGTCGGGCACCGCCTCGATCTCCTGAACGATCTCATCCAGCGTGCGCCTCTGCGAGATGGCTTCTATGATGAGGTCTTTCAGGCTCCTGCCCGGCAAAACCTCACCGATAACGTCGAACACGCGATCGCTTCCCAGCGCGTCGCGAATGCGCTCCAGCTTCTCGAAAAGCGCCCGAAAAACGCCGCCCTCCACCGTATCCACCGCCACAAGGTTGTAGATGTGCACCTCTTTCTGCTGTCCGTAGCGATGAATACGCCCCATACGCTGCTCCAGACGAGCAGGGTTCCAGGGAAGATCGTAGTTCACCATCAGCGAGCAGAACTGCAGGTTGATACCCTCCCCTCCCGCTTCGGTGGAGACCATCACCTGCGCCTTATGCCGAAACTCATGTTCCGCACCGATGCGAGCGTCCAGATTCATCGCCCCGTGAAGGGTCACCACCGAGTATCCCCAGTCGCGCAGCTTTTCGGCAAGATACTCCAGCGTCTCGCGCGATTCGGTGAAGATGAGCAGCTTTTCGCCCGTCCTCAACAGGTTCAGATCCTGAATGGTCTCGCGCAGTTCGTTCAACTTGGTTTCCACTTCGTGGCGCTCTGCCTGGCGAGCGAGCTGAATGAGTTCGGTCAGGGTGTCGATCTCGGCTCGAAGTTCCTCGCGCGTCTCTGCCGCGGTCAGGCGCTCCACCAGGTCATCTTCCACCTGCACCCTGTCCTGCTCGGCATAGTCTTCCAGTTCCTCTTCGTCCACCCGGTCTTCTGCCAGCCAGTTGCCCAGCCTCAGCAGTTCTTCGAGGCGTGCTTTGCGCCGTTCCAGCGACTTGCGCACTGCTCTCACACTGGAAGCGAGGCGCCGTTGCAGGATGAGCAGAGCGAACGCCACATTGCGCTTCTCCTTGCTGAGAGCGCGATTGTATTGCGTCTGTACGTACTGGGTCACCGCGTTATACAGGCGTTTCTCGTCCTCGCTGAGGCGGAAGGGGCGCGTGCGCACGTGGCGAGGGGGAAAGAGCGGTCGCCCCTGATAATCCCGGAGGTCCTCCTTCAGGCGACGCAGGAAGAGCGGGTTCTCGCCCTTCAGTACCGATTCTTTGACCATCTCCGTGCTGGCGAACAGGTCGGGTTCCAGCAGGTTGAGGAAGAGCCGGAAGTTCTCTTCGTCTCCGCGATGGGGCGTGGCGGTGAGGAACAGCAGGAAAGCGGCGTTGCGCGACAGCATCTCGCCAAAGCGATAGCGTTCGGTCTTGCTTACCTTCTCCCCATAGCGATACGCTGCCATCTTGTGCGCTTCGTCCACGACCACCAGGTCCCAGTGCGTCTCCGCCAGCGACTTGAGCACGTCGTCCTGCTTGGCGAAGTCCATGGAGGTAATCAGCTGATCTTGCTCTTCCCAGATGTTGCGCCCCCACGAAGCGTTCATCACCTGACGGTCCACCAGCAGGAAGCTCTCGCCAAATCGCTCCTTCATCTCGCGAAGCCACTGCTCTTTCAGGTGCCCCGGCACCACGATCAGCACGCGCCGGATAAGCCCCCGATATTTTAGCTCCTTAATGAGTAATCCGGTCATGATGGTTTTGCCCGCGCCGGGGTCGTCTGCCAGCAGAAAGCGGATGCGCGGCTTCTGCAAAATGTGGTGGTATACCGCCTCGATCTGATGAGGCAACGGGTCTACCTGAGAGACATTGACGGCAAGCAGTGGGTCGAACTGATGAGCGCAGCGGATACGATGTGCTTCGATAGCCAGAAAGAATCGTTCGGGGTTGCCCGTCAGGTCAGCGGTGCCTGCGGAGTAGAGGCGTAATTTCCGGAGGTCATCGCTCGATAGTGTGCGCTCGTAAAAGCGCTGTGTTTCCGTCCCTACCCCTTCAATGATGGTCAGCTCTCCCAGCGGCGTCACCCGAACGATGCGCACAGGCTCTGGAAAGAAGCTTGACTGCACCACATCATCCAGTTTGAGCATCTTGACCATCTCACCTCCGCCTGACATACGGTAAGCACTTCGTATTATACCATATCCTGATTAGAAGACAGCAACACGTCAGCGAACACGAACCCGTCACGCTCCACCACCTCGCCGAGCTGGATAGGGATGGGTTGAGAGAACATCGGTCCGGCGGTGCAGAAGGTGTGGAACTCGCCCGCCTCGCCGCAAGGGTCTACTGTCGGTGGCAGACGGCGCAGGAGGTTCTCGTCGTACCAGCTTCCGATCAGCTCGCGCGGCATCTGCCGGGGGTCTACGCAGGTGAGCACTGCCTGCAGACCGCCCGCTATCATCTCCCGCGCCAGCGCATGGGTGTCTCTGCCCCACAGCGGGAATACCGGCGTGATGCCCGTGCCTGCCAGTTGCTTCTGACGGTATTCGCGCACATCCTGCAGGAACAGGTCACCGAAGGCGAAGTGGGTCACGCCTGCTTCCCGCGCCCGCTGAAGCAGATCACGCATCGCCGCCTCGTACACCTCGTTGGGGCAGGGATAGGGAATGGGCACTTTCCACAGCGGCAACCCCGCCGCCTCCGCCTGCCGCTCCAGCAACTCCTCGCGCACCGCGTGCATCGCCACCCTGCCGAACTCCGCGTTCACAGTGGTTACCAGACCCGCAATCTCCCACCGGTCGCTCTGCCTCAGCACGTGTAACGCCCACGCGCTATCCTTACCCGATGACCACGATAGCAGTATCTTATCCCTCACGGGCAACCTCCTCGTTGATTTATCCACGCCTTGAACTGCTCTCCGTACACGCTCGCCAGCCCCAGCGCCATCTGTGCCTCCAGATAGCCCTGCGGGATGCCGATGTCTAATGCCTCACCCGCAATCTCGCAGGCATAGTAATGCCCCTGCTCTACCAGCATTTGCTGGGCAGTGGTCAGCTGATACTCGCCCTTCATCGTGCGCCCTTCGCTGATGGTGCGCTCCAGACACTCGAAGATCTCAGGCGTAAACAGGTTGATACCGAAGAAGCAGTAGTACACGCCTTCGGGCAGGGTGGGCATTCGCAGAGAGGCGCGCGCCTCCTGCACGCCGGGCTTCTCGATCATCGCGGTGACGTGAAACGCGCCCGGAATGTCAGCCAGCGGTTCGCCAGCCAGTGTGCCGTACAGTGGCACTCGCTCCTCTGGGGTACGGCGGACGGCAGACAGGGTTCCGCCTGTGCGATTCCATACCTCCAGCACCTGACGGGTGCAGTTCACTTCGGCGTGCGACAGCAGGACGTGGTCGCCCAGATACATCACAAACGGCTCCCCACCTACGAACTCACGCGCGAGGTACACGGCGTGCCCCAGCCCGAGCGGCTCCTCCTGCACGATGGTGACGATACGCTCGCCCAGCGCCTGTAGATGCTCCGCCTGCTCTAACAACAGCTGTTTGTCGTTGCCCCAGCCGGCTTCCTCATCGGTCAGCGCACCGAAGTACGCCCGAATGCCCGCTTCCGCGCCGGGGTTCACCACGATGCCCACCTGCTCGATGCCTGCGTTTACCGCCTCTTCCACCAGTAACTGCAGGGCAGGCTTGGTGATTCCGTCGCGACCGACCAGCGGAAGCATCTCCTTCTGCAGGGTTCGGGTGGCGGGAAACTGGCGCGTGCCTCGCCCCGCGGCGGTGATGATAGCTTTGCGGATCGCTTTCATCGCACGTCCTCCTCGTGGAGCAGTCGAAAAAGCACCGGCTCGATAAGTTCGCGCAAGGTGGTGTTCGCGTATCCCACCCACGCGACAGGCTCGCGAATATCCAGCGGTGTGTTCAGCGATCTGCCGTGTTCGTCGGTGATGATAGCGCCTGCCTCGCGGGCGATGAGTTCGGTGCAGATGTCGTAGGGATGGGCGCAGAGGGGCGTCTGCTGATAGCCCAGCTTCCGGAAGGCAACCGGACGCAGGTCGGCGATAAATCGGTCGTGCCCCATCACCAGTTCGTATATCTGCCCGCCTGTGCTGATGTACTGGTCTGCGAAGACCAGCGGGTTGCCCTGCACGTCCATACTGCCGATGGCGCGGTAGAGCTCCTCCTCCAGCCGGGCAAGCCACGCCTTGCCGTCCGGGAAGAAGTTGGCGATGCTGGCGAAGCCGTAGCGCAGGTCGGTCGCCCGCGATGGCCTGGGATGCAGGGCGACACGGGAGCCATCAAGCAGGTTCTGTCGCTCGCCAAACGCACCCTGTCCCTTCACCGCCCATAGTGTATCGGCGAGGTGCTGGCGCGTGGTGGGGAGCTCGGTCTGCACGGCGATCTCGATATCGGCGAGGGTGGTCTGCCTGCCGCGGTTGGGCGCGATACCCGTGAGGCACCACGCACTGCGCTTGTCATACATGATCATGCGCGTGCCGTCAATGGGGTCCACGATGAGCAGAAACTGTGCTTTCTCTTCGGGTGTGCCCTCTGGCAGAACCAGCCAGCCGTCCTGCGCAATCCCCTCCGCAATCAGCACGAAGGGGGTCTCACCTGCCCACTCCAGGCAGTGCTCTAGCAGAATCTGTTCCATGCGCAGGTCGAGGCGAAACTGCGTATCGCCGTCCGCGCTCTCGGTGGCTTCCGCCAGAGCTTCCACCGGCTGAGACAGGAGCTGTGCGCGCACCTCCGAACGAATACGTTCGTGAAGCGCGCGCACCCTGTCAACCAGGATATCTGCTCGAACCGACAGCACTTACTGCGATGCACCATCCGTCTGCATACTCAGGTAGTTGGGCAATCCCATCTGCTCAATCTGCTCCAGCTGAGCCTCCGCCCAGTCGATATGCCCCTCCTCCATGTTGAGGATTTTGATGAGCAGGTCGACCGTACCCTGGTCCGCCACCTGGTGCGCCAGTGCGATGCCTTCGTTGTATGCCTTCACGGCACCAGCTTCGGCGTTAGCGACGCCCTGCACCATTTCGGGAACAGTTTTGCCGATGTGCAGATCGCCCAGCTTGATCGTGGGATGTCCCTCGAAGAAGAGGATGCGCTCGATGAGCCACTCGGCGTGCTTCATCTCGTCGATGGCAATCTTCTCGAACGCCTTGTGGAGCTTCGTGTAACCCCAGTTAGCACACATCTCCGCTTCCACGATGTACTGGTGGATCGCAGTCAATTCGTCGGAAAGGAGCTCGTTGAGCACCTTGAGGATCTCAGGGTTGCCTTTCATCTTGCCTCCTCCTTGTCGGCGGTTGCTATCTCAAACTTCGCGCTCGCCCCGCACCTGTCCTGCCAGGTAGCGCTCTGCCTGTTGCAGTCGTTCGGGCGTGCCCACGTCGTTCCAGTAGCCCGAAAAGCGGACGGCACGCACGGCATCAGGATACCTCTGCAGGAGGAGGGTGATGGCGTCGGTGAGCTCGTATTCGCCGCGTGCGGAGAGGCTAATGCCCTCCAGCGCAGGAGCAATCAACGGGGAGAAGATATGCACCCCGGCGAGGTTCCAGTGCGTATCGGCGTGGCGCGGTTTCTCCTCCAGCCGAATGACGCGGTCGCCATCCAGCCACACCCCGCCACCTTCGGAGACATCCGGTAACCAGTTCACCCCGATGACCGCTGCAACGCCCGGCTGATACCCACGCAGGAGCGCCTGATAGTTCGTCGGCTCGGTCAGGATGTCGCCGAAGCTCATCAGCAAAGGTTCTGCAGGAAGCACGCTGAGCGCCGCGCGCACCGCACCGCCGGTACCCGGCAGGTCGTACGGCTGGTACACGGTGCGGATGTTCACCTGCCACTGCTCGCCGCTACCGAAATGGCTCAGGATTGCTTCCGCGCGATAGCGCACGACAATGACGTAGTCGCGGATGCCCGTGTGGTCGCGGATGGCGGTGAGGATATGCTCCAGCAACGGGCGTCCGGCGAGGGGAAGCATGGGCTTCGGAAGGTTCTCGGTCAGATCACCTAATCGAGTGCCCCGCCCCCCTGCCAGAAGCACGCACCAGCGCGGCGCATCGCTCATGACACGGCAACCCCTGTGTCCACTCGCACGCGCCATGCCTTGCCGCCCGCGCTCTGGAACGCTTCGACCACCTCTTCCTCTCGTCCCGGAGCGTAGGCGAACAGACATCCACCGCCGCCCGAACCGTTCACCTTGCCGCCGAGCGCACCGGCGCGAAGCGCCGCCTCCAGCATCTTCTCGATCTTGGGCGTGGAGACATCCAGCCCGTCACGCAACTGGGCATGGTGCGCCAGCAGAAGGTTGCCCAGAGTCTGCGGGTCCCAGCTGTCCTGCTTGAGCATCTGATAGGCACGTCGGGTGAGGTCACGGTTGATGACATTGGCGCGGACGCGGCGTGCGTTGCGCGGCGGGATGCGTTTCAGCCCCTCTTCTGCCTGCTCCAGCGGGGTAGTATGCAGGTCAAAATCTGGCATGAACTCGCGGATCAGCTCTACTCCCTCGGTCACATCGCGACGGGAGGCAGCGAGCACCTCCACCGTGGCTTTCGGCTGGAGCGAGTCCGCCAGCACCAGCCCGTTGAGCGCGACTGCCAGCCGCTCCGCCCGGTATGGCGGCAGGGTATCGATGTACAGAACACCGCCCAGAGAGGCGCAAAAGTGGTCCATCATGCCACCGGGCTCGTGAAACTCCAGCACTTCGGTCTGGTGCCCCCAGCGTGCCAGCGTCTCCGCGTCCGGCTGGAGCGGTGGCTCAGCGAGCTCACACAGCAGTTTCAGCCACATGATGACCAGGGCGGACGAACTGGCGACGCCTGCCTGCATCGGAATATTGCCCGTGACCTGCACGCTTGCCCCGCGCGTGAAGCTCGCGCCCTGCCGCTTCAGCACGTTGACGCCCGCCCGCAGGTAGTCCCGGGAATGCTCGTATTCCTGTTCCTGAGCGAGGTCGAGAAGCATCTGCTGGCGGACGTCGGGCATGTCCAGCTGAAGCATCGTGCCGTTCGGCGATGGCTCCACCCTCGCCGTGATTCGACGGTTGATCGCGGCGGCAATAACCGGTAAACCGAGGTAGTCCTGATGCTCACCAAATAAACAGACCCGTCCGGGTGCGGACACCGTGAACTGCTGTGCTCTCATGGCATTTAGTATAGGCAATAATGGAGCGAAGTTCAAGGGCTGTTCCTACTCCAGTCGCCCATACTCTTCGACTGCCTTGAAGAACGCCACGATGTTCTCCCACGGCACGTCGGGTTCGATGACGTGCGTGGGTGCCAGCACCAGACCGGGCGCAAAGCGGTCGATCATCTCCTTGACGGCACGCTTCACGTCCTCCGGCTTGCCGAACGGCATCACGGTCTGCGTGCCGATGGTGCCCCAGAACGCCAGCCGGTCGCCGAACTGGCGCTTCACCCAGTCCATGTCGAGGCATTCCGGCTGGACGGGGTTCAGCACGGTTACGCCCACCTCGATCAGGTCTTCGATGATGTCCGCGATGTTGCCGTCGCTGTGGTACCAGATGGGAATATCGGGGCGCACGGCGCGCGCCGAGGCGATCTCGCGTGCGAGGCGTGGCTTGAGGAAGCGCCGCCACACGTCCGGACGCATCATCAGCCTGTCCTGCATGCCCACGTCGTCGCCGAACTGCACCATGTCCACCCCAGCCTCTGCCAGTCGGCGTGCTTTGAAGCAGTTGTCCTGAGTGATTTTCTCCAGCACCCACTCGACGAAGTCCGGATTCTCAATGAAATCCTGAAAGATACGCTCGAAGCCGATCAGCTGCCATGCGGTTTCAAAGATATGCCCTGCGAACCCGGTGACAAAGTAGCCCTTTTCATGCCATGCTCGCACCTCCGCCTCCAGATGCTCATGTCGGTAGGCAGGGGTGAAGTCGGGCCAGGGATACTTCTCCAGTTCATGGATGGTGGTGGCGTGTTCCAAGGGGAAGACGTAGCGCGAAAAGTGATAGAATGTGCCGGGAATATGCGCGGTGCCGTACTCACTGCTGATACACGCGCCCGGCGGCAATTTCTGCAGATATGGACTGAAATCCGGCAACTCGCGTGGCGGGCGAAAGCCCACGTAGCGAATCTCCATCCCGAAGTATTCCGCGGGGTCAGTATGCCCCGTTTCCTTCACGAAGCGGTCGTAGGCGGCGGGAGTAAAGCCCATCTCTTTGGGCACTTTATCCGGCTTCCGCCTGCGCACCGCGCGCTCCACACGTTCTCTTGGCGTCATACCCTTACCCCGTCCTCACGATTGTTCCGCAATGTATCTTGCCAGCGCGATGAAGTTGCGAGCGGCGTGCTCGCCATAGGTTCCAGACGCAGTTCCGCTCAGTACGAAACCGTCGGGGCCCGCCTCTTCTATCAACTGCGACGCGATGGCAATTATCTCCTCGGCGCTACGCTGGTTGAGCACCTCCATGTCGTCCATATTGCCCACAATGCACACCTGTCCCTTCAGGATGTCTTTCGCCTTGCGCATGTCGCAATCGCCCCAGGGCGGTGCCTCCAGCGGGTCGAGTGCATCCACCCCGATGTCCACAATCTGCGGAAGATAGCGCATAATCGGTCCGTGGTTGTGAAAATAGGCAATGGCACCGTAGTGATGGATGAGCTCTACCAGTTGCCTGTCGTAGCGGCGAACTAGCCTGTCATATGCCACCGGACCGAGTTGCGTGGAAGCATATTCCCCACCTACAATGCGGAATGCGTCCACACCCGCCTTCAACACCCTTTCCACAAACGCCAGCAGTCGCTCGTTGCCTGTGCGCACCATCTCCTCCATCAGGTCCGGCGCGTCCGCCCACAGCAGGCAGAAGTGTTCCGGCGAGAGATACTCCGCGGGAAAGCAGATAGCGTCGGGCAGTTCAAAAAGCACCACTCCCTCCTCGCCCAGCCAGTTTCTGGTCTGGACGAAGTGATTGACAGCTTCGCGCACGGCGTCGTCGGTGGGTGGCTCGTAGGGTGCAGAGAGCAACTTCCGCACGTCGTCGGCGTTCTTACAGGGAAACTCCGTGCAGGCGGAAGTCACCTCGGTTCGGGTAACAATGCGGGTCAGGTCGCCTGCTGGAGTGTGGTAAACGGTGCGTGTGATGTTGCCGAAGGTCTCCGTTCCCCGTGGCAATGCCGAGCCGATGAAGCAATCACACGCCCAGCCGGCATAAAGCATGATGTCCGTCTCCCGCACCAGCTGACGGGCGAGAGGACCGTCGCGAGGAATGCGCCCGAAGTGCTGGGGCGACACGGGAATCCTGTCAGGCGTTCCCCGCTGGAAAGCGCACAGCAGGCGTTCTCTAGAAGTCACTGTCCCCGCCTTGACAAAGGTTTCTGGAGGGCGAGACGGGTAGATTCACTCGCCCTCCTGCAGGCTTTTAGCGTGACAACCCTAAGCCGCTGCGATCAGTTCCTTGCACTTGTCGACGGCGGTGGCTGCGTCGGGAGCGTAGGCGTCCGCCCCGATCTGATTCGCCCATTCCTGCGTGACGGGCGCACCGCCGACGATGATTTTCACCTGCGGACGCAGTCCCTCCGCGTCGAAGGCCTTGATCACTTCAGTAATATAGGTCATAGTGGTCGTCAGCAAAGCGGACATGCCCACGATCTGAGCGTTGTGTTCCTTTGCCGCCGCGATAAACTTGTCGGCAGTCACATCCACACCCAGGTCCACCACGCGGAAGCCCGCGCCCTCCATCATCATGGCGACGAGATTCTTGCCGATGTCATGCAGGTCGCCACGTACGGTGCCGATCACGAAGGTGCCCACCGGCTGAACGTCGGATGCGACCAGCAGAGGGCGCAGAATCTCCATCGATGCCTTCATGGCGCGAGCAGCTACCAGAATCTCCGGCACAAAGTACTCGCCGTTTTTGAACTTCTCACCGGCGACTGCCATCCCGGCGATAAGCCCTTCGTCCAGAATCGTCTTGGGGGACACTCCCGCATCTACCAGCTTCTGGGTGAGCTCCACCGCATCGTTGCGCTTGCCTTCCAGAATCGCCTCGGCAAGTGCTTTGAGTTCCTCCTGCATTTTGTTCCTCCTGCGTGCGTTAATGGCGCATTTTCTTTGGGTAATCGGTTATGCCTATCGGTCTTTCGCCGTGATTGTACAGCACAGATTCCGCTACGTCAAGACGGACTCCTGCCTCCAGCAGAAGAGTTTTTCTCACGGAAGGTTTGAACACCGTGACGCCGAATCCAGCACGTAGAGAGGAAACCCGCAAAGGGCTGTTTTTCACAGAGGAGGTGAACGGTGAGAGACCCACGTTTGGAGCAACTGGCACGAGTTTTGGTACACCACAGCACGCGAGTTCAGCCGGGTGACCGGGTGCTGGTAGAAGCTACGGATGTGCCAGAAGAGTTCGTGAACGTGCTGATCGAGACCATCACGCAGGCAGGAGGCATCCCGCTGGTGGATACCAAACACAGCAAGGTGATGCGCACCCTGCACATGCACGCGACGGAAGAGCAACTGCAGATCATCGCCGAGGTGGAGAAGTACCGCATGGAGCAGATGACCTGCTACATCGGCGTGAGGGGCACTCTCAACAGTGCGCAGATGTCGGACGTGCCGACCGAGAAGGTAGAGATGGTGCAGAGATTGTGGTGGAAGCCGGTGCACAGCGAGGTGCGCGTGCCCAAAACCCGATGGGTGGTTCTTCGCTGGCCCAACGACAGCATGGCACAGCAGGCAAACATGAGTACCGAGGCGTTTGAGGACTACTATTTCCGCGTCTGCACGCTGGACTACAGCCGTATGGAGCAGGCGGTACAGCCTCTCGTGGAGCTGATGAGCCGAACCGACCGCGTGCGTCTGGTGGGACCGGGCACCGACCTGCGCTTCTCCATCAAAGATATACCGGTCGTTCCGTGCTACGGTCTGCGCAACATCCCGGACGGTGAATGCTTCACCGCGCCCGTGCGCGACTCCGTGGAGGGCGAGATTACCTTCAACGTGCCCTCACTCTTTCACGGCAAGACCTTCGAGAACATCCGGTTCGTGTTCAAGCGGGGCAGAATTGTGGAGGCAACCTGCAACATCACTGAGGAACTGAACCGCATTCTGGACTTCGACGAGGGGGCCCGCTACATCGGCGAGTTCTCGCTGGGATTCAACCCGCACATCCTGCACCCGATGAAGGATACGCTGTTTGACGAGAAGATTGCCGGTTCCCTGCACTTCACGCCGGGCAACGCCTATGGCACAGCAGACAACGGCAACCGGTCGCAGATTCACTGGGACCTGGTGCTGATACAGCGACCGGAATACGGCGGAGGCGAGATATACTTCGACGACCGCCTCGTTCGCACGAACGGACGGTTCGTGGTGCCGGAGCTGGAGGGGCTGAACCCGGAGAGTCTGGCATAAAAGCCGCGTGTCATTGCGACCAGCGGAACGCTGAAGCAATCCCCTCCGCTTACCGCCAGCCGTGGGGGATTGCTTCGCCTGCCTGAAGGCAAGCTCGCGACGACACGGAAGGTTACATCCTTTCTGGAGCCGTGACCCCCAGCAGGGACAGCACGTTCCTCAGCACGATGCGCGTGGCGTCCACCAGCACCAGCCGCGCGCACGTCAGCCGTTCGTCCTCGCTCACCACGCGACAGGTGTCGTAGAACTTGTGGAAGGCGTCTGCCACCTCCATGCTGTAGCGGGTCAGCCGGTGCGGGGCGCGTTCTGTCGCCGCCACCAGCACCTCCTCGGGGAACTCGTCCAGCTTCTTCATGAGCGCCAGCTCGGTCTCCTCGCGCAACACAGACAGGTCGGTCTCACCCGCCTTCGGAACCGTCCAGCCCTGCTCGCCCGCCACACGCAGGATACTGCAAATGCGCGCGTGGGCGTACTGCACGTAGTAAATCGGGTTTTCGGAGCTCTCTTTCTTCGCCAGCTCGAGGTCAAAGTCCAGTGGGCTATCGTGCGAGCGCATCAGGAAGAAGAAGCGCGCCGCGTCCTTGCCGACCTCATCCAGCACGTCGCGCAGGGTTACCACATTGCCCGCACGCTTGGACATGCGCACCAGGTCGCCCCCCTTGAACAGGCGCACAATCTGGTAAATCAGCACCTCGAAGTTTTCTGCGGGATAGCCCAGCGCGGCAACCGCTGCCTTCGTGCGGGCGATATAGCCGTGATGGTCGGGACCCCAAATATCAATCAGATAGTCAAACCCGCGGTCGAACTTGTTCTTGTGGTAAGCCGCATCGGCGGCGATGTAGGTCGGTTGCCCGTTGTTGCGCACCAGCACGCGGTCCTTATCGTCACCGAAGGCGGTCGAGCGCAGCCATATCGCACCGTCGTGCTCGTAGGCGTAGCCGCGCTCTTTCAGCTCGCGGATGGCGGATTCCACCTGTCCGCTGGTGTGCAGGCTGTTCTCGCTGAACCACACATCGAACACCACACCGAAGTCCGCCAGGTCGGTCTGTTGCTGGCGCTTCATTGCCTCCTCGGCATAGGCACGGAAGCGGTTCAGCACCTCCTCCTCATCGCCCTCCGCCAGGTGCGCGCCCTCCTTCTCCAGCAGTTCCCGCGCGATGTCTATCAGGTACTCGCCTGCGTAGCCGTCCTCGGGCAGTTCGATGTCCTCGCCGAGCAGTTGCCGGTAACGCACCACCAGCGAGCGTGCGAAGTGCTGCATCTGCAGGGAGTTGGTGGCATCGTTCACGTAGAACTCGCGCGTGACCTGATAGCCCACCGCCTCCAGCAGGTTCGCCAGCACGTCGCCGATGGCGCCGCCGCGCCCGTGCGCCACCGTGATGGGACCGTTAGGGTTGGCGCTGACGAACTCTACGTTCACCCGCTTGCCCTGCCCGATGTCCCACCTGCCGTAGGCATCACCTTTCGCCTGAATCTCGCGTACCACATCGTGGAGCCAGTCGGGATGCAGGGTGAAGTTGATAAAGCCGTTGCCTGCCACCTCCACCTTCGACACCAGCGGATCGTTCGGCAGATGCTTCACGATGATGTCGGCGATTTCGCGCGGCGGTCGGCGCAGGTCGCGCGTGAGCGACATCGCCACGTTGGTAGCAAAGTCGCCGAACTCTTTCACGCGCGGCGGCTCGACCGATACCTGTGGAAGCTGTTGAATCGGCAGGTCGCCGGCGTCGCGCGCTCGCTGTAGAGCCTCTTCCAGCAGTGCAACCACTCGCTCCTTTGCCACGTTGCGTTACCCCTTTCCCTCGTGTTGCTTTGCTACGCAGGCGTCAGCTCCACGCCGTAGGCATACTCGTCCACCGTGCGCACGCTGAACTCATCGCCGCGCCTCAGAGATTCCAGCGCTTTGAGCAGAGCGCGGGCGGTATCCAGCGACGTGAGGCACGGGATGCCCTGCTCCACGCTGGCACGGCGAATAATCACCCCTTCGCGCTCGATCTGGCGGTCGCGGGTCAGCGTGTTGATAAGCAGGTCCACCTTCCCGCCGCGAATCAGCTCCAGCAGGTTGGGCGAACCGCCCTCGCTGATTTTGAACACAGGGGTTGCTTCCAGCCCATGCTCCTGCAGGAACTTCGCCGTACCCCGCGTGGCGTACACGCGGAACCCCAGCGAAATGAACTCCTCCACAATGGGCAGAGCCTCGCGCTTGTCCGGGTCGGCAATGGTCACCAGCAGGTTGCCCTGCGGTGGACACTGGATGCCCGACGCCACCATCGCCTTGTACAGCGCCCGCGAGTAATCGGTATCCACGCCCATCACCTCGCCGGTGGACTTCATCTCGGGTCCCAGTGTGGGATCTACCTGTGTCAGCTTCAGGAACGAGAACACGGGCGCCTTCACCGCAATCAGCGGGGTGGGTTCCGCCAGTCCCGACGAGTAGCCCAGCTCGCGCAGGGTCTCACCCATCGCTGTACGCGTCGCGATCTGTACCATCGGGATGTTGGTGATTTTGGACAGGTAGGGCACGGTTCGGCTGGCGCGCGGGTTCGCCTCCAGCACATACGCCGTCTCGTTCTCCACCACGAACTGGATGTTCATGATGCCGTGCACGTCCAGTGCCCGCGCCAGCTTGATGGCAATATCCACAATCTGCTCCTGCACGTTTCGCGATAGCGTCTGGGGTGGGTAAACCGCCATGCTATCGCCGGAGTGCACTCCCGCCCGCTCGATATGCTCCATGATGCCGGGCACGAGGCAGTCCGCGCCGTCGGCAATCACATCCACCTCCGCCTCTTTGCCCACGATGTATTTGTCCACCAGAATAGGCGCTTTGGGCGATACGTCCACCGCGTAGTGCATATAGTCACGCAGTTCATGTTCGCTGTACACGATTTCCATCGCACGCCCGCCCAGCACGAAGGAAGGACGTACCAGCACGGGGTAGCCTATTTCCTCCGCCACCTGCACCGCCTGCTCCACCGACACCACCGCTCGCCCCGGAGGCTTGGGAATGCCCAGTTCGCGCAGGATGCGCTCGAACTTGTCGCGGTCTTCGGCGATCTCGATGGACTCCGCTGAGGTACCGAATATCCTCACACCTGCCCGCTGTAACGGCAGGGCGAGGTTGATGGCGGTCTGCCCCCCAAACTGAACGATTACTCCGTCCGCATTCTCGCGCTCGATGACGTTCAAAACATCTTCCAGCGTCAAGGGCTCGAAGTAAAGGCAGTCGGAGGTATCGAAGTCGGTGGAGACGGTCTCCGGGTTGTTGTTCACAACAACTGCACGGTAGCCTGCCTCCTGAAGCGCCCAGACGCAGTGCACCGTGCAGTAGTCAAACTCTATCCCCTGTCCTATCCGAATCGGCCCCGACCCGATGACAACAACTGTGCCTCTGGTGGTATGGTTCATGCGCCTCCTCCGTGCCGTGTTCAGTGTATTATAGCCGAACACGGGCGCGGTTGTCAAAGCGGCTAGAGCCGTTTGCCCATCGCAGAGGCGATGGCGCGCACCTCCTGCATCAACTGCTGGAAGTTCTCAAAGGTGACCGACTGCGCCCCGTCCTTCCATGCCCGCTCGGGTTGTGGGTGCACCTCCACGATGAGCCCATCCGCACCTGCCGCGATTGCCGCCCGGCTCATCGGCAACACCAGATTCCACTTGCCTGTGCCCTGGCTGGGGTCCACGATAACCGGCAGGTGCGACTCCTGCTTCACCAGAGCGACCGCAGAGAGGTCCAGCGTGTTGCGTGTGGCGGTCTCGAAGGTGCGGATTCCGCGCTCGCACAGCACCACGTTCTCGTTTCCGCCCTTCATGATGTATTCCGCCGCCATCAGCCACTCGTCGATGCGCGCCCACATACCTCGCTTGAGCAGAACAGGATGGCGCGTCTTGCCCACCTCACGCAGGAGGTCGTAGTTCTGCATGTTGCGCGTGCCAATCTGGAGCATGTCCGCATACCGACACACGAGCTCCACATTGCGCGGGTCCATCACCTCGGTGACCACAGGCAGACCGGTCTCGGCACGCGCCTCTGCCAGAATCTTCAGCCCTTCCTCGCCCAGTCCCTGGAAGGAGTAGGGCGACGTGCTGGGCTTATATGCGCCTCCCCTCAGCATGTGGGCGCCTGCCTCTTTCACCGCCCGCGCGGTCGACATGGTCTGCTCGTAGGTTTCCACCGTGCAGGGGCCCGCCATGATGCACACGCTGTCGCCCCCAATGCTCACCTTGCCCCCAACGCGCACCACGCTCCCCTGCGGTCGGTACGCCTTCGCCGCGAGCTTGTACGGCGCCAGGATGGTGATAACCCGCTCTACAAAGGGCAGAGCCTCGAACCGCTCTACCAGACTGGGCTTCTCTTCCTCCGGCACGCCCACCGCACCGATTACCGTCTTCTCCACGCCGTAGATGGGATGCGCCTGGTAGCCCCCTTCCTCCAGCATGGACGTGATTTGCTGTATCTGGTCTGTCGTTGCGCTTTTGTCCAGAACGATGATCATGCGCTCAAAACCTCCTCCAGTGCACGAATGAAACGCTCGTTCTCTTCGGGTTTGCCGGTGGTGATGCGCAGGTAGGTCGGCAAACCGAAGATATGCCCCGTGCGCACAATAACGCCGCGACGCAGAAGCTCCTGAAAAACCGGCTGGCTGTCCCGCCCGAGGTCCACCATCAGGCAGTTCGCCTCACTGCGCACGTAGGATAACCCGAGCCTGTCGAAGTGTTCATACAAGTACTCCAGCCCCTGCCGGTTAAGTTCGACAGCGCGTTGCAGATGCTCCTGATCCTGCAGTGCGGCTACTGCCGCCGCCTGCGCCACGCTGTTCACGTTGAACGGCTCGCGCACCCGGTTCATGGCGTCCACCAGGTCCGGACGTGCAATCGCGTACCCCACGCGCAACCCTGCCAGCGCGTAAGCCTTCGAGAAAGTGCGCAGGATGATGACGTTGCGTCCATCTCGCACGTAGCGCAGGGTATCCGGATAGTCTGCACGAGAAACGTACTCCTGATACGCCTGATCAAACACCACCACCACGTGGTCGGGTACAGCACGCATGAAGGCGTCCACCTCGTCCGCAGTTACGATGGTGCCCGTGGGGTTGTTCGGGTTGGCGATGAAGATGATCTTGGTACGCGCGTTTACCCTCTCCAGAATGGCTGGCAGGTCGAACCGATGCTCGCGCAGGGGCACCAGATGCAGAACGGCACTATTCAGCTTCGCCGCGGCGTCGTAGCGCACGAAGGACGGATAGCCCGTAATCACCTCGTCCCCGGGCATCAGGAACGTCAGCCCGATGTAGTGAATGATTTCGTCTGAACCGTTCCCGAACAGCAACCACTCCGGCGGCACTCCAACGTGCCCTGCTACCGCTTGCCTCAGCTCGTAACAGCTGCCGTCTGGGTACAGATTGGCGGACTGCATGGCGCGCATGGCAGCCTCAACGGCACGCGGTGAAGGTCCCAGCGGGTTCTCGTTCGATGCCAGTTTCACCACGTCGGTGAGCCCGAACTCGCGTTTTACCTCATCTATCGGCTTGCCCGGGCTGTACGGCTCCAGCTCCAGCACATTCGGGCGTATCAGCGGTGTACTCATCCAGATGGCTCCTTCTCCAGACAGGTCTCGCGCGGATGTGTCTTCGATTATATCACACAGGCAAACGGAGGGCAGGAGGACATACCGCCCCCTGCCCGACGCCTGAGACTCGGGCGGAGTAGATTAGCCGGGGGTGCCTTCCACGTCGCCGACACGTATTTCGACGGCAGCGCGCTCCTCCACGCGATCGATGCGCCCGTCGCGGATCCACACGATGCGGTCGGAGACGTCCACCATCTTGAGGTCGTGCGTTGCCGAGATGATGGTCACACCTTGCTCTTTGTTCAGCTGGCGCAGGAGTTCGATAATCTCCTTGCCTGTGCGCAGGTCGAGGTTACCCGTTGGCTCGTCCGCGAGGATAATCTGCGGGTTGTTCGCCAGCGCACGGGCAATAGCCACACGCTGTTGCTGACCACCCGACAGCTCGCTCGGTTTGTGGTGCAGACGCTCACCCAGCCCCACCAGCTTCAACAGCTCGATGCCCCGGTCGATGGCTTCATCGGTGGACAGCCCACCGAAAATCATGGGCAAAGTGACGTTCTCCAGCGCGGTCATCACAGGGATGAGGTTGAACGTCTGGAAGATGTAGCCGATGGTTCGACAGCGCAGGAACGCCAGCTCCTGCGCATCCAGCTGTGCCATGTCCACATCATTGATGAACACCGAGCCGCTGGTGGGTTTATCCAGCCCTCCAATCATATTGAACAGCGTGGATTTGCCGGAGCCCGACGGGCCCATAATGGAGAGATACTCCCCGCGCACGATGTCCAGCGTCACGCCGTTCAGGGCGCGCACGATCTGCGTGCCCATCATATACTCTTTGACCACATCCTTGCATCGCACGATGAACTCGGTGCCAGTCTTCGCAGTTTGGTTGGTTTGTGGCTGTACCGCCATGGATGCACCCCCCTCGTTTTAGACTTCGACGCGCAGGGCAGCAGCGGCAGGCATCTTCGCCGCCACCTGCGCCGGAATAATGGTGGCAATCACCGACAATAGCGTGCCGATGACGATCGACAGGATGAGATAGAGCAGAACCTCACCCCACGAAATCCAGCCGAAGACCTTGAAGCCCTCGCTGAACAGCTTGAGCACCACTACCGCAAAAACTCCTAAGAACCAGCCGATGACCGACGCAATCAGCCCGACGAGCGCAGATTCGATGAAGAACAGTTCCACGATGAAGATGTCATACGCGCCCAGACACTTCATCGTGCCGATCTCCTTGTAGCGCTCGGTCACCGACATCAGCATAGCGTTAGTAATGCCTACCAGACACACCAGCAGGCTCATGATGACCAGCCAGGTCATGCGATACCGCTCGGAAGGGTCGGTAATCGCTCCGGAGTTGCGCTGAATCATCATTGCCGTCAGCACGGAAACCAGGAAGGCTATACCGAGCACGGTACCCGCAGCAGTGATAACCGACCTCCAGAAGCGGATGCGCACACTTTGCATGCTGATGTGGAATGCCACACTAAATGGCAACTGCAAGCGTTCGACCTGACGTCCGTCTTTTCTCATGCCCTCTTTTTCCCTCCCCGTATGAACGCCACCAGCCTGCGGTCAGCCAGCATCTTCAGAAACATGCTGACCGATGCCTCAACCTCCCGGCGGCTCATGCGTGTGCGCTTGCACATCTCCTGCACTATAGACTCCACCGTGTGTTCGCCATCGCACAGCCCCCACACCGCCGCGCCCACCTCATCCAGCTGGATGTGGCGCACAGGCGGCAGGCGAAACGCCAGTATCGCCCAGCGGATGACCAGACTGCGCTGTTCCACCGGCACCTTCAGCAGGAGCTCGCCATCCTCCGTCTGCTCCCACTCCACCAGCGGATTCCTGACCGGTCTGGCGGTCAGCGCTTCCTGCCGTGATAGTGCCGGCTTCGGTTTCACAACCGGTATGAATTTGTCAACCCAATCCCGCAAGCCCATAACGCTCGCCCGCCCGTGTGTCGGGCACTGCTTCAGTGACACGCCATCCTCGCCACTATCTCGTGAAGCAGTTGCTCGCCCGTGCGTTCCACCCGCACCGAGTAGATGCGATTGCCCTGCTCGCAATGCCACACCACGCCATGCATCTCCTCAGGGCGCCTCAGCACCAGACGATCCACCTTACGCCTCAGCCACACCATCGGCGCCACGCGCACACCGTGCAACCTGACTGCGGGATGGCCCCCCACCTCGCCCTCGGTGCGTTCTACCTTCGTACGTTTCCAGCCAGCTATCTGCAGTGCCCACTCTTCCAGCGTCCAGCGCTTTAACGTGACGTCCGCCAGCCCCCAGCGCTCCACGCTGACTTCCCGATACCCCCGGCGAAACTGCAGGCTGAGGTACCCTGACATCACCTGCGACTTTACCAGCGCAAACTGTTCGGGCAACTGCACTGCCAGCCCAAACAACGCCCATGTCCACCAGCCGTCCTCGGAATGGTCGCGCAGGGTATTCAGTATCTGTTCGGCGACATTCACCACAGGGTCATCTTTGTCGCCGCTCACCTGTGCGATCACCACCCGTCGACACTGGGGACACTGTCGGATCAACCCGCGCACCTTTCGGTCGGCGCGGTAGTTGAACTCCAGGGCGTCTTCCCACTCCTCCGAGGGCTTGATTCGCCCGGTGAACACCGCTTTACGCTTTTTCGCCTGACGTTCTACCAGATTCAGGTAGTCGTCCAGCCGCTTGCGTATATTGACCGCCTTCCGTGCCTGTGCCCAGCGCACCTCAGCGATCAGAGAGCCGGGCGAATCGATGCGCAAATACCCCTCCTTTGCATCGCCCTGAAAACCGGTAACGCTCCAGTCAGGAGGTACCTGCAGGCTGACCCCTTGCCATCCTACTATCTGCATCGGCGCCAGCCCGTGTTTCACGCTATGCTCAGCCTCGTCCTCCGTTACTGCTGTTCGCTGGTCTTCTCGGTCTTGACGGGCGCCGGTTGTGCAGGCTCGTCGTCCAGCACCTCGGAGGTGGCTTTCTTGAACTCGCGAAGGCTCTCCCCTACCGAGCGTGCCAGCTCCGGCAGTCTGCGCGCCCCGAACAGCACGACGATGATGACAATGATCGGTAACGCTTCCTGCCAGCCGAAATACATCTGGATTACCTCACTCATCGAAACTCCTCCACAGCACCTGCGTGCCTCACCTCTATTCTATCACAATCAGTAAGGTAAATACGACACCGAGCGCCCGATGATGGCGAGGGCGATCGCCGCCATTCCAATCAGCCCCATGCCGCACGAGAAGCCCGCCAGCAGAACCGGCCCCCACATGCGCCACTGGTCTTTGCCGAAGCGCCGGGCGAAATACCGATGCCCCAGAATGGTGCCGATCAGCATCGGTATCGTATGGTGGGGCAGAGCACCGATGCCGCCCACGAAACCGTAATAGAACAGCAGAGGCAGTTTCATCGCCGAGAAGATGGCGAACAACGCGATGCCTCCTGCAAAGCCTCCCACGATGTAGTCGGTACGCAATGCACGGAGCAGCCACTGTCCGGTATCACTGCCCTTCAGGTTAATCTGCTGCCAGAGCGCGTTCATCTGTGCATGAAGGGGCCAGAACTTCTGCGCGTAGGGATATTGCGCAGACGGGATCTGGCTGGTATGCCAGAAGAACGCCCAGAACAGGAAGCTGGCAAGCAGTACCACTGGCAGCATGAACGCTTCTGCATACAGGATGCTGGTGAATCGCGTGCCGGTTAGTTCCACTTCGCGGAAGCGCTGTGCCGCCCAGCCGTGGTCGGCCAGGGGCATGGGCGCGTACCAGATGTCCACTTTGTCGTAGCCGGTCTTCAGGATGGTCGCTTCGCGCAGATACGGGAAGCTCACTCCGGAACCCGTCAATGCGATCATACGCGCCGAGATGTAGGAGTTAATCGGCGTCCACACCAGCCCGAAGAAGATGAATATCCACAGGGGGAAGCCGGGCACCAGCTGGTGCGCGATGGTGATGACGCCGACGGTCGCCAGGAGCCACGCCCCCAGCGCGATGTACACCGTGCTGGGCTTATCGCCGCGCCCGGCGGGAATGTCGCTGAAGGTAAAGCGCGACCGCGACATCTCGCGACGGGTTGCCAGCGTGCGCACCACCGCCACGATACCGATGAACGCCACCGCCAGCTGCACACCGATACCCACGCTCAGCCAGAAGTTCATGTTCACCGTGAGCGAGGTCTGGATGGTGCTCATGCCCGGATACCAGTCGGGAAGCAGACCCAACCTCTGCAGGATCGGGTTGGTGAATACCTGACACAGAATGCTTGCGGTGGCACTACCGATCACAATCGGCGCGGGGATCACGAAACCGGTGAGCACCAGACCGAGGTCACCCGACAGTCCCGTTAGCGCAGCGGGCAGGATGTGTTCCGTGTTGGGCACAAGGTCGAAGAACGGTATCGGGATGAGCATAAATGCCCTGCCGAACAGCACGCTGGTAAAGATGGGGATTGCCAGATAGAACACACCGTACACCAGCCCGATCACCGCGCCTGTAGAGAAGACTCGCCAGCGCCATGATTCCTCTTTTCGCGACGCCTCTGCCAGCGCGGTCGCACCGGATGCGGCTACCGGCGCCATCGGGAAGGGCAGTCGCTCCACATCGTTGGTGATGCGGAAGAGCGTGTAGCCCAGTCCCATCCACATCATGCGCCCGAAAATCTCGTTTGTCACCAGCAGAACGATGGGAATGAGCCAGTCGCGGTGGAAGAAGGTCCTGTGCAGGATCGCCAGACTATCGGGACGTGGCACCGCCCAGCGCGGAATCTGGTCGGCAATCGGCGTGGCAGGAGGCGACTGGATGAAGTACTGGTTCCAGATGAGCCAGCCGAACGGTCCACCCGATAGACCGATACCGCCCGACATCAGCAACGTCAAAGACGACGCCACATAGAACAGGATGTAAATCTCCTGCTTTTTCAACGGAGCGAAGGAGCGGCGCGCCACTTCCGCAAACAGCACGATGGTCACCCACTGCGCGGCGGGACCCAGCCCCTGCCCGGCGACCAGCCCCAGATACAGCGCGCCCGGCAACATGATGAACGCAATGAAGAGCGTTCCTATCGCCGTACGAGCGGTAAACCCCTCTTCAAAACGTTGCCCCGCTTCTACGGATTGTGTCTCCGCTGTTTCGCGTGCGACGGCGATCTCATCCCTTATTGCCACCGCGAAGAACCTCCTCCCGCTTTGGTCTTGCCTAAATCCACGTTGTCACTCGCCAGACGGTTGCGAGCGCCAGCAAACCGATCAGCGCCCACATGCTGATACGACGCCACCTTTCCGCTCGAGCTGAGCCAGATGGGCGCCAGTGCGTCCATAGCACAGCGCACAGGGCACCCAGCAGTGGCACCGCCAGTGGATGATACTTCAGCGACTCCCGCCACTGACCGTGCGCCAGGGCGCAGGTGGCTCGTGTCATTCCGCAAACGGGACACGGCTTGCCTGTTATCAGGCGAAAAGTGCAGAGCACCGGTCCCTTCTCCACATAAGGACTGGCGACATACGCCACGCCCCACACGAAAGCGCTGCAGACTAACAGCGCTACAGGCACACCGATAGTGCTAAAACTCCGGAACACTTCGCCATCCGATCGACATCATCGCAAGGAAGTAGACGATTGCCAGCACGAGCAGTACGACCCCGATAATGCCCAGGATGTAGCCTGCCTGAGCCATTCCGCGCCCCTCCACAGGCGCCATGCCCTGGTCAACGTCGTTCATTTCCGCCTTTCCAATGATGATTGCAGGGATGGCAAGAAACTGACAGCACAAAATGCCCAGAATCCCCAGCACCAGAGCGGTCGTTGCCCGGCTGCTGGGTCCCCCTGCCGACACCACCGTGCGCGGCGGACCGATGCCCGCATCAGACGGAGGTGCCCCTGTCGACGGGAACAGGTGGCTCAGCTCTGGCAGGAGGCTGGCGCGAATCTGCGTGCCCGTGAACTCGTCCTCCAGCGTGGTGTTTGGAGCAATCCGCCCCTCTCGCACCCACTGCTGGAGGGTCGTCACGTCCGCCGGTCCGTAACGCTTACCATCATGGGCGATAACGTAATACCCCACCCCTCAACTCCTCCGAGAGCGCATGTCCTCCTCACATCTCACGCACCTGTGGCTGGCTGAGTGGTAGGCACGCCCGCAGGCTGGCGCCCATCGGTTTTCTGCAGGTAGCGCTCGCGCTCCTCCTGACGCAGGGTCCGCCAGATGAGAAACTGCTTGCGCAGGGTATTCAGGAACCGACGGTTCACGCGCTTCCAGTTGGCGATGTCACCGCTCAGGCGGGTCAGCGTCAGGTGCAGGTCGTACACATCGGGCATGTCGGTGGGTGTGGCTTCGATCTCCACGTTCTGGCTCACGCCCAGGTCGAACGGAGCCACCCACGCGGTGCAGGTGATGCGGTACGCCGTTCCGCCGTCGTATTCATACTCCTCTGCCTTCACGCCCTGCGTCACAAAGTCGCCGATGGAGTACTCTTCATACGCCTGCAACCACTCGCTGAGGAACGAGTTGAGCCCCGCCGCCTGCACGCGCGTCACCGAGAAGGGCATCGGGATGCGCCACACATCACCCTCTGGCTCCGGCACACGCCACGTGCGTTCCAGAGCGGGCGTCGCCACCTCCGACGCCTTTCGCGCCGGGTAGATGGTGGAGCCTAGCACCGTTGCCACCACGATGAGCGTAGAGACCACCGCTGCCATCGAGGAGAAGTTCAGGTACAGTCCGGGCACGTTCAGCCACACGATCATCTTGGCGCTGAGCTGCCCAAGGAAGTACCCGGTCACCGAGCCGATGATGGCGTACACCATCGCCTCCGCCAGGAACAGCAGACCGATGTGCGTCGGCGACAGCCCCAGCGAGGAGAAGATGTGAATCTCCTTGACGCGCTCGTACACACTGCTGAGCATCGTCTGCAACACGATCAGCGCGGCGATCAGCACCGGGATGACGATGAACTCGATACCGCGTCCGGAGGTCGCCGCCAGCGTGGAGTAGCGCCACGTGCGATCGCCCTGACCCGCATAGATGTTCAACCCGAGTCGCGGCATCAGCTTGTCCAGCACCACGCGCACTTCGTCGGGCGTGGCGAACGAGATGGCGATACTGCGGATTTCGCCGCCGATGTTCATCAGTGTCTTGTATGGGATGAAGAAACAGGCATCCGGCTCGAGGTGCACATACTCACGGAAGCCCGCTTCGCCGGCGCCCGCACCCTGCCTCTGCATCTTCTGCATCAGGATGAAGTCCACCGGCGTCAGAGGCTCGCGGTCGAGGTCGGTAATCTGTTTGAACTTCTGGCTATCCAGAATACCGATGACCGTGTAGTCCACGCCGCTGAAGTTCACCTTCGCCCTGCCCACATCTTCCGGCTCGACCCGCAACTGCTGGGCGACAGCAGTGGGGATGATCGCCACATAGCGGTCACCCTCGCGGAACCAGCGTCCGGCAACCAGCGCCTTCTGCGGCTGAGTGACGTCCGCCTCAGCTGGCGACAGTCCGACCGCAGCTTTTGCATCATACTGGCGGTCACCCCGACGCAGGGTGAGGAACGATTGCTCACCAAACGCCGCACCGAAGAACCAGGCGCGTGGCGCCACAGCGCGGTCGCGGAACTCGTCATACAGCAGGCGGTATGCCGGTTCCTGCAACGGCTCCCACAACGCGGTGCGGATCATGATGCCGTTGTAGAGCGGAGTGCCCGGCGCGGGAACCTTGTTGAAGCGCAGGACGTTCACGATAGAGGTGAACGACAGCACAATGAACGTCAGCAGGATAAGTGTGATGCTGGTCAGCACCGTTCGCGCCTTGCGCCGGCGCATATTGGACACCCCGAGGTTGAACGCGGCGAACGCCACGCTCACCCGCCCGATGTCGGCGCGGTGGATACCGCTGATCTGCCGGTTGAGTTGCTTCAACTGCTCCTCAAACTTGCCAGCTACCATGAAGGTGACCAGCAAGCTGAGCGCCAGCATGATGAACGCCAGAAGCACCACGAACAGGTTGCTCACCAGCTGGAACGCCGGGTGTATCTGGCTGAAGGCGAAGAAGATGAGCAGGAAGATGATGAGCGCCGTGAGCAGCTGGCGTTTCAGGTCGCTGAAGCCGAAGAGCAATCGCTCCATGAAGTAGGCGAACGGCATCAGCAGGAACAGATAGAAGATGACGCCTCGCACCACGTCGTTAGCGGTCGCCTGCACATCGGGATAGGCGCGTGCCTCGTAGCCCCATGCCGCGCGCGCGTAGGTATCAAACGTCGCATAGTCCCTGCGCTCCAGTGCGGCACGCGCTTTGTCCAGATGCTCCTTCGCCAGCCCATGCAGTTGCTCCAGTCCCTCGTTGATGATGCGGAAGCGGCGCAATCGGCTCATGCGCCATTCATCGAGGTTCCACATGTCTTCGGCAACGCGCAGGGCCGTGTTGGCGATGGTGCCTCCACGCGCAATCAGGTCGCGCTCGGTGAGTTCCCGCTCCGAGAAGGCACGCACCACAAAGCCCTGTGCCTCTTCCGCGCTACCTGCCACCAGGTAGCCCTCACCCTCCGGCTTTTGCGGGGTGGAGTTAATCAGCAGGAAGCGCGTGGCGCCCGGTCCCACGCCCATCATAATCTTGATGCGCGAGCCGGGTTGCGCAAACACCACTGCCACGTCCTCCACATAGGAGGTCAGCGAGTAGTCCTGCACGGTCGCCAGCGTGTAGCCGTACATGCGCGGTTGACCGTTGGTCTCGCCGTCCAGAATCTCCATCGTGGTCAGGGCGCGCAGAGCCTGCTGGTCCACGAGGTCGTAAATGGACGTGGGCACGCACCGGAACACCACGATGCGCGTGGTCTTGCGCCCGGTGGACATGGTGAACTCGATGGCGTATTCGGTTGCGCCCGTCACGCCGAGGTCAGGCGCGTATTCAATCTCGCCGGTCTGTTCGTTCAGCCGGTAGGCGGCGATGCTGGTCATGCGGTTCCAGCCGTAGGCGGTGATGGGCGGGATGCCGGGGAAGCGGAAGTAGGCATCCTCCGGACGCACCATCTGTATCATGTTCCCACGCACGCCCATAAAGGTCTTGGTCGCATGGCGCACTACGGCGATAGAGCCCGGCACCGGCTGATTGGGGATGAAACTCTTGCGCGGGTCGAACAGCACCACCTGCCCGTCCAGCGTGCCGAAGCCGCCCTGCAGTCCCATCGTCTGGAAGTTGCCCGGCTCGGAGATAGGGAAGCGCGGCACGTTCAGCTCGCCGGGCGCGTTGGTATCGTTCAGGATGTGATACAGCAGTGCGGCAATCAGTTTGGTCTGGCGCGTGACGTTGGCGATGTTCACCTTTTCCGGCGTGTCGAAGGGGGTATCCACCAGCGCGCGCGAGTCGTCGGTGGTGCAGAAGGTCATGCCGTTCGCGCCGGAGAGGGTGATCACTTCGGCATCGAAGGCGAACTTGCCCGGCAGGTAGTTGCGCCAGTTCTTGCCCTCCACCGGGTTCACGCCGTCCGCGAACGCCTTCTTGTGGTCGAACCCGAGGATGTAGCCCACCTTCTCGGCGTTCTCGCGACAGATTCGCGCCGTATCCGAGAAGCGGTTTTGCACATCCTCGCGCATGTCGTAGAAATAGCCCTTGTAGAAAAGCCCTACCTGCCGCGACTTGCTGGAGAGGTCCAGTGACAGCCACAGGTAGATGTCCAGCAGTTTCTTCTGCTTCGGCTTGATGCCCACCGTGCTGATGAGCGAGTTGACCAGCCTCTGCCCCACGTTGGGACGCTCGAGCTCGAACATGTGCCGGTCCATCCACTCGCGCACGCCCTGCAGGGAGAGGAAGTGTGCGCTGGTCGCGATGAACATAATGGTTCGCTTCGGTGGGTTCGCCTTGTAGGCGCGAGCAACCTCGAGGAGCCCCGCCAGCCCACATGCGCTCTCTGCACCCGGCGCCAGCGCAGGCACGGCGGACATCGCATCGTAGTACGCCGAGATGACGATGATCTGATCTTTGAACTTCGGGTCGGTGCCTTCCAGCCAGCCGATGATATTGCGGGTGGTGCGTCGTTCCCAGGGCATGGTGCAGAAGAGCGTGCCTTTCAACTCGCGCTGTTGTGCGGTGAGAGCCAGCAGAGGTGCGGCATCGCTCTTGCGGATGTAGAAGCGCGGAACCGTCACAGGGATACCGATGAACTTGGACTCCGCTTCGCCGCGCATGGTGGCGTTGGGCTCGATGAAGATGACCGCCTTGGCGCCCAGGCGTGGCGCGTTCAGCCAGTCGGTGCCGCAGTTGAAGTCGACGAGCACGATACTGCCCTCTACGTTCTTGCCGCTGAAGTTGGGCAGTTTGCCGTCGCGCGCGTAGATGATGGGACCGGTGATTCCCTCCGGCGGGAGTTGCGAGGTGCGCACCAGGTTGGGCCACATGGCGTACAGCGGGAACTCGCGGTCACCGACGCGCAGTTTCGCCCCCTTGTCGACGGGCACGGAGACGGTGAACTCCTCCGTGGTTACGCGGGACAGTCCAATCTGGCGGAACTGCTCCTCAATCCACTTGGCCGCCTCTTCCGAGCCCGGGTAGCCCGCCACCCGCGAGGGATAGGAAGAGAGCTGGTACACCGTCTGGCGGATCCTTTGCGAGGAGACCGAACCGGCGAGACGGCGATATGCCTCCGCCACCTGCGGGTCGACCGAAGGCTGGCTCCACGCCGTCACTGCCAGGAACCCCAGCCACAGTATGGGCAAACACGCCCGCACGAAACGCACTGTCATGCTCGTCACCTTCTTCGGCGTTTGGCTTTCTACTATGATAACATAATCGCACGCGCGTGTGAAGTGTGTCCACACGGCTCCCGCGGCTGTCACGCCATGTTTCGGCATCCCTCGCGAGGTTTCCTGCACGGTCGGCATGAGAAAATGAGCCGAAGCGAGGCTCTGCGGGATAATGCCAGAGGTATCCCTGCGCCAACCCCAGTCTCTGAGGACTACCGCCTTGCATCCACCTGCCACTTCAGCATCTCAGGACGAGGGCGCCAGACCGTGCGTCCGGTTGCTGTCGCATAATTAGCACCACTCAAATGGCGATTCACCAGCAGGTCTTTACCTCCCGCCGCGTTCCACCCCCTGTCCGCATCGAACAACAGAACGGTGTCGTTCGGCTCGTCAATGTCGTTGATGGAACTGGCACTCAGGGCAGAGTTCATCGCATAACCACTTCGCAGACTGCGTGCAGAGGGACAGCGGAAAGTATCAGGTTTCTGGACATACGGTCGCGTCAGGTCGCACCAGAGGTTCGCCGGGGGATAGGTCTGGTCATAGTCCTGCGTATACATCAACATCGCCATGCCGACTTCCTTCAGGTTGGACTGACACATGGATCGACGCCCTGCCTCCCGGGCGCGGGCAAACACGGGGAAAAGCACCGCCATCAGCACGATACCCGGCAGGACAAGCGCAACGAGCGACAACACCACCGCCAAGCCCCCCTCTCGCTGAACGAGCGACACCACAAGCGCCGCCATGCCCAGCCCACCTGCGGATAGCACCAATAGCACAGCGACGATTGATAGCCAGACTGCACGCTCTATGAGCATCGCCGCGATGGGAAACAACCCGATACTCAACATCCCCAGACCGATAGCTATCAACGCCAACGACTGCCCGCGGCACCCGGTTCTTGATGAGGTATGGCTCATTGTGTCCAGTCCTCCACCACCGGACTAACAGAGGGTTCCCGCCGTATAATACGGCACAACCCCCTCGAACAACATCTATGCACCATCGCTAACGCTTACTGTGATGTTCGTCTATAACGCTTCAAGAAGAGTATGCTCAATTCGCGCCTTGAGGTCGTTGTTGTTCTTGTATCTCGCATAAAACTTACCGTTGACCGCCCTGAACTCGGTGATCGTCCTCTGCAACCCTACATGTGCAACGAAGTTTCTGTATTCAAGGTCTGGGTCGCTGGGTCGACCAAGCGTTATCCATGAGTCCGTGTTGTGCTGGGAAGCCGCCTCCTCCTCGACTTTTCTCCGGAGGTTGCTAATTTCGCTACGAAGGAAAGCACCATTTCCCGGAACACCCAGTGTGTCGTAAATCTGGAGGAAGTCTTGTTGCATCCTTTCGAGCTCCACCCCACCATCATCCTGGGCTTCGCGTATAACACCGTGCCGAAGTAGTAACCTGATAGTTCCACGATAAAGCGCGAAACAGAAAATGAGGTCACGCCAGTTTTTTAGAGCGCTGGGATGCGAGACGACGTCCGGTACGGATGTCCAGCTACGTGCGAGGAGGTTCTGAACCTTTCTGACAAGTTTCAGTATGAGATTTGTAACCTCATCTTCCTTGTCAACAATATCCGGAAAAGAATAGAACACCATCGGTGTGTTGTTGATGATGGCAGAGTAGCAAACAAGAAACCGTCTTAACAACTGCTGTGTTGTTCTTTTGAGCTCTCTGTCTTCCTCACCGATGAGTTTCTTGACAAACCCGTTTCTTTCCGATTCATCCTTCACAAGAATAGGCGCCTCAAAGAACGCCCTGTGTCTGATTTCTTTGTCGTGGTATATTTGGTAGACACGCTCAGGGTCGGAAATAGGCTCAGTGAAACAGAGAAAAGCACGCAACACTCGCTGACAGTGCCAGCTCTGTAGCCCCCAAAAGACAGCAAAGTACCTCACCGCTTCTATCAGAGCCGTGACGTAGATATTGTGCCAGCTCGAGATATCCATATATATCCTCTCGAACGGTGCCTCCAAGAAGCGCCTTACCATGTCCATAAAAACAGAAAGCACAATTGCATCATAATTCCCATCAAAGCGTTGACCATCATAGGTACCTAACGAGTGAACAACCACAAAACCGTCTGCTTTTTCTGCGTGGGGATGACGTTGGAAGAAAGGGTATGGGTCTTGCAGGTAGCGTTCCTTCAAGTCGTTGTCTAGACCATATTCTGGCGGAATGTTCCTGTTGAACGGCAAACTGACAGGATAAACCAAGATAACTTTCGCATGGTTCCAACCAAAGTGCTCCTTGAGAGCGAATGACGAGAGTGGCTGGGCGTATACTTGTTCGCCAATGGAAAACTTGTAATCGCGCCCAATGTTCTGGTCCAACCGTCCGATCTGGTAGATGACGGTCATGTGACGTCCTCCTTGGCTCTAACAGGTTCGCAGCGAGCGGCTCCCCCTTCACGGCAAAAGGCGGGTGACCGTGCCCCTGCCCCATGCCTCCAGGCGGCGGAACCCCTCCGCATACTGCACGCCCGCGCTCAAGCCCCGAAATCGCCCCATCACGCGAATGAAGTCGGTGATGTCGATGTTGTCGTGTTCCTTCAGCCACTTCACCTGACTCTGGTGGCACTCCATCATCGCGATTTTCTGTTCGATCACCGGCGTGATGTCCACATACTCCGTCGGGATGAAGCTCGCCCCTGCCAGGCTGTCCATGTAGTAGATGACCGGCAGGCGAGGCGTGGGCGGATGCGGTGTCTCCACATGGGGCAGGGTCGCCATGAAGGTACTGACAAACACCAGTTCCGACACCACGCGATGGTCCATGTGATAGTCGTCGGGATTGTGCGTGATGACCACGTCGGGGCGCGCCTGACGCACCATATCGATGAACGCCATGCGGGTCTGATGGTCGTGGTAGATGAACTCGTCGGGGATGTCCAACCAGATGAGCTCCGCCCCGCACAGGTTCGCCGATGCCTGCGCTTCCTGATGGCGGATTTCGCGCAGTTCGTCCGGTTTCAACACGAAGTGCCCCTGCTCGCCGTTGGTCGCGACGCAGATGACCACCTCATGCCCCTGCTGACGATAGCGCAGGAGCGTGCCCGCGCACAGTATTTCGATATCGTCGGGATGCGCCCCGACAGCCAGCACGCGCATCGTATCGCCTCCTTGTGTATGTCTTCAGTTTCTGGAGTCCTGAAGCGACAGGAGACCCCTCTCCCGACCTCTCCCCGACGCGGGGAGAGGGGTGCCCCCTTCCCTCGCAGGGAAGGGGGACAGGGGGTTAGGTTTAGCACCTCACTCCCCCACCGCCTCGTAGCGCACCTTTACCGGTTTGCCGGTTGCGGTCGACTCGTCGATGGCGTAGATGACCTCATGCGTCTTCGCCGCATCGTACAGGCTGACGTGGCTCTCCACGTTGTGGCGCACGCAGTCCACAAAGTGGTCGATCTCCCCGTGGAAGGGATGGTGCGTCACGTCGCCGCTGTCGGGGCGGATGGTGGGCACGGTCACCCAGTCGGTCTGCCCGGGCAACAGGTCTTTCGCCCAGATGCGGTTATCGCGCAGGGTGCCACGCTCGCCCAGCAGGTCGATGTTGAACGCATACGGGCATCGGCAGTCCAGAACGGACGACAGCTTGCCGATCGCGCCCCCGCGGAAGCGCACCGCTGACACCACGTTGGTGTCGTACTCGTAGTTGGGGTCGGTGTTGTTGGAGTACGCCATCACCTCGTCGATCTCGTCCTGCACGAAGTATCGGATGGCGTCCACTGCGTGACATCCCGCACTCAGGAGTGAACTGCCCGCCACGCTCTTTTTGACGTTCCACTCGTACTGCCGGTAGTGTGGCCCGATGTGGTGCCAGTAGTCCACCTCGGCGTAGAAGATGCGACCGATGGCGTTCTGCTCCAGCAGTCGCTTGATGCACATGAACTGCGGGTTCCAGCGCAGGACGAAGCTGACCACCGTCTTCACGCCCGCCTTGCGCACCGCGTCCACCATCGCCTTGAGCTCCTCGCGCGAGTTGGCAACCGCTTTCTCGATCAGGATGTGCTTGCCCGCCTGCGCGGCGAGGATGGTCTCACGCGGGTGCAGGTTGGGCGGGGTGCAGATGGAGACCAGATGCACATCGGGGTCCGCCAGCGCCTGCTCGTAGTCGGTGTAGATGCGGGCATTGACCGCTCCGGTGCTCTCCTTCAGCCTCTCCGCGCTTTCACGGGTGCGACTGCATATCGCCACCACTTCGGTATAGGGATTTCGCTGGTAGGCGCGTACGTGTTCGGTAGACACCCACCCTGCGCCGTGCACCAGCACGCCGTACTCTGCCATCTTAGCGCACCCCCTAACTCATGTGGATTTCGACGTTGTCCGCCACGCCGCCCAGAATGGTGTAATCGGTGCGGGCGAGTTGCAGGATACTGCCGGGCACGTAGGTGTTCACCGGACCGTGCGCCACCAGGCGGGCGATGAACCTCTGCCACGACACCCCGCCGCCCAGGTCGCCGTCCAGCCAGAAGCTGCGGTGCTTTGCACCCAGAATCTCCGCCGGACCGATCGTGTTCGCCTTCGGCGGCACCCACGACCAGTCCCCGCCAAAGGAGTGCAGGGCGTTCTGCATGATGGTCATCGGGTGCAGTTCCACCAGGCGCGGACCGGCTTGCTTGTACGCCTCCAGGTCATCGCCGAACTCGTCGCCGAGGTGCGCCTCCCAGAAGGCGATGTGCCCGCACCAGCCGATCCCGCCATAGCACACGTCTGCCCCACCCATGTCGGCAATCATCTTGCCGTAGTCCTTGATGACCTCTTTGGTGGGGAAGTGGATCTGCTTCTCGGGCGGGCGCAGGTCGGGGTCGATGCGCAGGAAGAAGCTCTCCCACATGGCACGCTGGAACGAACCTTCCCAGTCGGGCGGGGCGGTGTTGCCGTCCTGGTCGGCGTATTCGTCCATGTTGAAGGTATGCACGTGGTGCATGGGGATGCGCAGGCGGTTGATCATCTCCGCGGCGATGGGATACTGCGGCATGGGTCCGACGGGGAAGATGCCCACGAACTGCCTGCCCTCGTCCAGCGCCTGCTTGATGCGTGTCACGATGTCGGTGGCAAAGGCGCTGTAGAACTCCGCGCGGTCGTCGATGACGCGGATGCGGAAGTCGGGGTTGGGATGCTCGGTAATCCGCTCGCGGGGAATGGCGCGTACGCGGGCGCACACTTCGGCGTCGCGAAACGGGATAAAGCGCGCTAAATCATAACGAAATGCCATCCGGGGTCGCCTCCCTCCATGATTGTGCTTTCTGCAGGCGTGATTCGAC
>FWPU01001771.1_pt1 | contig 62828 bp, 58 predicted proteins | sample 2228361 | NCBI WGS metagenome assembly FWPU01 (sample SAMEA103939777, study PRJEB20133) | metagenome
GAACTATCTGGCCATGCTTCATTTTGCTTGCGCTTGGATTAGCTTCCGGGCTGCCGGACTTTTCGGATAGGCTCTAAGTAGCTCGGGGCGGACTCCGGTCCGCCCCCTAGGTCGCCCACATGTGCGGTTCCGTGTGATTCTGTGGCCCCTGACCTCAATCATCCAACACGAAGGTGGGCTCAGGGTAATAGCGCCCTTGGCCACGCGCCAGCTTCTGCCCCAGCCAGGCTTTCAGCCAGGCATTCTTCTCGGCGATGGGGCGCTCGCCGGCCAGCACGCTGAGGGGGAGGTTGGCGTGTAGCACCCGGCCAGGGACGATGTGACGGGTGATGCCGGCCGGCAGCCGGGCACCCTGCCGGGCCAGCTCCAGGATGTCCTCCCGCCGAAAGCGTGGGAACAGGACCAGCGCCTGGGCTGAGGGGAAGCCGCCGGCCAACTCCCTCAGCTCGTCCTCTTCGACGCGGCGAAGGGTGACGCCGGGCGGGTACGCCGTCACCAGCCGCTGCAGCAATTCCACATCCTCGTGCAGACGCTCTCCCCGGGGCAGGCACCAGGCCCGGCCGTTCGTGCACAGCACACAGGCGACCGCATCCCCACTGGCCAGGGCGCGCCGTCCAAGTGTCAGCTCCAATCCACACCACGGGAGCCAGGTGATGCCGGCCGGCCAGTCGTCTGCCACGCCCACCAGCAGGTGATGCCAGCTTCGCACCTCCACAACCTCGTACTCCGCCACCTGCACCAGCACGTCCCGGACCCCCAGGGCCTTCAAGGCTGCCACTCGGTTGGCGCCGTCCAGCACGAGGTAACGCGGGGTACCCGGAATGGGGGTGACGATGGGCGGATTCCGCAGCACACCGTCGGCGGTCAGCCGGCGTTGCAACCCCTCGGTCCGCGCGGGATCGCACGTCTCGTGGGTGACCAAATCGTCATTGAGCACGATGCGCAGTTCAGGCAACGAGGCCCACATGCTCACCTGCACAACCCCAGACTCAGGTAGCGATCGCCGCCGTCTGGCAGGATCGCCACTACCACGCCCGACTCGAGCTCACGGGCCACCTCGAGGGCGACGTGGACGGCCGCCCCCGCCGATACCCCCACCAGCAATCCCTCCTCCTTGGCCAGCCGGCAGGCCATGTCCCAGGCGTCCTCGGCCGACACCGCTATGACTCGATCGGGGAACGCGGGGTCATAGATGCCCGGCACGATGGCCGTCTCCATGTGTTTCAACCCCTCGATGACCTGCAGCGGATCGGCGGGCTCGACGGCAATCAGTTGCACCTCGGGATTCTGCTCCTTGAGGTAACGGCCTGTGCCCATCAGCGTGCCCGAGGTGCCGATACCGGCCACCAGGTGGGTCACCCGGCCTGCGGTCTGGCGCCAGATTTCGGGGCCAGTGCTCTCGTAGTGGGCCTGGGGGTTGGCCGGGTTGTTGTACTGGTCGGGGTAGAAGTAGCGTTCGGGGTGCTCGGCTACCAGTTGGCGCACTTTGAGGATGGCGCCATCGCTGCCCTCCAGAGGATCGCTGAAGATGACCCTGGCGCCATAGGCCTGGGCCAGTTGCACCCGCTCCTGGCTGACGTTCTCCGGCATGACCAGCGCGACCCGGTAGCCCTTGACCGCGCCGATGAGGGCGTAAGCGATGCCGGTGTTGCCCGAGGTGGCGTCAATGATGATCTTGTCGGGCGTCAGCCGGCTGTCGCGCTCGGCTGCCTCGATCATCCACAGAGCAGGCCGGTCCTTAACCGAGCCGCCCGGGTTGAACCACTCGGCCTTGCCATAGACCTCTACGCCGGGTGCTAGGTCCTGCACCACGCGACGCAGCCGGAAGAGGGGCGTGTTGCCGATGCAGGCAAGCACCCCCTCACGGCGCCGCAATGTCGCCTCGGCGATCCTGACTTCAGGGATAGCCACCACATATCTCCATCGCTGTGGAAGCCAAGCTGTCAGCGGGGGCTGGACTAGCGTCCAGCCCCCGGGTGCCCGCCTTGGGGGCGCCAGACTGGGGTCCGGCGCGAGCGTGAATCTGTCAGCGCCGGAAAGCGCGACGGATCGCGCACTCCCAACCTATGCGGGCGTGGGCAGGCCGCAGAACTGGTGGTAGTCAATCAGTTCGGTCACCGTAGGCTGGTCGCCGCACACGGGGCAACTCGCGTCCCGCTCCACCGACACCTCACGAAACTCGCCGGCCAACGCATCGTACAGGAGCAGCCGGCCCACCAGAGGCTCGCCGATGCCCAGCAGCAGCTTGATGGCCTCCATGGCCTGCACCGCCCCCACGACGCCGGGCAACACCCCTAGCACGCCACCCTCGGCGCAACTCGGTACCTCGCCGGGCGGGGGCGGGTCCGGGTAGAGGCAGCGGTAGCACGGCCCGCCACGGCCGGGGTCGAACACCGTCACCTGACCCTCAAACTGGAAGATGCTGGCGTCCACCAACGGCTTCCCCAGCATCACACAGGCGTCGTTGACCAGGTAGCGGGTGGGGAAGTTGTCCGAACCGTTGATCACCACGTCGTACTCGCGCAGCACGTCCAGGGCGTTGGACGAGTCCAGCAGCAGGTGGTGGCCTGCTACGTTCACCTCGGGATTGATGGCCTTGAGGGTATCGGCTGCTGACTCGACCTTCACCCGGCCGATGTCATCGGTCTTGTGCAGGATCTGGCGGTGCAGGTTGCTCAAGTCCACCACGTCGTGATCCACGATGCCGATGGTCCCCACGCCGGCTGCCGCCAGGTAGAGCCCGGCCGGCGAGCCCAACCCACCGGCACCGATGAGCAGCACCTTCGACTCCAGCAGCTTGATCTGGCCAGCTTCTCCCACCCCCGGCAGCAGGATGTGCCGGCTGTAGCGGATGCGCTGGTCGTCGCTGAGCGCCTTGGGCACCACGAAGGGGAACCCGGCCGACTTCCAGGCCTGGAAGCCGCCTGCCAGGGACTCCGCGTGCTTGTAGCCCATTTGCCGCAGCGACAGGGCTCCCAGTGCAGAGCGTGGCCCGCCCGCGCAGTAGAGGACTACCTTGGCATCCCGATCCGGCACCAAGTCCTCCACCATGAACTCCAGAAAGCCCCGTGGGATGAAGTGGGCGCCGGGGATGTGCCCCTGCTCCCACTCGTCCCGCTCGCGGATGTCAATGATGACCATCCGCTGGCCGGCATCCAGTCGCTGCTTGAGGGTGTGGGCATCCACCTCAATGATCTGGCTGCGGGCTTGAGCCACCACCTGGTCGCGGGTGCGCCGCTGGAAGCGGCCATTGCCAGACACGGGCTCGGCCGGTGCTGCGGGTACCAGTAGCATACCGCACGGACCCGCCGCGGCCTCAGCCGCGACGGCCGGCTCCCTGCGACCCTCAACCGGCAGGTCGGGTCGGCGGCTCCACTCCGCCCACGAACCCTCGTAGTTGCGCACCCGGGGGTAGCCCAGCCAGCGTAGCACCACATAGGTATGGGCTGAGCTGACACCCATCTCGCAGTAGACCACGATCTCCTTGTCAGGCGTAGCGCCCACCTCGGCGAAGAGGCGCTGGAGTTCGGCGCGGCTGCGCAGCCTAGGTGGGGCGGTGTCGGTCAGGGTTGCGTCGTAAGGGAGGTGAATGGCGCCAGGCAGCCGGCCCCGGTTGTACTCCGCTTTGGGCCGCACGTCCAGGAGCACCACATCCGGGTGGCCCAGGTGGGCCGCGATCCAGTTGGCGGTGGCAATCTTGGCTCCTTGAGGCTCGGCGTGGTAGGGGACCGGCTCGGGGGTTACCACCTGGTCGGAAACCTCACCGCCGGCTTCCTCCCACGCTTCCCAGCCGCCTTCGAGGATGCGCACATCAGGATGGCCGTAGTAGTCCAGGAGCCAGGCCAGGTAAGCCGCCAAGGGACCCATGCCCTCGTCGTAAATGACCACAGTGCTCTCTCGGGCCAATCCCAGCCGGCCCAGCACCTCCTCTACCGCCGACTGGCTCATCAGCCGGCCCGGCACCCCGTTGATCGTGGTCAGCAACTCGTTCAGGTCGAGGTTCACGGCCCCGGGGATGTGGCCGTAAGGGTAACCGATCTCCAGGTCTGACAGCGTGGCTCGCGCATCAACGATCCGCAGCTTGGGCTCGCCAAGACAGGTGCGGAGCCAATCCACGTCAACCAGTCTAATCGTCTGTGCAGCCATGACTATGCCTCCCGTCGCAGGGTGATGACCCACTCAGGGTTGCCGGTCTGTTCGATGTGAACGACGAATCCTCGCCGGCGCGCCTGGGTGGGGATGGTCTCCAGGGCCGGTGGGTGGTCAGTGATGACCTCCAAAACCTCACCGTCGGGCAAGCGTTTCATCGCTTCTACTGCTTTGAGCATCGGATACGGGCAAATTTCACCTCGTACGTCTAGCTTCATCTCAGAAACCTCCTACGGTAAGCGTCGAATGATTTGAACTCCAATCCAGGCCCCGCCCACCAGCCCCAGGCCGAAGATCCAGCCATTGAGGGCCAGAGACGGGATGGCGGAGAAGAAACCGCCGATGTTGCAGCCCATGGCCAGGCGAGCGCCGTAGCCCATGAGCAGCCCACCTAAGAATGTCTGCAGGTAGCGGTAGCGCCAGCGAGGGAAGCGCAGCTTGAACTCGCCGGCCAGGAGGGCGGCGGTGAAGGCACCAAAGATCAGCCCCCAGTCCAGCAGGGTCCCGCCACTCAGCCAGGGAACGCGGCTCAGCAGGTCATAGCCGGCCGGCTTGTCACCAAAGTACAGCAGGTTCTGGGCCGGGTAACCCACAGCGTACGCGATCCACCCCGACCAGAGGGAGACAGCGGTGGTGATGCCCCAGGGCTTCTTGTACATGAACTCGAAGACGTTGAGCATCCCCAGCGTCAGACCGCCGGCCAGAGCCGGCCAGGACCTGACGAAAATCGTCTGGTAGCCGCCTCGCAGGCGCTCAAGGAAGGTCGTGGCCGGCGCCGCTTCCTCCTTCCAGCTGGTGATTCCCCCTGCTCGGCTCTCCCACCATACCACCAGCAGGTAGAAGCCCAGGAGGATCATGAGCGTGATGATCAGAGATGGCCCCCACCCCATGAGCCGAGGGAACCATACCTTGGGCTGCTGAGAGACCACCTTGGGCCACCACCACTCCCAGTTCAGCGCCAGGACGAAGGAGCCGGCTATCATCCCCAGCAAGGCTACCCACTGGGCCACGTACCCCTCGCCCATGCGATAGAGAGTGCCGGAGGCGCACCCGCCGGCCACCACCATGCCCACCCCGAAGAGCAGGCCGCCCAGGAGAGTGTGCACGCCCGTAGGGTAGACGTTGCCCGCGAAGCCTTGAGACGGGTCGGGCACCGCCTTGTACATGATCAAGGTGAAGCCGGCCGTGCCCACCGCCAGCCCCAGGATCACCCCCTTCATCAGGCGACCGTCCTGGAGCAGGAACAGGTCCCGGAAGGCAGAGGTGAAGCAGAAGCGGCTACGCTGAACCACGAATCCAAAGGCCAGTCCAAAGGTCCAGAATACGGCCAGAGAGGGGTTCAGGTTGGCGTAGAAAAGGAGCACCAGTAGCGCCCCCACGGCAGCCAGCAGACCGTAGAGAGTGTGGCGCTGGATGCCGGGCAGGGTCGGTACCTCTTTTGAAGCATATACGTTTGCCATCGGTTGATCACCTCCATGCGTGAAGATGCGCGAAACTTTCCCTGCGCCATTGCAATTGCAGGCAAGGTGAGATCATCGCAGCTTCGCGATGGGATGCGATGAGTCACGCAGGAGATGGTCAGCGTTGGAGTTCGACGGCGACGATGGAGGAGAGACAGGGCGAGTCGTGGCTCATCGCATCTGCCCCGGGGATGCGGACACAGTCGGCGGCCTCCGATGACCGGGTGACCTGGGCAACCATCGCCGCAGATCGGCCACCGGGCGCCGGCTGGGTCCGCTAGAGACAGATGCACTTGAGCCCGAAGATGCAAACCCGGCCACACATGCGCGCTCTGCGACCAGGCAACTTTATCATCCAGACAAACTCCCCCCGGCCATGGCCGGGATGATGGATACCTCGTCAGTTTCACCCACCTGGGTGGACAGACCCTGCAGCTGGCGTACGTCCTTGTCGTTCAAGAAGATGTTGATGAAGCGCTTGACGTTTTGCTCCTCGTCCAGCAGCCGGTCTTTGAACCCCGGAAACTCACGGTCCAGGTTCTCAATGAGGGTTCGCAGATCGCCCCCCTGCACTTGAACCCGGGCCTGGCCCCCGGTCAGTCGCCGCAGAGGTGTTGGTATGTAGACGGTCGCCATGCAAAACCTTCCTCCCGTCCCACAGCCAAGTGATAGCTGATAATCTTGAGCAAGTTGCTTAAGAATTATAGCACAAAGCCAAAATGTTGTCAAATCCAGATAGCCCAACCCGGATAGCAGTCATCTTGCTCGCGTCAAATGCCGTCGCGCACCCCGGGGCGAGCCTGTGCGCGCCAGTCCCTCGCACAGGGGTCGCACAGACGCGGAAGCCCCCGTCGAGAAAAGTTGAAAGAACTCATGGCGACCTGCCCAGGTCCCGCAAGATGGCCCGCACCAGGTGCGCCCGGTTCAGGCAGTAGAAGTGCAACCCTTGCACGCCGTGCTCAATGAGATCGGCACACTGCCGGGTGGCGTAGTCTATGCTAAACTGTTCCAGCGCGGCCTGGTCATCGCCGAACCGGTCAAGGGCCGCTAGCAGCTCAGCCGGGATGGTCGCTCCGCACAGGGCGGCGAAGCGCTGCACCTGGGCGGCGTTCAGGATGGGCAGGAGGCCGGGGACGATGGGGACGCCGATTCCGATGCGGCGGGCGCGCTGGACGAAGTCGTAGAAGTAGCGATTGTCGAAGAAGAGCTGGGTGATGATGAACTGGCCGCCGGCCTCGACCTTCAGCCTGAGGTGTTCCAGGTCCTGCTGCTTATCTGGGCACTCGATGTGCCCCTCAGGGTAGCCGGCCACGCCGATGCCGAAATCGTAGTGGCCGCGCATGAAGGTCACCAAGTCGCTGGCGTGAGGGAAATCGCCCTGTGGGAATTCTCCCTGGTCTGGGGGTGGGTCACCTCGCAGCGCCAGGATGTTCTCGATGCCCATGTCTCGGGCCAGGTCCAGGTCGCGCCGGATTACCTCCCGGCTGGCACCGATGCACGTGAAGTGGGCCATAGATTCGATGCCCAGGTCCTCCTTGATCCGTCGGGCAAGCTCGAAGGTCAGGTCGCGCGAGGAGCGATCCGGGCGAAAGGTGACGGAGATGAACGCCGGCTTCAGCGCCTTTAGTTCCTCCAGCGTGAGGTGGAGTTTGGCGATCAACTCATCCGTCCTGGGCGGGAACACCTCGAACGAGATCGTCAGCGGCTTTTGTTGATAGAACTCGTGAATCTTCACTCTGGCCTCCTATGCTTGTAGAGTTGCACACACGCTACCCGGGGAAGCATCCACCCTTCCCTGCCAGGGAGGGGTAGGGTGAGGGCCTAGCAAACCACAAGGGTCGTGCCCAGTGAGCCGAAATGTGAGGCGCAAGCTCCACCCCGCCCCATCCCTCCCCCGTAGGGGGAGAAGGTGAACGGTTATGATGCGCACAATTATACTTGCCGGAGCACGCGGCGCCAACTCCACCTTTCCGGTTAGAACTCGTGGACCTGCAACTGCAGCCCTTGACGTTTGACGGCTGTAGCCGGTTGTGCTATCCTGTATGCGCGTTCCTGAAAGCTGGCCATCCCTCGGCCAGCGAACCAACTCGTCGGCTGCTGAACCAGGCGCCTATCCGGAAACCGCTCAGCAGGGGCGCTCTGGCCCCGGGGTGCGCGACGGCATTGCCGTCGCCCGAGGATGCCGTTGGATAGCAGGGTTTGCGGATAGGCCCAAAGCGGGGAAGGTGTGACGATAGCTCTTGTGGTTGAAGCGCCTACGGTGATACTCCTGGCCGTGGGCCTCCTGGCCATCGCCGTCCTGCTCTGGTGGCGGGTGGGAAGTGGCGGAGGTCCGTCTGGATGAGGGAAAAGGCACGCGCCTTTGTCGCGCCGCTGGTCCTGGGGGCACTCGTCGGGGTGCTCTTCTGGCCCACGCTGCGCTGGCTGGTGACTTCGTGGTTGGGGAACCCGTACTACTCCCATGGCTTCCTCATTCCGCCCCTGGCCGCATTCCTGGCCTGGCGCCGCCGGCACGGCGTGCGTGATCCGGCGCCCTCCACCGCCGGCCTGGTCCTGGTGGCCGGCGGTTTGCTGGCCCACCTGGGGTCGGTGCAGTGGCGGCTGCACCTGGTCTCGGCCCTGGGGCTCATCGCGGTGGTGGCCGGGCTGGTGTGGACCTTCTGGGGGGCACGGACGTTGGGGCGGCTGGCCTTTCCCCTGGGCTTGCTGGTGGCCATGGTGCCGTTGCCCTGGGTAGAGCGGCTCAGCCCGCCGCTGGAGGCCCTGGCGGCCAGGTATGCCACCCTCGGAGCCCAGGCGCTGGGCGTGGCCGCCAGGAACCTGGGCTCCCAGGTCTTCATCGCCGACACCGCCTTCGTGGTAGGCGCGCCTTGCAGCGGGGTGGGCTCCCTCATTGCCATGCTCACCCTGGCAGCCCTCTTCGCCTACCTGATGGATGGGCCTGGATGGGCCAGGGTGGCGTTGTCTCTCCTCGCCGTGCCCATCGCGCTCCTGGCCAATCTGGTGCGCGTTTCGTCGCTCTTCTGGGTGGCCGACCGCTTCGGCGCTGAGGTTGGCCTGAGCTACTATCACAACCTCTCCAGCCCACTGCTCTTCCTGCTGGCCTTCCTGCTCCTCATAGCCGCAGGGTGGGCGCTGGGCTGCCGGCAGATCAGGGAGGGCGTGTGACCGGGCGCAGATTCTGGGTGGTGGTGCTCATGTTCCTGGTAGCCCTGCCGGCCTTCTATCTGCTCAGGGCCCGGCAGGCGGCTCCGCCGACCCGGGCAGCGGAGGCGGGCGCCCCCGCCGGCCAGGTCTACTTCGCCGATGTGGAGGGCTGGTACCGCATCACCCAGCACGAGGCAGCCGTGGTCAGTCCATACCACCTGAGCCTGGATGGGCTGCCGGAAGGGCTACCCATGGACCTGGGCCCCTGGCACGGGACCGACCGGCCCATCGGTCCGGAAATCATCCAGTGGTTCGATGCGCCGCTGGTGGCTCTGCAGCGCAGCTACACCGACGACCGGGGGCGCCTGGTGTGGCTGGCCATCTTCGGGCACAGGGGCCCGCGCAGCTTTCGACTGTTTGAACACACGCCGGCTTCCTGCTACCCGCTGTCGGGCTGGTCGCTGACCCATCAGGCCCTGGAAAGCGTCCCCCTGCCGGGCGGTGTGATGTACGCGCAGCGCAGCTTCGCCTACCGCGGCGATGACGAGCTGGTGGTGCTGTATTGGTACCTGTGGGACAACCCCCGCCGGGACCCGGCAGATGGGGTGTTGTCCATCCGGGTCAGCGCTCCCGTCGCGGGCTCGGGGGAGGAAACCCTACAGATGCTGAAAGCGGAGTTCATCCCCCAACTGTTCACCGCTGTGATCCCCTGGCACCGGTTTTGATTGGGTGAGCTCATGAGCTGGAAGCCTGCACCATCACCCGGGGGTCTCATCGGACTGGCGGCCATCCTGCTCGTCCTGGTGGTGGACGCCCTCATCATCCTGTTGCTGACTCGCCTGCCCGTCGGCCTGGCATCCTTTGTGCTCGGCCTGAGCGTGGCGGTGAGCCTGCCGTTGCTGGCGCTGCTGGCCTACCGCCTTTTCGGCTTCTTCAACCTGGCCTACCAGTTGGACCCGGAAGCGCTGACCATCGTGTGGGCCGGCATCCGCCAGGTGATCCCCCTAAGGGCCATCCGCGGCGTGGTCACGGGGGACGAACTCGCAGCCGAGAGCCCCGAACGGGGCTTGAGCTGGATCGGCTACTACCTCGGCTACGAGGAACTGGAAGGTGTGGGGCCTACGCTGCTCTACGCCACCCGGCCGTTGCCGGAGCAGGTCCTGCTGCTCACCGACGGCCTGGCCTTTGGCCTCTCGCCGGCCGATCGGCAGGGGTTCCTGGCCGACCTGGAAGCCCACCGCAAGCTGAGCCCGGGGGTGGGAGAGCAGCCGGATGAGGGGGCATCTGACGGGCGACAGCCGGCCGGCGAAGGCGTCACCACCCTGCGCTGGCCCGTCCTGGAACTGCCTCTGTGGGAGGACCGCTGGCTCCACGGCCTGGTGGGGCTGGCTGCGGCCCTCAACGCTGCCCTCTTCGCCTACATCTGCGTGCGCTATCAGGCGCTGCCGGCCATCATCCCCCTGCACTTTGATGCCCTGGGTGAGCCGGACCGGATCGGCCCGAGGGAGGACCTGTTCTGGCTGCCGGCCATCGGGCTGCTGGTGCTGGGGACAAACGTTGCCTTGGGAGCCCTTCTCCACAGCCGCGAACGGCTGGCAACGTATCTGCTCGTGGCTGCCGCTGCCCTCGTGCAACTCCTCCTGGCTGTGGCCGTCTGGAACATCGTCGGCTAGCTGATGGCGGACCGAAGGGGACAAAGCGAAGGCGGGACCGATGAGGTCTCGCCCTCTGTTTGCATCCAGTCCGGCGCTGCAGCTACGGCAAGCCCACGGCCTGCTTCACCTCCGCAAGCACCTCCACGGCGATGCTTCGTGCCCGCTGTGCGCCGTCCGCCAGCACATCCCACACGTGGTTGGGGTCGCGACCCAGTTCAGCGCGCTTTGCGCGGAAGGGGGCGAAGGCCTCCGTCAGATTGCGGGCGAAGAGCTTCTTGCAATCCACGCAGCCGATGCCAGCCGTCCGGCACTGCTCATCTATCTCGTTGACCTTCTCCGCCGGCGTGAAAATCTCGTGGAGGGAGAAGACGTTGCACACCTCAGGTCGCCCAGGGTCGCTCCGATAGCGGCGCTGTGGGTCCGTCACCATGCTCATCACGCGCTGGTGAATCTCCTCCGGTGATGCCGAGATCTCGATGTGGTTGTCCAACGATTTGCTCATCTTGTTGACGCCATCGGTGCCCAGGATGCGCGGGGTCTCGGTGAGCTTCGCCTGAGGCTCTACCAGCACGGGGCCGAACAGGTGGTTGAAGCGCCGCACGATCTCCCGGGTGAACTCCAGGTGGGGGAGCTGATCCTCGCCCACCGGCACGGTGTCGCCGCGATACAGGGTGATGTCGGCTGCCTGGAGAACCGGGTAGCCAAGCAGCCCGTAGTTCACGTTGTCAGGTTGCTGGCGCACCTTCTCCTTGAAGGTGGGCAGCCGGGTCAGCCAGCCCATGGGTGTGACCATGGACAGGATGGCGTGCAACTCTGTGACCTGTGGCACGTGGGACTGGACGAAGAGGATGCTGCGCTCGGGGTCCAGGCCGGCTGCCAGCCAGTCCAGCACCATCTCGTAGGTGTTAGCCTTCAGGAGCCTGGTGTCCCTCAGGGTCGTCAGCGCGTGCAGGTCCACCACGCAGTAGATACACTCGTAGTCATCCTGCAGGGCCACCCAGTTCTTGAGGGCGCCCAGGTAATTGCCCAGGTGTAGCTTGCCGGTCGGCCGCATCCCGCTGAAAATGCGTCCCTTCATGCCGATGAACTCCTTGTAGAAGCTTGATGACGCGCCAAGTTTACCATAGGTCCCACAACGGCGCAAGCCTATCCAACGAGCCCGCTCATGAGCCCCAAGTGAGCAGGATGGTTGACCGGCAGGGGAGTTTCTGCTATACTTCGCGCGGCGTCTCGGGCGCCGTATCTTTGTGGAGGTAGGGTTATGCGCATCCTGATCACCGGCGGTGCCGGCTTCATAGGCTCTCATCTTTGCGATCGCTTCCTGGCCGAAGGCCACGATGTCATCGCCATGGATAACCTCATCACCGGGAGGGTGGCCAACATCGAACACCTGGCCGGAAACGAGCACTTCCGCTTCATCAAGCAGGACGTCACTGAGTACCTCTACATTGATGGTCCCTTGGATGCCGTCCTGCACTTCGCATCACCTGCCAGCCCCAAGAGCTACCTGGATTACCCCATCCAGACCCTCAAGGTGGGGGCGCTGGGCACTCACAAGGCGCTGGGTCTGGCGCGGACCAAAGGGGCACGGTTCCTCCTGGCTTCCACCTCGGAGGTCTACGGCGACCCGCTGGTCCATCCACAGCGAGAGGAGTATTGGGGCAACGTGAACCCCGTGGGGCCGCGTGGCGTGTACGACGAGGCCAAGCGCTTTGCCGAGGCCATGACCATGGCCTATCACCGCGTCCATGGGCTGGACACGCGCATCGCGCGCATCTTCAACACCCACGGGCCGCGCATGGCACTGGATGATGGCCGGGTGGTGCCCAACTTCGTGGGCCAGGCGCTGCGCGGTGAACCCCTCACCGTTCACGGCGACGGCTCCCAGACCCGTTCCTTCTGCTACATTGATGATCTCGTGGAGGGCATTTACCGCCTGCTGATGGCGGAGGACCTTCACGAACCCATCAACCTGGGCAATCCAGAGGAGATCAGCATCCTGGAATTCGCCCTCAAGATCAACGAGATCACAGGAAACACCGCCGGCATCGTCTATCAGCCGCGCCCGGTGGACGACCCTTCCCGCCGCTGCCCGGACATCACCAAGGCACGTGAACTCCTGGGCTGGGAACCGAAAGTGGGCCTCGAGGAGGGGCTCCGGCGTACCATCGAGTGGTTCAAGCAACGGATGGGCGGCGCGTAGGCCGGCGGAGAAGCGGAGATGGTAGGCGGTGCGTCCGGGGTTCAGCGACGCCTGGTGGCTCTGAGGGCGAGCCCGGCCGCGAGGACGGCGGGGGCGGCCTTCCTCGTGTTCGGGGTGGGGGTCCTTCTGGCCGTCTTGCCACTCACGCTGGCCGGAGCCTTGGTCATTGGAGGGCTGGTGGCGCTGGCGGTGCTCCTCCGGCCCGCCGTGGGACTGTACTTGCTGCCCTTCGCCGTACCCTTCGGCTCGCTCAAGGAGGTGACCCTGGCTGGCGCCCGGCTGGGCGGCACCGAGATCCTCCTGGCGCTGGTGACTGCCGCCTGGTTGGCGCGGGTCCTGGCTACCCGTGACACCCGTCGGCGGCCCGTGCCGCTGCTGATCCCCTTCCTGGTCTTCCTCGGCGTCGCCAGCCTGTCGCTCCTGGCGGCCACCTCCTTGACCCCGGCGGTGATAGAGCTGGTCAAGTGGGGCGAGGTGTTGCTGGCCTATCTCCTGGCCAGCCAGTTGATTCGCGACGGCCGGCAGGCAGCCGTGCTACTGGGTGCGCTGCTCCTGGCCGGGACGGCCGAAGCCGTAGCCGGCGTGGTGAGCAGCCTGCTGCGCCTGGGTCCGCCGGCCTTCGCCATCCTCGGCGGCCGGCTCTACCGCGCCTACGGCCAGTTCGGCCAGCCCAATCCCTTTGGCGGGTACATGAACCTGGTGTGGCCACTGGCGGCAAGCATGGTTGTGGCTCTTATGCTGAGTGTGCGAGCCAAGACGGGGGAACTCAACGGAACTCAACGGAACTCAACAGAACTCAGGAGAACTGGGGGGAACTCCGGGATTGCTGCTGTGGCTTTGGTCTTTGTTCTCGGTTCTCTGTTCTCCGCACTCATCTTAAGCTGGTCGCGGGGGGCCTGGCTGGGGGCGGCAGCCGGGGGCGTGGTGCTGGCCGGCGGCTGGCTGGTGGCTGCAGTGGTGGCGCCGGGCCTGGGGAGAGCAGGGCGTGCGGTCAGGGTGAGGGCCGGGTTGCTGGTCGGACTGGCCCTCACCTTGGTGATGGTGGCCATCCTGGCCGGCCTGCCCGAGTTGGTGCCCTCGTCGGTCACCGGGCGCCTGGAGAGCATCACCGCGTACCTGGGCGGCCTGGACCCCACCCGGGTGGAGATCACGGATGAAAACTTCGCCACGGTGGAGCGCCTGGCCCACTGGAAAGCAGCCGCCGACATGTGGCGTGATCACCTGTGGCTGGGGGTGGGCATTGGCAACTACCCGGCCGTCTACGCGAGATACGCCGTGCCTCGCTGGGACGACCCCCTGGGCCATGCCCACAACTACTATCTGAACCTGGGCGCCGAGACCGGGCTGCTCGGCCTGCTGGCCTACCTGATCCTGCTGGGGGCGATGTTCTGGCACGTGACCCGGGCGGCCTTGCGCACCACCGATGCCTTGAGCCGAGGTGTTGCTCTAGGGGTCCTAGGCGTGCTGGTGGCCCTCAGCGTCCACAACCTCTTCGACAACATCTACGTCCACAGCATGGGCGTGCACCTGGGCCTGTGCCTGGGGCTGGTGACAACCCTGGAGACAATGCCGGTACAACGTGCCTGAGAAGTGCGTTGCGCCTTGAATAGGGGTGTTCGTGTTGAAGACCAAGCTCTGGAACCTGATCGTGCAGAACTCCCGCGAGTTGGAGCGGTTCATCAAGTTCGCCATTGTGGGCACCATGGGCGCGGGGGTGGACTTCGGTACCCTCACCGCATTGGTGGAGCTCTTTCACGTCAATGTCTACCTGGCTAACACCGTCTCTTTCACCGCAGCGGTGCTCAACAATTTCATCCTCAACAGCACGTGGACCTTTGGCGATCAGGCCAACAAGCAACCGGCCCGCCAGTTGGCCCAGTTCTTCACTGTCAGCATCATCGGCTATCTGCTTAACCAGGCTTTGCTGTACTCCTTCATTGAATTCGCAGGCCTGTGGTACCTCCTGGCCAAGGCCATAGCCATCGTTGTGGTGTTGTTTTGGAACTTCACGGCGAACCGGCTGTGGACCTTTCGGTGGTGAGATGCACATTGGGATAGATTACACCGCCGCTGTGCGCCAGGGGGCCGGCATCGGACGCTACACCCGGGGCCTGGCCAACGCCCTGCTGGAACTGGACCACGAGAACGAGTACGTGCTGATGGTAGCCGGCCGGGGCGCAGCACCCCCAGGCCCGGAGCAATTCCCGCGGAACGTTCGTTTGCGAAACCTCCCCCTCACCGACCGCCACCTGGCCATCCTCTGGCACCGGCTGCGGGTGCCGCTTCCCGTCGAAGCCCTCGTGGGCCGGGTGGACCTGTTTCACTCCCCCGACTTCACCCTTCCGCCGGCTTGGTGTGCCCGCACCCTGGTCACCGTCCACGACCTGTCATTCCTGCGCTACCCGCAAGGCGCCGATCGGGGCCTGCGCGCCTACCTGACAGCGGCCGTGCCCCGCTCGGTGCGGCGAGCCGACCACGTCTTGGCCGATTCGCAGAACACGCGCGAAGATCTGATAGGCCTGCTGGGCGTGCCGGCCGACAAGATTACCGTGGTCTACCCGGGTGTCGAGGCACGTTTTCGTCCCCTGGACGACCCCGCAACGTTGTCGGCTGTGCGAGAGCGCTACCGGCTGCCGGAGAGATTCATCCTGCACGTGGGGACTTTGGAACCGCGCAAGAACCTGGAGCGGCTCGTGGAGGCCTACGCGCTGTTGCCCCAGCGCGGGATTTCGACGCACGAGGTGGGGCTGGTGTTGGCGGGAGGCCGGGGATGGCTGTACGAGGGGGTGTTTAAGGTGGTGGAGCGGCTGGGGCTCGGCGACCTGGTGGTCTTCACGGGCTTTGTGAGGGACGAGGACCTGCCGGCCCTCTACAATCTGGCCGACCTCCTCGTCTTCCCCTCCATGTACGAGGGTTTCGGATTGCCACCGCTGGAAGCCATGGCCTGCGGGACGCCAGTCGTGGCCTCCAACACATCAGCGCTTCCGGAGGTCGTCGGCGAGGCCGGCCTGCTGGTGTCGCCGACAGACGTACAAGCCCTGGCCGAGGCTATGGTCAGCGGTCTCCAGGATGAGGGGTTGCGGGCCCGATTGCGTGCCAGAGGGTTGGAGCAGGCCCGCCGGTTCACCTGGGCACAGGCGGCGCAGGAAACCCTACGGGTCTACCGCCGCGTGATTGGATAAAGTTCCACCGAGTCCCCGTGGGTGATAAGGAACTCAGGGGAGCTCGGGAAATTCCCCGGAGCAAGTTCTCCGTTATTCCACCTTGACCCTGCGCCGGCGAGGCTTCTGTTTGCCCTGGGGCTGCTCCTCGGCCGGAGGCTTCTCCTCCTCGACCTCGGGCTGCGCTTCCTCCTCCAGCTTCTCGATGGCGGCGTCAATCAAGGAGCGGATGGCGAGGAGGATCTCTTTGTGAGCCGCCGCCCGGTGCCGCCAGAACTCATCCGGCAGCGTCCCCTTGAGAGCCCGGATCATCTGTTCGCCCACCTCGATCAGAGTGGCAAAGGCGGCCTTCTCTTCAGCCCTCTCTTCCTCAGACACTCTCACCACCCCCTGAGTATTGCCACAGAATCACCCAGAAATGCCTCTCTGGGAGGTTCCGTGGCCTCACCTGACTTGCCCATGATGATTGTACCACAAATCAGCCCGGTGCACAACTCCTTGCCCGTGGGCGAGAAAGGGGTTATAATTCGCCTGCGTGAGGGAGAGGGCATGGCAGAACGCATATTGGTCATAGAGGATGACCCGAAGATCGCGGACATGCTCCGCCGTGGGCTGATCTTCGAGGGCTACCAGGTGCAGGTAGCCCATGATGGGCCCAGCGGTCTGGCTGCGGCGCGCGATGAGCTGCCGGACCTGGTGATCCTGGACATCATGCTGCCGGGTCTGGACGGGCTGGAGGTGTGCCGGCGGCTGCGGGCTGCCAGCGACGTCCCCATCCTGATGCTCACCGCCAAGGACGCGGTGCCGGACCGGGTGGCCGGGTTGGATGCCGGCGCCGATGACTACCTGGTGAAACCCTTTGCCTTCGATGAGCTCCTGGCTCGCGTTCGTGCTCTCCTGCGCCGGCGCCAATCCGAGGCTGGCGAAATCCTGCGCTTCGCCGACCTGAAGCTGAACACGGCCACCCGGCAGGCCTGGCGCGGTGACCGATTGCTGGACCTGACCGCCAAGGAGTTTGACTTCCTGGAGCTGTTCGTCCGTCACCCCCGGCAAGTGCTCACCCGGGACGTTATCTACGACCGGCTGTGGGGCTACGACTTCGGCGGTGAGTCCAACATCATCGAAGTCTACGTGCGCTACCTGCGATCCAAGCTGGAGGCGGAAGGCGAACTGCGCCTCATTCAGACGGTGCGCGGCGTAGGCTACGCTCTACGGGAGGAGTGACACCGGTGAACGCTGGGAGGAGAGATGTCAATTAGAGTACGTCTCACCCTCTGGTACGTTGGTCTCTTGGCCATCGTCCTGCTCCTCTTTGGGCTGCTCCTGTACTGGGTCCTGTATCGGAGCCTGATGGCGGAGGTGGACCGCACCCTGATGGCACGGGCGCAGCAGGTGGCCAGGTTCATCCAGGTGGACCGGGTGTCCTCACTGTTCTCCGGCCGGGTGCGCCTGGTCCCCCGGGTAGACCCCCTGTCCTCGCCCGGCGTGTTCCTGCAGGTGCTGGACACCAACGGCAACGTCCTTGACAGATCCAGCAACCTGGGTCAGGACTTCCTGCCCAGGGACCCGCGCATTATCACCGCCAACCAGCGTCTCCAGTCCATGCTCTACACCGTTGACACGGGTGGCAGTCGGCTGCGCGTGCTCAGTGCGCCCCTGGTGGTGGGCAGCTCCGTGGTCGGCATCGTGCAGGTGGGCGCGTCACTGCGGGACATAGATGCTACCTTGCAGCGTCTGGCGTACCTGTTAGCCGGCGGCATCGGCCTCAGCCTGGCGCTGGCGGCCTTCATCGGGGCCTTCATGGCCCGGGCGGCCCTCAACCCCATTGACCGTGTGACCCGGACGGCGCTGCACATCACCCGTGCTGAGGACCTGAGCCGGCGCATCGAGGGCGTAGAGGTGCAGGACGAGGTTGGGCGGCTGGCCAGCACCTTCAACGAGATGCTGGACCGCATCGAAGGCCTGTTCCGAACCCAGCAGCGCTTCATCGCCGACATCTCCCACGAGTTGCGCACCCCGCTGACCACCGTCCGCGGTAACCTGGACCTGCTGCGTCGCATGGGCCGGGCGCAGGATGAGGCCACAGCCGTCTCGTTGGACGCCATCGAGAGCGAGACCGAGCGCATGTCGCGCCTGGTGGAGGACCTGCTGCTGCTGGCCCAGGCAGATGCCGGCGTGGTCCTCAGGCGCGAGCCGGTCCACCTTGAGTCCTTGCTGCTGGAGATTTACCGGCAGGCGCGGCTAATCGCCGACGGACTGGAGGTCACCCTGGGCCACGAGGATCAGGTGGTGGTCCCCGGCGACCCCGATCGCCTCAAGCAGCTTTTCCTCAACCTGGTGGACAACGCGGTCAAGTACACCCCGAAGGGCGGCCGAGTGACCCTATCCTGGCAGCGCGAGGACGGCTGGGTGCGGGTGGACGTGTCGGACACGGGCGTCGGCATCCCGCCGGAGGACCTGCCGCACATCTTCGAGCGCTTCTATCGGGTGGACAAAGCCCGCTCACGGGAGAAAGGAGGGACCGGCCTCGGGCTGAGCATAGCCCAGTGGATCGCGCAGGCCCACGGAGGGCGCATCGAAGTGGAGAGCCGGGTAGGTCAGGGGACGACGTTCACCGTGTGGCTGCCGGAGGCGTAGCTGCCCGGCTCACACCAGGTTGTCCAGCCGGAAGCCATGCCCGCGTACCGTGACCACGTAGTTGTGATGGGGGTCCAGTTCTGCCAGCCGCTGCCTAAGCCGGCGCACCAGCGCGTCAATGGCTTGGTCGGTCACCCCCTCGGCGGCCGCATCGGGCCACACCGCCTTGATGATCTCCTCTCGGCTGTAGACCCGGCCGGGCTCCCGCGCCAGGAGCTCCAGGAAAGCGAACTGCGGTGGGGAGAGTTGGGGCTGCAGTTCCTGACCGCGAATCCACACCGCCCGGCGCTCCCGGTCTATCCTCAGGCCGATGCCCATGCCGGCGTAGGCGATGGGGGCGGTGGCTTCTGTGTCCACGAAGGTGAAGGTGAAGCGCGGGGCAATCTGAATCTCGTCGCCGTCGAGCAGCACGTGCGGTGCGGTGAGTCGCTGGCCGTTGACGAAGGTGCCGTTCTTGCTGCCCAGGTCCTCCAGCACGTACTCAGGCCCCTCGCGCCGGATGCGGCAATGGTGCCGTGACACTTCCCGGTCGGGGAAGACCAGGTCGTTGTCCGCCCCCCGCCCGATGTTCAGCACGGGCTTGTCCAGTGGCCAGCGCTGGGTGACCGAGCCCCCTTCTCGCATCACGAGCATCGCATACTCTTGCTCCGCCATGCACACCCCCTTTGGACCTGGCGATAGCCGGATCCTGTCGAGCGGCCATGAGTATGATACACCAAAACCCGGCAACTCGCAAGGTCCATGTGGAGGCGTGCCTCTCAGCGACGGCGCTCCGATAAACCACTGACGTCGCACCATATCAACAACAGCATCACAACCACGATGAGAAGGACCTGATCCATGGAGCCCTCCACGGTGCGCCCCTTGGAACCTATCCGAAAACCCCGCTACCCGACGGCGTCCTCGGGCCACGGCAATGCTGCCACGCACCCCGGGGCGAGCCTGTGCGTCGCACAGACGCGGACGTCCCTCCTGAGCGGTTTCCGGAGAGGCACTTAGCAGGGGTTTCACGCCACTGCATGATAGCAGTCCTGGGTGGGCGTTGCTTGACGCCTCCCGCACGCTTTCCTGACGCCAGAGGGCGATTTGACAAGTTCGTTAAGTCCGGGTATAATCTGAATTGAGAATATTGAATTCAATATATCTCCAGGGGAGCTCGATGCGTAACCGGGGACATCACTTTGGGCCTTTCTGGCATGGCTGGCAGGCGTGCTGCCGGGGGATGTCGCGCCGCGAGGCCCGGCGTGCCTGGCGCCAGTACCTTGGCGAGTACTTCGGTGAGGCGCCGGAAGAGCACTGGTTCTTCAGGGGGCGCCGGTTCACGGCTTGGGCCGGTGGGCCTTTTGGCCCTGGCGCCTCCAACCCCCTCGTGGGGCTGATGCTCAGCAAGAGCGGCGGGTTGCTCCCCTTGTACGTGCTCCACCTGCTGGACCAGCGACCTCGTTACGGCAACGAAGTGATGCGCCAGCTGGAGGAGCGCACGCAGGGCCAGTGGGCCAGCAATCCAGGCGCTATTTACCCGTTACTGAGCTTCCTGGAGATGCACGGCCTGGTCGAAGGCGAGTGGGAGGACCCGCGTAAGCGCACCCGGCGCTTCTATCGTCTCACCGAGCGGGGCCGGGAGGAACTCCGCCGCCTCAAGGAGGTGCTACGGCCGGGACTTCAGGGTGCTCTGGCCGTCCTGCAGGACCTGCTCAACGACCTGTACGGGGCCCAGAGCGAGCCGGTCGGACAGGGGATGTGAGCTGCGGGCGATCACAGGGTAGCAGGACAAATGCGAGCAGTTGTCCTATAAACCGCACATGTGAAGGAGGTGAGTCGGATGGAGAAGGTGCTCCAGGAGTTTCGCCTGGTCGAGACTGATGACGGGTTCCGCATCGAGATCAGGGGCGACAAGGAGGCGCTCCGATCTTGGCTGACCGGCTTCGGGCCCTGGCCTCGTAGGCGTCGTTGGGGCGGGATGCCGCCCTTCTTCCCCTTCCGCCCCAGGTTCTGGCGCCACTGGGCTCTCTGGTGCGGTCCCTGGTGGGCAGCGGAGACCAGCGAGGAATCCAAGTCAACGGCGGCCTGATCTGCACTAATGACGACTACAAGGGCGGTCTCCTGTTGGGAGGAGATCCGCCCTTGCCATTTGCAAGGTGCAACAATTCGAAATAGTGACTTCAGTGGCTTTTCGTCCCCGTGAACGGCTGAGGGCGCCACTACGAACCATAAGCTTAGATGAACAGCGGCGCCAGCACCAGCGTGATGGTCGAGAGCAGCTTGATGACCACGTGGAGGGACGGCCCGGCTGTGTCCTTGAAGGGGTCGCCAACCGTGTCGCCCACTACGGCTGCCGCATGAGCCTCTGAGCCCTTGCCCAGCACGTTCCCCTGGCCGTCCGTCAGGTTGCCGGCTTCGATCCACTTCTTGGCGTTATCCCAGGCGGCGCCACCGTTGTTCATCACCGAGGCCAGGATGATGCCGCCCATGGTGCCGGCCATGAGCAGGGCCGCCACCACCTCTGCGCCCACGCCCATGAAGCGGAACACCAACCCGACGGCGACCGGGCCGACCACGGGCAGGAGACCGGGCGCCACCATCGCCCGCAGCGCGCCCCGGGTGGTGATGTCCACCGCCCGGGCATAGTCGGGTCGCGTCGTACCCTCCATGATACCCGGGATCTCGCGGAACTGCCGCCGTACTTCCTCGATGATCTCCCCGGCTGTGCGGCTGACTGCCTGAATGGCCAGGGAGCTGAACAGGAATACCAGCATGACGCCCAGCGTTGCGCCCACGAAAACCTCGACCTTGCCCAGATCCACTACGTGAGAGGCATCAATCAGCGCGCGAGTCTGTTCGGCGGCCAGCCCGGTGGCCTTCGCCTTGGCCTCGCGCACCAGCGCCACCTTGTCCAAGTAGGCCGAGAAGAGGAGGAACGCAGCCAGGGCTGCCGAGCCGATGGCGTAGCCCTTGGTGAGAGCCTTGGTGGTGTTGCCTGTGGCATCCAGGGCGTCAATGCCAGCCCGCACCTCGGACGGGGCGCCGGACATCTCCACGATCCCGCCGGCGTTGTCTACGATGGGGCCGAAGGTATCCATGGCCAGGATGTACGAGCAGGTCATGAGCATGCCCATGGTGGCCACGGCCGTGCCGAAGATGCCCCCGCGCGCGGCGCTCACCAGGCCAGTGGACAGGGCCCATTGGCTGCCGGCCCAGTAGGAAGCGATGAGGGCCACGCCGATGGTCACCGCAACCGGGAAGGTGTTCTCGTAGGCCATGGAGATGCCCGACAGGAAGTTGGTGGCCGTGCCGGTCTTGGATGCCTCGGCGATGATCTTCACCGGGCGGAAGCGCGCCTCGGTGTAGTACATCGTGATGTAGACGAAGGCCAGACTGGTCAAGAGGCCAATGAGCCCGGCCACGAAGAACCATACACTCTCCAGCATCACCTGGGTGGTGATGAACAGGAAGATCGTCGAGAGAACCAGGGACACGTAGTAGCCCCGGTTGAGGGCGTCCATGGGCTCCTCGCCGTCGCGATAGCGGACCACCAGGACACCGACGATGGAGGCGATGAGGCCGAAGGCGCGCACCACCAGGGGGAAGAAAATCCAGGCTGGGTTCTTGGTGATGGTGTAGATGGCGACACCCAGGATCATGGCCCCGATGTTCTCGGCCACGGTGGACTCGAAGAGGTCGGCGCCACGCCCGGCGCAGTCGCCCACGTTGTCGCCCACCAGGTCGGCCACCACGGCCGCGTTGCGTGGGTCATCCTCCGGAATGCCGGCCTCCACCTTGCCCACCAGGTCGGCCCCCACATCAGCGGCTTTGGTGTAGATGCCGCCACCGAGCTGGGCGAACAAGGCCACAAAGCTGGCCCCAAAGCCCATCCCGACGATGAGGAAGGGTGCATCCTGGGGGCGCTGGAGGCCGCCATACAGCAGGAACATGCAGAACACCCCCAGCAGGCTGAGGGCCACGACCAGGAAGCCGGACACGGCCCCCCCACGCAGGGCGAGCTTGAGGGCGGGTCCCACCCCCTGGCGAGCCGCGCTGGCCGCCCGCAGGTTGGACTTCACCGCCACGTACATGCCGATGATACCCGAGAGGGCCGAGGCCGCGGCACCCACCAGGAAGGCGATGCCGGTGCGAATCCCCAGCTCCCACCCGGTCACCGCCGTCTCCGAGTAGCGCTCGAAGAGGCCGATGAGCACGGTGATGATCACTGCCGTCACCACGGCCAGCATGCCGATGGTGCGGTATTGGCGGTTGAGGAAGGCCACTGCCCCCTCGAAAATCATTCCGCCGACTTCTTGCATCCTGGGCGTGCCCGTGTCCTGACGCAGCACGTCCCAGGCCAGGTAGGCCACAAAGGCGATGGAGAGCAGGCCCGATAGGGGCACAATCCAAACCAGGTTCATGAGGCTTTCCTCCCGCGAAGTGATTTGATACTGGGCGCTCCAAGGGGAGACCCGTCGGCAAGCGAGGAGATTATAGCATGGATGAGCAATGCTGTCCACAATGATGGGGCTGAGGTCCCTGAATCGGGGTGAGTTCTTTGACGAAAATGATCAGGTCGTCGCCGGGGGCGTAGAAGTTGTGCACCACTGCCTGGTAACGGTAGCCGCAAGCCTCGTAGAAGCGGCGGGCCGGGGCGTAGGCCGGGCTGCTCGAAGTCTCCACCAGCAGCAAGCGGCCACCCCGCAGCCTGACCTCGGCTTCCACGCACGCAAACAGGGCGCGACCGATGCCGCGCCCCCTGTTGGCCGGGTCCACCGCGATCCAGTACACGTCAAAGGAGCCTTCGGTGAGGGGGTGAGGTCCGAAGCAGGCGTATCCCAGAACCTGCTGGCCCTCGCGATACACCAGAAAAACGTAACCGCTAGCTTCACCCTGCGCCAGATACGCGTGCCACAGCTCCTCCACGCAGGCTATCTCCGCCGGCTTGAACAGGCCAGCGGCCGTTGTCAAGGCGAGAATTTGAGGACCGTCTTGCTCTTCGGCTGTCTCTATCATACGCTTGTTGCCCGACCAGGGCCAACTCCAGTATGTGCGTCACCATGCCCGGGTAGTCGTATCCGGCCGCCTGAGCCGCCCGGTAGAACCCCGCATCCGGCGACAGGTCGGGGTTGCAGTTGACCTCCACCACGTACGGCTTGCCGTCGGCGCTCACGCGCATGTCCACCCGGGCGTAGCCATGGCACCCGATGGCGCACCACGCTCGCCGGGCCGTGTCCGCAATGCGCGCCGCGAGCCCAGGCTCCACCGAGGCCGGGCAGCAGACAGGAGTGTGGAGATACTCGAAGGATTGGGGCTCCCACTTGGCCGCGAAGGACACGATGCGTGCGAAAGGGTCGTGAAAAGCGCTGAAATCCACCTCTGCCAGGGGCAACACGTCGGGCCCCTCCCCCCAGAGCGCGACGTTAAACTCGCGGCCCGGGATGAATGTTTCCGCCAGGGCTGCCTGGCGGTAGCATTCCACAACGTACTCCACCCGGTTGCGAAGCTGCTCCGCGTCGTGCACCACGGCCTCCCGCCCGATCCCCAGGCTGGCGTCCTCGGCAATGGGTTTCACCATGACCGGGAAGGGCAAGCCGTCCAGCCGGTCAGAGGTGACCTCCGCCGGGTCGCGGAAGACCACCCAGGGCGGGGTGGGGATGCCCGCTGCCCTCAGCAGTTCCTTGGCCCGGGCCTTGTGGGCAGAATTGGCGATAGCCTGGCCATCGGAACCGGTGAAACGATACCCCATGGCTTCCAGCGCCCAGGCGATACGCGCTTCCTCAAACAGCCGTCCCTCCAGGCCCTCCCCCAGGTTGAAAACCATCCATCGCGTCGGCGGATAGGGACTCAGGGTCAGCTCAAGGTCACAATCCATGGGCACTATAGCCACTTCGTACCCGGCTGCCTCCAACGCCGCAGCCACGGCGTGGGCGCAGGCGATAACCCCTTTCTCGGCCAGGAAGTCACGGGGGTCACCCTTGATCAGCCGGCGGCTGTGGTTGTAGAGGACCACCACGCCGGGATGATCTGCGTGCTCCTTGACCGGGGTTATCCGCCGGGGCGCTACCGTGGCCTCACAGCCGCGCAGCCGGTCAATCCGCCGTTGCAGGTAGGGGGAGAAGTACCCGGCGTAGCGCTCCCATAGCTCAGGGCGGCGCCAGTCATCCCCCGTCACCCGGCCACGACAGATTGAGGTGCCGCAGGAGCACGCAAATTCGTCGTAGGGGCTGCCATCGCTCATGGCGTAGTCGTAGCATACTTCCTCGCCGGGCGCGATGTCTCGCATGGCCACCAAGGCGATCTGGCCGCTCATGCCCGCATTAGGGTCGCAGGAGTGGTTGACGAAGGCCGGGGCCTCCGGCTCCCACCCCGGCACCAGGAACAGATCCTCTTCCACCTGGATGCTATACCGTCGCGTGGCGGGCGGGAGCCTCTCGAAGCGGTCTCTGGGTGTGATGACCCCACCCCATACCACCAACAACTCGCCAGCCTTCACAAGCTCACGGGCGAAGACCCCAAGGCCCCCCTTCTCGGCGCAGCGGCGTACCTCTAGCTTGGGCGAGATGTACTCGTGAAGCTGCTGCTCGTTCATGTGCGCACCCCTCGCTCGTCATCACGCCGCCCAGGTTACCATCCTGCGCGGATCGTTCGGGGCCGGCTCTCCTTGAGCCGGTACCTTTCCGCCGCCAGATCGAGGATCTCGTTGATCAGGTGAGCGTACTCCACCCCCTCTGCTCGGGCCATGATGCACAGGTCGCTATAAGTCGGGTTCAAGCCGGGTAGGGTGTTGATTTCCAGCAGGTGCGGCCGCCCTTCCGCATCCAGGCGAAAGTCCACCCGCCCCACGTCCAGTCCCCCGATGGTCAGAAAGGCCTCCACGGCCAACTGACGCAGTTCCTCCGCCAATGCCTCCCGAATGGGCGCCGGGCACAGGTAGCGCGGCGCCAGGGGGAGCTCGGACTTCACGTGGCTGGAGTACAACCCGCCTGCCTCTGGGACAGGGCTGACGTCAATCTCCAGCACCGGAAACACGTGAAAACCGTCCGCGGCGTAGAAGCCGTTGCGCTCGGGCCGTCCGGGTCCTCTCCACAGTTCCTGGCGATAGACGGGGCTGTTGCCGAGGAGCCCTACGGTGAACTCGCGGCCGGGGAGGTAGCTCTCCACCAGGGCAGGCTGGCGGTAGGTGTGCAGCACCCATGCCACCTGCTCTCGGAGTTGCGGTTCCGTGTGGACCACAGAACGATGGTTGATGCCCATCCCTGTGCCCTCACGCACCGGCTTGACGAAGAGGGGGAAAGGCAGGCGCGGGTCCAGGGGGTCATGGGCGCGCTGGAAGACCTGGAAGGGGGCCGTTGGCAGCCCCACATCGCGCCAAAGGTGCTTGGCGGCGGCCTTGTCCAGGGAAAGGGCATGGGCCAGGACCTTGGACCCGGTGTAAGGGATGCCCAGCAGCTCCAGCAGGGCCGGCACCTGGGACTCGCGGGCATCGCCCCGGTGTCCCTCGGCGATGTTGAAGCAGATATCGGGCCGGGCCTCACGGATAGTGTCCAGTAGCGTGACGTCCGCCTCTAACGAGATGACCTCATGTCCTCCCGCCCGCAGGGCTTCTTCGATGGCCTGCACCGTCTCCTCAGAGTCGTATTCTGCCAGGGCGTCGGCCGGCGCCCCGGGATCCAAGGGTACGTGATGCTTCAGGTTGTAAAGGAGGGCTACGCACCACCCTTTCATCGCTCCACCTCCAGGACCGGTTTTGCGGGGATGATGCCCATGTTCACATGCCCGTTGTTGCCTGTCAGGCGGTGCGGCACGACCGGATGAGCAGGGGCCCGCCGATGGAGCGCCCGCCACCCTTCGGGCGCGATGGCCAGCCCCTGGTCGGCCAGCAGGCCGGCGATACCCTCTTGACCTTTCTCGGGGTGTCGCGCACGGCAGTACGGGCATTCTCTGGGGTCGTGAGCATGGTACTCCATGGGCTGGACGTACGTGCTGATGAAGCCCTCGTAGTTGCGCACCACCACGCGACCTTCGGACATGCTGAGCAGGTAGTTGGGTCCCACGGGCACCTTGCCGCCGCCCCCGGGCGCATCGATGACGTACGTGGGGACGCAGAGCCCGCTGGTGTGACCTCGCAGCGCCTCCATGATCTCGATGCCCTTGGCCACCGGGGTGCGGAAGTGCCCCGCACCGTGCACCAGGTCGCATTGGTACAGGTAGTAGGGGCGCACGCGGTTCTTCACCAGCTCATGCACCAGCGCCAGCATCACGTTGGGGCAATCGTTGATCCCCGCCAGGAGCACCGTCTGGCTGCCCAGGGGGATGCCGGCGTCGGCCAGGCGGGTCAGGGCCAGGCGCACCTCAGGCGTTATCTCCTTAGGATGGTTGAAGTGGATGTTCATCCACAGGGGGTGATAGCGTCGCAGCATCTCCACCAGGTCCGGGGTAACCCGCTGGGGGAGGAAAACGGGTACCCGCGTGCCGATGCGTATCACCTCCACGTGGGGGATGGCCCGCAGGCGCCTGAGCAAGCTTTCCAGCACCCTAGGCGGCAGGGTCAGCGGATCGCCGCCGGAGATGAGCACGTCACGCACCTGGGGTGTGGCGGCGATGTAGGCCAGTTGGGCGTCGTAGTTGGCCGGCGTGAACTGCGCATGCGGATCCCCCACGATGCGGCTACGGGTACAAAAGCGGCAGTAGCTGGCGCACTGGGTGGTGACCAGCATGAGGACGCGGTCGGGATAGCGGTGTACCAGGCCGGGAACCGGCGAGTGGACATCCTCCGCCAGGGAATCCGCCATCTCGGCCTGGGAGAGGACCAGCTCGTGGGCCGTCGGGACCACCTGGCGCCGGATAGGGCAATTGGGGTCCCAAGGGTCCATCAAGCTGGCGAAGTATGGTGTTACGTCAACACGAAAACGCCCGGGGGCCGCAAGGCCTGCTTCCTCCTCTGGGGTGAGGTGGATTACCCGGGCAAAGTCTTCTACCGTGTTCAAGCGGTGGGTCAGTTGCCACCGCCAGTCGTTCCACTGCGCGAGAGGCACATCTTCCCAAGGATGGGGCGGCCTCTCAATACCAGGAGGTTCTTCTTTTTCCCTCTCACCGTGTGTCATGGGTTTGGCCTCCAATAGTCACACAATAAAGCCCATCCCCGAATCAGAGATGGGGTTGATGCCTTTGTGGGGCCGTCAAAGCCGCGCTAATTCAGTCTAGCTCGCCCTCAAAGTCCCACTCGCCTTCCGGCTCGTAGTAGACCCAGTCAAGCTCTAGCGGCTCCAGGCTGATGATCTCCAACTCCGCTCCGCAGTTAGAGCACACCACCTGCTGACCCACCTTGGGCCTTGCCCCGACATCAATCCAATGGTCGCAATCCGGGCAAAATGCAGTCGCCATTTTAGCTCTCCCTTCGCCGTTCACAGCCACTCTATGGCTTTGACTTCGCCCCTGAATATAGCGCGTAGGTGTTCAAAACGCGTTGCAAAAAGCTACTAATGGAGTTGCAAACGGGGACAAGGTGTATCATTTTTGAGCTATGCCCCTGACCAGTGCCGGCTCCAGGGCCATACACTCATGCTGGGGAAGTCAACATCTCTTACATCTCACGAAACAAGTGCTGCTCTGGAGTTTGGGACGGCTGCCCGTAGCCGCCATAGCCACAGGGGTGTTACCCCCATGAGAAACGCTGCCACACTCAAAGAAGCAGCGTAACCAAAGCTGTGGGCGAGCTCGCCGCCGGCCAGGCTACCCAGAATCCCCGCCACCCCGATGACCGCGTTGTACAGGCCCATCGCTCAGCCTTCCAGCCCCTTGGGCGCCAGGATGGCGGTGACGGTGGTGCCGGAGACCGCGATGGCGGCCCAGGTGACGCCGTCAACAGGTGGACCAGCGCGACGAGTACCAGGCTGGCCGGGCCGCACCACGGCCAGCAGGGCGAAGAAGCCAGAGATGCCCACCCCCACGGCCACCGCCTGCGCCTGCAGGCCGATCCCGCGCCCGCGCTGCACGGCACGACCCATAGGGAGGTAGAACAGAGAGTCAGCCACGGCCTTAAGCAGGGATATGAGGAACACCTAGGCATTGGTGACACCTAGCCAGGTGGATGCGCGCCTGGAACGCCTGTCTCATTGAACCGATAGCCGACGCCTGGGACCGTGAGAATGTACCGTGGATTTCGTGGATCAGGTTCAACCTTGGAACGCAGCCGGCTGATCAGCCCGCGCACCAACTCTCGGTCGCCCTTGCCGCTATAGCCCCACACCCGCTCCACGATGGTCTCGGTGGGGAGGATCTGGTTGCGGTGTATCATCAGGGTGTACAACAGGCGAAACTCCAGGTGGGTTAGCCGGCGGGCAGGCTGCCCTGAGACCTGCACCGTGCGCGCTGCCGGGTCCAGGGTCAGGCCGGCCAGGGTGAGAGGGGGCAGGCTGAAGGCCGGCACGCCGCCGGCGCGGCGTAGCAACCCACGCACCTGGGCGATCAACAGCCGGGCGCTGAACGGACGGGGGATTACGAGATCGGCGCCCGCTTCAATGAGGGCGCAGTGGAGATCCTCATCCATAGCGCTGACAACGACCCCCAGGGGCACCTCCGTCTCCGCGCGGACCAGACGAACTTGCGCGAGGGGATCCCCACCTGGTAGAGCCACCAGGACCAGATCTGCAGGTCGTTCTGCCCAGTTCTGCATGGCCCGCTCCAGGTCTTTGGCGGTGGTGACTGCCAGGCCAGCGCGTTGAAGGACCAGTGAGAGCACCGCCATTTCGTCGGGGTCTTGGGCGATCAATAGCGCATACATGGGAGCGAGTTGTGTCCCTTTGGCCGGGCTACCCTTCCTGGCCCATGGCCCTTCAGCCTTCAACATCCGACCGGGATGGCCGCAGTTGCTCCAGCGCTTCGCGACAGGCCTCCTGCACCACCTTGCTGTCGTCCGTCTGGGCGGCCTCCGCCAGGGGCTCCTTAGCTCGCGGGTCGCCAATCCGGCCCAGGGCCAGAGCCGAATCCCAGCGCACGAACAGGTTGCGATCGCGCTGCAGGGCGGCAGTCAGCTCTTCCACGCTGGTGGGATAACCCATGGCACCGAGGGCGATGGCGCAGGCCTGGCGCACGCTGGCGTCCTGATCACCCCACAGCCCTTCCACCAACGGCGGCACCACCTCAGGAGTGGCGATCTTGCCCAGCGCCACGGCACACTGTTGCCTCACCAGGGAGACAGGGTCACGGGTCAGCCCATGCCACAGGGCTTCGACGGCCTGGGGGTCTCTGCGACGACGCAGCTCAAGTGCGGCGTGCCAGCGTACCAGGGCGTTCTCGTCGTGGAGCAGCAGGTGGGTCAGCTCCTCCAGGGACTTGGACTCGTAGGACGAGGGGACGGGCAGGGTGGCGTCGTCGCGCACGTGGGCGCTGGGCCGGGGCTTACGGCGCACAGGCGACATCAGCCGGCCCAGGACGCTTCGCAGCACGCCCTGGTTCCGCCCCCTCGCCGGCGTGCCACGTTGCCGCTCACGGCTCACATGAGGCATGGCATCGTCACCTTAGGTGCAGGAGTGGCATAACCCCAAAAATTGTAGCACAAACGGGGTATGAGGGGAAGTGGCGCGAGATTCTCGGCGCCACGCAGTCACTCCCGGCGCCGGGGTCGGTACTGGATGGCCTCGGCCAGGTGGTGGGTCTGGATGTCTTGGGAGCCTTCCAGGTCGGCGATGGTGCGGGCCAGCTTGAGGATGCGGTGAAAGGCTCGCGCGCTCATCTGCAACTGGTGCATGGCTGCTCGCACCAACCCCCGGCCGGCCTCATTCAGCCGGCAGTACCCCCGCACCTCGGCCGGCCCCATGTCAGCGTTACAGGTGAGGGAGGTCCCGGCGAAACGCCGGCGCTGCACCTCGCGGGCTCGCTCCACACGCTCGCGAATGCGTGCGCTGGGCTCGTCCAGCCGGTCGTCGGTGAGTTTGTCGTAATCCACTCGGGGCACCTCAATGTGGATGTCAATGCGGTCGAGGAGCGGCCCTGAGATGCGCTTCTGGTACCGGCTGACCATGGCCAGGGAGCAGGTGCACTCCTTCACGGGGTCGCCAAAATAGCCGCAGGGACACGGGTTCATGGCGGCCACCAGGATGAAGTTGGCCGGGAACGAGAGGGTGCCCTGAGCCCGGCTAATTGTAACCACCTTGTCCTCGAGGGGCTGCCGGAGCACCTCGAGCACGCGCATCCCGAATTCCGGCAACTCGTCCAAGAACAAGACACCCCTATGCGCCAGGCTGATCTCTCCAGGGCGTGGCCAGTGTCCCCCTCCCACTAGCCCGGCATGGCTGATGGTGTGATGCGGCGCCCGGAAAGGTCGATGCCGGATCAGCGGCGTCTCCGGCGGCAGCAGCCCGGCCACCGAGTAGATCTTGGTCACCTCCAGAGACTCCTCCACCGTCATGTGCGGCAGGATGGAGGGCATGGAGCGCGCCAGCAGGGTCTTGCCTGCCCCCGGCGGCCCGGTCATGAGCACGTTGTGGCCGCCGGCGGCCGCCACCTCCAGCGCCCGCTTCACGTGCTCCTGACCCTTCACGTGGGCCAAGTCCACTGCGTAGGGCGGGGGTTCATCAGTGCTCAAGTCCAGGTCCTGGTGATAGGGCTCGATGGCCTGTAGGCCCTGGAGGTGTGCCACTAGAGAGCCCAGGTCCGTCACCGGGATGACCTGCAGCCCCTGGATGAGGGCTGCTTCTGGGGCGTCCTCGGCCGGCACGAAGATGGTCTGGAAGCCGCGCTCCTTGGCCAGGGCAGCCATGGGGAGTATGCCCGTGGTGTGACGCACGCTGCCGTCCAGGGAGAGCTCGCCGACGAAGAGGGCATTCTCGGCCTTGTCGGGCCAGGCCTGCTGAGAGGCGACCAGGATGCCCACGGCGATGGGCAGGTCGTAAGCTGGGCCTTCCTTGCGCAGGTCGGCGGGGGCCAGGTTGACGGTGAGGCGGCCACCGGGCCAGTGGAGGCCGCAGTTCTTGATGGCGGCGCGGACACGCTCGCGGCTCTCATTCACCGCGGCATCCGGCAAGCCGACGATGGTGAAGGCGGGCAGTCCCTGGCCGATGTCCACCTCCACCTGGACGATGGCCCCTTCCAGACCGATGAGGGCACAACTGGTTACGCGAGCAAGCATGACTTGGGGGTCCTTATAGCATGAGCGGTAAGTAGATCCGGTGCGGGCGGAGCGGGGTCGGCGTGGCTTGTGGCTCCGCCAGGCAGTACTCGCCGGCGAAATCGAATGTCAAGGTCCCGCTCGCCGGGAGCTCCACGGTCACGGTTTGCGGGGCCAGCCCGGCAGCCGCAGCCGTCAGCCTGTGCGGGCCGGCTCTCAGGCCGGCGATGGGACCAAGGGTGTAGCGCCCCTCCTCGTCCGCCGTCGTCCGCCACTCGCCGTCCAGGCTCACCTCTGCTCCGGCCAGCGGACGGCCTGCGCAGTCCTGCACCCGCCCGGTTATGGTCACAGCCGGTTGCCGGGTGGCTGTGCCCGTCGGGCTGGCGGTAGCCGATGGACTCGCCGTGGGTGTGAAGGTCGGCGCAGGCGAGGACCCCTCCGTCGCCGTCCACGTTGCCATCGGCGTCAACGATGGGCTGGGCGTGAAGGTAGCAGTGAGACTGCTGGTTGCTGTGGCGCTGGGTATAGGCGAGGCTGTGGAGCTGGCCGTGGGCATCGGGGTAGCCGTGGCCGGCGGTGGAACCTGACCCACCAGTTGCCCGTAGACATCCAGCCCGGTGCCCGCGCCGGGCCGCTGCTCCTCCCACACCACTAGAAACCTGTCGCTTGCAGCACTGTAGGCCACGGCCGGGTACCGCTGCTCCCCCGTCCCATCGCCCACGTGCAGCACTTCGTCCTGCCCTGTCATCATACTATCCACCGCTGTCACCAGGACGTGATATTCGTCCCCCACGCGTGCCTGCCACGCGGCCAGGTAGGCATCAGCGCGCAGGTCGTAGGCCAGGGCCGGGGCCTGGGCTGGTGGGTCAGATGCCAGCCGGAACTCGTCCTGCAATTGGCCAGCCACGACGCGCGCCCCGTACACGCTCAACGCTGAAGCCCCCAGCCGGGAATCCTGCCACAGGATGAGCTGCTCATCGCGCGCCTGACTGGCAGCCACAGCCGGCAGCCTCTGTTCCGAGTCCTCGTAGAATGCAACCGTGATCACCGGGCTGGTCCCATCCACCTCGCCCGAGCCGGTCAGGAAGCGGGCGTAGATGGCGTAGTCGGTGGGCAGCGGCTGCCGGCGCCAGTACTGCCAGACCACCAGGAAGCGATTCCCCACCGGCACGTAAGCGATGTCCGGCACCTGATCCTTCCAAACCTCATCGGCCACCGCGTAAGGCTGGCCTTCCAATTCACCGTCGCCTCGCAGGCGCTGGGCCAGCACCCCGGTGTCCTGAGCCGCCCCTCCCGTGTCCTCCCACACCACCACGTATAGGTCATCCAGCGGGTTGTAGGCCACGCGTGGCCGCTTCTCGTTGCCGTCCCGGTTGGTGATGCGCAACTCGGGCCCCACCAGGCTGCCATCGCCTGTCAGCCTGCGAGCGTAGATGTCCTGCCGGGCGCCGTAACCGTTGCGCGCATCCGACCACACCACCAGGTACTCGTTGGCGTTGGGGTTGTACGCCACAGCCGGCGCCACTTGCGGTCCGGGAGCCGTCGAAATGGCGATGGGCTCACCCAGGGGCACACCCGATGCCGACACCCGGCGGGCGTAGATGTCTGGCTCATCGGCGTTCCCCGGCTCCCCTGCCTGCCACACCACCAGGAACTCATCGGCCTGCGAATTGCAGGCGATGGCCGGGGCAGTCTCATCCCAACCTTCGGTGGTGATGGCCACTTCCTGACCCAGAAGCGCCCAACCGGACCCCTGTGCGAAGGAGGGCTGTCCACTTCCCAGGAGGGCAGCCCCTGGCACCGCCATCAAGAGGGCGCCGGCCAGGAGGGCGTAGAACATAGAGCGTGAAACGTGATGGAGATGCGTGGTGGCGAGATCGTCGTCGCGTTTCACGTCCTGCGCCTCACGCGGCCTGGGTCTCCTTCACGTACACGGGGGTGCACCAATGGCGATAACGGGGGTTTCGTCCGCGCACGATGTCGAAGTACACCCGGCGCAGCTCTGCCACGATGGGCCCCATCCGGCCTGAGCCCACCGGTCGCCGATCCACCTGGGTGATGGCCACCACCTGAACCCCCGTGCCGCAGAAGAAAGCCTCATCTGCGATGTACAACTCGCTGCGGTCAATGGGGCGCTCGATGGTCTCCAGATCCAGCTCTTCCTTGGCGATCTGGATGACGGTCCGGCGGGTGATGCCCTCCAGGATGTTCTCGGTGACCGGGGGGGTGATGAGTTTCCCATCGCGAACAATGAACAAGTTCTCGGCGCTGCCTTCGGACACGTGTCCATCCTGGGTGAGGACCAGGGCCTCGTCGAAGCCGTTGAGGACAGCCTCGGTCTTGGCGAAGGCCGAATTGACGTAAGCGCCGATGATCTTGCCACGAGCCGGTATCACGTTATCGTCCACTCGCCGCCACGAGGAGACCCCCACGTGAGTGTCCTCCTCGTTTGGCACGTAGCTGCCGAAGGGCGTGCTGAAGATGGCGAAGCCGGGCTCCAGGTCATGGAGGCGCACCCCGATGGCTGGCGTGGCCTTGTAGCCTATGGGCCGGATGTAGGCATCCTCGCGGTACCCCTCACGGCGCAGGAGCTCTAGGGTGATCTCGCATATCTCGTCCAGGGAATGGGGGATGTCGATCAGCAACATGCGGCAGGAATCGAGGAAGCGCTTGTAATGGTCCCGGATGCGGAACACAAAGAGCTGCTCCTCTTCCTCGTTCCAGTAGGCGCGCAGGCCGCCGAAGCAACCCGTGCCGTAGTTGAAGGTGTGGGTCATGATGCTGACCTTGGCCTCCTCGATAGGGACGAACTTGCCTTCGAAGAACGCGTGCTTGGTCATTGGGTCCTCCTTACCGATGGCAAAGCTACCAAAGTTCCGTACAGTTCCTCAGAGTTCCACCGGGTGCCCTCTGAAGGAACTCGGTGCAACTCGCGGGAGTGCACGGTTCACAACCCCCATTGTCTCAGCTCATCCATGAACTCGTGGTTGGTGAGGTCCAGTTGGATGGGGGTGATGCTGATCTTGCCCTCGTACAGGGCGCCCACGTCGGTGCCTTCCTCCACAATGCCAATGGGCTCATCGCCGCCGATCCAGTAGTAGTTGCGCCCCCAGGGGTCCTTGCGCTCCACCAGCACGTCGCGGTACACCCGCTGCCCCTGCCGGGTGATTTGCACCCCGGCGATCTGATCCCACGGCCGGTTGGGGATGTTGACGTTGAGCAACGTGTTGCGCGGTAGCCCGTGGGCCAGCACCAGGCGCGCCAGCCGGGCGAGAAAAGCGGCCGCATCCCGCAGTACCTCCGGCCTCGGCTCCTCCCGGCAGTCCAGCGAGGCGGCGATGGCCGGCACCTCAAAGATCACCCCCTCCATGGCAGCCGCCACCGTCCCGGAGTAGGTCAGGTCGTGGCCCAGGTTGGCACCACGGTTGATGCCTGAGACCACCAAGTCGGGCTTGCGCCGCAAGATGCCCATGATGGCCAGAGCCACACAGTCAGACGGTGCGCCGCTGGTGGTGTAGGCCCGGGAGCCGTCGGCCAGGGTGGTCTCGGAGATGCGCAGGGGCTTGTGCATGGTCTTGGTGTGGCCGGCTGCGCTCCAGTTGTGCTCTGGCGCGCACACCGTCACCTCGCCCACCTCCTCCAGCGCCTGTTTCAGCGCCAGTAGCCCCGGTGAGTCTATGCCATCGTCATTGGAAACCAGGATGAGAGGGCGTTTGGCATTCTCGGTCATGTCTTAAACCCCAAAGGGATTGGTTTGGAAGTGGGTCAATAGGCGCCAAAGGTACTCCACGGGAGGAAAGAGGATGTTAGACAGGACGCCACCCTGAGAGAAGCGCTCCATCAAGATTAGCCCGAAGAAAACTGCCAGGAAGACCAACTCGTAGCGGGCCAGCCAGTAGAACAGCCGGTCCGGGAGGATTATGCCCAGGAGACGTGACCCGTCCAGCGGGGTGAACGGGATCAGGTTGAAGAGCGCCAGGGCCAGGCCCAGCCACACGATCAAGGCCACGATCTCGCCGTAGGAAATGGGCACGCCGGCTATCAACCGGTAGCGAAAGGGGATCATGCGCAGGCGCAGGGGTATGGCGAAGGCGGCGGCGATGAGCAGGTTGGCGGCCGGGCCGGCCACCCCGACCAGGGCCATCCCCACCTTGGGGCCGTAGCGCAAGCGGGTGGCGTTCACGGGCACCGGCTTGCCCCACCCCAGGCCGATGGTCAGCAAGAACAGGGTGCCGAGAGGGTGCAGGTGCCGCAGGGGGTTGAGGGATAGCCGCCCAGCCTCCTTGGCCGTCGGGTCGCCCAGCAGATAGGCCACCCAGGCGTGGCTGGCCTCGTGGCACGTGAAGTTAATCAAGAACGCGATGAGCAGGTACAACAGCGCTTGCAAGCTGAGCCCGAGAAACAGCATCGGCTAGCCCCCGCCTCCGGCTTTTTGCTCCTCTTCCTTCTTCTTCACCTTGATGTCCACCCGCAGGGTCTCGGCCGAGTTGCCGGCCTTGTCGTAGGCCACGGCGTGAATCTTGTGGTCCCCCTCCAGGTCCTCGCCCTTCAGGCGCCACTTGTAGTTGTAGGGCGGAACGGTGCTCACCCCCACCAGCTCGTCGTCCACGAAGAACTCCACCCGGTCCACCGCCAGGTTGTCGTGAGCCGTAGCCTGGATGTTCACCCACTCGTTCTCTTCCAGCACGTAGACGTTCTCCTGCCACGGGTAGACCAGCACCACCTCGGGTGGGGTGTTGTCCACCGAGACTTGGATCACCTGCTCCTGGACGCTACCGTCCCACCGGCGCACCAGTAGGCGCAGGCTGTACAGCCCCTCCAGCCCGCTCCCATCCCAGTATTCCAGCACGCCGTGATCCACCGGGTTGTGGTGGTCGCCGCCGATCTGAATCCAGGCCGAGGGGTCCAGCCCCTCGCCGTACTGCACCTGGTAGAGCTGGAAGTTGTCGCCCTTGGCGTTGCCTTGGATGGTCACAGTGCCTTTCAGGTAGCTGTACGGGCGGGGGGTGATGATGGCCACGTCGCCGGTGCCGGCCACCGGTCCATAGGTGTCATCGTACTCGCGCGGGGGCTGAGGGATCTCGTTCTCGCGCACCCAGTCGGCGGCCTCGGCGGGGTAAATCTCAAAGACCTTCTCCTCAACCTGATCGGGAGGACAGTAAACCGTGGCCAGCTTGCCGGACGGCTTGCAGATGCGCACCTTCTGGTGGATGTTGCAGTAGGTCTTGGGCTCGGTCCCCTCGATGAAGATCTCGGTGTGGCGCTCAGGACACAGGTCGGTAGGCAGGAGCCCTGACTTGCTGCACACCTCCACCTGCACCAGGCCATCAGGTACGAAGAAATCCTCCTCGGGCATGGAGGCCAGGATGTACTCTGCCAGGTCGTGCCAGATGGGGGCCGCACCCCGCGAGCCGGGCACGTTCTTCATGGGGTGGTTGTCCGCGTTGCCCACCCACACCCCGATGACGATCTGCGGGGTGTAGCCGATGGTCCAGGCATCGCGCCAGTCGTTGGTGCTGCCGGTCTTGACGGCCGCGGGCCGGCTGATCTGCAGCTTGTTGTTCGCCCCGAAGCTCGCCAGCCGGGCCCTGTTGTCCGACAGGATGTCGTTGATCAGGTAGGCCGGCTGGGGCGGCAGGATCTGGCGCTCTTCCGGCCCCTTGTACTCGTAGAGCACGTTGCCGTTGCTGTCCTCCACGCGCAGGATGGCCACCGGGTCCAGCTCGCGGAAGCCGGGGCGGCGCTTCTCCAGGGGGACCGGCTCCCCGCGCATGATGCCCATGTTGGCGAAAACGCTGTAAGCGTACACCATGTCCAAAAGGCTTATCTCACCGCCCCCCAGGGTCAGGGAGAGCCCGTAGTCGTCGCGCGTCAGGGTATTGATGCCCATGCGATGGGCGGTGTCAATCACGTTGCGCACGCCCACCAAGTGCATCAGCTTGACGGCTGGGATGTTGTACGAGTTGGCCAGGGCATAACGCAGCAAGACCGGGCCGTGGTACCGGCGGTCGTAGTTTTCGGGCGCGTAGGGCGGATAGGGCTCATCAGAGAACGAGGTGCGCACGTCCATCACCAGGGTGGCCGGCGTGTAACCCTGCATGAAGGCCGTGACGTAGGTGAAGGGCTTGAAGGCGGAGCCCGGCTGCCGCGGGGAGATGGCCATGTTCACCTGACCATCAATCGTGGGATCGAAGTAGTCCAGGCTGCCCATCATGGCCTTGATCTCCGCCGTCCTCGGGTCCAGCACCACCACCGCCGCGTTGGTCACATCCCGCTCCTCTTCCTGGAGCTTGCGGATGTGGTTCTTGGCCACCTCCTCGGCCTTGGACTGCCAGTCGAGGTCCAGGGTGGTGTAGACCCGCAGCCCGCCACGGTAGAGCAGTTCCGATCCGAAACGCTCCTCCAGGATGCGTCGCACGTACATGACGAAGTGCGGCGCCAGGATGGTCTCGTTGTGGACACGCTTGGGCGGGATGTACGGCTCCTGCTTGGCGGCATAGGCCTCCTCGGCGGTGAGGTAGCCATGGAGGTACATCTGATCGAGGACCAGGTTGCGGCGCGCGATGGCCTTCTGCCGCAGCACCGGGTCGTTGGACAGGGGGTTGATGGCCGGATACTGCGGGATGGGCACGAGCATGGCTGCTTCGGCCAGGGTGAGCTCGGACACATCTTTGCCGAAGTAAGTCTCGGCTGCGGCCTGCACGCCGTAGGCCAGGTTGCCGTAGTTGATGGTGTTCAGGTACCACTCGAGGATCATATCCTTGCCGGCCCGACCTGGATACCGCCGCGACAGCTCCCAGGCCAGGATGAGCTCCTTGATCTTCCGCCGGTAGCTGCGCTCCATCCGTTCTTCTGGAGGGATGATGATGTTCTTGATGAGCTGCTGGGTGATGGAGCTGGCACCCTGGACGGGCAGGCCGCGCAGGTTGTTGATGAAGGCCCGGGCCAGACCCCGGATGTCAAAGCCGGGGTTGGTGTAGAAATGCTTGTCCTCCATCACGATGGTGGCGGTCTTGAGATAGTCAGGGATGCGCGACAGGGGCACCAGGGTGCGGTTGCCGCCGTACGGATCGTAAATCTCGTACAGGACTACCTTCCCGGTGCGGTCGTAGATCTTGGTGGTCTTGAAAGACTCCTGGATGGTCTCGACCCCAACCATCTCGGGCTCCGGCAGGTCCTGGGTGAAGTAGGCGTAGACGCCCACTGCGCTCACCACGGCCCCGGCGGCCAGGGTCGTGAACAGCAGCAGCGAGCCCAGGACGGCCAGCAGAGCCAGGCGCAGGAGCAGCCCGGCGACAGGATTGCCGCCGTTGTACCTGCGCCGGCGGCGTTGCATCAACAGTACAACCGCACGATTATCCATAGAACTCCATCTCTATTGGCAGGACCACAGTCAACCGTAGAGCGCTCGCAGTAAGGCAGGCAACGGGGTGGACTACCGTCAAGCCAGCCCTAGACGCCGCCCCCTGCGCTTCGTGGCTTAGAGCCTGCCCGGAAAACCCCGCTATCCGACGGCGTCCTCGGGTGACGGCAATGCCGTCGCGCACCCCGGGGCGAACCTGTGGGCGCCAGTCCCTGGCACAGGGATCGCAGGGGCGCGGACGCCCCTCCTGAGCGGTTTCCGGACAGGCGCTCAGACCACGGTTAGGTGCAGAGCTACCGCGCCATTCCCCTGCACATGGCATCAGAATGTTAGCAGAAAGGGGGCGAAAATGCAAGAGGAAACCCGCTTTCGAGCCGAAAGCGGGTTTCCTGTCGTCGTGGGATAGCGGGCGTTGTTCACAGGGCCACCTGTGGCAGCTCCTTCAACGCCTCCTGGACCTTCTCGTCTGGATAGGAGTAATCCTCCAGCTTTCCGGCCAGGTAAGCGTCGTAGGCTGCCAGGTCGAAGTGGCCGTGGCCGCTGAAGTTGAAGGCGATCACCTTGGCCTCGCCGGACTCGCGGCACTTGATGGCTTCGTCCATGGCGACTTTGACAGCGTGAGCGGTCTCGGGGGCAGGCACAAAGCCCTCCGCCCGGGCGAAACTCACGGCTGCCTCGAACACCGCGACCTGGGGTACGGCCACCGCCTCGATGATGTCCCGGTCGTAGAGGGCGCAGACGATGGGGGCCATGCCGTGATAGCGCAGCCCGCCGGCATGGATCGGCGCCGGGATGAAGCTGTGGCCCAGGGTGTGCATCTTCACGATAGGGCCGGCGCCCACCGTATCGCCGTAGTCGTAGGCGTAGAGGCCCTTGGTGAGGCTCGGGCAGGCGGTGGGCTCCACGGCGATGACGCGCACGTCCTGGCCGTCCACCAGCTTGTCCCGCACAAAGGGCAGGGTGAAGCCGGCGAAGTTGCTCCCGCCCCCGATGCACCCTATGAGGATGTCCGGATACTCGCCGGCGATCTCGAACTGCTTCTTGGCCTCCAACCCCACCACGGTCTGGTGCATCAACACGTGGTTGACCACGCTGCCCAGGGAGTAGTTGGTGTCATCGTGGGTGCCGGCATCGAACACGGCCTCGCTGATGGCGATGCCCAGGGAGCCCGGATGCTCAGGGTCTTTCTCCAGAAACGCCTTGCCCATGGGCGTACCCGGGCTGGGGCTGGGTACGATGCTGGCCCCCCAGGTCTCCATGAGCACCCGGCGGTAGGGCTTCTGATGGTAGCTTACCCGCACCATGTACACCTTGCACTGCATGTCGAACAGCTTACAGGCGAAGGCCAGGGCGCTGCCCCACTGCCCGGCGCCGGTCTCGGTGGCCAGCCGCTTGATCCCGGCTTCCTTGGCGTAGAAGGCCTGGGCCACGGCGGTGTTCGGCTTGTGGCTGCCGGGAGGGCTCACCCCTTCGTACTTGAAGTAGATGTGGGCCGGGGTGTTCAGCGCCTTCTCCCAGCGGCGTGCCCGGTAGAGGGGAGTTGGGCGCCACATCTTGTAGACCTCACGCACCGGCTCCGGGATGTCTACCCAGCGCTCCTTGGTGAACTCCTGCTCGTTGAGCGCCGAGCAGAAGAGGGGCGGCGGCAGGATGGTTGGCTCCTTCGTCTCCGGGTGCAGCAGCGGCGGCAGGTCGAACCCCAGGTCCGCCTGGATGTTGTACCACTGCTTGGGAATGTCGTTCTCCGTTAGGGTGATCTTGGTGTCGTCCATTGTGACCTCCTTTTGCTTGAGCGTGACATGGTGCCCTGTCTTCCGAATAGGATGGGTGTATTGTGCATTCCGTTTGCTGTTCGCATCACCTCCTCTGGTTATCCCTCCCCCTGGCAGGGGGAGGGTTAGGGTGGGGGTGTGGCCTGTCGGTTTACCAGAGACCCACCCTCCCCCTTCCCTCACACAGGGAGGGGCGAAAAACCCGCAGCGGCCGGCTGTAGTCCTGGCTCATGGCCTCCTGCACCTGGGCCAGGGTTGCCTGGGCCACAGGCCGGGCCCGGGCCGTCCCCTCCGCCAGGATCTCATCCACCAGCCCCGGCCGGGCCTCGAAGGCCGCCCAGCGTTGGCGCAACCGCTCCAGGTAAGGGTTGAGAGCACGCGCCAGCCGCTCCTTCACCTCCACGTCGCCCACCCGGCCGGCCCGAGAGCGCGCCTTCAACTCCTCTACCTCCTCGCCGTCAGGGTTGAAAAGGTCGTGATAGGTGAACACCGGGTTCCCTTCCACGTCGCCGGGGTCAGTGGGATGTATCCGGGTAGGGTGGGTGTACATCTGCATAACCTTAGACCATCACCCCCAACGCTCAAATCAAAAACCCGTCCCACGTAGGGACGGGTCCTTCACCCGCGGTGCCACCCTGATTCGGTCACATGCGACCGCGCTCGTTGCAGGTACGGGACTCGTGACGCACCCCAGCGTCCGAATCCGATACCCTCAGCCCTGATAACGGTGACGACTCCGGCGGGTACTACTCACAGGCCGGGGCCTGCTTTCGAGCCGCGACTCCCAGGTCCATTCAGCTCCTTGCCGACATCGGATTCGCAGCTACCTCCGACTCTCTGGGCCGGCAGTGGGGAGCTTACTAGTCCTGATCATCGTCTTTGTCGGTATTCAGGTTAGATGTAATTTTAGCACAAACTCGCGAAAAAGTCAAACCTCGCGATCCACTACGGCCCGCACGTGAAGTGGCCTCCCGGATCACAGAAGACCCGAGCCGGAGGTCACGCAAAAGGGGGCCGGATTCGCGTGAATCCGGCCCCAGCCGAAGCTCACCAACTCGGGAACGCCAGGCCGATGCTCAGAACCTCACAGCAGCGCTGGTGCCACCAGCAGGAAGGCCAGCGACGTCACCACGATGTAGACCAGGAAGAACACGATGGCGTAGCCCATGATGTTGCGGAACTCGGTCTTGGCCACGCCCAGGAGCGGGATGGCCCAGAAGGGCTGGATGACGTCGGTCATCATATCGCCCCAGGCGTAGGACACCACGGCTGTCGGGAGGCCCACCCCCAGGTTTTTGGCCGCCTGGACCACGTAAGCAGCCTCGATGGCCCACTTGGAGCCGCCCGATGGCACGAAGTAGTTGAGGATGCCAGAGTACCAGTAGATGATGAGAGGGTAGGTCTGGGCAGAGGCGATGGAGGTGAACCAGTTGGCCATCACCTGCGCCAACCCGGAGTCGCGGATGATCCCGAACATCCCGGCGTAGAAGGGGAACTGGATCGCCACACCCCAGATGTAACCGCCGGCTTCCGTGGCTGCTTTGATGAAGGAGGCCGGGGTCCAGTGGAGCAATATGCCCAGGAACAGGAAGGTGAAGTTGACAACGTCGAGGGTGATCCCGCGCCCCAGGCCCTTGGTGCTGAAGTGCCAGAAGAGCCAGATGAGCCCGATGATCCCCACAAAAAGGTTGACCCACGGGGCGTGGAAGATGCGCTCAGCGGGGGTCATCTCAGCCGGCTTCTCGGGGGTGGTGAAGCCCTCCTCCTTGAGCAGGGCCGGGTCGGCCTCGATGGTGTTCTCGGGCGTGGGATGCATCAGGTAGGATAGCGCCGTCCACACGATGAGGATGACCACGGCCAGGCCCAGGTTGAAGGGTGTGAAGATGGTCTGCGCCACCGGGATCACGCCCATTTCCGCTTCCATGAAGTGCTTGGGCGTGGCCACCAACAGCGGAGCTGAAGCCGAAAGCCCCGAGTGCCACATCCCACCCAGGCCCAGGTAGGCAGCGCAAACCAGGAGCCCGTAGTCTACGCCCCGCTGCTTGCGCACCATGTAGCGCACGAAAACGGCGCTGCCCACGATGCTCAGCCCCCAGTTGATCCAAGCCAGGATCATGGAGACCAGCCCCATGAGCGCTACCGACTGAGCCGGGCTCTTGGGCAGGCCGGCCAGCCAGTTCAGCAGGCGCCGGAAGGGGGGCGAGACCGACAGGATATAGCCGGTCATGATGATCAGGCACATCTGCATGGCGAAGGTGAGGAGCACCCAGAACCCGTTCCCCCAGTATTGGATGAGCTCGTAGGGTCCGCTAGGCGTGAAGGCCAAACCCAGCAGGAAGGTGAGAACCGTCAGGATAACCGCGATGATCCACGCGTCCGGAACCCACCGCAGGCTCCAGCGCGTGAGAGCAGTGGCCAGTCTCTGCAGCATTGGAAATCCCTCCTTTCACTGTTGCTATGATCAAGTCGAGACGGAAGATGCGCCCAAGAGCCAATCCGGAATCCCTTTGGCTCCCGCCGGACCCTAGTCCGTAGGGTTCGCCTTGAGCAGGCTTTCAGATGGGCTTTGAGTGACGAGGTGCCTCGTCGGCTATCTCACCCCCTTTCAAGGGATCACTCGCCGCACGAGAGCGGCGTCAGCGTTCTAGCTGGGGCATGATGCTCTCGTAGAAGTCCAGCGACTTCGGGTTGATCAGGGCGTCCCGGTTGGTGACCGGCTTACCGTGGATGATGTTGGTCACGGCGCTCTCCACCTTCTTCATGCTGAAGGTATAGGGGATATCCGGCGCTTCTATGATTAGGGCCGGCACGTGCCTGGGCGAGGCCTTCTCCCGCAACTCCTTGCGGATCTTGGCCTTCAGTTCGTCGGTGAGCTTGTAGCCCTCGGCCAGCTTCACGAAGAGCAGGACGCGTTGATCGCCTTCCCAGCTCTGGCCGATGGCCAGGGTGTCGGCCACCTCCTCCATGGCCTCAACCACGTTGTAAATCTCGGCCGTGCCGATGCGTACCCCGGCCGGCTTCAGCGTTGAGTCGGAGCGGCCGTAGAAGGTGATGCCGCCGGTGTCACTGTGCATCACGATGTAGTCGCCATGCCGCCACACGTTCTTGTGTGGGTAGAAGGTGAAATAGGCGTTGCGGTACTTCTCGCTGTCCGGGTCGTTCCAGAAGTAGATGGGCATGGAGGGCGAAGGCGCCTCGCACACCAACTCCCCCTGCTGATCCCAGACGGGGTTGCCCTCCTCGTCATACGCCTTCACCTTCATGGCCAGGGCAGGCCCTTGCAACTCGCCAGCGTAGACGGGCTGGATAGGGCTGCCGGCCGCAAAACAGCCGTTGATGTCCGTGCCCCCGGAGATGGAGTTGAAGTGCAGGTCCGGCTTGATCTCCTGGTAGACGTACTCGAAGCCCTCGGGCGACAGAGCCGAGCCCGTCTGGGAGATCTCCCGCAACGAGGTCAGGTCGTAGTCACGCCCGGGCGTGGCTTCCTCCTTCTTCAGGTAGTGGATGTACGTGGCGCTGCAGCCGAAGATGGTGATCTTCTCGTCCTGGACTAGCTTCCACATGGTGCCAGGATCGGGGTAGAGGGGATTGCCGTCATACAGCACCACAGTGGCGCCCACGCCCAGGGAGCTGAGCAGCCAGTTCCACATCATCCAACTGCAGGTGGTGATGTAGACGATGCGGTCCTCGCGCTTGAGGTCGGTGTGCAGGATGAGCTCCTTCAAGTGGTTGATGAGCACGCCGCCGGCGCTCTGCACCATGCACTTGGGCTTACCGGTGGTCCCGGAGGAGAACATGATGAACACGGGGTCGTTGAAAGGCAGTTGCTCGAACTGCATGGGGAGGTAGTCCTCGGTGGCCAGGAAGTCGCGGAAGTGCACGGCGTTGGGGATGAGGCTGATTTCCGGCTCCTCCGTCGCGTAGGTCGTGACCACCACCTTCTCCAGCGAGGGTATCTGGCTGGCGACTTCGGCTGCATTTTCCAGGGTGTGGAATAGCTTGCCCTTGTAGAAGTAGCCATCGGCGGTGAACATGACCTTGGGCTCCACCTGGCCCAGCCGGTCCAGCGCCGCGCGCGGACCCAGGTCGGTGGCGCAAGAGGCCCACGTGGCGCCCACGCTGGTGGCGGCCAGCATGGCGATGGCGGTCTCCGGCAGGTTGGGCATGTAGCCCACCACCCGGTCGCCGGGCTTCACGCCCAGGTCGCGCAGGGACTTGGCCACGCGCGCCACGGTGTCGTAGAGCTGAGCATAGGTCATCGTGGCGCGCTTCTGCGTCTCGCCGATGAAAATGAAGGCCAGGTGGTCATTTCTGTATCTCAGCAGGTTTTCGGCGAAGTTGAGCCGTGCCCCTAAGAACCACCTGGCCCCCGGGAACTTGCTCAGGTCATCCACCACCTGGGTGTAGCCCTGGGAAGCCTTGATCCCGGCGAAGTCCCACATGGCTGCCCAGAAGTCCGGTATGTTTTCGATGGACCACGCGTACAGTTCAGGATACGATCCGAGGGAGAGGCCGTGCCGGTCGTTAACGAAGCGGATGAAACGCGTGATGTTGGCTTGCTGCTTGCGCTCCTCCGAAGGTACCCAGAGCGGCTTTTTCATAGAACACCCCCTTTCTGCCCTGTGACCAGGCCCACGATGGGGCTGGCCAACTGACATAACACCATGAATCCGAGAAGGTTTCCTACGCCGACGCAGCCGGCTGCGGTCAGCGCCCCTAAGTGCCGATGCGGAAACCGCTCAGGAGGGGCGTCCGCGGGGTGCGCGACGGCATTGCCGTCGCCCGAGGACGCCATCGGCTAGCGGGGTTTGCGGACAGGTAAGTCTGGCCGCTAACCGCCGTATTCGTAGAAGCCCTTGCCGGCCTTGCGTCCGATGTGGCCGGCCGTCACCATGCGCCGCAGCAACGGCGGTGCCGCGTAGCGCGGGTCCTTGAACTCCTCGAACATCGCATCGGCGATGAACAGCGTGGTGTCCAGACCCACGAAGTCCAGCAACTCAAAGGGCCCCATGGGATGATTTAACCCCAGCTTGATGCCCGTGTCAATGTCCTCCTTCGTGGCCACCCCGTTCTCCAGGGCGCGGACGCAGTCCAGCAGGTATGGGACCAGCAACAGGTTCACGATGAACCCCGGATTGTCCTTGGCCACGATGATGGTTTTGCCCAGGCTCTCGCCGAACTCCCGCGCCGTCTGGAAGGTTTCGTTGCTCACCAGGATGGTGCGCACCATCTCCAGGAGAGGCATGACCGGCACAGGGTTGAAGAAGTGCATCCCCAGCACCTTATCCGGGCGCTTGGTAGCTGCGGCCATGGCGGTGATGCTCAATGACGAGGTGTTGCTGGCCAGGATGGTGTGGGGTGGCGTCACACGGTCCAGGTCGGCGAAGATTTGCTTCTTCAGGTCCAGGTTCTCTATGGCTGCCTCGATGACCAGGTCGCAGTCGGCGAAGTCCTCCACCTGGGTGGTGCCCGTGATGCGCCCCAGGGCTGCGTCCATGTCCTCCTGGCTGAGCTTGCCCCGCTTCACCCCCCGGCTCATCGAGGCTTTGACGCGCTCCAGCCCCTTCTGAAGCAGCTCGTCGTTGACCTCGCTGACGACCACCTGATACCCGGCCCGGGCCACTGTCTCGGTGATCCCCGAGCCCATGAGCCCGCAACCAACAACCCCTACTTTCTTGATGTCCATGGCTCTTGCCTCCTTGTCAGTTTAAGAGTGATCTCGAACCCGCTGCCGACGGGTACCAACATGCTGTCGGCCTGCGGGTGGCTGCGGAGGTAGGCGGTGTAGGGGGCCAGCTCGGCCACGTGGGTCAGGGCGTTGTCGGAGACGATGACCCCGCCGGCTGCGATCTGATCCCAGACCAGCCGGAGGTGGTCAAGCTGGTCCTCCTTGCTGGCATCGAAGAACACCAGGTCGAAAGGCCCGCGCAGCCGGCGCAGCACGCGCCCGGCATCGCCAATCACCACCTCGACACGCTCCTCCAGGCCCGCCGCGCGCAGGTTCTTGCGCGCCATCTTGGCCTTCCCGGAGTCCCGCTCCACCGTGACCAGCCGGCCGCCGGTAGCCTGCAACGCCGTGGCCAGCCATACCGCCGAGTAGCCGTTGGACGTGCCGACTTCCAGCGCGTGCCGGGCGCCGATCGCCAGGGCCAGGACGTGGAGGAATCGGCCGGCCTCCGGCGGGATGTTGTGCAGGGTGGTGTCGCGCTTCGCCAGCTCCTCCATCTCCGCCAGCACCTGCCGGACCTGTGCCGAGATAGGACGCCCCCTGCGCACGCTCACGTGTTGCCCCTGGCCGATGGGGACGGCGACGCTCACCAGCTCCGGGTGGCTAATCGTGGCCGTCACGTAGTTTACCGGCTCCTGCCGCCGGCTGCTCACGTCCTGGGCCACCAGGAGCCCGCCACGGCGCAGCCTGGGCACGATGAGCTCCACGTAAGCGGCCGGCTCGGGGGTCCCGGCCTGGATGATCGCCAGGTCCCACCCCTCGGGGCGCTCGGCCAGGGCTGCGGCGGCGTCCCCGCCGAGCAGGGTAACGACCTCGCCCAGACCGGCGTCCCGAAGCCGGCTCGCGACCCCGGCAGCGGCCTGCCGGTCGGGCGGCAGGATGGCGACCTGCCCGCCGGCGTGGCGGGCGGCCGTTGCCAGCCACAGGGCTGCGTCGCTGTCCGAGCCACCGACCAACAGGAGCCGCCGGGCGCGGGTAGCCTGCACCAGCAGGGCCATGAACCGGCCCGCTTCGGAGCACAGGCCGCGCAATCGGGCCTCGCCAGACCCACTGATCCTTGGCTCACCCGTCATCGCGCCATCACCCTCCCACGGGGCCCTCATAAGCCGGCCAGGAGATCGCTCCCGTCATCCGGGTGGGGTGGCACCCGGGAGTACGCCAGGATGAAGCACTCGGTGGCCATCGCCCGCCGCAGGCCGTCGTCCGGCTGCGCGTAGGGTGCATCCGGGCCCACTTGCGAGCGATGGCACAGGATGGCCTGGAACTTCAGGTCCAGCCACGGCCCAACATCCACCCGGGTACTGATCTGGTCCTCCAGGTAGCCGACGAAAGGCAGAACCTGGCCGTTGAGCTGGATTTGGCGTGGCCGGGTCCACCCGCCCATGGCCAGCACCCGCTCCTGCGGCAGCACGTGGTAGAAGAGCTTGCGGGGGGCGTGGGTTTGGAGCCCCTCGACCAGGTGTTGCGGGTAGCGCTCCGGGTCGGCGGCGTCGTGGAAGGCAGCCGTGGCCCAGCGGTGGACGGCCACGTGGTCCGGGTGCCCGTAGATGCCCTCCGGCCCGAAGGTGATCAGGACGTCGGGTCGCAGCTCGCGGATCACCCGGACGAGCCGACCCACCGCCTCCTCCTCGTCCACCTGATCCAGGGTGCCGTCTCGATACCCGAGGAAGCGCAGATGCTGCACCCCCAGTCGTTGGCACGCGCAGCGCAACTCCTCCTCTCGCAGGTCGGCCAGGCTCTGCCCGGGCTCGAGGGCCATACCCTTGAGCTCCCCGGCCTCCCCTCGGGTAGCCGACACCACGCAGGTGACCACGCCCCGGCCGGCGTACCTGGCCAGGGTGCCGGCCACACCGAAGGACTCGTCGTCCGGGTGCGCCACAATCACCATCAAGATGGGAGGTCGAGCGCTCATCAGATGCCCGCCAGTTTCTTGACCAGTTCCTTCTTCCCTTCGAAATCCGCCTGCCGGGCGATGACGATGCGTTGCGCCTGGGGCGACCCGGCGCCGTGCATGGACTCGGCGCGGTAGCTGATGGCCGCCCGGCCAAAGGTCAGGTTCTCGATGAAACGCAGCAGGCGCAGGCGCTTCTCGGTAGGCACATCAGCCTTGGCCTTGAGGTACTTCTCGATGTACGGTCCAACTTCTGGGCTGCGATAGTCCTTTTCCGACGGCAGGGTCACCAGGATGCCGCCGGCAATGTCCTCCAGCAGCCGGCCGATCTCGTACGGGAAGCGGGTCACGTTCTGTTTGGTGACGTTGGCCAGCAGCAGGTTCACCAGGTAGGTCCCCGAAGCGGTGGACTGCCCCTCCCACGAGCAAGCCAGGCCGCAGGCGTAGAGCGTCTCGTTGAGGTGAACCATCTCCACCAGCTTCTCGCGGATGTGCGAGGCGCGCTCCACCCCGTGGTACTCGGCGATGAGGGCCGCCGCGCCGATGGCCACGTCCCCCAGGCCTACCTTGCAGCCGCCGTAGCTCTGCCGATGATAGGCCGCGAAGCGCTCCACCAGCAAGCCGGCGAACTGGTACTCGCGGCACATGAACACCCGCTCCCAGGGCACGAACACGTCGTCGAAGATGACCAGCCCCTCATGGCCGCCGAAGTGAGGGTTACCGGCGTCCATGTCGCCCTCCTCCAACAGCCGGGTGTCGCACGATTGCCGGCCCAGGATGACGGTGATGCCGGGCGCGTCGGTGGGCACGGCGAAGGACACGGCATAGTCGGCATCGGCCTCGCTCAGCCGAGCTGTGGGCATGACGATGATCTCATGGGAGTTGACGATGCCGGTTTGGTGAGCCTTGGCGCCCCGTACCACGATGCCATCCTTGCGCTCATCCACGATGTGCAGGTACAGGTCGGGGTCGGCCTGGGCGCTGGGAGGCAATGATCGGTCACCCTTGACGTCCGTCATGGCCCCGTCGCAAACCAAGTCGTTCTCCTGGACGTAGCGCAGGAAGGAGCGAAATCGCCGGTGATATTCGGTGCCCAGGGCCTGATCCATCTCGAAGGTCACGCTGTCGAGGGCGTTGTAGGCGTCCCACCCCACGCAACGCTGGAAGCAGACCGCCGTTTTCTGGCCCAGGACGCGCAGCAACTTCACCTTCTTGACCAGGTCATCGGTGCTCTGATGCAGGTGGGTGAAGCGGTTGATGGGCTGGCCGGTGAGAGAGGATGTGGCCGTCGCCAGGTCGTGATACTCGGGGTCCTGGGCCAGGGCATAGGTCATGGCAATGGCATTGGTGGAGGGCTTGACCAGAGGGTGGTCAACGGGGTTTTCCAGCCTCTCGCCGAAGAGGTAGATATCCCGTTTCAGAGCGCGCAGGCTGTCGAGGTACTCAGCAGGAGTCTTCATTGGAATCTGGGTTGTTCAGCTTCAACATTGGAGCGGAAACCCGGCGCCCTCCCGGACTACGCATATTTTACCACGAGTCTTGTGAAATTGCAACCGGCGCGGCGGCTCAGACGGACAGGCTTTAGCCAACATAACTGCTATCAAGGGACGTCCGCGCCCCGATTTTGAGGGCTAAACAGGCCCTCAGACGGGGCGAGGACGCCCCTCCGTAGCGAATGCGGTGACTGTCACCCGGGCCACGTCTGGCTGATCACGCGCCCTCGCCGCGCAGCGCTGCCAGGAGCTCGTCGTGGATGAGGCCGTTGCTGGCTGCGATGCGCCGCTGTGAGAGGTCCCATGGACCGCCCTCCAGGTTTGTGACCACGCCGCCGGCTTCGCGCACCAGTAGGGAGCCGGCGGCCCAGTCCCACGGCGCCAGGTGCATCTCCCAGTAGCCGTCCAGCCGCCCAGCCGCCACGTAGGCCAGGTCCAGGCACGCCGACCCACCCCGGCGCACCCCCTGCACGCGCAGCACCACCCGGCTGAACTCCGCCACGTTGTTGTCGGGCACGGTGGCCCGGCGGTAGGCGAACCCGGTGGCTACCAGGGCGTCCCGCAGCCGGCCGGTGGACGAGACCCAGATGGGCCGGCCGTTGAGGGTGGCGCCTCGTCCTCGCTCCGCGCAGAAGAGCTCGTCGCGCAGCGGGTCGTAAGTCACACCTAGGATCACGTCCTGGCCCCGTTGGACCGCCAGGGAGACGGCGAAGGCCGGGAAGCCGTGGGCGTAGTTGACCGTCCCGTCCAGCGGATCAACGATCCAAGTGAACTCGGCTCGGCGATGCGGTCCGGCGTCGCCCTGGGATTCCTCGGCGAAGATGGCATGGTCGGGATAGCGCTGCCGGATGGCCTGGATGATGAGCTCCTCCGAGGCCCGGTCCACCTCGGTGACCAGGTTGATCTCTGTGTCCTTGTGCTCCACGGCGAAAGGGGTTTCGTAGTGCTCCCGAAGGATGGCGCCGGCAGCCCGGGCCAGTTCAACGGCAAAGTCACGCATGGCGGACATAGCCCACTACTGCTACCTCTTCGCGTTGGCTCAGATCAACCCCCTTCTGATGGCCTCCGCCACTGCCTGAGCCCGATTGCTTACCCCTAGCTTCGTGAGGATGTCGCCGATCTTGCGCTTGACGGTGGCCTCACTCCAGTACAGCTTCTCGGCGATGTCCTTGTTGGTCGCTCCCTCGGCCAGTAGCCGCAAGATGTCCAACTCCGATTGGGACAGGCCTGATTGCGCCAGCAGGCTCTCCCGGACGAGGGTTTGGAACTGGTGCACCACGCCGTTGATCAGGGTCGAGCTAAGCACCCGGCGCCCGGCATGGGCATTGCGGATGGCCTCGGCCAGGCTCTCGTGGGAAGCGCTCTTGAGCAGGTAGCCGTGTGCGCCAGCCTGCAGCGCTCCGCTGACATACTGGTCGTCCTCGTAGGCCGTCAGGATGATGATCTTGGCGCCGGGGTTCTGCCGGCGCAACTGTCGGGTGACCTCGATGCCGTCGGCTCCGGGGAGGCGGATGTCCAGCAACACCACGTCCGGCTGCAGGAGCACGGCTTCCTCCAGCGCGCCAAGGCCGGTATCGGCCTGGCCGACCACCTGGATGTCCGGGTAGTTGGATAGCAGGCTCTGCAGGCCCTCCCGCACGACCGGATGATCGTCCACGATCAGCACCCGAATTGGCCTACCGCACGTGGTCATTGGTGCCCCTCCTCCTGTCCATCCCCGTCCGCCTGATCCAGGGGTACTTCAACCAGCAGCATGGTGCCCCGGCCAGGGGCCGATCGCACCTCCAGACGACCACCCAGGCTCTCTGCTCTCTCCTTCATGCCGATGAGCCCCAGATGCTTGCCCGGATTGGCCAGCGTCTTCTGCCAGTCGAAACCGCGACCGTCGTCCCGAACCATGACTTTGAACGCCGGGGGTTCGTAATCCAGCAGGATGTCCGCTCGCCGGGCACCTGAATGTGTTCCCACATTGGCGAGTGCCTCCTGGATGATACGGTGGACGGCGACTTCAGCGTGCCGCGGGAGACGCTTCGGATGGCCCTTGACCTGCACGCTGCAGGGAATCCCCCACATCTCCTGGAACGAGCCGGCGCACTTCTGGACGGCGTGGATCAGCCCGGCCTGGTCCAGGTACGGCGGGTGCAGGTTGTGGATCGTCCTCCGCACCTCCCCCTCCATCTGCCCCAGCAGTCTCTGGACGACGGTCAGCTTCTCGGCCGCCGATTGCGGATCCGAGCTAAGCCGTTCTTTCGCGGACTGGCTCTCGAACAGGGCGCCGGCGATGAGCTGGATGAGACCGTCGTGCATGTCGTGGGCTATGCGTTCGCGCTCTTCCTCCTGGACGCGCGTCACTCGGGCCAACAGGTTCTGCAACTGCTCTGCCTTCCTGGCAATCTCGTCTCGGGCGCGGGTCAGTTCCTCGGTCCTGCGCTTGAGGCTGGCAGCCATGGCGTTGAAGGCGTTGGACAGCTCGTCCAACTCATCGTGCCCTCGCGGCTCAAGCCGCAGGTCCAGGTCGCCCTGGCCCAGCCGGCGGGTGGCCTTCACTAACTCCCTCAGCCGGGTCAGCACCAGGTAGCGCAGCACCAGGCTTGTGGCGACCCCGATCACCGCAATCCCGGCCAGCGAGACCAGGAGGAACTCGCGCAGGTCAGCCAGAGCCCGTAGGTTGAGGTCGGTGACGGAGAAATCGGTCACGATGACCCCGTTGATGGATTGCTCCGGGGGATGGCAATCATGACATTGGGGCTCGTTCTCGATGAGATTCACGGTGCGCAGGAGTTCACGACCGCTTTCATCGCGGAAGAGCACCGTCCGGGTGCGGGCCTCCGGCTCCTGGCCATGACAGAGCTGGCAGGTGCGCTCCTGCAGGTCTAGCCGCGTCCCGACATCGGCGGGCTGCTGCGAGGCCCGGATGGTGCCGCTCTTGTCCAGGATCAACACGCCTACCAGCCTACCCTGATGGCCCAGACCGTCCAGGATGGCCTGCAACTCGCCCCGGTCGCGGGTCAGCATGCTGTGCCGGAGGCTGGCTTTGATGAGGTTGCTTTGAGAGGTGGCGAATTCGATGCGTTGGGTGACGAGCTTGGCCCGGTGCCGGCTGTACAGCAGGTAGAAGAAGGGGCTGCTGGCGAGCAGCAGGGCCACTACCAGGCCAATGACCAGCTTGAACCCCAGACTGTGGTAGAACTTGGCCTTTGCCATTGCGCCGGCTTCCATGGAGGATGTTATCCCCCCTTCTCCCGTTGGAAACAACTATCACCAATCGCCACTGGAGATTGTACCCCTGATGGCTGGCCAAGTCAAGGTGGATCGGCGTTCTCTTCGCCTCGGCCGGGAGACCTTCGGCGATCAAATATCTTGCGATGGGCGAGGGTCTCCGCCCGAGCCCTCAAGGAACTCCTCCACCTCGCAGGGGGAGCTTCCTGAGCGGAGTCGGAGGAGCTGGGAGGGGGTGTGACCTACGGCTTCACGCTACGAGTCGCCGGTAGTAGTCGCACAGGTCATCCAGGGGGCAGAGCTCGCAGCGGGATTTGCGCGCCCGGCACACCTCCCGGCCGTGCCGGATGAGGTTCAGGTGGAAGGCGTAGTAGGTCCCCGGCGGCATCAACTCCTCCAACACCTGGTGAGCGTCGTTGGCCGACACCTTAGGGCCGATTAGACCTAGCCGGCCCGTCACCCGGTGCACGTGGGTGTCCACCGGGAAGGCCGGCTTCCCCAGGGCGAACAGCAGGATGATGGCCGCCGTCTTCGGCCCCACCCCCTTCATCGCCGTCAGCCAGCGCTTGGCCTCCTCGACGGGCATCTCCTGAAGGAAGTCCAGGTCCAACTCCCCGCGCTCGCGGGTGATGTGCTCAAGGGCTGCCTTGATGCGGGCCGCCTTCTGCTCCCCCAACCCGGCCACCCGGATGGCCTCGGCGATCTCCTCGACCGGGGCGTCGCGCACCTCCTCCCACGTGGGGAAGCGCTCCCGCAGCCGGTTGAAGGCTCGGTCGCGGAGGGTGTCGTTGGTGTTCTGGCTGATGATGGTGCATACCAACTCGGACACCGGGTCCAGGTGTGGACGGCGTGGCCGGTTGCCGTACGCCTGGACCAGGCGCCGGTGTGCCTCCATGGCTTTGGCGGCCAGCGAGAGTTCGCCGCTCATCCAACCTCCCTTGACCCAAGCAGCTCCATCACCGTCTCGCCCAGCCGGTCCAGCCCGGCCCGCAGGTAGTCGGCCGGCGGCCCGTAGCCGATGCGCAGGTAGCCGTCCATGCCGAAGTGGTCGCCGGCCACGATGAGCACGCCCTTGTCGCGCCGCAGGCGCGCCACCAGCTCCCTCGAGTTGACGTCGAGATGATAGCCCATCCAGGCGATGGCGCCGGCGCGCGGCGGGAAGAGGGTGAAGGCGTCGCCGTGGTCAGCGACCCAGGACTCCAGGATGGGGTAGTTGGTGCGCAAGATGTCCCGGGTGCGCTCCAGGATGCGCCGGCGGACCTGGGGCTGCAGGGCGATGCGAGCAAGGTGGTCGCTGAGCATGCTCGGGCTGATGGTGGTGTAGTCGTGGTACCACCAGGCGCGGGCGACGAACTCGGCCGGGCCGGCGATCCAGCCGATACGCAGCCCGGGCAGCCCGTAGGCCTTGGAGAGGCCGTTAGTGACCACCACGTGCTGGTAGCGGCCCCAGAAGCTGGGCGTCGTCTCGCCCTCCCGCTCGGCTCCCTGGTACACCTCGTCGCTCAGCACCCAGGCACCCACCCGGTCTGCCGCCCTCACGACGGCCTCCATGACCTCTTCCCTTAGGACGGCGCCGGTGGGGTTGTTGGGGTTGCACACGGCGATCATCCGCGTCCGCTCGGTGACCAGATGCGACAGCTCATCGGGGTCCGGTGCCCACCCCAGCTCCTCGCGCAGCCGCCAGGGCTTCACCACCGCGCCGAAGGCCCGGGCGATGCCCCAAATCTGCATGTAGTTGGGGAGCATGAGCACCAGCTCGTCGCCGGCCTCCAGGGTGCTCCACACGGAGATGTAGTTAGCTTCGGCGGTGCCGGTGGTCACCAGGACGTTCTCCGGGCCGGCGCCCGGGTACAGGCTCGCGATGCGCGTCCGCAGCTCCTCGCTGCCGTTGGTCTGCACATAGCCCAACTCGGTCGTGAGCAACCCCTCGGCCAGCTCATCGGCGCCGGCCAGGGTCAGCAGCTCTCGGGTGGTCATGGGGTGCACCCCGCTCTCCGACAGGTTGTAGTCCACCCGGTTCTCCCACGTGGACTGCCATCGTTCCATCACGAATGGCTCAAGTCGCATGGACAACTCCTTAAGCCTATCGAGAAAGTCCTGCGTAAGGTTTGTAATGTGTGCTTTAGCACGCTGAAGCGCACACTACAAACGCTTTTCGGATATCTAGGTGCCTATCCGGAAACCGCTCAAGAGGGTGTCCGCGTCCCTGCGACCCCTGTGCCACGCCAGTCCCTGGCACAGGGAGGGACTGGCGCGCACAGGCTCGCCCCGGGGTGCGCGACGGCATTGCCGTCGCCCGAGGACGCCGTCGGATAGCGGGGTTTCCGGATAGGTTCTAGATCGCCTCCCCAGCTCCTGTGAGTTCCCGCGAGTTCCTGCAGGTTTCGGGGGACTCCGGGGCACTCAAATCCCCAACCTCTCTCGCACCAGTGCCCTGGCCTCTTCGATCAACTCGCGCTCGCGAGCATCGTTGGCCTGGGCGGCCAGGGCGTCGGCCACCGCCTCGATCTCCTGGCGCATGCTGACCCGCTCGCCGGCCGTGCGCACGTCCACCACCTGCGGGTCCTGGATGGTGACCTGGCTGCGATCCAGGTCGAAGAAGAAGTTGAGCTCATTGCCCAGCCGCCACACGTCGAAGAAGCGCAGCCGGTGGTAGGCATCCCGCGCCAGGGGACCCACCACGCGGCATTGCAACAACTGCTCCGGGTGGGAGACTTCGCGCACCCGCTGGAAGAGGTACTCCGCGGGGTCATGGGCCAGCAGGTCGGTGGTGCGGACCTCGATGCAGCGCATGGGCTGGGCCTCGATGGCGCGACGTCGCACCCGCGTTCGCAGGGGACGGGGTCCCTCCAAGCGCAGCTCGATGAATCCGGGCTGCACGTCTATCTCGCCGAAGGTCATGCGCTCCGTGGGCCCGCTGAAGACCACGCGCAGCTCGCCCACCTGCATTTCCTCCTGTTCGTGCAGGTGCCCCATGAGCAGGAAGTCCACCCCCTTGAGTTCGGCCAACTGGGCCTTGGTCAGGACGGGCTCGTTAGCCTCAGGATGAATGGCGCCTTCCACGGCGTAGTGCAGCATCAGCAGGACCACGTCGGCATCGGGCGGGTTGATCTCCACACCCTCCAAGGGATCGTCCTCCGGGCCGAGCCGTGGGTCAGGGCTCAGCCCGCCGATGGCCACGGTGAGCCCGTCCACCTCGTGGACAGCCCACTCCACCTCGGTGACCCGCGAGAAGAAGCGGGTGACTCGCACTTCGTCGTAGAGACGCTGGGGTGTGGAGCCCTCGGTGCGCATCTTGGGCATGTCGTGGTTTCCGCCGATGGCGTAGGAGGGGATGCCGGCGTCCTTGAGGCGCTGGAACTGGCGCGCCGCCCAGATGAGCTCCGTGGTGCGCGGGTTGGGCGAGTCGAAGAGGTCACCACCGTGGAGGTAGAAGTCCGCTCGCTCGCGGATGGCAAAATCCACCGTCTGCGCCCAGGCCTGCCGGATGTAGTGACGCCGCCGGGCGAGCTGGTCCGGCGACATCTTGGCGTAATAGCGATTGAGATGGTTGTCGGCGGTGAAAACGATGCGGATCATGACGTCCTACTGCCTCCTGCGTATCGTGCGTGATGGAACGGGGTACGGAGTACGCAATGCTACTCACACCACCACCAACTCGTGCACCGAGCCAGTGAGAACACGCACACCGTCCTCAGTCACGACCACGATGTCTTCAATGCGTACGCCGAAGCGGTCCGGGATGTACACGCCCGGCTCGATGCTGAAGACCATGCCCGGTTCGAGCACCGTCTGGCTGTCGGCGGAGATGTAGGGCGACTCGTGGACCTCCAGGCCCAGGCCGTGGCCGGTGCGATGCACGAAGTATTCGCCGTAGCCGGCTTCCTCCAGGTAGCCCCGGGCTGCCCGGTCCACCTCCCGAGCCTGCACCCCCGGCCTGACCGTCGCCGTCGCCCGACGCACCGCCTCTTGCACTGCCCGGTAAACCTCCACAAACTCGTCCGATGGCGGACCCAGGTGAACCATCCGGGTAATGTCCGACTTGTAACCCTCCAGCGTGGCGCCGATGTCCAGGATGACGGCGTCGCCCGGTTGCAGGATCCGGTGGCCGGTGTGATGGTGGGGGAAAGCGCTGTTGGGTCCCGAGGCCACGATAACGAAGTCCACCAGCTCCGCCCCCTGAGCGCGGAAGCTCTCCTCCACCGCCTGGGCCACCTGGGCCTCGGTGGCGCCAGGCTTGCAGGCGGCTATCCCGGCCTGCATGGCGGTGTCGACCATGGCTGCCGCCCGTTGCAGGGCCTCGATCTCCGCCGGGCTCTTGCGGCTCCGCAGCGGCCCCACCACTTCCGAAGCCAGGATCATGCGCGCCGGCTGGAGGGCCTCCCGCAGAGGGAGCAAGGTATCGGCGCGCATGGTGTTATCGAAGGCTACCAGGCCGCCACTGCCCAGGGCCGCAACTGCCCCCCGCAAGGCTTCAGCCGGGCCCTGGTCGTCGCTCCAGCTCAGGGCGTCCAGGCCGGTGTGAGCCACCATCTGCTGGGCGTTGAGGGCCGGGGCAACCAGGCGCAGGTCGGATGGGCTGACCAGCAGGGCACAGGGGCGCTCATCGGCGAGGGGGGAGAAACCCAACAGGTAGCGCATCGTCGCGCCGGGACTGATAGCCACCAGGTCCACGCCGGCACGGACCATCTCGGCTTGAAGTCGGGCGATGCGCTCAGCGTATTCGGGGTGCAGGGACATGAAAGCTTCCTCCATCGAGAAGGTGAGGCCGGCGGCGTGGACAAAGCTTACCACGAGAGACGACCAGTGTCAAATTGCGGGGTAGGTTCGTTGTCGGAACGATTAGGGTTACACGTTTTGGGCCTTGAGAGAGTCGTGATCAAACGAATGGCCTGTGGACCCATTTGTTTATTCCTTTAGCATTCGTTGATGGCAGGCCATCCTGAGCAAAGTGCCAACCTGCTTGCGGACCATCTCAGCGTGCAGGCTACCATGAGCCCGTCCGGAAAAAACCATGTAGGACAGCCTTTCCAGGCTGTCCGGGCAGGCTTGAAAGCCCGCTCTACCCTTTTCGGAGCGGTTCTGATTTGACCTGTGGTGAAGTTCAGGCTATAATTCTTTTGCCTTTTTTGACATTATTGTCTTCCTGAAAAGGGGTACTCGCATGAAACTCACCGGCCGGCAGCGCCAATTCCTGCGCAACTTCCTGGACCTGTACCGCGAGGCCCATCAGCCCATCCACTACTCCAAGGTGGCCGAGCGACTGGGGGTCAGCCCCATGACCGCCTACGACATGCTGCGCCTGCTGGAGGAGCGGGGGCTGGTGACATCGGAGTACGTCCTCCCGGCTGAGGGAGGCCGTGGCCGCTCCAATATCGTCTTCCGCCCCACCCAGCAAGCCGCCGAGCTCATGACCCGCCTGGCCGGGCAGGACTGGGACGGCGCTGAGTGGGAGGCAGTGAGGGAGCGCATCTTCCAGGCGCTGCGAGAAGGCAAAAGCACAGATTACCAAGACCTGTTGGAGGAGATCCTGCTGCGCATCCCGGAGCGCAAGTCGCCCATGTTGTACGTGACCGAGATGATCACGGCCGTCTTGCTCCACCTGCACCAGCTCGGAGAGGAGGTCAGAGCCGGCAGCTTCGTGGAAAGCCTGCGGCAACTGGGGCTGCCGGAAGAGGTGGGGCTGAATGCGCTGGCCGGGCTGACCCTGGGGCTGACCATGGTGGAGCGGGCCAACCGGCGCATCTCCACCTTGCTCTTAACCCACAGCCGCAAGTACCAGGACTACTTGGCCCGGTTGAGCAGCGAGAACAAGCGCCGGCTCTCCGAGTTCACCCGGGAAGTCATGCAGATCATGGAGACGTAGGCTTCAGGCGCCTCAACGTAGAGGTTCTTTCTTCGGACGAATTCTTTTGTCTTGTTTGAATTTATGGTTTTCTTGGCAGCGGCTTTGTGGTAGAGGTGAGACGGTGTCGGGAGGAAACATCTTCGTCTCGGTCGTGATCCCGGCCTACAACGAGGAGAAGTACCTGGGAGACTGTCTCTGGGCCTTGCAGAGCCAGGATTACCCGGCCGACCAGTTCGAGGTCATCGTGGTGGACAATGCCAGCGCTGACGCCACGGCGGAGATCGCGGGGAGGTGCGGCGTGCGGGTGTTCTACGAGCCGATCAAAGGCATCGCCCGGGCCCGGCAACGGGGCTTCGAGGCGGCCCGGGGCCAGGTCATCGCCAGCACCGACGCCGACACGGTGGTGCCGCCCTTCTGGGTGAGGCGCATCGCCGCCGCCTTCGCGCGCGATCCCGACCTGGGCGGCCTCTACGGGCCGGTCCACTGGCCGGATGGCCGCCCTCATGAGCAGTGGATCATGAAGTATCCGGTCACCTGGGCACTGGCCTTCTCCAACCGGCTGGGGAGGACGGTGTGGGTGGGGAGCAACTTCGCTGTGCGCCGGGATGCCTTCTGGCAGGTGGGCGGCTTCACGGGGTATGACAGCACCGGCCTGGCCGGCGAGGACGTGTACCTTTCCTTGCGGCTGAGCCGGGTGACCCGGGTGGTCTTTGACCCGGACTTGGTGGTGTACGCCTCCTCGCGGCGGGCGCGGGAGGGCTACGTGAACTTCTTGCGGCGCTCGGCGGCCAACGTGGTGCGGGTGAGGGTGCTCAAGGAGCCGCCCCTGCCGGCCCCGGACATTCGGTGACCGCTGATCTAGCTACTTGACACTTTCTTCCAAGGCAAGGTAAAAGTCCCTTTCAATTGCTGCAGAGGGGCGTCCACGCCCCGTTTCACGCCGGGCTGGAAGTGGCGAGGACGCCCCTTTGTAGCGAAAAAGGCTGCTGGACAAAGTGTTGGGTGGCTAGACCGCTGATCAGAGCGAGGGAAACAGCCATGCTCAAGCTGTTCGGCAGACCCAGAGTCGGGTTGGCTCTGAGCGGCGGTGGGGCGCGCGGATTGGCCCACATCGGCTTGCTCAAGGTGCTGGAGCGCGAGGGCGTGCGAGTGGACTACCTGGCGGGCACCAGCATGGGTGGGGTCATCGCCGCCGGCTACGCCGCCGGCCTGTCACCCGAGTACCTGGAGGAAGAAGCGCTGCGCATGAGCCGCTACAGCCAACTGGCGCGCCTCTTCGACCTGAGCCTGCCGGGTGGCGGGCTGGTGGAAGGCAAGAAAGTGCGCGAGTACCTGGCCCGGCACCTGGGCGAGCGCACCTTCGCCGAGCTGGCGATCCCCCTGGCGCTGGTGGCCGTGGACTTGGCGTCCGGCGAAGAGGTGGTGCTGACCGAGGGCTCGGTGGTGGACGCGGTACGCGCTACCATCTCCCTGCCCGGCGTCTTCGCTCCCGTGCGGCTGGATGACCGGCTGCTGGTGGACGGCGGGGTCCTCAACAACCTGCCGGCCGACGTGGTGCGGCGCATGGGCGCTGAGGTGGTCATCGCTGTGGACGTCTCCATTCCTCTGGAGGCTTGGCCCGAGGTGCCACACTTTGAAGGCCGACATCTGCCCCTGACCCAGGTGCCGCTGACCTTCCAAACCTTGCGACGCGCTTTGGGGGTGATGATGGCCCACATGCAGGCCCGGCGGCTGGCCGAGGCTCAGCCCGAGGTGGTCATCCAGCCCGAGCTGGACCGGGGGGTGACGCTGCTGGGAGGGTTCAACCGCGCCGCCGAGATTATCGCCGCCGGCGAGCGGGCGACCCGAGCCGCACTGCCCCGCATTCGGCAGGCGCTGCGACCCCGCTTCCTAACCATCAGTGCTTGAGAAAAGTGGCTCAAAAGGGGCGCCCTCGCCCGTCCGGGTGGCGAGGACGCCACCCGGGAGCAAAAATTTCCTTTCTACTGCCCGTCGGTGGTGGCGACGCACGCTACCACCTGAGGGTTTGTCCAATCCACCAGGAGAGGCTATAATTCACTTGTAGGAGGATGGAGGACAACTGCCAGCGGTTGTCCTACCAAGGGGTTTGGGATCCCTGCAGCCTAGGGCGCCCTTCGGCTTTGGAGGTCAAAACGTAGCCCTGATCCTGAAGCGGTATGAGTGATCGTACCATGGGCTTACTGCTGTTGGTCATCATCGGCTACCTGCTGGGCTCGATCCCTACAGCTTACGTGGCCGGGCGGCTGCTGCGTGGCCTCGATCTGCGGCACTACGGCAGCGGCACGGTGAGTGGCACTGGCGTCTACTATCACGTCGCCCGCTGGGCTGTGGTGCCGGTGGGACTGTTTGACATCGCCAAGGGAGCCCTGCCCACCTGGCAGGGGGTGCAGATGGGGTTGGGGCTACCAGCAGCCTTGCTGGCCGGGCTGGCGGCCGTGGCCGGCCACAACTGGCCCCTCTACCTGGGGTTCAAGGGTGGGCGAGGGATCAGCCCTTTCATGGGAATGCTGCTGGTCGTCTTCCCCTGGGGTTTCCCGTGGCTGCTGGCCTCGTTGGCCTTGGGGCGGCTGCTGGGGGCCACGGCGGCGGTGGCCCTGCTGGGCATCGTTGCCCTGCCCCTGCTGACCTGGGCTACAGGACAACCGCCGGCCGTGACCTGGGCCTGTCTGGGGATGTTGGTCCTCACCCTGATCAAGCGGCTGGAAGCCAATCGGGCACCTCTGCCGGCGGCGCCAAACGAGCGCCGCCGGGTTCTGCTGCGGCGCCTACTAATGGATCGAGATGTGGGTCGCCGAGAGCCGTGGGTCTACCGTCGGCCAGAGGACGGCATCCAATAATCACCTTGGTGGGGGCGCGGCTCTTCGACTGCCGCCCAATTTCCATCTCCCCGTTTGTACACTCCCGCGAGACAGCGTATAATTAACCATGGCTGGCTGAGCGCTTCGAGGCCGCCGGAAGAGCCATCGAAGCTTAAGAAAACCGGGGTTGGCTAAGGGTGTGGCTCTTATCGTGCTTCTGACCGTCTCAAGCCGATGACGGCCTCGCAGGGATGAAGGCCGGCATACGGTCTGAGAGTTGGGCTGTACTATCTCGGAGGTGCAGCGATGACGCGCGGAGGAAAAGGGTTCTGGTTGAAGCAGTGGCTGCCAGAGGCCTTCTGGGAGCACCGCCGGGCGGCACGGCGGGAGCACCTGCTGGCCTATCGCAGCCTGTTCGACGCGGCCATCGAGCGCCTGGAGCGCAAGCCGCCGGCTGTGGAGGCCGAGCGGCCAAGGCGCCGGCTGCGTGACCTGCTGCCGGAGGAGTTCCGAGACCACCTGCGGGCAGCCGGGCGGGAGCAACTCCTGGCCTACCGCAGCCTGCTGGACGCGCTCATCCAGCGGCAGGAGAAGAAGCCCGTCAAGGCCAAGCGCATCGAGGTGGAGTAATGAGCTCAAGACCCGGCCTGCGGGCTGCCTTCACCAACCTGCAGGTTGCCATGCCTCTGGGCCGCAAGCTGCGACTGTTGGTCAGGAACAACTGGATCAAACTGCGCACGCGCCAGAACTGCTGTGGCCATCCGGGCGAGCCGGGTTGCTGACAGGCCCCACCGCAGGCGTCCGGTGCGGATGCCGCACCAGGGGCGTAGGCCCTGACCCGAAAATCCCGTCACATCAATAAACCTGCGGTATTGCTGACCCGGACTTTGTACAAGCCAGAAACCGGGTCTGATCATCACTCGTGACGCTGGTTGCACCGCACCCAATCGGGGAGCGTGGGTGGTGAGGCACGCAACGAAGTGAAGTGCCGTCGGAACTGGCCTGAGAGGCCACTCTGCTGCTCTGCGTGGCTTACTACGAGCCGCGGACCATGGTTGAGTGCCTATCCGGAAACCGCTCAGGAAGGGCGTCCTCGCCCCGTCCGACGGCGAGGACGCCGTCGGATAGCAGGCTTTCCGGATAGGTTCTAAGAGCCTATCCGAAAAGTCCGGCAGCCCGGAAGCTAATCC
>FWPU01001772.1_pt1 | contig 62801 bp, 61 predicted proteins | sample 2228361 | NCBI WGS metagenome assembly FWPU01 (sample SAMEA103939777, study PRJEB20133) | metagenome
TCGGCCAGCGCATTGACCCGGTGATCGAGCGTGAAGACCACCTGAAAGTGCGGCACGGGCAACAGCCGGGCGCTCTGCTGCGCCAGCCACTGCGCTCGCTCGAAGGCGCCGCATTTCGGGCAGTTCCGGTTGCCGCACGAGTTTTAATTAGGCTGACTCAATCCGTCTATTCATCCATTTTTGGGTTATTAGACGGAACGTATCCGTCTAATAACCGCCAGAAGTTGCATTAGACGGAATTTATCCGTATAATAAACCTAAGATAGGAAGTTAGACCGAAAACCGACCGCCTGACTGCGAAGAAAGAAGGACAACCGCTCTCGTCAGTCTTACTTGATATCGGACACATTATAAGCCCGATTCCGAAAAATGTCAAGAGGTTTTTCACCACGACCACCAGTCCGCTCCCCAAAACCGCGCCCGCCGCGCCGACGCAAAAGAAGCTCCTCGATGTGGTGCGCGAGACCATCCGCCGCAAACACTACGCCATCCGCACCGAGGAAGCGTACGTGAACTGGATCCGCCGCTTCATCCTCTTCCACCACAAACGCCATCCCAAAGAGATGGGTGCCCCCGAGGTCGAAGCCTTCCTCACCCACCTGGCCGTCCAGGAGCACGTCTCCGCTTCGACGCAAAATCAGGCGCTGGCCGCCCTGCTCTTCCTCTACCGCGAGGTGCTCCAGCAAGAACTCGACGCCCCCATCGCTCCCTTGCGCGCTAAAAAGCCGCAACACCTCCCCGCCGTCTTGACCAGGGAGGAGGTCCGCCAGGTGATCGCCCACCTCTCCGGCGTGCACCAGCTTCAGGCCAAGCTCCTCTACGGCGCCGGCCTGCGCCTTCTGGAGTGTTTGCGCCTGCGCGTCAAGGATATTGACTTCGAGCGCCGTGCCATCATCGTGCGCGATACCAAAGGGGATGAAGACCGTGTGACCATGCTGCCCCAAAGCGTCATCGAACCGCTCAAGGAGCACCTGCTGCGGGTCAAACGCCTCCACGAGGAAGACCTGGCCAAAGGCTACGGCAGAGTCTATCTCCCCGACGCCCTGGCGCGCAAGTTCCCCAACGCCAGCCGCGAGTGGCTCTGGCAGTACGTTTTCCCATCCGACCGCCTTTCGGTAGACCCGCGCTCGGGCGAAACGCGGCGCCACCACGCCGACGAGAGCGGCCTGCAAAAAGCCGTCCGCCAGGCGGCCAAAGCGGCCGGCCTCACCAAACGCGTCACCTGTCACACCTTCCGACATTCCTTCGCCACCCATCTGCTCGAAAATGGCTACGATATCCGTACCGTCCAGGAACTCCTCGGCCACAAAGATGTCAAAACCACCATGATCTACACCCATGTCCTCCGGCGCGGCGGCCTCGCCGTGCGCAGCCCGCTGGATTAGCGCATTGATTACCGGTTACGACGTGTAGGTGGATCTCACTGATGCCGTCGCCGAGACCGTTGAGCGGCCGTTTGCCGAGATTTAGCCTGAAACCAGAGTGCGGGGGGTGAGGTATAACCCAGCATGGGACGGCAGCGGGGTCGGTGAAGGGGGCGTGGCCAGAGTGGGGCCGCATGAGTCACCTCCGGACAGGCCAGGCACCTGAGCCAGGACCGGCATGCCGATATGATAACGATGGCCCGATAGCGATGCCAAAATCGCACCGGTGCCCAGACCTGGAGGACAACAAGCTATGGCTCGCGTCTCGCACAAGCTTCGCAACGCGCTGGAAGGCGCGCTGGCCGGCGGCGGAGATCCGGCAACTTCCCCCCTGTACGTCTTCGGACCGTTCCTGAACCTCGTCGTGGCGTCCGGCGCGGCCTCCATCGTCTTCGGCGGCGCCGTGTGGCTGGCCGTCCTGACCATCGCGGTGGTCTCGGCCATGTACCGGCAAGTCATGCGTTGGGTCACCGACGGCTCGGGCGGCTCCGGCCTGAGCGAGGAGGAGTTCGGCAGTTGGGCCGTCAAGGTCAACGCAGCCATCACCTTCATCGAATACACCCTGACCTTCCTGGTCAGCATGGCTGCCATGGTCACCTTCATCGCCGATCGCTTCCCGGTCCTTAACACGCCGATCCTGGGGTTCCCCTCCCGCACCCTGCTGGCGATCGGGCTGAGCGTGCTGACCGGCTGGCTGGTGAATCGCGGCCCCCGGATGGCCGCCCGCACCTTCGGCCCGGCCACGGCCGGCGTGCTGATCCTGCTCTGGCTGATGATCCTGGCGACGCTGGTGCGCACCGGGCTACACCTGCCGGCGCTGTCCCTGGCCGCCTTCGTGCCCCCCAATCTGCATTTCACCATCGGCGGCTACGTGCGCATCCTGGCAGTGATGACCGGCATCGAGGTGTTCGCCAATCTGGTGGCTGCCTTCGAGGGGTCGCCCGAGCAGAAGAGCCGCAAGGCCTTCCACAGCCTGCTCATCATCATGAGCACTACGGCCGCGACCATGCTGATCGTCGGTCCTGCCATTTTTGCGCTGTCCGACCCCCGCAACACCGAAGTGTCGGTCTTCACCCAGACCATGGACCGGCTTCTGCCCTCGCCGCTGCCCTACCTGGGCTCGCTGGCAGGCGTTTTCGTCCTCATGTCGGCCTGCGCTGCCAGCGCCCAGGGGCTGCAAAACCTGGCCCTGGGCCTGAAGAACCGCCACTACATCCCGCCGGTCCTGGGTGAGCTCAACCGCTACGACGTGGCCGACAAACCCGTCTGGCTGGAGGTGGGCGTCGTCAGCGCGTGCTTCTTGCTGTTCGGCACCCACGAGGAGACCTACCTGGCCCTCTACGCGGCCGGCGTCTTCATCCTGCTGAGCATGACCGGGTGGGCCGCCACGCAACGTCTGCTGCGCGAGCTCGCCGGCCGGTTCTCGGCCCACCAGGCCGCCCTGGCCGCCGGCACCTCGACCGCAGCTCTGCTGACGACCGTTGCGACGCTGGTCATCTTCGAGGAACGTTTCCTGGAAGGGGCCTGGATCTATCTCGTCCTTATCCCGGTCCTCTACGCCGTGTTCACCTACTTCCGTCGGCGCATCGGCGCGCCCTCGCCGGAGATGGACTACCTGGGCCAGCTCAACGCCAGCCTGCTGGCCGGCTTCGGCTTCGGTCAGATGCCCGTCCCTGCCCGTGAAAACGGCCGACCCAACCAGGTGACGATTACCTGGATGCCGGAGCCCGCGCGCACGTACCAGGCACTGAACGGGAACGTCGCGATCCAGCGCGTGCTCACGCTGCTGGACGGCTCGGCCTATGCGGCCCAGGCGCTGCCCATGGCCCAGTTCATCTGCGAGACCACGGGCGCGCATCTGACCCTGCTATCCGCCTCCCGCACCTACCAGGAGGGGAGTGATGCACAGGTGGAGGCCGAAGCTTACCTCAGCCGGGTGGCTGAAAAGGTGCATGCGGCCGGGATCCGGGTTGACGTCACGGTTCGCGTGGGGTCGCCGGCCGAGGTCGCCCGGGACGTGGTGGCAGAGAAGCACATTGACCTGGTCGTCGTCACCACCCGTGGGCGCTCGGGCGAGAAGAACTGGCTGCGTGAGGGGCTATCGAGCAAGCTGGTGCACCTCCTGGACATCCCCGTCCTGCTCGTCCAGGTGTTCGAGAGCGGCCCGGCCGAAGCGCCCCATCTCGGCCGCATCCTGGTTGGCCTGGACGGTTCGGCCTTCGCCGAACAGGTCCTGCCTTACGCCCGTCTGTTCGCCCGGCAGTTCGATTGCGAGCTGATGCTGATCTGCGTGCCGGCCGTGCCGGAGAGCGAGAAGTATCGCGCGCCGGCAGCCGTCATCCACGCCATCCGCAAACAAGCAGAAGCCAATATCCGGAAGTACCTGGATTCGGTGGCCGCCAGCCTGCGCGCTGAGGGGCTGATCGTGCGTACCGTGGTGACCGGCTCCTATCCGGCGCGCACCATCGTGGATGTGGGCAAGCGCGAGGGGGTGGACATGATCATGATCGCCTCCCAGGGCCGCGGCGGGCTGGACCTGCTGTTCATGGGCAGCGTGGCCCAGCAGGTGGTGCAGTTGAGCGACAGCCCGGTCTTCGTCCTGCCCATCAACAGAGAACTCACCTGACCTGAAGATGGGACGCGGATGAACGCGGAGCGACGCGGATAGGGGGCATTTCGGGCGGCGAAGCCGCCCGAAATGCCCTACAAGACGCTGCCCCCCGCTCTCCCCTGCCAGGGGAGAGCGGGGCCGGGGGTGAGAGAGGTCCGACGAAAATGGGACGCGGATGAACGCGGAGAGCTCACATCGTCCGCGTCCTAGCGGTGATCTGCGTAGTCCGCGTCCCGTTCTCTGATTAGTGCAGTCGGCCGATCAGGTCCCGCGCCTGACGCAGGTAGCTTTGGGCTGCTCGAATGTGCGTGGCGGCCTGGGCCGCTGTCGCCTCGACGGGGCCGGGCGCAGGCTCGACAGGCGGCTGGATCTCGGCGGCCAGGCGTTTGATCGCGTCTATCGCGGGCATATGGCCGATACGCGCCTGCGGATAGTTGTATTCCGGCGCTCGCCGTTCCATATTCCAGTCGCCGTAGAAAGTATCCGCCTCGAAGACATAGCTCCAGTCGCCGAGCACCCGACCACCCATGATCCAAAAGTAGCCGGCCTGCAGCCAGGAGGGCCGTTTACGACCGGCGATCTCGATCTCATCCTGGAACCAGCGACAGAGCAGCACGACCTGCCGTGCATGCTCCTCCGGAGTCAACCGGGGGTAGCGCTTGTCCAGATCTTGCCACGGTCGCGGTCCCATCTCGGTCACCCGACACGGCACGGCTGCATGCGGCCCCAACGTCTTCTTCATGTGATACTCGTGCACCATCCAACCGAGAAAACCATTGGGATCCTGTAATACGGTCGTTCCCGGTCGGGCATCTTTGCGCCGCAGTTCATTGATGTACTGGCGAGGGTAGCCATGCCAGTAGTAGATATCGAGCGCTTCGTATTCCTCTTGCGTCAACTGTTCGCCGTGTTGGTGGACATCATCGTAGGGGTAATACTTGCCCTTCCATGTGAACCGGTTGAACGGATATAGATGGATATTGACCGCCAGGCCGTGCTCGAAGAGCTCGCCACCACCCTGTTCCACCGCCACCTGGAAGGGATTCCACTCGGCGCGTGGGTTGATCGGCGGCAACGACATCTCCAGGCCGATGGAGAGCCCGTGTCGGCATGGCGGCAGCGCCCATGCGATTGATTTTTCCAACCAATCAGGCGGCACCTGGCGGTCTGCCCACTCCCGATCATCGTTCGGTTCGTTCCAGACCTGGACATGTTTGACACCCGCTTTGGCCAGGCCATCCAGCACGTGATTGGGGATGGAGTTCGGACGAATGCCGCCTGTGTCTAGGCGCAGGGCCGGTTCCACGCCGATGGAGCGCAGATCGCGGATCATGCCCTCGATGCCGGGCCGGGCATTGGCCGGGATGCCACGCGGATCGAGCTCGCCGGTCAGCGGGTTGTAATTGCGCATGCCGCTGGCATCATGGCAGATGAAAAGCGTGCCGATCCCCAGCGCCTCGATCTCGCGAAGCCACATGTCCCAGTTCGGCACGTTGTCGTGCTGCATCGTGGCGCGCCAGTGAAATCCGACTCGCGTCAGCTTCGGGGCCATCACAACGCCTCCAGCAGCTTGCGCGCTGCCTCCAGTTCGGCCTGTGCCTGGTCCAGAAGGTTCAACAACTGCTGCCGCGTCGCCTCGTCCAGCCTGGGCGGCAGTGCAGGCTCCGGCGATACGGGGGGCGGTTCAGGCGTCGGAATCGGGGGCGGCTCAGGCGTCGGAACAGGCGGGGTGATGTCGGCCCCGCGCTGAAATACCAAATAGTAGCAGGTGTTGGCGTGCGGGTTCCCTTTGACTCCGGTCGGGAGGTGGGTAATGCGATCGGAGGTGGCATCGGGAATATCCACAGCATATGGGCCGGCCGCGAACATGGGATAATTACCCCAAAATTGATCGAAGCCCCCGCTCTTAGTTCGTTCGATACGCACACCGCCATCGGTGATGCGAAACGGATGCCCCTCCACCGGCGCACCGGTCGGGTCGAGCACTCGCACATAGATCAGGCGTTTGTCACCGGCCTCGTTCGGGCCAACCCAGCGCGCCTCCACCAGGCGGTACTCGGCGTGTTCGGGCGCTTCCAGCCGTGCCCCTAATTCGTCCAGCCGTGGATCCCATTTGCGTTCCATGATATTGGCTCTCCTCTCCAGATGAATAAACTTCCGAGGCATTAGATCCCGATGCCGCGGCTGTACAGGAATAAGATGCCGATCACGTATCCCAGCATGATCACCAGGGCGTCTATCTCGACAAAACCGAGTCGGCGTTCGACGCGCGCCAGGTTGCTCAGCAGGCCCAGGCTGGTGAGAATGAGCCCGATCATGCCGACCAGTGCAAATTCAGGCGCGATCACGCTGAAGAAACGGCCTCCCAGATAGAAAACGTCGGTCAGACTGAGAGCAAGCATATTGAAGGCATTGCTGCCGAAGAGATTGCCTACGGCCATATCGTAGGCACCGGTGCGCACGGCAGCAATCGAAGTGGCCACTTCTGGTAGGGAGGTAACCACTCCTACCAGCGCCGTGCCGATAAAACCGGCACCCAGGCCGGTGATCTGAGCGATTTCCTTGCTGCTGCGGACCAGCCAGGGGGAGACCATGACGAGCAGGGCCGTCGCCGCGGCAAAGCCGATCACCGCTTGATAGAGGCGAAGCTCTCCCGTTTCTTCCGGTATCTCGACCGGCGCTTCGGTTGCGACGGGGTTGTTAGACCGCACGAGACGCAGCCCTGCGACGTACACAGCGCCGATGCAAACACTATCCAGCCCCAGCCAGCCAATGGCAAGCTGCACGTCGGCCAGGACAAAAAACACAGCCAGGCCGCTGAGCAGGATGGCCAGGCCCGCAGTGAGGGCATGGCGCATGGCGACCCGGCGGAGGATACGTGCCTGGCGGTCGACCAGGTCGAGCACGCCGAGCAGGAACATGTTGAACATGTTGCTGCCCATGAAGTTGCCGGCTGCCAGATCGGGCACTCCCTGGTGCAACGCGTTGATCGAAGTAAGCAATTCTGGCAGCGACGTCGCGCCGGCCAGCAACAATGTGCCGACGAACAACCGTCCCAATCCTGTGCGCATGGCGATGAGATCGCCATACTGGGCAAGCTTCGCGGCCGCAAAAACCAGCAAGGCTGAAGACGCGACGAAAATCAGCCAGACCATCATTGTTCCCCGGTCGCGCGCAGCCTGACCGGCACGCCTTTGACGAGGGTCAGCGGCCAGGCAGCCAGGACACCTGTGTTCGGGCCATCGAGGTCGCCAAGCACGTTCTCTACGGCAGCCAGACAGCGATGAGCGGTCTCTGCATCGGGCACAATGGCAAACAGGGTAAAGTTGCCGAACTCGTTGACCATACCTTCGTTGAGCGCATAACGCGCATGGACCCGATGGCGGGCAAGGTGTCGCCGGAAGACGCCCGTGCTCTCGACAATGGTCGCGCCGCTAATGCCGATCGCCGTCCACGCATCTATCACCGCGTCTAGCCGGGTGGGATCGTCCAGGACGAACATCACCATATACATCACAGTCTCTCCTCGCCGTTTTGATCTGGCCGCCAGTTCACGCTATGGTTACAGGTGTTCCGTGCGCGCTGCTTCCAGGACGAAGACGGTAGCGCTGTACATCGGCATCCCATCGGTGGCTGGCCTGGCTTCGGAGCGCAGCCGACAATTCGCCTGCATGATGCGCAGCACGTCGTCCACCTTCTCCGGCTCAACGCCGATCAGCAATGTGACGTTGCCACGCCGCAGGAAGCCGCCGGCCGTATTCAGGCGCGTCAGCCGATAACCCGCCGCCAACAACGCGCTGGATACCGGATCAGCATCTTCGCTGGTCACAATTGCTACGATCAGATTCATGGTTCCTCCTTTGTTCTGGGGGGTGGTCGCCGCGGACGCGGGATGGAACGGATAGTGTTGGTCGGCTTGTGGCGGCGCGGAACCGCCCTGGAGGCGCAGAAACCGGATGACCGGCAAGCCGAACACGATGGCGCCGCCGATCTGGACCTCGAGGGGCATCATGACCGGCAAAGCTGCGGCCACGGCTTCGACCGGCGGCACGGCGTTGATGAAAGTGGTGCGCGTGTGACAGACCGAGCGCATGATCGCCAGCACAGACTCGATCTGTCTTTCCTCCACGCCGATCACAATGGTGGCGTTGCCGCGGAGCAGGAAGCTGCCCACCGAGTTAATGCGCGTCACACGATAATCCTGAGCGATGAGCCGTTCGATCAGCAGGTCTGCATCTTCTGCCTGGACAATGGCCAGAAGCAGGTACATCATCAGACTGACCTCCCTGGGGGTAGTACAGCACGCGCGGAGGCATCGCCTCGTCCTGAGCTAAACCATGCAGTGTGATACGCTATTACTCCGCAAAACACCCCGCCGGAATTCGCCCCGTCCCCTGCCAGGGGGCGGGAATGGGGGTGGGAGTCAGACGCCGCAAACTGTAAAATCTGGCCTGATGAGGCACTATATTGTATCATGGGCGAGGGGGTTGCGCCAAATATGATATTTGGAGGGCGCAACGGCAAAAACGGTGCGCTCGTAGTTGTGATGGAAAAGGCAGCCGTGGGGATGGAGCTTCTGTGCCCCGTGCGGAAACGACCGGGGTGGGTCGCCAGGCCGCGCGACAACTTACATATGACAACAAATGGCTGCGGCAGCCACGCACCAGCGCCACGTGGCGGCCGGCATGAAGGTTGTATTTCTTGCGCAGCTCGGCCGGGATCACGACCCTACTTTTCGCCGAGATCGTTGAAACGGCCACACACGACCTCTGGTCGTTATACTTCAGCCGGCAAAAGTGTAACGCCGCATCCCTGGTCTGTCATGTGTTTGCTGCCCGATCCACCGCCTGCATCAGCGCCTCGCCGTGCTGCAACAGCAGCCTGGCGCGCGCCTCCGGCACGCCCTTGACCTCCAGATACCTGGCCAGCAACTCGACCGGCGTGAGCGTCTCCACCGAGACCGCGCCCAGGCGGGTCCTCTCGGTCCGCTCCACCTCCTTCTGCAGCGCGGCCACGAAGTACGCGCCTTCCAGCGCCCGGAAGATCTCCCGCTCAATCAAGAGCGACTCCTGCTCCTGGCGCAGGGTCACGATCACGCGCACGACCGTCTCGGACAGATCCGGCTTCGACAGGATGGCCTCCACTACCGCCGCGGTGGGCTCGGCCGCGTCGCGCACATCGGCCCGCACCGTGACGAACGGTCGCGCCTGACGCCGGTATCCCCGCACGAATTCCCACGTCGTGGATCCATCACAGACCTCGGCCACCACGAAGCCCTTGGGCTCATGCTCCTCGCCGAAGTCAATGCGCTCGATGCTGCCGCTGTAGATCACCGGCGGCTGCTGATCGCCGTTCAGGCTCTGGTGTTTGTGGATGTGGCCCAGCGCCACGTAGCGCCAGGTCGGGTCGGCCAGCACGGCGCGCGGGATCGCAGCATCGCGGCCGATCATGATGTTTTGCTCGGAGCCGTGGCTGGCCTCGTTGACGCTGAAATGGCCGACCAAGATGGCGGGGATGTCGGGCCGCTGCCTGGCCTGGACGGCCAGCGCCTGGATATTCTCGATCATGACGTTCTGCAGCAGCGCGTCCAACTCGGCCAGGCTCTTGCCCTGGGCTTGTTCCCGGCTCACCAGCGCCGTGCGCAGCGGATAGGGCACGGTCGCCACCTGCAACGGCTGCCCGCGGCGGCAGACGATCTGGTGGATCTCCTCGCGGTTGCCCACGATGACGTTGGGCACGTCCAGAGTGCCGAAGATGTCAATGCTGGTGGCGCGCTTGGCCACGGCAGGCAGGTCGTGGTTGCCGACGAGCAGGATCACCGGGATGCCGGCGTCGGCGATGCGCTTGATGCGCCGGGCGAACTCGCGCTGGTACGTCGGGTTGGGGTCGCGCGTCCGGTACGCGTCGCCGGCGAAGACGAGCACGTCCACGCCCTGCTCGATCGCGTAGTCGCCGATGTCGCTCAGCCGGCGCAGGAAGTCCATGACGCGGCCGTTGATGCCCGTGGCCGGGTCAATCCGGCCGTAGTTTTCCATGCCGATGTGGATGTCGGCGGTGTGGAGGAGTTTAATGGGTTGCATCGATGTCGGTTTACCCCAGCCACTCGATGGCGATCAAATGCCCGACCTGGCGAAACTCGGGATCGCCGGTGAGAAGGATCGCATCCATTTCCTGGGCCAACGCCACAGCGAATGCATCTGCATAAGAGAGCGCATGCCGGGCCTTCACGTGCGCGGCAGCGAAAGTGAGCTGCCGATCGGCCTCAACCACAACGATGGGCAGTTGGTCCACAGCGGCGATGACGCGCCGGGCGGCAGTCGTCCCCCGCTCCCGCTCGGTAACGTAGATCAACTCGCCGTAATTGATGATGGAAAAATAAGCTATCGCCTGGTTGGCACGGGCCCGTGTCAGCACATCCCTGACCTGCCCTTCACCGGGCTCAGCGCCGAAATAGGCGAACAGGGCAAAGCTGTCCAGCACATAACGCAGACGCTCAACGCTCACGGCTGCGCTCCCGCGAGCGTTCCTCCAGCAGAGCCTCAGTCAGAGGCCGGTCACCCTTCAAGATACCAGCAGCGCCCTGGATGGGATCGTCCATGAGGGGCACAATGGACAACACCCCGCCGTAGTCCACCAGGGTCACCTGGGAACCTGCCTTCAAGCCATATTTCTTGCGCAGCTCGTTCGGGATCACAATCCAGCCCTTCGCTGAAACCGTTGCCACCGCCATAATACCCTCCTGCTGTTATACTTTTGCATCAAGAAGTATAACACAAGGACCCCCCACACCCAAAGTCCCCTGTCCCCTTGTTTCCCTGTCTCCCTGTCTCCTTGTCTCCCTGTCTCCTCAATCAAATCCCTCGAACTCCTTCGGCGGGCGCATGGCGGCGACGTTGTCGGTCAGGCGCTGGTTGAGCTCGTGCGCGTCCGCGAAGCCCATCGCTTTGTAGAATTCGACATCGTAGCGCCGCGTCTGCACGACGACGGGCATGGGGACCGCGTGGCCGAGGATGAGCGCTTGCTCGCGCGTGTCGAGCCGCGCCAGCACCTCGCGCAGCCCCTCCCCGCCGCTGACGCCGGAGAGCACCGCCTTGATGTCCTCGGGGTTGTCCAGCAACATGGTGACGCGCGTCCCGATCTGCGACATGACCTCGCTGTCAATGCCGCTGGGCCGTTGATCCACGATGAACAACGTGACGTTGTACTTGCGCAGCTCGCGCGCGATGGTGCCGAAAATCGTGTTGCCGGCGATCGCCGGATCGAGGAACTTATGCGCCTCCTCGATGGTGATCACCAGGGGGGTCGGCTCCTGGCCGGCCGCGCTGAACGAGGCCTCCTTTTTCTCCACGTACAGCTTGTGGATGCGCCGCGTCAGGAAGTTGGCCACCAGGATGTACGCGCCCAGGTCCGAGCCGTAGCGGCCGAACTCCAGCACGACACTGGTGCCCGCCTCCAGATACCGCATGATGCGGCCCACCGAGTCGTCCAGCGCCTTCGGCCGGAGAAAACCGTAGTTGCGCATCCGCTCGAAGCGCCGGCGCAGCGCAGCCAGGGTGTTCTGCCCCTGGCCGGTATCGTCAGCCAGCGCCTTCAGGCCCGAAACCGGCTTCTCCTCCTCGGCGACGTAGGCCGTGTAGCCATCAACCCAGTCATCGTTCAGGAAGTTGACCAGCCACTCGCGGCCGAACTTGCGGAACAGCGCGTACACCGCGCCGATCTGCGGCTCCGACAGGTTCAGGATGCCGGCCAGCATCTCCAGGTCTTCCGGTTCGATCTGATCGTAGCCGATGGTCACAGTGTAGTCGGTCTTGGCCCCGCGGCGGCGAGACGAGTCGGGGTCGAGCGTGAAGATGCTCACCTGGCCGGGGAAGATCTGGCTCAGGCCCTTCACCTGGCCGCCCAGGTCCTCGCTGGAGCCGGACCAGCCGTACTCGTTGTGCATGTCGAAGATCAGGTTGACCGCGGCCCGATGCCTGATGACACCCGCCAGCAGCAGCCGGGCAAGGAAGGTCTTGCCCGTGCCCGACTTGCCGAAGATGCCGCTGGAACGCTCTACCAGCCGCTCCAGGTTCAGGGTGATCTTGACGTTCTCCATGTCCAGCGGTTGGCCGATGTGGAAGAAATGGGCGGTCTTGCCGCCGACTCTGCGCTCCCCTTCGGGGCCGAAAACCTGATCCACCTCGGCCTGGCTGGCGGTGTAGACCGGCGTGAAGTGCGCGGGCACGGTCTTCACCGGCTTCACTGTGCCGTCCTCCTCCATGATCAGGAGCGGGCTGAGGTGCACCGTGCCGAAGGTGGCCGTGCCCTGGTACACCGCGGCCAGGAACGGATCGGAGATGTCGGGCGGCTGCTTGGCGATGAGCGGGTTGGTGCTGTCGAGCGCCACGTCGGTGATCATGCAGAAGAAGCGTGCCCGCTGCCCGCGCGCCACCACATAGCGGCCCACGGCCAGCGCTTCCAGCGCGATGTCGCGGTCGAGCTTGACCGCCAGCCCCTCGCTCAGCGAGCCGCCGATGACCACACCCAGGCGGTCGGCGTGCTCGCGCGCAGCGCGCTGCGCGGCGCGCTCTTCGGTGGCGGAGATGAGCGTATCCCAGCCAGCATCGGATGCATCCAGAGCGGTCATAGTCCCTCGTTAGCTTTGTACTCACGTGCCAGGCATCTCGCAGAGTGCCTGGCACATAAACGCCGTTCAAGTTGTTCGAATGAAAACATGACTTGTCACCCAGGCAAAAGATATGTACAATAATGCCATGTCCACGACGACTTTCAGCGGCAAACGGCCTTACTTCTTTTGGGATTATGAGATCACGGACGATGAGGTCCGTGCGATTCTGCGCGGCGGTGACCCGTTCGAGAAAGCATGGGTCATCAGCCGCATCCTGGAACATGCACGCTGGAACGATATCTGGCGGTATTTGACCGTCGCTGACATCCGCGAGAATTTCGAAAATCTACGCTTTCGACGGCCTCAAGATCGCGACCTGTGGGCTTACGCGCTAGAGCGATGGTCACGTCATGAGTAGTAGTCTCGCTTCATCCGATCTGCCCGGCGACTGGCTGACCCCACTGCAACTCAGCGTCTTGCAGCACTTCTTCGCTACCGAGACAGGCCAGAAGTTCTATCTGACTGGCGGCACCGCTCTGGCGGCATTTTACCTCCACCATCGGGTGAGCGTTGATCTGGACCTGTTCACCCTTGATGATTTGGCTCTGCGTGAGACCGACGTCTTGATTCCATCCGTGGCGACCGCTGTGGGCTGTCGTCTTGGTGCAGTGCGCCGCACAGAACACTTCCGGGAAATGTTCCTGGAGCCCGAATCCGGTGAGCCACTCAAGATAGACCTGGTTCGGGATTTCGGCCCGCAATACGGGGAGCGTCGGCGCTTTGGCCAGATCATCGTGGACAGCGTAGAAAATATCGGCGCCCACAAGCTGACGGCCATTCTGAGCCGCACTGAGCCCAAAGACTTTGTAGATCTATATTTCATCCTCCACGCCGGGTACGACTTCGATGATCTTCTGGCAAAAGCTCAGACTAAAGACTTGAGCTTGCATCCTTTCTATCTGGCCGGATCTTTCCGACAGGTACTCAACTTCCGACATCTCCCGGCTACAACACCACCGCTAACACTTGTAGAGCTGCAGCAATTTATGCTGGCGTTAGCCGACCGGCTGCTCGACCAGCTCACCCCACCGACAGCCCACGTCTCCTGAGCATCTGTGAGCAGATGGGTGTCTGCTGCCCTGGTCAAGGGACGAATCATCGCAGTGACACCTGTAATCCAGCGCACGCGGCCACGAAGATCAGCACGCTGATGTAGCCGTTGACGTTGAAGAAGGCCAGGTTCACCCGGCTCAGGTCGTCGGGCTTGACCAGGCTGTTCTCCCACCACAGCAGGCCGGCCACCAACAGCACGCCGACCCAGAAGGGCCACCCCATTTGCAGCGTCCGGCCGGCCGCGGCCAGCAATAGGACGGTCAAGACGTGGTTGGCCTTCGCCAGCCGAAGCGCGATGGTGTTGCCGAACCGGGCCGGCACGGAATGCAACCCCTCCCGGCGGTCGAACTCGGTGTCCTGACAGGCGTAAATGATGTCGAAGCCGGCCATCCAGAAGGTGACCGTGAGCCAGAGGAGCCACGGCGCCGGATGCGCCAGCGAAGCGGTCACCGCGGCCCACGCGCCCGGCACGGCCATGCCGTCGGTGAGGCCCAGGATCCAGTGGCTGGCCCAGGTGAACCGTTTGGTGTAGCTGTAGCCGACCAGGAAGATCACCGCGCCGGGCAACAGTGCGAGCACGAAACGGTTGAGCTGCCACGCGGCCAGCGTCAGCGTCGCCAGCGCGACCGCGGCGATGGCCCGCACCGTGGCCGGGCTGATCTCGCCCCGGGGCAGGGGGCGACCCTGCGTGCGTGGGTTGCGCGCATCGTAGAAGCGGTCGGCCAGGCGGTTGATCGCGAACGCCAGGGTGCGGGCGGCCGCCATGGCCACGGTGACCCAGAGGAAGATCCGCCAGCCCGGCCACCCGCGCGCCGCCAACACCATCCCCAGATACGCGAAGGGCAGGGCAAAGATGGTGTGCTCGAACTTCACCATCTCCAGGAAGACACGAATCTGCCTCATGGGATGCCATACTCCGACCAGCGCTGTTCCACCAGCGCCTTGATCGCCTCGGGCACGGCGACCATCTCCGGCCAGGGCCGGGTGTAGCCGTCGGCCGGGCCTTTGGCCGTGGCGTCAATGCCGATCTTGCCGCCATAGGCGAAGCGGTACGACGCGTGATCCAGCGCGTCGGTGGGGCCTTCCTGGATCACCACATCGCGCGCCCAGTCCACGTTGCCGAACAGATGCCAGTAGGCCTCCGCCGTATTCTGCACGTCCACGTCCTCGTCGAAGACGACGATCGCCCTGGCCAGCATCATCAGTCCCAGGCCCCACAGCCCGTTGATCACCTTGCGCGCGTGGCCAGGATAGCGCTTGCGGATGCTCACCAGCACCAGGTTGTGGAAGACCCCCTCGGCCGGCATGTTGATGTCCACCACCTCGCTGAGGAAGAGCCGGATGAGGGGCAGGAAGAGCCGCTCGGTCGCCTTGCCCATCCAGTAATCCTCCATCGGCGGCCGGCCGACCACTGTCGCCGGGTAGATGGCGTCGCGACGATGGGTGACCGCGGTGATGTGCATGACCGGGTAGTTTTCGACCGGCGTGTAGTAGCCGGTGTGGTCGCCGAACGGCCCTTCGGGCCGGGATTCGGTCGGATCCACGTAGCCTTCGATGACGATTTCGGCATCGGCCGGAACCTCCAGCGGCTGGGTGATGCAGCGCACTAGCGGCACGGGCCGGCCGCGCAGCCAGCCCGCCAGGAGGAATTCGTCTATGTCGGGCGGCAGCGGCGCCGAAGCGCACCACATCACGGCCGGGTCGCCGCCCAGGCTCACCGCCACCGGGATCCGCGCGTCGCCCAACCGCCGAGCCATCCGCTCATGTTCGGCGCCCCCTTTGTGGAGCTGCCAGTGCATGCCGAGCGTGCGGCCATCGTGCACCTGGAGGCGATACATGCCGACGTTGCGGGCGCCGCGGGCCGGATCGCGCGTGATCACGGCCGGTAGGGTGATGTAGCGGCCGCCATCCTTCGGCCAGCACTGGAGGGCGGGCAGCCGTTCGACCGTGGCCTCGTCGCCCGTCCACACCACTTCCTGGGCCGGCGCCCGGCGCACCAGATGCGGCCCCAGGCCGACACTGCGCAGGGCAGCAAGCAGCTCGCCGGCGCGCGCCAGCGTCGGCCCCCAGCCGGTTGGCAGCTCAGGCCGCAACAGCGCCGACAGCCGGTCGGTCAGATCGTCCAGCCGCTCCACGCCGAGCGCCCAGGCCATGCGCCGTGGCGAGCCGAACAGATTGATAGCGACCGGCATGTCGTAGCCGCGCACGTTTTCGAACAGCAGGGCCTTGTTGGCGTCGGCGCTGCCCTTGCTGACCCGATCCACGATCGCGCTGATCTCCAGGGTCGCGCTGACCGGCGCCCTGACCCGCACCAGTTCGCCGGCTGCTTCCAGCCGGCCGATGAAGTCACGCAAATCTCGATAGGCCATACTCGTTTGGATTGCGGCGCCTCGGCGCCGCTCTCGCTCCCCCAAAGCGGAGACGTGTCTCCGCAATCCAAAGCGAAGAGCAGGCGCCGTCCGCCCCTACATCTGGTACAGCTCGCCGTACTTGCCGCGCAGGTAGGCGATGTACGGATCAATGCTCAGCGGGCCGCCCGTCACCTGTTCTACCAGCTCGGCCGCGGTGAATTTGCTGCCGTGCTGGTAGATGTTTTCCCGCAGCCAGCCGTGCAACACGCCGAACTCGCCCCGCCCGATCTCGGCCGGGATCTCGGGATGCGCCCGGAGCGCCGACGCGTAGAACTGCGCGGCCAGGATGTTGCCCAGGGTGTAGCCCTGGAACGCGCCGCCGATGACGCCGCCGAACCAGTGCACGTCTTGCAGGCAGCCATCCCTGTCGTCCGGCGAGGCGATCCCCAGGTCGGCCTGATAGCGCGCCCGCCACGCCTCGGGTAGGTCGGCCACCGCCAGCTTGCCTTCGAGCATCGCCAGCTCCAGGTCGAAGCGGATCATCACATGCAGGTTGTAGGTCACCTCGTCGGCCGCGGTGCGGATGAGGGAACGTTCGACCTTGTTGATGGCGCGGTAGAAGGTATCCAGCGGCACAGCGCCGAGCTGTTCCGGGAAGACCGCCTGGAGCCGGGGGTAGAAGTATTCCCAGAAGCCGCGGCTGCGGCCGACGACGTTCTCCCACAGCCGGGACTGGCTCTCGTGCACGCCGGCCGAGGTGCCGCCGGCCAGCGGCGTGCCCTCGAAGTCCATGCGGATCCCCTGCTCGTACATGGCATGGCCCGACTCGTGCATCACACTGAAGAGGTTCTCGCCCAGGTTGTGCTCGTTCACGCGGGTGGTGATGCGGCAGTCGCCCAGCGAGAATTTGGTCATGAACGGATGGTGGGTCTTGTCCAGCCGGCCGCGGTTGAAGTCATAGCCGAAGCGCTGGACGACATCTACGGCAAAGTCCCACTGCGCCTTTTCGGGGAAATACTGGCGCAGACACGCGTCATCGGCCGGCGGCTGGCCGGCGATGGCCTCGACGATGGGCACGAGCTGGCGCCGCAGCTCGCCGAACAGCGGCCGCAGGATGGCCACTCGCATGCCGTAGTCGGCCCAATCAATCAACGGGTCGGCGACGTGCTCGTAGGGCTGAAAGTAATCCGCGAGCTGGCGGCTCAGGTCGAGCGTCTTCTCCAGACCATCCCGCACCCGGCCGAAATCGTTCGCAGGCCGCGCCTCGGTCCAGACCTGGTACATCTGGGCCAGGTGGGCAGAGAGTTGGGCCACGAACGCAGACGGGACGCGCGTGGCGCGCTCGAATTCGCGGCGCGCCACGCGGATGAGTGCGGCATCGTCCGCGTCGTAGGGCAGGCTTTCCGCGTAGGGCTGCAGGTCGTCGAGCAACTGGCCCAGCGCCGGATCGGTCAGCCGCTCGTGGGCCAGGCGGCTCAGCAGGGCCGATTGGCGCGCCCGCGCCGGCGCGCCCCCCGGTGGCATGTAGGTGCTCTGGTCCCACCCCAGCAGAGCGTTGGCGGCGTTGAGGTCGTAGATCTCTATGAGTCTCGTTTTCAGTTCCTGTAGCTTGCGTTCCATGAGGTCATTTCTCCGTCATGATGTTGGTAGTTGTTATCTGTCGTTACATGTGCAGTCAGTGCACCGTATCCACGGGCCAAACATTCGAGAGCCATCTTCAGGCCAACTGCCGAAGAATGCCGTCCAGCCGCGCCAGGTCGAGCGCCAGAAGCCTGGCCAGCTCTCGGCCGGCCGAGATGAGGTAGGCATCGCGTTCCTGAGCTGTCGGTCGGGTCGCCGCGGCCGAGCGCAGGGCGGCTACGATCAGTTGATCGGCGGGCGCGCCGGTTGCTCCGAGCACAATGCGCAGCCAGTCGTGATGTTCGCTGAAACGACGTATCTCCGCGGGGCTGCAGACGTAGATCGGGTCGAGCGTACCGGGCGGCTGCGGCGCCAGCCTGTAGAACACATCCATGAGCGTGCTGCCCACGGCTTTCGGCCGGCCATAGCCGACCACCAGCACGTCCACGTCCACGGGTGTCTGGCGGATCTGGCGTTGGTCGGCAATGATCTCTTCGTTCTCCACGCCTGCAGCGACCAGCTGGCGCACGAAAGGATCGTCTTCGATCCGCACATCGTAGACCAGGCCGTAGGTCACGCTGCCGTCGCCGTGTAGCGCCTTGACCAGCGCGCCGAACGCGGGCGTGGTGCGGCTCTGCTCGGCGATCGTCGGCCGGCAACCGATGGTGAAAGCGGTGGTGCTGGCCTTCAGCACCCGTCCGGCGATGATGGGTTCGTCCATAGATGTCTTGGCTCCAACTTCTGGAATGGGCTCTGCCTGCTCAACGGCCTCGTCGGCTGCCGGTCAGCGCCTTCAGCCCGGCTTTCTCCGAGACGGCCGGCATCATGCCGTGGCGCAGCAGGGCCTGTTCCAGCATCGCCTCGAAGCCGGCACGCTCGGCGTCGCCCACGACGGCGAGCTCATGGGCGCGCGCCAGCACATAGGGATAGGGCCGGGGCACGCAATTCTCGTAGATGGTGGCCTGCACCGCATCGAGCAGGTCAGGCGCAGCGGCGACCCACTGCGGCGTTTCGATGCGGGCGATGACGCTGTGCCGCGGATCGGCCGAGCGCGCCACGTTGAGGTACGTGAAGACGATGCGATCGCCGCCAGAGGCGCGCTCGTAGCGGTCGTTGGTCTCGGAATTGGCCGTGAAGAGCGCGCAGCGCTCGTTGGGTGCCAGATCATCGAACAGCAGCCGATCGGTCAACAGGCGAAAGCTGCCGCGGCGCAACGTCTCGCGGGTAATCTGCTCGATGGGCTGTTCGATTAACTCCAGGATGCGCAGCACGTAGGCGCTGTCGGGCCGATCCACATAGCCCACCGGCACAGCGCGTGCCCGGCGCAGTCGCCACATCTGCTCGACGAAAAAGTCCATCTCCTCGTGGATCGGCGCATCTTCTTCGGCATCCAGCTTTTGCCACGGCAGCAATGGGCCGTCCATCAGGCACACAATCAGCGTGTCAGGATCGCCGGCCAGGGCAGTGCGTTCGGCTGCGGCCAGATCGGCCAGCACCTGAAGCTCGCGGCGGCCGCGTTGCGCGTTGACATGCTCGGGCGGATGGAGTTGGCCCTCGGCGTCGTAGAGGTCTTCTTCCTCGAAGAAGATCTCCGGTGTGCTCGTGACCGTGGGGGCCTGGCCGCTGCCAACGCGCAGGACGATCGCGGCCGTGTTCACCAGGTAATAAGGGGCGATGGCATGGCGATCGGGATAGATCTGGCTGCCGTCAGCGGCGATGAGGATGGCCGATGCGGTCGTCCGGGCCACCTGGCGGCGTTCGTCGAGCTGTTCGCCGAGTGGCAGCGCGCCGCGGCGCCACTGGTCAATGGCCCGCGCGCGGTTGATCTTCGCGTGCAGTTCGGCGGTGACGCGCGGCGTGCCTGCCAGCAGTTCTTTGGCGCGTGCCAGACGGTCCCGGTGCGCGTCGTTGCGCTGTGCCAGCGCCTGGCCCATCCTGTCTACCTGCCTGGTCAACTTGTTCAGCTCGAGCGCCATGCCGGATCCTTCCGAACAGATTTTCGCAAACATTATAGCTGAAAGCAGAGGGAGAAGCAAACGGTTGACAAATCTCGCGCGCTGGCTTACAATTCACAAACCAGGAGCTAATCGCCGTTCCAGACCAAGGAGCGTTCCGCATGGGTGACCTGCTTACCACGAGCGTGGTGCAATTCAGTAGTTCGGGCGGCCGTGTCCAGCCGCGCGCAGTCAACGTCCGTGCAGTCGAGCCGGCGGCCGGCCTGCCAGGGTCTGAACGGGGGAACTTGTACCTCCTGATCGAGGTGACCGGCAGCGGCGGGGGCCATGCTGCGCTCTATCGGCAGATGTTGAGCGCGGCGCAAACTGCATTCTACGAGGCGAGCGGGAGCCTTGCGGCCGCACTGACTCGGGCGGTACGCGCCGCGCATTTCGTGCTGGCTCGCGCCAACGAGGCCCTGCCCGATGCAAACTGGCGCGCCGGCATGAGCTGCGTGGCGCTGCAAGGCGCAGACCTGATGATCGCACAGGCGGGGCCGGCGCTGGTCATGGTGAGCCATCCCAGGACGATTGATCAGTATCCGGCACAGGCCGGCGAGGCCGGCACAGTGTTGGGCGGGCCGGAGCGTCCCGAAGTCGAGCTGTATCGGACCACGGTCGAACCCGGCAGCATGTTGCTGTTGGCACAGAGCGACTGGCTGAAGGTGGTGCCGCCGGAGTCGCTGGCTGCGGTGACCGCGGCCGAGCAACCGCGGCTGGCCAGCGACTATCTGGCGCAGCTGGCCGGCGAAGCCGACCTCAGCGCGCTCATCGTCTCTTTCTCCCGGACCATTCCCGAAGTGAAGGACGAACCCGCTGTTTTCGGCGCGGTGTCGCCCGCGGTGGCACCGGTCGCGATGCAAGCGGAAGTCGCGGCGCCGTCCACACCGGAGCCCGCACTCGAGGCCGCGCCTGCGCCGGCCCAGGCCGGCGAGTCCCGGCAGCGACGCCTGTTCGGCCGCCGGCCGCGTCCGCCTCAAACGGCCTCGGGGGTGGAGTCACGCACCGGCCCGGAATCTGTCCCGGCTGCAACGGATGGCCAGCCTGCCGTGGAAGGCCCTCGCAGCCCCTGGGCACTCCTGTTGGCCCTCATCGTCATCCCGCTCATCGTGGTCACTCTGGTGGTGGCGATGCTCTGGTTCCGCACGCGCGCCGCCGACGCGGAATTTGAGCAGACCCTGGCCGGCGCGGAGACGGCGATCGCCGAGGCGCGTAGCCTGCCCGACGAAGCCGCAGCCCGTCTGCGCCTGAGCAGTGCTCGCGATTTCCTCGACAAGGCGCGCGCCGTGCGGCCCGATGATCCTCAGCTGACGCGGTTGCAGTCGGATTACGCGGAGGTATTGGGCCGGGTCAACCGGATCACACCGCTTTACGGCCTGATTCCGCTGTGGCAATTCAAAGAAACAGGACGTAAGTTCAACCGCATCCTGCTGGGCGGCGAGTCCCTGTTCGTGCTCGATGTCGGTCGGGGCGAGATCGGCCGATTCATCCTCTCGCGGCTCGGCGACAGCGTCACGCCTGCCACGCCGGACGTGATCCTCCGCAAAGGGCAGCCGGTGGGCAATGCAGCCGTGAGCGACCTGGTAGACGCGGACTGGGCGGCCGCGGTGGGCAATCAGCGCAGTCGTCTGCTGGTGCTCGATACTGCAGCCGGCCTGGTGAGCTATGACGTGACATGGGGCGCCAGCCGCGTGCCGCTGGCCGGCCGGGACAAGCTTGTCATGCCGCAGCTGATCAAGAGTTACGGCGGCAATCTGTACGTCGTGGACACGAAGGCCAATCAGATCTGGCGCTTCCGTCCCAGCGAAAAAGGTTACGAGAATCAGCCCGAACCCTATTTCGCTGCGACGACCAGGATTGATCTGGCTGGCATTCAAGCCGTCGAGATTGATGGCTTCGTCTGGCTGTTGTTCGCCGATGGCCGCTTGCTCAAGTTCTTCGGCGGTGAGCAACGGCCCTTTGAGTTGAAAGGCCTGCCCGATCCGCTCAGCGCGCCGACTGCGGTCGTCTCGCAGCTCGACGGCGATCTGATCTACATCGCCGACGCAGGCAATGGTCGGATCCTGGAGTTCACCAAAGAAGGGCAATTCCAACGGCAGTTCCGGCCTGCCCAGGGCAATCAGCTACAGAACATGCGTGATCTGTTCCTGGATGAGGCCGGCGATAAGTTCTACATTTTGACTCCCGATCAATTGTTCAAAGCGGACGTGCCGCGGCTTCCGGCCAGCGCCAGGCCGACGCCAGGACGGTGAGGCGGAGCCACAGGGCATGCGCCCGGCTTCGTCGCCATGCCGGGCATGACAGTGGTGGTGGAACCCTTTCACGACGTGCGCCGTCTCTGGTAACGAGGCGGCGCATGTGTCTGTTGCCGCAATTGAGCTTTCTGGTTTGAGAGGCGTATAATCAACGATCATGAGTGCACAGAGACAGATGGACCTTCGAGCGGCGGGCCCGCGCTCGCCGATTTTGCCGGGCCTGTTGTTGGGCCTGCTTTTGACATTGTTCATCGTGCTTTTCGTCTACGTGGCGGCCATGTTTGTAGCGTTGGGACAGCAGGCGATCGCTGCGAATCCGGCCCAGCCGCCGCTGGCATTGCCGCGCCTGGTGCGGGTGGCGCCCGCTTCAGAACATAACGAGGATGCCGTAGCCGGGGTTACGCTCGCGCAGGCTACCGGTCGTCGTGTCCAGGAGACAACACCGGTGCTCAGCGGCCGCCTGACGGTACTGGTCATGGGGGTGGACAATCGGCCCGACGAACCGGTGGCGCGCACCGATTCGATCATCGTATTGACCCTGAATCCGAAGACCGGTGCTGCAGGCATGCTGTCTATCCCGCGCGATGTCCTTGTCTATGTGCCGGCGCTCAACGATACCATCAAGATCAACAGTGCGCATGTGTACGGTGAGATCTACAAGTTTCCGGGCGGCGGACCGGAGCTGCTGCGGCAGACCGTCGCGGAGCTGATCGGTTATCCGATTGACTATTACGTGCGCATCAATTTCGATGGCTTTCGACAGATCATTGACCTGGTCGGCGGCATCGAGATCGAGGTGGCCAAAGACATCAAAGACGACCTCTATCCCGATGAGAACTACGGCTACGATCCGCTCTTCATCCCGGCCGGCCGGCATCACATGGACGGCGCGCTGGCGCTGAAATATGCGCGTACCCGCCATGCGGACTCCGACTATGGCCGCGCGGCCCGTCAGCAACAGGTCATCATGGCGCTGAAGGACAAGTTGACGCAGCCGGGCCAGCTGGCCGGGCTGTTGCCCAGGTTGCCCGGGCTGGCGCTGGCATTGGCTAACTCGGTGCAGACCGATATGCCGATCGAAAAGGCGATTGCGTTGGCGCGCACTGTAGACCAGGTCGACCTCAAGAACCCCACGCGTATCGTGGTGGATAACACGATGGGCACGGACGGCATGGACCCACGCTGGGGATACGTGCTGCAGGTTGACATGAATAAGCTGCGTGCGGCTACTGCCGCAGTGTTTGCCGACCAGCCCAGCGATGTCTCTCCTGCCGAAGCGACACGGCGGGCGATTCAGGATGAAAAGCCGCGCGTGGTGGTGCTCAACGGAACACCGGAGGCGGGCCTGGGGGCCGGTGTGGCGGAAGCGCTGGCCGCAGCCGGCTATACGATCGTGAATATCGGCAACGCGGATCGAGGCGACTATGCCCATACCATGCTGATCACCCACGGGGATGGCAAGACGGTGAGCCGTGAAGAACTGGTGCGCCGATTCAGCCTGGCCCCAGCCCATCTCCGCTCTGAACCGCCTTCTGACGCCGTTGATCTCACCCTGATCCTGGGAGCCGATCAAATCAAGGCCGGAGCCGCCGGCGTTACGGCGCAAGCTCCTTGAACATGGGCGTTGTCCCTCTCGCTCACGGGTACGGTTAGAGACCGGCCTGAACATGACCCGAGCATAGGCGAACACCGGCCGCAATGATCTGCTGGCCGGTGTTGCTTTATGCGATATGACCAACGTCATGTGAGCCATACCGTCACTTGTGATATCGTTGACGTGCACAGCACACAGTGGTCAGGGTTTTTCTCTGCTGGCCCGTCAGGAGGTCGGGTCTCCGGGGTGGAAAATGGAAAAGAGCGTAGGAACTGAGATGCTCCAGCAGTCATCGGCGGATGCCCGGCGGGCGATGCTGTTGACTGCCCTGTACATTGCCCAGGAACAGTACGGCTGGCTCAGTCCTTCGGCGATCGCGCGGGTTGCTCAGCGATTTGGGATGTCTCCCGGGCAGGTACATGCTACCGCCAGCTTCTATACTTTGTTCAAACTGGCGCCTCAGGGCCGCTATCGGATCCAGGTCTGCCAAGGCCTTTCGTGTCACCTGGTTGGCGGGGCCGACCCGTTGATCGAACATATCAGCCGTGCGCTGCAACTGCGGCCCGGCGAAACAACTCCCGATGGTCGGTTCACGCTGGAGGTGGTGGAATGCCTGGCCTCCTGCGGCACAGCTCCCGCGCTGCGCGTAAACGACACCCTCTACGAACACATGACGCCGGAGAAGATAGATCAGCTGTTGGAGAAGCTGCGGCAGGCGTGAAACGTGGAACGTCAAACGTCAGGTGCCAGACGTGGATTCGTGCACAATCTTACTGTCCGGATCTGACGCTGACGTATGGCTCCAGACGCTTCACGTTTCACATTTGGGGACATGCCATGTTCGAGCCCGTTCTCACTCGCCATATCGGACTGCCCGATTCCGAAAAGATCGCGACCTACCTGGCGCAGGGAGGCTACGAGGCGACGCGGATCGCGCTGACGCACTACATGCCCGGCGAGCTGATCACGCTGGTCAAACGTTCGGGGCTGCGCGGCCGGGGCGGCGCCGGGTTCCCGGCCGGCGTGAAGTGGAGCTTCATGCCAACCGATCCGACGGTGCCCAAGCTGCTGGCCGTCAATACCGATGAAGGCGAGCCGGGCACATTCAAAGACCGTGCGCTGGTCGAGCATGACCCGCACCAGATCATTGAAGGGGTCATCATCGCCAGCTATGCCGTCGGCGCGCATCGGGCCTACGTTTACATCCGCGGTGAGTTCTTCCTGGGCGTCAAGCGCTGGATCAAGGCCATTGCCGATGCCTACGAACACGGCTTCTTGGGCTGCAACATCCTCGGCTCGGGCTTCGATCTCGACGTTTCGGTGCATCGCGGGGCCGGTGCGTATATCTGCGGCGAGGAGACCGCCATGCTGGAGTCGTTGGAGGGCAAGCCGGGCAACCCACGGCTCAAGCCGCCCTATCCGACGCAGCGCGGCCTCTTCGGCCTGCCGACTCTCGTGCACAACGTCGAGACACTGGCCTGTCTGCCGCACATCGTCTTGCGCGGGGCCGAGTGGTTTGCCGGCATCGGCACGGCCGAGAGCAAAGGGCCCAAGATCTTCTGCGTGAGCGGTCACGTGAAGCGGCCGGGGAACTACGAGCTGCCCCTGGGTTCACCGCTGCGCGAAATCATCGAGGAGCATGCAGGCGGCGTCCGCGAAGGGCACCGGCTGAAAGCGGTGATCCCCGGCGGCGCGTCGACCCCCGTGCTGACCGCCGATCAGATAGACGTGCCGATGGCTTTTGAGACGCTGGCTGCTGCCGGCTCGGCGCTGGGCACGGGCGCCATTATCGTGATGGATGAGACAACCTCCATGGTCGAGGTGGCGCGGCGGCTCACCAGGTTCTTCACCCATGAATCGTGCGGCCGATGTGTGCCCTGCCGCATCGGCAGTCAGCGGCTTTACGAGCTCCTGGAGCGGATCGCACAAGGCCGCGGCAAGCCGGGCGATATCGAACGGGCGCAGGCGCTTGCCGCCCAGATCGGCGATACGACCTTCTGTCCGATGGGTGCCGCGCTGGCGACACCGGCCCGTTCGACCATCGCGCGGTTTCGAGAAGAATATGAGGCGCATGTACGCTGAGATCAGAACGAGTGCATTCGCATACTTAAGAGAGGCTCCAACATGGCAAAGATCCTCGTTGTAGACGACGACCCGGACTTTCAGCATATCACGCGTTTGACCCTAGAACGGGCCGGGCATCAGGTTATCGTCGCGGCCAGTGGCGACGAGGGCTATGCGCGGGCCCAAGCCGAGCGCCCCGACCTGATCCTTCTGGATGTGATTATGGACACTGTGCTCGATGGCCTTTCAACCAGTGAGCGGCTTAACGAAGACCCGCTGCTGCGCAACATCCCGATCATCATGGTCACCTCCATCGCCAACACCGACTATGCCGCGCTTTTCCCGACCGATGAAAGCGTCCACATCAACGGATTTCTCAGCAAACCGATCGTTCCGGACGTATTGATCCGTCAGGTAAACCGGCTGCTGGCGCAAAAATGAGGAGAGGGACGGCGCCGGACGGACGCGGATGTCGAAAGATGAACAGACTCGCCATGCGCCGTTTCTTTCAGGACCTGTTCTCGGCGCCTTTTCAGCTGGCGCTGGTGCTTTCATTTTCGCTGGTCGCGGCGACGACATTTGCTATCGGCGCTTGGGTGATCTCGCATACGATCGAAGGTTATCTGGTCGAAATGATGGCCGACCGCATCAACCGCAATATGCGGTTGGCTATGACGCTTTACGAGGCGAAATTGCACCAGATCGCCGGTGTAAGCAAGCGGTTGGCGCTTGATCCCGGCGTGCACGAGGGGCTGGTGCAGGTCGGCCAGGGCGAAGCTGCCGGATACACCCTCATTGACAGTGCGATCGCGCGCGAAATGAGTGCCGCCCCAACCGACGGCAACTTGTTTGTCGCCGTCGTGGAGCCAGAGGGCCAGACAGCAACTGCTCGCCTGCGCCCGATCGGCCGTGAAGACACCAGAACAGCGGCCGGAGGTGACTGGCGCGCGGTGCCGCTCGTCGCCCACGCCCTGACGAGCCGACAGGCTGGGGCTGCTACGGCCGTGCTGCCCGCCGAGATCCTGGAGGCTGCAGGCCTGGCGACCCAGGCGTGCATCGAGATCATCGAGACGCCCAAAGCCAGCGCCACCCTGTGCGATCCGAGCGAGGGACGGGCCGGCCTGGCGTTGATTGCCGTCACCCCCATCGTAGGGGAGCATGACCGGCTGTTAGGGGCTGTGGTGGCGTTCCACCTGTTCAACAACGACTTCACCTTCGTAGATCAGGTGAAAAGGGCCGCCGGCATTGATACGGTGACGATCTTTCACGGCGACCTGCGGGTCTCGACCAATGTGCAGACCCCGGAGGGCAGACGGGCAATCGGCACGCGTGTCTCTGAAGAAGTCGGTCGCGTCGTCCTGGAGGAAGGCCGGCCTTATATCGGCCCGGCCTTCGTGATCAACGAAAACTATATCACCCGCTACGATCCCTTGCGCGACCAGGATGGCCGGGTGATCGGCATTCTGTACGTGGGATTGCCCCAGGCGACTCTTGCCCGCCTGGTGGGCGGCTTCAACCTGCGGGTGATGTTGGTGGCACTGGCAACGATCCTGGCGACCTTCCTGTTGGCGCTTCCGATTTCGCGACGCATCACCCGGCCGCTCAAGGAGCTACGCGAGCTGGCCGCGGCCAACCGGCGAGTGGCGAGTGGAGACCTCTCGGTGCGCGTGCCCGTGCGAGCCGGCGGTGATGTCGGCCAACTGGCCGTTTCGTTCAACGCGATGCTCGACGAGTTGCAGGCAAAGCACGATCAACTCGTCCATTCGGAGAAGCTGGCCTCGCTGGGGCAGCTGGCGGCCGGGGTGGCGCACGGGTTGAACAACCCGTTGGCGACGATCTTGCTCTATTCCGATATCTTGCTGCGCGAATGCCCGGCAGACGACCCCCGGCGCAGCGATCTGGAGATGATCGTCAATGAGACCAGGCGCTGTAAAGGCATCGTCAGTTCGCTTCTCGATTTCGCTCGCCAGAACCAGGTCGCCGCGCGGCCGACCGACATCAATGCCCTGATCACTGCGCTCATTGAGACCGAGCGTAGACGAGAGCGCGCCATCGGCATCGAGGTTACCCTTGACCTCGACTCAGCGCTTCCGATCATTCAGGCTGACCCTGAACAGATTCGAGAGGTATTGGCCAATTTGATTGCGAATGCGTTGGACGCAATGCCACAAGGTGGCCGACTGACGTTGCGTACTCGATGTAAACCAGCCGGCATGATCACGATCGAGGTCGAAGATACCGGCGTCGGCATTCCACCTCAGCATCTGAGCAGGTTGTTCACGCCTTTCTTCACCACCAAACCGCCGGGCACAGGCACGGGGCTCGGCCTGGCAATTGCCTATGGCATCATCAAGATGCATCGTGGCCAGATCTACGCGCGCAGTCAGATAGGCCAGGGAACGACTTTTGTCGTTCAATTGCCGCTTACTTTGCCGCCGGTCAGCGGTGCTAACGAGAGGGAGCGCACAGATATCCATATCGGATTGAACACGGCATGAAGCTGCAAACCAAGTTCAACCTTGCCATTGGTGTCATTTTCAGCGCGCTCGCCATCGGCATTGCCGCGTTGACCATTTACGAGGTCAACGCCCTGGTCATCCGCCTGGCCGAAAACCGCGTAAAGATTTACATGCGCGCGGCCTGGGAGATCCATGACGGCAAAATTGCACGCACTCGCGCTGCCCTGGAGGTGTTGGCCCAGGATCGGGCTGTCCTCGATGTGCTGACACATGGTGCCGCAGTCAGCGACCTGCGGCCGGCGCTTGAAGCCGTGCGGCGCACCCAGAAAATGGACATCCTGAACCTGATCTCGCCCGATGGGAAGGTGCTTCTGCGCACGCGGCCGCCCTACAACTACGATGATTTCGTGGCTACCGATCCGCTGGTTAAGCAGGCCATCGCCACCCGTCAGGCCAGTGCCGGCAACATCCTCATGGAGCAGGAGCGCCTGGACGTCGAGGGCGGCGAGCTGATCGAACGCGTGCTGGCAGTAGCGAATGAGCCGCGCGGCATCTTCTCGGGCGCTGCAGTGCCCGTACTCGCCGATGGCAAGCTGGTCGGCGTGCTCGAGATGGGCAGTCTGCTCAACGGCGCGACCGAAAAAGTGGATGCAATCCGAGACGCCGTCTTCGCCAACGAGATCTACAAGGGCAAACCGGTCGGCACAGCCACCATCTTCATGGGCGATCTGCGCATCTCGACCAATGTGCTCGATAGCCAGGGCCGGCGCGCTGTCGGCACACGCGCCGCGCGCGATGTGGTGAAACGGGTGCTGGAAGAGGGCCTGCCCTGGACGGGTCGGGCATTCGTCGTGGACACCTGGTATCTGGCTCAATACGATCCGCTGCGCGATCCCGATGGCAAGGTGATCGGGATGCTCTACGTGGGCGAATTGGAGCAGAAATATCGCGACCTGCTGAGGAGTACACTGCTCCTGAACCTGGGCGTGATCTTCCTGGGCATGGCGCTGGCATTCGCGGCGATCTACTACCTGGTCAGGAGCGTCGTGCGCCCAATTCGCATCTTGGCCGAGGCGACGCAGCGACTGGCCGCCGGCGACCTGGGACATCGGGTGGACATCCGTCGCGCCGACGAGATCGGCGACCTGGCACACTGCTTCAATCAGATGGGCGATCGCTTGCAGACACAACGCGACGAACTGGAGCGGGACAGGCAAGAGCTTGCCACACTCAGCGCGCAGCTGCAAGAGACCAACCGCAACTACATCGAGATGTTGGGCTTTGTCACCCACGAGCTGAAGAATCCTCTCACTTCCGCGATCATGGGCCTGTACACGGTCAAAGACGGTTACCTGGGCGAGCTGAACGCCGGCCAGAAGAAGAGCCTGGAGACAGTGGCCAAGAGCCTGGACTACTTCCAGGACATGGTGCGCAATTACCTTGACCTCTCCCGCCTGGAGCAGGGACAGCTGGTCGTCCACAAGCGGCCGTTCCGCCTGGTGGAGGCCGTCATCGGCCCGGCCCTCGAAGCGCTCGACCGGCAGATCGCCGAACGCCAGATGACGGTAGAAAATCGTGTGGCTTCCGACCTGACGGTGAATGCCGATCCCACGCTGCTGCGGGTGGTGTATGATGATCTGCTGTCGAATGCCGTGAAGTACGGTCGGGCGGGTGGCCAGATCTTGCTGGAGGCCGAACGCCACGGCGACCGCATTGTGTGCAGCGTGCGCAATGACGGCGAAGGCATTCCGCCGGAGAAACAGGCGCAGCTCTTCAAACGTTTCAGCCGGCTGGACACTCCCAGTGCCACCGGCAAGAAAGGGACAGGCCTGGGCCTCTATATTTGCAAGGAGATCGTCGAGAAGCATGGCGGTCAGATCTGGGTGGACTCCAAGATGGGCGAGTGGGTGAAATTCAGCTTCACGTTGCCAGACGATGCCGGTCAGCGGGAATGAGACACCCCGGCAATGTAGCCAAAGGAGATCCTCTGATGTCCAAGAGACAATGTATCCTGGTCATTGACGACGACGTCCAGGTCGTGGACACTGTGGAGACTTTGCTGCAAAGCGTGGGATACGAGACACTTCACGCTTTCCGCACCGAAGATGGCATGGAGACGGCGCGGCAGCACAAGCCAGATTTGATCTTGCTCGATGTGATGTTCTCAGGGCCGCCTGGCCCCGACGGCTTCGAGACCTCGCGGCTGATCCAGAACGACCCGGTGCTGAAGGGCACGCCGGTCATCATGTTGTCGGGCGTGAAAACCGTGATGGGCCTCAACTACGATTTCACGCCCGACGACACCTGGCTGCCGATCAAGGCATTTCTGGAGAAGCCGTTGCGTCCGGATAGGCTGCTGCGCGAGATCGAAAAGGTGTTGGGGCCGCGACCGAAGGTGCCGGCATGATGTCCCCGCGCCGCGGCTGTCGGGGTCGGGCAGAGAGCGAGTGTGATCGCGATGGGCGCCAGATTGCTGGTCATTGACGACGAGTTCGGCATCCGCGAGGGATGTCGCCGGGTGCTATCGCCCCAGGGCTACACGGTAGATGTGGCTGCCAATGCAGCCGAAGGATTTGCCTGTCTGCAATCCGGCCAGTACGATCTGGTACTGCTCGACGTGATGATGCCCGACATGAACGGGCTGCATCTGCTCGGCCATATTCGAGAGCACGACCCGGAGATCGTTTGCATTGTCATCACCGGGTACGCGACCATCCAGATGGCGGTCACAGCCATCAAACAGGGCGCGTACGACTTTTTGACCAAGCCGTTCGGCGTAGACGACCTGCTTCTGGTCGTCGAGCGCGGCCTGGAGCACCGCCGACTGCTCCAGGAGCAGCGACGGCTGCGCGAGATGGAAGCAGAGGCCGCGCGCCTGGCGGCCGAAAAAAGCAAACTGGAGGAGATCAATCGGGCCAAGACCGCATTTATCCGTCTGGTCACGCATGAATTGCAGGCGCCGATCGCGGCGATTGACAGCTACCTGCGTTTGATCCTCGACGGCTTTGTGCCGCCGGAGCAGCAACGGGAGATCCTGGCACGCGCCGAGGCGCGTGCCCAGGAACAGATGGCCCTCATCGCCGACCTGTTGGAATTCGGCCGGCTGCGCGATGGCCAGCGGAGCGGCCGCATCCGTGCGGTGCGGCTGGATGTCCTGCTGCGTCGGTTGTTGGACACTTTCCAAAACCAGGCCGCCCAGAAGGGTATCATCCTGGAGGCGATCATTCCCGAAGAAGTGGCGCCGGTGCGCGGCGTCATGACGGAGTTCAAGAGCGTCTGGACGAATCTGATCGGCAACGCGATCAAGTACACTCCTGCCGGCGGCCACGTGACGGTTCGCGTGTGGTCCGAAGGCGATCAGGTGATCGGCCAGGTCAGCGATACCGGCATCGGCATCCCGGCCGAGGCGCTCGGCAAGCTGTTTCAGGAGTTTTATCGGGCCGATAATGCCAAAGCGGTTGCCGCCCACGGGACGGGTTTGGGGCTGGCGATCACCAGACAGATCATCGAAAGCAGTGGCGGGCGGATCGAAGTGGCGTCGGAGCTGGGGCGAGGCACCGTCTTCACCTTCTATCTGCCTGCCGATATCCCGGCGCGCTTTGCCGCGCGGGAGTATATTGCTCCACAAGGAGGCCGGATGAATTTAAGGATCATCGAGAAAGCAGCCATGGCCGCGTTTGTGTCCAGCATGATGGGGAAGTACACGGTGGTGGGCCCGCAGGTGAAGGCCCGGCTGGCCGATGGACGCGAACAGTTCGCGTTCGGCCCGCTCACCGACCCCTCCCAATTACGCCTGGATTACAACACGACCATTCTGCCGCCCAAGAAGTACCTCTTACCTCAAGAAGAAGTACTGTTCACCTTCCGCCCGGCGGATTTCACGGCAACGCCGAGCCTGGGAGTGTCGCCCCAGGTGCTCTTCGGCGTCCATACCTGTGATATCCATGCCATGAAACTGTTGGACGCGGTGTTCGCCACCGGTGAGCGCGATGAGCATTATCTGCGGCGTCGCGCTGCCACTCTGATCGTGGGGATCGAGTGCTTGCGGCCATGCGATGAGCACAGCTTCTGCAAGAGCATGAACACCCTCACGGCCAGCGATGGCTTCGACCTGCACCTGACCGACCTGGGCGATGCCTACGCGGTGGAGGTCGGCACGGAGGCGGGCGCGCAGCTGCTGGCCGACTACTGTCCGTCCTGCGAGGCCACGGAGGCGGATGTCGCCCGGCTCAATCGCACCCTGTCCGAGAAATGGCCACGCTTCGCGTATCGGCTGGACTTCGACGGCGCCGAGCTGCCCTCGCTGATGGCGTTGAGCTACAAAGACCCGATCTGGGAGGAGTTGGGCAAACGTTGCCTGGCGTGCGGCTCGTGCAATATCGTCTGCCCCACCTGCTACTGCTTCAACGTCTGCGATCGCATCTCGTTGGATGGTCAGACTGGTGAGCGGGCGCGCGTGTGGGACAGTTGCCAGCTCGACGAGTTCGCCCGCGTCGCCACCGGCGAGAATTTCCGCCACAAGCGCTCGCAGCGTCAGCGTCACCGTTTCTTCCGCAAGGGCAAGTATATCCCCGACATGCACGGCGAACTGGGCTGTGTAGGCTGTGGCCGTTGTGCCCGTGCCTGCCTGGTGGACATCACCCCCGTAGGCGTGTGGAACGCGCTGTATCAGGCACATGCAAGCTAGGGACGGAGAGAGACGCATGGCTATACCGACACAAGGTTCGATTTACATTCCCAGCCCGGCCACAATCACCAAAATCGAAACGCTGACCGCGCTGGAGAAGCTCTTTACGGTTGCCCTGCCCGAAGGACAATCGCTCGGCCACGCGCCGGGGCAGTTCGTCGAAGTGAGCATCTTCGGGGTGGGCGAGGCCCCCATTTCGATCAGCTCGTCGCCCAGCCGCAGCAACGGCCATTTCGAGCTGTGCGTGCGCAAGGTGGGCGATGTGACGACTGCGCTGCACAACCTGCAGCCCGGCGCAACCATCGGCGTGCGCGGGCCATTCGGCCACGGCTTCCCCGTGGATCAAATGCGCGGCCGTGATATCCTGTTTGCCGCCGGCGGCCTCGGCCTGGCGCCGGCGCGCAGCCTGATCAATCAGGTGTTGGACGAGCGCAGCAGCTTCGGCCGGGTCATCATCCTTTATGGTGCCAAAAACCCGTCCGAGCTGCTTTTCCGCGATGAGCTGGCGACCTGGGCCAACCGCACCGACGTCGAATTCCACGTGACGGTGGATCGGCCCGATCCCACCTGGGTGGGCAATGTGGGCGTCATCACCACCCTGTTCAAGAGCGTCACCGTCAATCCGCGCAACACGGTTGCGGTGACCATCGGCCCGCCGATCATGTATCGCTTCGTGCTCATGGAGTTGTTGAGCAAGGGCATCCCGGAGGCGCAGATCTGGATGTCGTTGGAGCGGCGCATGAAATGCGGCGTCGGCAAGTGCGGCCACTGTCAAATCAATAATTTCTATTGCTGTCAGCAGGGGCCAGCCTTCAACTACGCCCAGATCAAGGGCGTCGAGGAGGCGATTTAATGAGACCCAAGGTTGCATTCTTCGATTTTACATCATGCGAGGGCTGCCAGCTCACCGTAGTGGATAGCCTGCAAACGCATCCCGAGCTCCTCGATGTGGTCGAGATCGTGCAGTTCCGCGAGGCGATGTCTGAGAAGGGCGAGGATTACGCGGTGGCCTTCGTGGAGGGCTCCATCAGCCGGCCGAGCGACGAGCCGCGGCTGAAACGCATTCGCGACCAGGCGGCCGTGCTCGTCGCGCTGGGCGCGTGCGCGCATCTGGGCGGCATCAACGCGATACGCAACGCCATGCCGCTGGACGATGTGCGTCAGTACGTGTACGGCGACAAGGCCGAGTGGTATGAGACTTATCCGGCCCGGCCGATCAGCGCGGTGGTGAAGGTGGATGCGTTCATCCCCGGCTGCCCGATTGACCGCGACGAGTTCCTCGAGGTCGTGAAGGCATTGCTCCTGGGCAAAAAGCCGCCCATTCCCGACTATCCGATGTGCGTGGAGTGCAAGCGCAAGGAAAACGTCTGTATCTACGATCGCGGCGGCCAGTGCCTGGGGCCGGTGACGCGCGCCGGCTGCGGCGCCATCTGCCCGACCTACGGCGATGGGTGCGAGGGCTGCCGCGGCCTGATCCCAGATCCGAACCGCGATGCCATGAGCGAGGTGCTGGTGAAACACGGCCTCACCGTGGACGACATGCTGGCGCGTTGGACGATGTTCGGAACGTATCAACAGATGGAACTGGCGGCGAAGAAGTGATGCGTGAAGAGAACCGGTGCCTCAAACGTCAGGCGTCAAATGCAAAAAGAGAAATGACGTTTGGCGTTTCACGTTTCACGTTTGCCGAAGGAGATAAGCATGGGTAATGTCAACATCGAAGTTCACCACGTCACCCGCGTCGAAGGACACGGCAATATCGTGGTCAATGCGAAAAACGGCGTGCTGGAAGAGTGTCGGCTGGAGATCGTAGAGACCCCGCGTTTCTTCGAGGCGATGCTGCGCGGCCGGCCGTACACGCAATCCAGCCACATCACCAGCCGCATCTGCGGCATCTGCGCGGTGGGTCACGCCACGGCCAGCCTGCGCGCCACCGAGAACGCGCTGGGCATCGAACCGTCGGAACAGACGGTGCTGCTGCGCAAGCTGAACTTTCACGGCGAGATCCTGGACAGCCACGTGCTGCACGTCTACATGTTGGTCGCGCCCGACATGTTCGGCGTTGGCTCGGTGATCCCCCTGGTGAAGGTTGCGCCCGACGTCGTGCTGCGTGCTCTACGGATCAAGAAGCTGGCCGGCGACCTGTGCGCGGCCATCGGCGGCCGACACACGCACCCGATCGCCATGGCGGTCGGCGGCTTCACGCACTATCCGACCATCGCCGACTTGAAGGCCCTGCGGACGCGGCTGATTGAGGCGCGCGGGGACATGGATGAGACGGTCAAGCTGGCGAAAACGCTGCCCTGGCCGCAGTTCAACCGCGAGACCGAATACGTGGCGCTGCGCAAAGAGGACGAATACGCCTTCATTGACGGCACGATCACGACGACGGACGGCGGTCGCTACGCACTGAAGGACTACCGTCAGGTGACCAACGAGCGCATGGTGCCGCACTCGACCGCCAAACACACGGCCCACAAGCGGGAATCATACATGGTGGGCGCGCTGGCGCGCTTCAACGTCAACTACGACAAGCTGCACCCGCGCGCGCAAGCGGCCGCGGCCGAGCTCGGCCTCAAGCCGATTTGCACCAACCCCTACCTGAACACGGCGGCCCAGGTCGTCGAGATGGTGCACAGCGTCGAAGATGCGATCCGCATCATTGACGAGCTGGAGGCGCGCGGCATCCAGCCGGAGCCGCTGCCGCCGTTCCCTGGCCGGGGCGGCGAGGGTGTCGGCTCCTGCGAGGTGCCGCGTGGCATCCTGTTCCACAACTACCAGATCGGCGATGATGGCAAGATGATCGGCGCCAACTGCATCATCCCGACCGGGCAGAACCTGGCCAACATCGAGGCCGACATGCGCGCCCTCGTGCCGCAGATCCTCGACCGACCGCAGGACGAGATCCGCCAGCTCCTGGAGATGCTGGTGCGCGCCTACGACCCGTGCATCTCTTGTTCGGTGCACTTCCTGAATGTGAGATTTGTCTGATTGTCGTACAGTTGACGACTTGACTACTCGACGACTCCATGCGTCCGATTTTGGTTCTCGGCTTGGGCAATCCGTTGCAGGCAGACGACGGGGTGGGCTGTCGGGCCGTTGAAGCGCTGGCCCAGCACGAGCTGCCGGCCGATGTCGAAGTGATGGACGGCGGCACGCCGGGCATCGGGCTGCTGCACCTGCTGGAGGGTCGGCGCCGCGCCGTCATCGTGGATGCGGCCGAGATGGGCCGGCCGGCCGGCACGATCGTGCGCTTTCGGCCGGCCGACGTGCGGCTGACCGGCTCGACCGCGCGTTTCTCGCTGCATCGCACAGCCCTGGCCGATGTGCTGGCGCTGGCGCAGGCGCTTGCCCTGCCGCTGCCCGATCTCGTCTTCTTCGGCGTGCAGCCCGGCCGCGTCGGCTGGGGCGACGCGCTGAGCCCGGAGGTCGCGGCCGCGCTGCCCGAGCTGGTGGCGATGTTGCGTGCCGAGTTGAGCGAGTGCGAGGGGTAAACAGGAGAACACCCATGACTGAACCCAAAGGCCATATTCTGATCATAGACGACGATCCCGACATGGTCGAGGCGCTGAGCATGCCGCTAGAGGCGCACGGCTATCGCATTTCCCATGCGGCGAACGGCGACCTGGGACTGCGGATGGTCAAAGAGCTCAAACCCGACCTGATCATCCTCGACGTGATGATGGAGACCACCACCGCAGGCTTCCACGTGTCGTTGGCGCTGCGCAGCCCTGACCCGCGCTCCGAATATGCGGCTTATAAGGACATCCCCATCCTGATGCTGACCTCGATCCATTCGACCACATCGCTGCGCTTCGGGCCGGATCAGGACTATCTGCCGGTGGATGCCTTCGTAGACAAGCCGGTGGATCCGGACAAGCTGGTGGCACAGGTAAACGGTCTGTTAGCAAAAAAGTGATCTGTCGGTAGGGCGCCTTCCGCGCGCACGGAGCACTCGAAAGGGCGCTGTGCTTCGCGCAGACGTACGGATCAGCAATGACGCTCGTATGATGAGCGTCATTGCTGTATCGTATCCCGTATGTTTTAAGTGCATGCAGATGGGTGCCATCTGGCTTTGAGGCTCAGCGCATGACTGAAAATACGGTCTCTTTTGATCTAGCGCCTTTGCATCGCATCCTGGATGAATACGGCAGCCAAAAAGGAGCTGTCATTCCGATTCTGCAGCGCGTTCAGGATGCATACGGCTATCTGCCCCGGGAAATCCTGGCCGAAATCTCCAGGCGCACCAGCATTCCTCTAACCCGCCTGATGGGTGTGGCGACATTTTATGCCCAGTTCAGGCTGACCCGACGTGGCAAGCACCTGATTCGAGTCTGTGACGGCACCGCCTGCCATGTACGGGGCGCGCCGCAGAATGTGGCCGCTCTGGAAAGCGCCCTTATGCTGGACGAGAACGGCACCTCGCCGGATTACCAGTACACTCTGGAAATCGTTTATTGTGTCGGCTCGTGCGGATTGGCACCGGTGGCGGTCGTAGACGACAAAGTCTTCGGCCGATTGGAGCCCGAAGAACTGGTCGAGCGGGTGCGGGAAGTGGCCATGACAGGAGAAGCGTAGCCATGCCCAAACTGCACAACGTCGAAGAACTGCTTCGGGCGAGCGCGGAGGCGCAAGAGGAGATCGCCGGCCGACGCCAGCGCAGGACGACTATCTACGTCGGCATGGGCACCTGTGGCATCGCGGCCGGCGCACGCGACACGCTGAACGCAATCCGCCAGGAACTGGCCCGCCATGGTATCGAGGCCGACGTCGAGAGCGTGGGCTGCATCGGCATCTGCGTCAAGGAGCCGCTGGTGGATATCCAGCTCCCAGGCCGACCGCGCATCAGCTACGGCAACATCACGCCGGAGCGTGTTCCCCAGCTCATCGAGGAGCATGTGCTCAAAGGCTCGCCCGTGAAAAAGTGGGTGGTGGGGCGGCTGCCCGACAATTATTAGCGGCAGACGGCGAGGACGACATGGACAGACCGATATCGGCCGAGGAAATACTCAAACTGGCCATTCAGCGCGAGATCGAGGCCTTCAACCTCTACAGCGAGGTGGCGCGGCAGACGACGCACGCCGACACCCGCCGGGCCCTCGAAGAGATGGCCGAGCAGGAACGCGGCCATCGCATCAAGCTCGAGACCATCCTCGCCGGCAACGTGCGCTGGGCCGTGCGCCTGGCAAAGGCACAATCGGTCACGGACCTGCAGCTGAGCGACCATCTGGAGGGTGGCTCGCTTGAGCCAAATGCCAGCTATCAGGACATCCTGCTCTTTGCGGCGAAGCGCGAAAAGGCCGCACACGACTTCTATAAAGCAATGAGCGGCCTCACCGACGACACGCTTCTCGTCAATGTGTTCGAGATGTTGGCGAACGAAGAACTGAAGCACAAGTATCGTCTGGAGCGGATGTACGAGGATGAAGTGTATCGGGAGTTCTGACGAGAGCAAGGAATACGACTCATGGATCGAACTCAGTCCTCTACTCAGGCAACGGCGAGCGATCACGACGTGCCTCTGCTCACCGACCTGCCATTCTACAGCAAACAGCAGCGCATCGTCCTGAGCAATTGCGGCATCATTGACCCGGAACGGATCGAGGCCTACCTGGCACGTGACGGATATCAGGCGCTGGGCAAAGCCTTGGGCATGACGAGCGACGACGTGATCCGCACCATCATGGACGCCGGCCTGCGTGGCCGCGGCGGCGCCGGCTTCAGCACGGGCCTGAAGTGGGAGTTCGCCCGTCGCTCGAAAGCCACGCCGAAGTACGTGATCTGCAATGCGGACGAAGGAGATCCCGGCGCGTTCATGGATCGCTCGATCCTGGAAGGCGATCCGCACAGCGTCATCGAAGGCATGATCATCGCCGGCTATGCTATCGGCGCGGCCGAGGGATACATCTACTGCCGGGCCGAATATCCGCTGGCCATCGCCCGCCTGAAGCTCGCCATCGCGCAGGCGCGCGAGTATGGGCTGTTGGGCGAGAACATCCTCGGCAGCGGCTTCTCCTTCGACCTGCACCTGAAAGAAGGCGCGGGCGCATTCGTCTGCGGCGAAGAGATGGCCCTGATCGCATCGGTCGAGGGGCGCCGCGGGGAGCCGCGGCCCAAACCGCCCTTCCCGGCCGTCTCCGGCCTCTGGAACCGGCCAACGGTCGTCAACAACGTCAAAAGCTACGCCTTGACGCCGCGCATCATCCTGAAAGGGGCAGACTGGTTCGCCGGCATCGGCACGCCCAAATCGCCGGGCACGGCTGTCTTCGCCCTGACCGGCAAGATCCGCAACACCGGCTTGATCGAAGTGCCGATGGGCATCACCCTGCGCGAGATCATCTTCGACATCGGCGGCGGCATCCCCCGGAAGAAACAGTTCAAGGCCGTGCAGACCGGGGGGCCGTTGGGAGGATGCCTGCCGGCATCGGCGCTCGACACGCCGGTGGATTTCGACTCCTTGACGGCAGCCGGTGCCACGATGGGCTCGGGCGGCATGATCGTGGTGGATGAAGACACCTGCATGGTCGAATTCGCCAAGTACTTCTTGACCTTCGCCACGGCCGAGTCGTGCGGCAAGTGCGTGCCCTGTCGCATCGGCGGCCAGCGGCTGCTGGAGGTGCTCACGCGCATCACGAGCGGTGCCGGCACCTCGCGCGACCTGGACGAGATCGAGCGCATCTCTCGCAACATGCGAGAGGCATCGCTCTGCGCGCTGGGGCAACTGACGCCGGGACCGGTCATGTCGGCGCTGCGTTTCTTCCGCGCCGAGTACGAGGCGCATGTCTACGATAAATTCTGCCCGGCAGGCGTCTGCAAAGGGCTGTATGAGCTGCACATAGACCCAGACAGGTGTGCCGGCTGCGGCTTGTGCAAGAAGGCATGTCCGCAAGAGGCCATCAGTGGCGACCGCAAGCAGCCGCACCTCATTGACCAGTTCAGGTGCATCCAGTGCGGTGCCTGTGTTCAAGCGTGCAATCTGGACGCGATCGTGGCACAGCCCCGAGGCAAAGGTGTCCATGCCATTGCGGTGGCGTAGGAGAAGCGACGGTTATGCCCCAAGTAAACATCACCATTGACGGCAAGAAGATCAAGGCCGAAGCCTTCAAGACCGTGTACGAAGTGGCGACGGCCAACGGCATCTACATCCCGGCGCTCTGCCACCATCCGGCCCTGCCGCCGGAGGGCGCATGCCGTGTGTGCCTGGTGGAAATCGAACGCCAGCGCGCGCTCCAGCCGGCGTGCACCTTCCCTGTGACCGAAGGGCTGGTGATCCATACCAACTCGCCCAAGGTGCGCGAAGCACGCAAGTTCGTCCTGGAGCTGATCATCTCGGACCACCCGTTGGACTGCATGACGTGCGAAGCGACGGGCGATTGCCGGCTGCAAGATCTGGCCTACGAGTACGGCGTGAAGGGCAACGAGTACGCGGGCGGCGTGCAGCACAGCTATCCCATTGACGATCCCAATCCCTTCATCCAGGTGGATCGCAACAAATGCATCCTGTGTCGGCGCTGTGTCCGGGCGTGCAACTACATCAACGGCGTCGAGGCGATCGGCATCGTCTACCGCGGGTTCAAAGCGCGCATCGCCTTCGGCATGGATTCCACCATGGAAGACAGCCCGTGCGAGTTCTGCGGCAGTTGCGTCGAAGTCTGCCCCACGGCTGCGCTCTGGCCCAAGATGAGCCTGGGCAAGGGCCGGCCTTATCAGCTCAGAAAGGTGGAGACGATCTGCTCCTACTGCGGCGTCGGCTGCCGGCTGACCCTCCACGTGCGCGACAACGAGATCGTCAGGGTGTCGGGCGCCGAAGGCCCGGCCAACCACGGCTTCACCTGCGTCAAAGGGCGCTTCGGCCATGATTATATCAATCATGCCGAGCGCCTGACGAAGCCCTTGATGCGGCGCTACCTGGTGGAGGGAAAACCCAAGCCGCGGTCGCACGCCGACGCTGGCAACGGCCACGGCCCTAACCCCGACATGGAATGGGTCGAGGTCGGTTGGGAACAGGCGTTGCGCCTGACGGCGCACAAGTGGGTCGAGATCAAGCGATCTCACGGCGGCGATGCCTTCGCGACGCTCTGCTCGGCGCGCTGCACCAACGAGGAGAACTTCCTGGCCGCCAAGCTGACCCGTCAGTTGATGGAAACGCACAACATAGACCACTGTGCGCGGCTCTGACACAGCCCCACCGTCTCCGGTCTGGGGACATCGTTCGGCTCTGGGGCCATGACCAACACGTTCGACGACATCGCCGAACAGGCACAGTGCCTCTTCATCATCGGCTCGAACACCACCGAGCAGCATCCGGTGTTCGGCATGCGGCTGCGCCAGGCGGTCAAGCAGCGGGGCGTGCCCCTCATCGTGGCCGATCCGCGGCGCATTCCCATCACGCAGTTCGCGACGATCCACCTGAAGCACAGGCCCGGCACCGATACGGCCCTGCTCAACGGCTTGATGCACGTACTGATTGCCGAGGACCTGTACGATCACGAGTTCGTGGCCAATCGTACCGAGGGCTTCGAAGCGCTCAAGGCCAAGATCGCCGAGTATCCGCCGGAGCGGGTGGCCGAGATTTGCGGCGTGCCGGCCGAGGACATCCGCCGGGCTGCGCGGCTGATGGCCGCCCACAAGCCCATGGCGATGATGTACGCGATGGGCATCACCCAGCATACCAACGGCTATGGCAATGTGTTGAGCTGCGCCAACCTGCAGATGTTGCTGGGCAACCTGGGGGTGCCGGGCGGCGGCGTCAACCCGCTGCGCGGCCAGTCCAACGTGCAGGGCGCGTGCGACATGGGCGGATTGCCCAACGTCTACTCCGGCTATCAGAACGTCGCGCTGGAGGCTTCGCACAGAAAGTTCGAGGCGGCGTGGGGCGTCGTCCCGCCCCAGGACAAGCCCGGCCTGACGGTGGTGGAGATGATGAACGCGGCGGCCGAAGGCAAGGTCAAGGCCATGTACATCTTCGGCGAAAACCCGATGGTGTCCGATCCCGACCTGAACCACGTGCGCCATGCCCTGGAGTCGCTGGAGTTCCTGGTGGTGCAGGACATCTTCATGACCGAGACGGCGCAACTGGCCGATGTGGTCCTGCCCGGCGCCTCATTCGCCGAGAAGGACGGCACCTTCACCAACAGCGAACGCCGGGTCCAACTGCTGCATCGGGCGCTCAACCCCGTCGGCGACGCCCGACCCGACTGGCAGATCATCGCTGAGCTGGGCCAGCATCTGCTGGCGGCCGGCGTGCTGGGCGAACGGGCCACCGCGGTGGAAGCCGCGCCCCATGGGTCGTGGGATTACCTGAACCCGACCGAGATCATGGACGAAGTGGCTGCGCTCACCCCCAGCTACGGCGGCATCCGCCATCACCGCCTGCAGGACGGCCACACGCTGCAATGGCCGTGCCCCGACGAGCGGCACCCCGGCACGCCGATCCTCCATGTGGGCAAGTTCACGCGCGGGCTGGGTAGGTTTATGCCGGTGGACTACCTGCCGGCGGCCGAGTTGCCCGACGAGGAGTATCCGCTGCTGCTGACGACCGGCCGGGTGTTGTACCATTACCACACCGGGTCGTTCACCCGGCGCTCCGCCGGCCTGTCGGCCATCTACCCGGAAGGCGTCATCGAGATCCATCCGGAGGATGCGGCCCGCCTGGGCATCGCCGACGGCGAGCTGGTCGAGGCGGCCAGCCGCCGCGGTCGGGTCCCCGTGAAGGCTGAGGTCACCGAAAGGACCCAACCCGGGGTCGTGTTCATGACCTTCCACTTTGCGGAGAGCGCGGCCAACTTCCTGACCAACTCGGCCTTCGATCCGGTGGCCAAGATCCCGGAACTCAAGGTGTGCGCCGTGAAGGTGACCAGGCTGGCCGAAAGCACGTGCACAAGTTGCTAGAAAGGGGGACGGACGCCTGTTTGGTAGTCCGTCCCTTCTTGTGGTATCATCTCGTTACAACAGTCACAACATTGAGACAAAAAGGCTATGGCAAACGGAGAATTCTCGATTGATGCGCTGATGCCGCCGCAGATGGCCGACCGGGCCGAAGCGATCGGCATCCGGAAAGCCAACACCGACTTCTGGACGATGTTGACCCTGGCTGTGCTGGCCGGGGCGTTTATCGGCGCCGGCGCGATGTTCGCCACCGTAGTCACGGCCGACGCGGCCGGCAAGCTCACCTACGGCGTCACCCGGCTGTTGGGCGGTATCGTCTTCTCGGTGGGCCTGATCATGGTCGTGGTTGCCGGCGCGGAGCTCTTCACGGGCAATAACCTCATCGTCATGGCGTGGGCCAACCGCAAGGTGAGCACAGCCAGGCTCTTGAGGAACTGGGTCATCGTCTACCTGGGCAACTTCATCGGCTCCGTGGCGACAGCGGTCCTGGTGTTCCTGGGCGGCCAGTACATGTTCGGGAACGGCGCCGTGGGCCTGCAGGCGTTGAACACCGCGGCGGCCAAGAGCAGCCTGGGTTTCGTCCAGGCGTTGGCCCTGGGCATCATCTGCAATGCGTTGGTCTGTATGGCGGTCTGGCTCTGCTACAGCGCGCGCAGCACCACCGACAAGATCCTTTCGATTATCTTCCCGATCACGGCGTTCGTGGCCGGCGGCTTCGAGCACAGCATCGCCAACATGTACTTCATCCCCATGGGCATGCTGATCAAGGATTTTGCCGCGTCGGAGTTCTGGGCGAAGATCGGCAAGACGGCGGCCGATTACGCCGCCGTGAACTGGGGCAACTTCTTCGTGGCCAATCTGATACCGGTGACCACCGGCAACATCATCGGCGGCGCCGGGCTGGTGGGCCTGGTCTACTGGTTTGCATTCCTGCGCACGCGGCGCAGTTGATTCAAGGAGGCAGCAAATGCGAGGTTATGTCCTGGTGAACACCCGGGCCGGCGAGGAGCGAGATATCGTCAACCAGATTCGGGGCGTGCCGGGCATTGTGCGCGCTGATGTCACCTTCGGCCCGTACGATGTGATCGTCGAAGTGCAGGCGCCCGACCTGGCCTCTATCGGCAAGCTGGTCTACGGCACCATCCGGGCGACCCCCGGCGTTACGGACACCCTGACCTGCCTGGCGGTCGAATGACAACGATGAAGCTCCACGACGTACTTCAGGTCATTGATGGCCAGCTCGTCACAGAGGACGCCGACCTCGAAATCGAGGTGCAGATGGGCTGCGGCGCCGATCTGATGAGCGACGTGTTGGCGTTTACCCATGCCGACACGCTGCTCCTCACCGGCCTGACCAACCCGCAGGTCGTCCGCACGGCCGACATGGCCGGGATCCGCGCCATCGTCTTCGTGCGCGGCAAGCTGCCCCCGCCGGAGACCGTAGCTCTCGCCAGAGCCAAAGGCATCCCGCTGTTGGCGTCGAAATATACCCTGTATGAGACGGCGGGCCGTCTGTATCAGGCCGGGCTGCCGAGCTGCGGGCTGTTCGAGAGCAGTTTGCAGCGTTGGCGAGAGTTCTTCGACAGCGAATGACAGAGGGAACGACAGGCGGCCACCATGCACAAAATCCTCGTCGTCGAAGATAATCCCGACATGGCGCTGGCCGTGGCGATGCCGCTGGAGGCCCACGGCTATGAGGTGGTCTATGCGTCGTCCGGCGAGGAGGGGCTGCGCAAAATCCAGGAGACGGCGCCCGACCTGATCATCCTGGACGTCATGATGGAAACCGGCACCGCAGGCTTTCAGTTTTCCCTGACCCTGCGCAACCCCGATCCACGGTCGCCCTACGCCCGGTTTCGCCACATCCCGATCCTGATGTTGACGGCCATTCACACGACGACTTCATTGCGCTTTGGGCCCGATGAAGCCTATCTGCCGGTGGACGATTTTGTGGAGAAACCGATGGATCCGGACATTTTGCTTGCGAAAGTGCGCGCGCTCCTTGCCGGCCGCTGATATTTGGCCCGGGCAGGCGGCCCGGGCATGATTTTCTCTGTAATTCTGCCAGGAGGCTATCGCATGTCCGAGAAGAAACGCATCTTGATGATAGACGACGACGTCCAGGCCGTGGACACCGTTGAGACGTTGCTGCAAAGCGTCGGCTATGAGACGGCGCACGCGTACATGGCCGTCGAAGGCGTTGAACTGGCACGTCGCTGGAAGCCCGACCTGATCTTGCTCGACGTGATGTTTGCCGGTCCACCCGGCCCGGATGGCTTCGAGGTATCGCGCGAGCTGCACGCCGATGCCGACCTGAAGGATATCCCCGTGATCATCCTTTCGGGCGTGAAGAAGTTCTTCGGCATGGAGACCGAATTCACGCCGGACGAAACCTGGATGCCGGTCAAGGCGTTCATCGAGAAGCCCGTTAAGCCGGCCACCTTGCTGGAAACCATCGAAAAGGTCCTCGGCCCGCGTTAATCCCGGTCGCCCTCGCGGGCCGAACCGTGGACAGGCCTCCTGTAACTGTGTCGTGCAGGAGGCCGTTCGCTTTATTCCTGACGGGCGGAGCAATTCTGATGCACAAAGCGCTCGGCGCCTTTCTGACTGCCGCGCAGACGGTGCTCCCCGCGGAGGGTGTCGCGATCTGGTTGCACGACGCCGCGACGGGCCAACTGACACTGGCCGCGGCCCAGGGACTGGCGGCCGACGAAGCTACAGCGCCGGGCGGCCTGGCCGACCAGGTCGCTGCGCAACAGGCCCTGGCCGAGGGGATCGTCCGGACGGCCGATTCCGTCGCGCCGCCTGCACGCCTCTATCTGCGCCTGGGACCCCAGAACCGACCGCTCGGCGTCCTTCACCTCCGCTTTCCTGCTCCTGACGCGCTGACGCCCGACCTGATTCGCCGGGCCACGGCCCTCGCCGACCTGGCCGGCGTGCTGCTGGAGATGGCGCAGCGCGCCGCCGAAGCCGAACGCCTGGAGGCCGCCCAGGCCGAGTTCATCCACGTCACCACGCATGAATTGCGCTCACCGGTCGCGGTATCGCAGTCGTTGATCCGCAACGTCCTGAAGGGCTACGCCGGCGCGATCACGGACAAACAGCGTCACGTCTTCGGCCGTATCTCGGCCCAGCTGGATCACCTGGAGAGCCTGGTCAACGACCTGCTCGACCTGGCGGCCAGCCAGGCGCGCGCAGCGCGCGAGCCTGGCCCGGTGGCGCTCAACGGCCCTGTCGGCCGGGCCGTGCTCCTCTTTCAGCCGCGCGCCGAGGAGAAGGGGATCACACTGGAGTATCATGCCTGTCGCGACGAGATCGTAGTCATGGCGACCGAAGATGGGCTGGATCGCATCCTGGCCAACCTGGTGGGCAATGCCGTGAAGTATACCCCGCCCGGCGGCCGGGTCACCGTGGGGCTCTGCCAGACCGGGGACGAAGCCATCGTGACGGTGGCCGACACCGGCATCGGCATCCCTGCCGAGGCATTGCCGCGCCTCTTCGAGGAATTCTATCGGGCGCCGAATGCGCGCGCCGCCAATATCACCGGCACAGGATTGGGGCTGGCCATCGTCAAACGTCTGGTGGATCTGTATCGCGGCACCATCTCGGTGGAGAGCACGGTCGGCGTGGGCACGACGTTCACCGTCACCTTCCCCCTCCATCGCGCATGAGAGCGGTTTGGCTGAGCGACGACTTCATCTCTCTGCGGCATTATGACGTCCGTCATATGAATTTCTAGTCGTCCGGGGTATGCTCTAGTCTAAAGGACGTGCCTTTTATCACAAGCGGGAAAACACTACCGTCAATCCCGTTGTTGTCAGCAATGAATGACTCACGAACCGCAGATTGCACCCTCCTCCCGCAATCTGTGACGGTGCACCTTGACCCGGAAGTTTTGAACGGAATCCGAGTGCCTTCGGCGCATTGTCCTGACCGGTCCGTGACGACGGCCGGCTGAGCATGGCGCTGCGGCGCGTCGCAAGAGTTTCTTCAGGAGGCATGCTGTGGCAACGCCCGAGGTCATCGTTCTCACCGACATCAAGCGCGACCCGGCCTTCGGCGACCGCTTGACCCCGGCCGGACAGCAGCTCCGCACGTGCATCCAGTGCGGCACCTGTACGGCATCGTGCCCCTCTGCTTCGGCGATGGACATCACCCCGCGCAAGATGTGGCGCATGGTACAGCTCGGCCTGGTAGATGATGTGTTGCGCAGCAAGACGATGTGGCTGTGCAGCATCTGCTATCAGTGCCAGGTGCGCTGCCCGCGCGGCATCCCGCTGACCGAGACGATCGCCAAGCTCAAGCAGCTCGCCATTCAGCAACAGATCAAGCAATGGCGCGAAAGCACTACCTTCTACCTCGCCTTCAACGACGTGGTGCGGCGCTACGGCCGGATGCGCGAGACCGAGTTCATGGCGCGCTATTTCCTGTCCACCAATCCATTTGAGGCACTCGGCTACGCCACCATGGGATTGACGTTGCTGCGTCGCGGCAAGCTGAGGCCGGAGCTGCCGATGCTGCGCGGCGAGGGCAAGCTGGCCAGACTGTACGATCGTGTGGCCGAGCTGGAGGGACGCCGATGAACAGCTACCTCTTCTATCCCGGCTGCTCGATGGAGGCGTCGGCGCTGGAGTACAAGATGGCCATGATGACCGTCTTTCGCGCCCTGGGCGCCGAAGTCCATGAGATCGAGGACTGGACGTGTTGCGGTGCCAGCGTCGCACCGGTCATGAGTGACTTGCTGAGCCTGGCACTGCCGGCGCGCAATCTGGCCCTGGCCGAAAAGATGGGCAACAGCCGCACCATGGTGGTGGGATGCAGCGCGTGCTTCACCAGCTTCGCCCGCACCAATGCCGCAGTCGCAGATCCGGCCACCCTGACGCGCGTCAATCAGGCATTGGAGGTCGAACATCTGAGGTACGAGGGGACGGTGACCGTACGGCACATGCTCGATGTGCTGGCGCATGACTTCGGCGCGGCTGCCATTGCCGACCGCGTCATCCGGCCCCTCGCCGGCCTGAAGGTGGCTCCCTACTACGGCTGTCAGACAGTGCGGCCTTATGCGTCATACGATGATGGGCAGCAGCCCTGGTCCATGGTGCCGTTGCTGGAGGCTCTGGGCGCGACAGTGCACCACCACCTCCAGGAAGCGACCTGTTGTGGCACCGCTCTGCTCACCACCAAGCCGGAGCTCGGCCTGCGCATTGCCGGCAGCATCCTGGAGGCTGCCCAGCCGGCCGATTGCATCGCCGTGGTGTGCCCGATGTGCCACATGAACCTGGATAGCTATCAGGACAAGGTCTCCAGGGTGTTGGGCAAGCCGATCAAAATCCCGGTCGTCTTTCTGCCCCAGTTGATCGGCCTGGCATTGGGCCTGTCGGAGAAAGAGTTGCTATTCAAACGGCACGTGGTGCCGGTCGAGCCGGCTTTAGCGAAGGTGCCGGCCTGAGCAAAATCAGGCGGGAGGACAGGCCATGAGATTGGAGGAGATCGTCCGGTCGCTGGAGCTGCAGGTTTGCGCAGGGGCAGAGCATCTTGATAGAGAAGTGACGGGCGGCTACGCCTGTGATCTACTGAGCTATGTTATGGCCAAGGCCAAAGAGGGCAACCTGTGGCTCACGATCCAGGGCCATGCGAACATCGTGGCTGTCGCCAGCCTGGTGGGCCTAAGCGGCGTGATCGTCACTGAAGGAGCGAAGATAGAGCCAGATACCTTGCAAAAAGCCGGGCAACACGAGGTTGTGATTCTGACGACACCGCTGCCGACTTACGTCGTGGCCGGTCGTCTTTACGAGCTGGGCGTGCGCGCTTGAACAGCGCGGCGCGGCGATAGCAGCTGCGCACGATGAGGCCAGCAGCGACGCGGTCAAGCGCCACAGCGCCCAGGAGGGCAAATGTGAACCGCGTGCTGGATTCAGACCCTGATCGTCCAACGCACTCTCTGAACGGCGATTGTGCCGCGCGCAGCATTGAGTCGCCCGAACTGAGACACTGGTCTGCCTGTATGCGTGACCTCAGCCTGCACATCCTGGACGTCCTGCAAAACTCGTTGGAAGCGGGCGCGACACAGGTCGAGCTGGTGATCGAGGAAGACCTGATCACCGATCGCCTGACCATCACGGTGCGTGACAACGGTCGGGGTATGGATGAAGTCACGCTGGCGCGCGTGGCAGACCCTTTCTTCACCACCCGGAAAACGCGCCATGTCGGCCTGGGCATCCCCCTCTTTAAGGCTGCGGCCGAACGCTGCAACGGCGACCTGGTTATCACGTCACAGGTGGGGGTGGGCACGACGCTTGCTGCGACCTTCCAACACAGCCACATTGACCGGGCCCCCCTGGGCGACCTGGTCGGCACCTTGATGTCGTTCATCCTGGGCGGCACCTGCGATCTGCATTACGTGCATCGAGTGAAGGGGGGTAGATCTGACAACGATCGATTGGGAAATTGGGCGGGGACAGCACCACAAGATCAGGAATTCGAGTTTTGCACTCGAGACATCAGGTCTGAGTTGGGCGATGTGCCGCTCAGCCATCCGGCTGTGAGAACATGGCTGCAGCAATTCATCGCCCAGGGCGAAGCGGAACTCTCCCTCCTGGTTTGAACCCAATCACAACAGGACCGTTCCATCGCCACCCTTCCCATCTACCAATCTACCAGCCTATTAACCTGCCAACCTGCTGCCTCGTCAGGCCAGGTTTTACAGTTTATAGCACAGACCAAAACCCAGTCTAACGAGGCACGAGAACTACCGACCCATGGCCTTTTTTACCGCTGACCTGCACCTGCACACTGTCCTGTCGGGATGCGCCGAAGGAGAGATGCTGCCGGAATTCATCATCGAGCGGGCGCAGGAGTTGAGGTTGGATCTGCTTGCTGTGACGGATCACAACTCCTGCGAGAACGCGGCGGCAGTGATGCGGGCGGCGGCAGGCACGGGAATCGTGATCTGGCCGGGCATGGAGGTGCAATCACGGGAAGAGGCACACCTGTTATGTCTATTCGACAGTCTGGATCGGGCACTGGCCTGGCAAACAGTGGTTTATGCCAGCTTGCCGCCCCTTAAGAACAGGCCTGCGGTGTTCGGCGAGCAGGTCATCCTGGCCGAAAACGGCGAGCCCATCGGTTATAACGAGCGTCTACTGGCGACTTCGACGACCCTTTCGGTGGATGAGGTGGTCGGCCGCGTGGCGGACCTGGGCGGGCTGTGTATCCCAGCCCATGTAGACCGGCCGGCGTATAGTCTGATCGCCAGCCTGGGTTTCATCCCGTCGGATCTGGACATCGCCGGGGTCGAGATCTCGTACCTGCTCAGCCCGCAAGAGGCACGCCAGAAGTTCACCCAGCTGGCGCGCTATGGCCTGATCTCGGGCAGCGACGCGCATCGTCTGACAGATATGTCCCGGCGCACTACGCTCAAGATGGCCCACCGGACAGTGGCCGAGCTGAAATTAGCCCTGGCCGGAGAGGGAGATCGGGGCGTCTGGGTGGACGGGATCAGGACTACGCCCATAAGACCATGAGACTTTGGACTGAACACGCATGGCGTACAGCAGGGGGCGAAGAAGTTCCGGCGGCAGGCGTTGCGGTAAGCACATTGACAACCGAGGATCGGTTTGCGGCCGTCCTGGTGAGCGGCTGGGAACCGGCTGTCAGGAGTCTGGCAGCGGATGTGGCCGAGCGGCTGGCGCAGCAGACCACCTCTGAACTTGCGACAGGCAAACCGCTGGACGCCGTCGTGGGCGAGGTGCTCGCCGTCCTGCCAGCGGGCGAGCACCTCGCCGTAGGGATGCTGCGTATCGGCCGTGATGGCCAGGCGGCGCTGGCCGAAATAGACGCGCCGCCCCTCTTCATGGCCCGCAGAGGGGATGTCCTGTTCCTGCCCGTCGCCGAAGAGGAGGTCGGCGGCCGGCTGGTGCGCCGTTGCGACTTCACGGTTCAGCCGGACGATCACCTGGCCATGGTCAGCGCGGGCTTTATCCGCCCGCGGCGGGCCGGTCGGCCGTGGAACTGGCGCGAAGCGGCGTTTTCTGTGCGTCGCCTGACTGCGACCGGCTGCGATGCGGAACAGCTGGCCGAGGCGCTCATGCGGTTGGCCTCCGGTTCTCAGCTTCCCGTGGCCGTGCTGGCCATGTTCGCCCGTCCCATGCGCACAGCCACAGTGTGGAGCGGGCCGCCGGCCGATCGAAGGCGGGATCAGGAAGCACTGAACCGGCTGCTGGCCGAGCCAGGGACGCGCATCATCTGTGGAGACACGACGGCAGAGATTGTCGCCCGGCTGTTGGGCGGCCGGCTGATCATGGAGCCGCGGCCGGCCAACGGATGGCGGGAAGTGCCGCCGGCCTCGCGGCTGATCGCGGCGGACGGCACTGAGCCGGTGGCGTTGATCACAGAAGGCGTGGTGACCATGCGGGTGGCCCTGGAGCGGCTGGGCCAGGTGACGCGCCCGCAAGAGCTGGCAGGTCGGTCGGATGGTGCGTCGCGCCTGGCGCGTTTGTTGTTGACCGCGGACGAGATTCGCTTCCTGGTCGGCCTGGCAGTCAATCTGGCGCAGACGGAGCGGGACGGCACGCCGCTGCGCAAGGCGGCGGTCGCCAGATTAGCCGGGGCGCTACAAGCGCGCGGAAAGATCGTGGTGGTGGAGTATTGGTGAGGGGATTCATGCCTTCGTGAAAACCCTTTGCAGGCGATCACCTGACTCATCTCATGCAGGAGGTAGGAGGTATCGTTCATGGAACAACCCAAAATCGGAGTCTACGTCTGCGACTGTGGCGTGAACATCGCGGCCACGGTCAACGTGCCCGAGGTAGTCAAGTTCGCCTCGGGCCTGCCCAACGTCGTCGTTGCGCGCGAGTACAAATACATGTGTTCAGACCCCGGCCAGAAGATGATCCAACAGGACATCCGAGAGCTGGGGCTGAACCGCGTGGTGGTTGCGGCCTGCTCGCCCCGCATGCATGAGCCCACCTTCCAGAATGCCGTGGCCACGGCCGGCATGAACCCCTACCATTTCGGCATGGCCAACATTCGCGAGCATGTCTCCTGGGTGGTGGACGACGCCAGGCAGGGCACGGAGAAGGCCAAGCGGCTGGTCAGCGCCATGGTGATGCGCGTGGCGTTGCAAGAGCCGCTCTACTCGCGCAAAGAGCCGGTGACTCCGGCGGCGTTGGTGGTCGGCGGCGGCATCGCGGGCATTCAGGCAGCTCTGACCATCGCGGATGCGGGCTACAAGGTATATCTGGTCGAGCGCGAACCGTCCATCGGCGGGCACATGGCCCAGCTCGATAAGACGTTTCCGACGCTCGACTGTAGCACCTGAATACTGGGGCCCAAGATGATGGATGCCGGTCGGCATCCCAACATTGAGCTCCTGACCTACAGCGAAGTCGAAGAGGTGTCCGGTTACGTGGGCAACTTCACCGTGAAGGTGCGGAAGAAGGCCCGCTATGTGGACACAGAGGCATGCACCGGTTGCGGCCTGTGCTGGTCCGAGTGCTTGACCAGACGCATCCCGCAGCTTAAGCTCATCAAGATGGGCGCCATGAGCATCGGGGAGAGGAGGCCCGGAGACCGATGAACCTCGAACGCGTGAACGCCATCATTGACGCCTATGAGGCTGATCCGGCATGCAGCCTGGCCATTCTCCAGGAAATCCAGCAGGAGGTCAACTACTTGCCGAAGGATGCTCTGGAGCTGGTCGCGCAACGGCTCAACCTGCCCAGGGGCCATGTCTATGCGCTGGCGACCTTCTATCGCACTTTCAACCTTAAGCCGATGGGCAAGCACCGGATTAAGGTCTGCCTCGGCACCGCCTGCCATGTGCATGGCGGTCCCATCATCCTGGAAGCGTTCGAACGTCACCTGGGCATCAAGGCCGGCGAGAGCACCCGCGACGGCAATTTCTCGCTGGAGGCCTGTTCCTGCCTGGGAGCCTGCGCGCAGGCGCCTTTCGTCCAGGTAGACAACGATCCGCACAATCAGATGACGCCCGTCCGTGTGCCGGAGGTGGTCCAGCAGTATGCGGCCGACGGCGGCAACGGGAAAGGGGCGTAGGGGAGGTCCTCAAATGCCTCAACTCAAATCGTTAGACGAGCTACGTGCGCTGCGCAAGCAGCTCCAAAAAGACGTCCAGGCCCGTACGGAGGCGTCCACGACCATCACGGTCGGCATGGGTACCTGCGGCATCGCCGCCGGTGCGCGCGAGGTGATGAGCGCGATCCTCGATGAACTGGCCGCGCGCGGGATTGCGGCCCACGTGACCACGGTCGGCTGCATCGGCATGTGCTCCAAAGAGCCCCTGGTTGACGTAAAGCGAGGAGAGGAACCCAAGATCACCTACGGCAATGTCAGCCCGGCCATGGTGCCCCGCATCCTCGAGGAGCACGTGATCGGCGGTCGGGTGGTGGAAGATTGGGTCGTCGCTCGGGTGGCGGCATAGGAGGATACCATGGCAGAGCTACATCGCGCCGACCTGCTGGTCAGTTGCTTGCACGACCGGCCGCCCGAGCTCATCACGGCCCTCGAGGCGGAGATTGCCCGACGGGGCCTCAGTGATGAAATCAGGGTGATCAAGGCCGGCTGTCGCGGCTGGTGTGCATCGGGTCCGGTGATCCACGTGCAGCCCGATGACATCTTCTATGTCAATGTGCAATCTGCAGATGTGCCAGAGCTGGTCGAAGAGACACTGGTCAAAGGCCGAGTGGTCGAGCGGCTGACGTTCCGCGACCCGGCCACGCGCAAATACGTTCACCACTACTCCGACATTCCGGCGCACCGCAAGCAGCTGCGCATTGCTCTCCGCAACTGCGGCCTGGTCAACCCCGAATCCATCGAGGAGTATATCGCGGTCGGCGGCTATGAGGCGCTGGCCAGGGCGCTCAGCTCGATGACGCCGGAGCAGATCATCGGCGAAATTAAGCTGTCGGGCTTGCGGGGTCGCGGCGGCGCGGGGTTCCCAACCGGCCGGAAGTGGGAGTCGGCCCGTCATGCCGAAGGAGAGGTAACATACGTGATCGCCAACGGCGATGAGGGGGACCCCAACTGCTTCATGGATCGCGCGCTGATGGAGGGCGACCCATTCTCGATCCTGGAGGGCATGACGATCGGCGCCTATGCGATTGGCGCCCACCAGGGCTTCGTCTACCTGCCCTACGAATACACCCTGGCCGTGCGGACGCTGCGCAACGCTATCAAACGTGCCTACGAGTTCGGCCTGCTGGGGAAAAACATCCTGGGCTCCGGTTTCGATTTCGACGTGACGTTGCGCCTGGGCGCGCGTTCATTCGTCGGCGGCGAATCCACGGCCATCATGCACGCCATCGAGGGCAAGCCCAGCGAGCCTCGAGCCAAGCACGTCCACACCACGGATAAAGGCTTGTGGGAGCGGCCTACCTGCCTGAACAATGTCAAGACCTGGGCCATCGTGCCGGAGATCATCAACAAGGGCGGCGCCTGGTTCGCTGGCATCGGCACCGAGACGAGCAAAGGCACGCAGGTCTTCTCGCTGGCCGGCAAAATCAATGTGACCGGCCTGGTCGAGGTGCCGATGGGTACCACCATCCGCCAGCTCGTGTTCGACGTCGGGGGCGGCGTGCCCAAGAAGCGCAAGTTCAAGGCGATCCAGATCGGTGGGCCTTCGGGCGGCGTTCTGCCGGCCAGCCTGTTGGATATGCCCATGGACTACGAGACGCTGGCCGAGGCCGGCTCGATGATGGGCACGGGCGGCGTGGTGGTCATGGACGATCATACCTGCGTGGTGGATGTCGCCCGCTATTTCCTGGAGTTCCTCACCGATGAGTCTTGCGGCAAGTGCAGCACCTGTCGCGAGGGCATCCGCCGCATGTTGGAGATCATGACTCGTATCACCAAAGGTCAGGGCACGATGGCCGATCTGGACCAGCTGGAGAGCCTGGCGAAGGTGGTGCACACCGTCTCGTTGTGCGGCCTGGGCAAGACGGCCGCCAATCCGGTGCTGAGTACGTTGCGTTATTTCCGCGATGAGTACGAGACGCATATTCGCGATGGCCTCTGTCCCGCAGGCGTCTGTCGCACCTTGTCCCGCTTCGTGATCGTCGAGACGTGTCCTGGCTGTGGCCTATGCGTCAAGGCATGTCCGGAGAACGCGATCTACGGCGAGAAGAAGCAAGCACACGTCATTGACCAGGAGAAGTGCCTGCGCTGCGGTGCCTGCCGCGAGGCCTGCAACCTCGACAAAATCGAGGTTGTTTCGCCTCAGGCGCTCGCAATGGCTCCCAAACCGGCTGCTGTGACTGCAAAGCCGGTCGCTGCGGCTCGTGGCCGGTAAGGAGAGACGAGTATGGTCACACTAACTATAGACGGTAGGCGGATCCAGGCCGAAGATGGCCTGACCATTCTGGAAGTATGCCGCAAGAACAACATCTACATCCCGACGCTCTGTTCACATCCGGTGCTGGAGCCGTATGGCGCCTGCCGTCTCTGCACGGTGGAGGTGATCCGTCGAGGGTGGTCCAGCCTGCAGGCGGCCTGCACGCACCCGGCATGGGACGGCCTGGAGGTAAAGACCGACTCCCCGACCGTGCGCGAGGCGCGCAAAGTGGTGATGGGATTGCTCCTCTCGCGCGCGCCAAAGGTGCCGCTCATCCGGGAACTCGCAGCCGAGTACGGGGTGTTCGAACCGCCCTATCCGGTCGAGAATCCGGATGAGAAATGCATTCTCTGCGGTCTCTGCGTGCGCGTGTGCAATGATATGGTTAAAGCGCACGTGCTGAACTTCTCCCAGCATGGCGTGAACCGCGTAGTTGGCCCGCCCTTCATGGAGAAGACGCGCGATTGTATCGGCTGCGGCGCGTGCACCATTGTCTGTCCCACCGGCGCCATCGAGATCGTGCTGGAGAAGAACGCGATCTACGCAGCCAAGCCGCTGGGGCCGACCTCGGCCATCTATGTGCCGTCGTTGCAGGCCGTCCCGCGCGTGCCGGTGATTGATACCGACTCGTGCATCCGTTTCCGCCAGTACGATCGCACCGACGGCGCGATTGCGGATGCCTGCGGCGCCTGTCAGATGCTCTGCGAGGCCAATGCCATTGATTTCACTCAACAGGATGAGATCGTGGAGCTGAACGTCGGCGCGATCGTCGTGGCGACCGGCTTCCAGATGTGGGACTCGAGCAAGCTGAGCCAGTACTCCTACGGCAGGTCGCCCAATATCATCACCAGCCTGGAGTTTGAGCGCCTGTCCAACGCGGCCGGGCCCACCGGCGGCCAGATCCTCACGGCCGATGGCGTGAAGCCGGAGCGGGTGGCGATCATCCACTGTGTCGGCTCGCGCGACAAGAACCCCAACGCGCACGAGTACTGCTCGCGCATCTGCTGCATGTACTCGCTGAAGCAGGCGCACCTGGTGCGCGACAAGACGAACGCCGAGGTCTATGAATTCTACATGGACATGCGTGCGTTCGGCAAAGGGTACGAGGAGTTCTACGAGCGCGTCCAGGAGGAAGGGGTGGTGATGGTGCGCGGCCGTGGGGCCGAGGTGCAGGTGCTCGAGAACGGCAAGCTGCGCGTGACGGGCGAGGATGCCAACCTGGGCAAGTTAGTGGCCGTGGACGTGGACATGGTCGTGCTCAGCGCGGCCATCGAGCCGCCGGCCGACGCCCAGAAGATCGCGCAGCTCTTCGGCCTCTCGCGCACGCCCGATGGCTGGTTCGCAGAGGCCCATCCCAAGCTGAAGCCGGTCGAGACCAATACCGACGGCGTGTTCCTGGCCGGCGCGGCCCAGGGGCCGAAAGACGTGCCCGATACGGTTGCCCATGCCGGCGCGGCCGCTTCGATGGCCCTGGCGCTGTTGAACCGAGGTGAGGTCACCATCTCGCCGCAAGTGGCGGTGGTGGACGAGAAGCTCTGCTCGGCCTGCAAGACCTGCCTGAGCATCTGCCCGTATGCGGCGATCAGCTTTATCATCGAGGACAACGTGGCACGGGTCAACGAGGCGCTATGTAAGGGCTGCGGCACCTGTGTGGCGACCTGCCCGGCCGGCGCAATCACGGGCAAACACTTCACGGACGACCAGATCATGGCGCAGATCGAGGGGCTGTTCCGCGTGCCGCAGACGGCGCTGACGTAAGATGTCATGTCTCCCGGCCTGTACCGATATGCCTTTGGCGATGAAACAGGCGATCCAGGATTTGCGTTCGAGCGGGGATCGACGCGCTATTGGGTGTTCACGTTGTTGCTAATCGAGGACCCAGAACCGTTGCGCCAACGGATAGAGGACCTGCACGCCGAGGTGGGCATCCCAACGGATGTCGAATTCAAGTTCCATAAGACCTCGGACAGCAACCGGCTCGCCTTTCTGGCTGCGATCAAAGCATATTCGTTTGTGGGACATGCGCTAGTTGTAGACAAAATGCAACTGTCACCTGAATGGCGTAGCCTTCGCGACGTTAGCTTCTACGGAGCGTTTGTCGCAGAATTAGTCAGGCGGATACCGCCTGGCGAGCTAGGTGACACAGTTATGGTGCTGGATCAGTTCGGCCCGCCCGGGAGAATGCTGCGAGAATTGCGCAGCCGATTGCAGACGCCCGGTGGCAGGCAAAGCCCGCGGCTCTTCAAAAAGATCCTGTTGAAACGGTCACGAGGCGAGAACCTGATCCAGTGCGCTGACATGGTCGCAGGCGCCTTGATGAGAGAGATCAGTGACGGAGATAGGCGATTCTTCGATCTTGTACGTGAGAAGGTCACCGTGTGGCGGCTGTGAGCACATAAAAACCCGCCCAGCTAGCTCGGGAAAACACCGAGCAGGCCACCATTCCGGCGGCTTTTCGCTGGGCGGGAGAAAACCGGTTACCCGGTTTGTTTACAGCGCCAGTATAGCACAGACTCGTGAGCGAGTCAAGAAGGAGTTCTCAACCTATGGCCGATAATGGCAAATTCGAACCCCGAATCGTTGCCTTTCTCTGCAACTGGTGCACGTACACGGCGGCCGATACGGCGGGCGTCTCCCGCATGAAGCAGCCGCCTAACGTGGACATCATCCGCGTGATGTGCACCGGCCGCATTGACCCAGTGTTCGTCCTCAAGGCCTTCGCCGAGGGTGCCGACGGCGTGATCATCTCCGGCTGCCATCCGCCCGGGGACTGCCACTACACCAACGGTAACTACAAGACCTTCCGCCGCATGCCGCTGGTGGAAGCGCTCTTGCAACAATACGGCATCGAGAAAGGGCGCTTCCATTGGGGCTGGATCTCCGGCGCGGAGGCGCCCAAGTGGGCCGAGCTGACGCGCGAATTCACCGAGCAGGTGCGCAAGCTGGGCCCGCTCAATTGGAAGCAGCAGTTCGCCAGCAAGGAGGATTGAGCGATGGGACAGAACGGCAAGCTCAAGCTAGGCCTCTATTGGGCCGCTTCCTGCGGCGGCTGTGAAATCGCGGTCGTCGAGCTGCGCGAGAAACTGCTGATCGTGGATCAGGTGGCCGACATCGTGTTCTGGCCGGTGGCAACCGACTTTAAGTATAAGGATGTCGAAGCCTATCCCGACGGCTACATGGATGTCTGTTTCTTCAACGGCGCGATCCGCACCTCTGAAAACGAGCACCTGGCGCACCTGTTGCGCAAGAAGTCCAAGATCCTGGTGGCGTTCGGCTCCTGCGCCTACGAGGGGTGCATCCCTGGCCTAGCGAACCTCTTCGACCGCGAATCCATCTTCCGCCGGGTCTACCTGGAATCGGAATCGGCCGACAACCCGAACAAAGTCGTCCCGCAACAGGCCTATCACATGCCCGAGGGCGAAATCGAGATTCCCGGATTCTACAACACGGTCAAGACCCTGGCCCAGGTGACCGACGTGGACTATTTCCTGCCCGGCTGCCCGCCGCAGGACCCGCAGATCTGGGCCGTGATCGAGGCGATCGTGGCTGGCAAGCTGCCGCCCAAGGGCAGCGTGGTCGGCGCCAACGAGAAGACGGTGTGCGACGAGTGCAAACACGTGCGGGAGGAAAAGAAGATCAAGAAGTTCTACCGCTACCACGAGATCATCCCCGATTCGACCAAGTGCCTGTTCGACCAGGGGATCATCTGTGCGGGGCCGGCGACTCGGGGGGGCTGTGGCGCGCTTTGCACCAAAGTAGACATCCCCTGTCGTGGCTGCTACGGCCCGCCGCCCAACGTGGTAGATCAGGGCGCGTCGCTGCTGGCTGCAGTCGCGTCGGTGGTGGATGCCGACACCGAAGAGGAAGCGCGCCGCATCGTGGGCGAGATCCTCGACCCGGTTGGGACGTTCTATCGCTTCAGCCTGCCGGCCTCGTTGCTTCATCGGGCGAGGAGGTGATACATGCAAAAAATCAGCATTGACCCCATCACCCGGCTGGAAGGGCATGGCCGGATTGATATCTTTCTGAACGATGAGGGCGATGTCGCCAACGCGTACATGGTGATCCCGGAGCTGCGCGGGTTCGAGAAGTTCGCCGAGGGCCGGCTGGTGGAGGAGATGAACGACATCACTCCGCGCATCTGTGGCGTCTGCCCTGAGGCACACCACATGGCGGCCACCAAGGCGTGCGATGCGGTGTACCACGTGGACCCGCCTCCCACAGCCAAAAAGCTGCGCGAGCTCTTCTACTCCGCCTTCTACGTCGCGGATCACACCGTTCACTTCTACATCCTGGCCGCGCCCGACTTCGTGCTGGGGCCGGATGCATCCCCAGCCGAGCGCAATATCCTGGGCCTGATCCACAAGGTGGGCGTGGAGACCGGCACAGCCGTGATCCAGGCGCGCGGCAAGGCCATGGACATCGTGGGCGCGCTGGGCGGCCGCAAGGTGCACCCCACCTTCGGCGTGCCCGGCGGCGTCGCCAAACGCATCACCGAGGAGGAACGGGCCGGGTTCGAGAAGACCGCGCGCGAGCTGGTGGATTTCGGCCTGTTCAGCCTGCAGCTTTTCAAAGATGTCGTGCTGAAGAACAAAGCCTACGTGGACCTGATCCTGTCGGAGGCCTTCACCCTGCCCACCTACTACATGGGCACGGTAGACGCCAACAACAAGGTCAACTTCTACGACGGCAAGGTGCGCGTGGTCGGGCCGGACGGCGTGGAATTTGTCAAGTATAGCCCCAACGAGTACCTGGAGGTGGTGGCCGAGCGGGTCGAGCCGTGGACCTATCTCAAGTTCCCCTACCTGAAGAAGGTCGGGTGGAAAGGGCTGGTGGCAGGAAAAGATAGCGGCGTCTACCAGGCGACCCCGCTCTCGCGGCTCAACGCGGCCGACGGCATGGCCACCCCGCGGGCACAGGAGGCCTACGAGGAGTTCTACGCCACGCTGGGCGGCAAGCCGGTGCACCACACCCTGGCGACCCACTGGGCACGGCTGATCGAGCTGCTGTACGCGGCCGAACGGCTGCTGGAGCTATGCACCGATCCCGACATCACCAACCCGCATGTGCGCAACCTGCCGACAGAGAAGCCGACCGAGGGCGTGGGCATCGTCGAGGCCCCGCGCGGCACGCTGACGCACCACTACGTCACCGACGAGCGCGGGGTCGTCAAGCGGGCCAACCTGATCGTCGGCACGACGAACAACTACGCGCCCATCGCCATCTCGGTGCGCAAAGCGGCCCAGGCAGTGATCCAGAAAGGCGTGGTCACCGAGGGCATCCTGAACCGGGTGGAGATGGCCTTCCGTTCGTACGATCCGTGTTTCGGCTGTGCCACGCACAGCCTCACCGGCCAGATGCCGCTGGAGGTGCGGATCTTCGATGCGGCGGGGAACCTGAAGGATGTCCTGAAGCGCGAGTAGGGCGCCTCTTTGCGGCCAACGGCCAGCATTGTCCACGTCTCGAACAACCGGACACACAAAAGGTCAGGAGCACGCTATGTCAACTCGCAAACCCCATCCCTGGTGGAAATGCTCGGAGTGCGGCTACACTTTTCAGGCCAAGCCGCCGCCTCCAGAGACCTGTCCGAGCTGTCAGCAGAAGTGCGTCTTTGTGGATGTGACGTGTTACGCGCCGGAATGCGGCCCCGGCACGCCCGACCCGCAATTGATGAGCACGCCCGCCAGCGGTCGAGTCAAGCGATAGCCGGCCGGCCAGACCGGCTTTCAGCGCGAATATGGGGGACAACTGCTTCGCGTTTGTAATGCGAGATCTATCTCGCATTACAAACGCGTTGTGAGTCAATTCAGTTTGTCGCTACCAGCGGATCGGCGTGGGCGGTCGCCCACTGGCGCTCGACTTCCGTCTGGATCATGTTCAGGTGACGATACAGGCCATCGCGGGCCATCAGCTCGCGATGCGTGCCTCGCTCGACGATGTGCTTGCCCTCCAGCACCACGATCATGTCGGCGTTGCGGATGGTCGAAAGGCGGTGAGCGATGATGATGGTGGTGCGCCCCGCCATGAGCCGTTCCAGCGCCTGCTGAATCAGCATCTCCGTCTCGGTGTCCACCGATGAAGTCGCCTCATCCAGAATCAGGATCGGCGCGTCCTTCAGCACGGCCCGCGCAATGGCCAGCCGCTGTTTCTGCCCGCCCGATAGCTTGACTCCCCGCTCGCCGATCAGCGTGTCATAGCCGTTCGGGAGCCGCGCGATGAACTCCTCGGCGTTGGCGATCTGGGCGGCTCGGATCATCTCTTCCTCGGTAGCATCCGGCTTGCCGAACAGGATGTTCTCGCGCACTGTGCCGTGGAACAAGAAGACGTCCTGCAGCACGATGCTGATCTGCTGGCGCAGGCTCTTCAACTTGATGTCGCGGATGTCATGTCCGTCCAGGGTGATGACACCGTCGGTGACGTCGTAGAAGCGCGGGATCAGGCTCGCCAGCGTCGTCTTGCCCACGCCGGTCGGCCCCACCAGCGCCACCACCGAGTGCGCCGGGATCTCCAGGTCAATGTGTTCGAGCACCGTCTCCCCGGCGTTGTAGCCGAAGCTCACATCGTGAAAGATCAGATGGCCGCGTGCGCGGCCGGGCAGCGTGATGGAGTGGGGCGTTTCGGCAACCTCCGGCTGCTCCTGCAGCAGTTCGGCCACGCGGTCGCCGCCGGCCAACGCCTCCTGGATGCTCTCCCAGGCGCCGTTCAGCGCACGCACAGGCTGATAAAACAGGTCGAGGTAAAGGAAGAACGCGACCAGATCGGCCACCGGCAGCGTCTGCTGAAAGGCCAGCCGGCCGCCGAAGTAGATCACAACGACAGTGCCCAATGAGGAGGCAAAGTCAATGAACGGTCCAAAGGTGGCCATCAGCCGCAACGCGCGCAGCAACGAATCGCGGTAGCGGTGGATCTGCGTGGTGATGCGCACTGCCTCCCGCTCTTCTTGTGTAAAGGCTTTGATCTCGCGGATGCCGGAGAGATTGTCATTGAGGGTGGCGTTGAGCTGGCCCAGCTCCTGTTGGCGCTGCCGAAACGCCGGCCGGACATAGCGCGCATAGCTACGCATCGCCAACACGATCACCGGAATCGGCACCAGGCTGAGCAGCGTCAGGGGCCAGCTCATCGAAACCATCACGATGCTGACGCCGACGAGGGTCAACACGTTCACCAACGCGTCGGGCAGCGCGTGCGAGATGAGGCGCTCGAACATGTCCGAGTCGTTGACCATGCGCGACATGAGCTGACCGGTCTGCTTGTCTTCGTAGAAGCGCAACGAAAGCCGCTGCATGTGTTCGTAGATGTGGCGTCGTGCATCGGCGACGACGCCCCAGCCTGCGACGTGCGCCATATAAGAACGGACAAACTGCAGCACCGCTCGCGCCACGAAGATGCCGAGCAACACCAGGGTCAGGCGGGTGACGAAGCTCATCGTCTCTTCGTTCCAGGTGGCCTGGTGCGTCACCGCGCTGATTAACGAGCGAATGATCCAGGGGACCAGCAGCTGGACACCGACGAGGGCGAACATGCTGATCACGGTCAAGCTGAGAGGAATAAGATAACGACGCGTGTAGGGAAGAAGAAACCGCAGAGTACGCATATGCCTGAAGCCTTGGGATCGTGATTTGCGCAGCCCTTGCAGGCTGCCGTCGCGGCGCGCGATCGGCGGTTGACGACGGCAGACCCGATGGGCCTCAACCGATTTGGATTTTGCTCTTTGCTATGGGACCTCTCTCACCCCCTGCCCCGCTCTCCCCTGGCAGAGGAGAGCGGGGCAGGGGGTGTTTCGGCCG
>FWPU01001775.1_pt1 | contig 62779 bp, 52 predicted proteins | sample 2228361 | NCBI WGS metagenome assembly FWPU01 (sample SAMEA103939777, study PRJEB20133) | metagenome
GAGAAGAGCGCATAGATACACGCGTTTCACGCTCGCCTTCCCGCAAGCCTTGCGGTTCAACCCGTGAAACATTTTTTGTGCCTAGCTGCTGCCGAACTCAGGCTGCTCACCGGTGAGCGGGCGAGGCTCATCCGCGCTGCCGGCGAAGGGCCGCGGCATGCCCATCTTGAGGCCGACCTCGGGGGTCTCGCGGAGGACGGGGACCGCGACTCCTTTGCCGCTTTTCTCCGGCTTTTCGGGGCGGCCAACTTCCTTCCCGATGAGCAAGGCAAGCGGCCCATAGACCGCATCGAGGCGGAAAGCCGCGAGCACGCCCAGCGGGTGAGCGAGGACTTAAAAGGGGCAGTTTTCCGGGCCGCCGAGTCCACCATCTCGGCTCTCATCGCCGATGCCGTGTCCCGCGGCGAGATCGGCTCCCCTCTGGAGCTTGACGAAGGGCGACTGAAAGCCTTTCGGGACGCCGGGCTTTTATGCCTCTACCGGCTGCTTTTCATCCTCTACGCCGAGGCTCGCGACGGGCGGCTCGACGGGCACCCCACTTACCGTGAGAGCTATTCCGCTTCGCGCCTGGTGGAGGAGGTGCTGCGCCGGCCGCCGGAGGCGTGGCCCGAAAACCGCTGCTACCTCTGGGGGCGCTGCCTGGCGCTCTTTCGGATCTACGACCAGGGACTTCCCGCCATGGGCCAGTGGGAACACATCCCTGCCCGGGGCGGCGACTTCTTCAGCGCGGAGACGGACGAGGGCAGGATCCTGGACCGGGCACGGCTTTCCGACCGGCATGTGGCCCGCATGATCCTGGACCTGGCTACCGCCACTCCCCGCAGGGGGGTGGGGCGGGAGCGCATCTCCTTCCGGGAGCTGGACATCGAGAGCCTGGGTGCCGTCTACGAGGGGCTCCTGGAGTTTGAACCCCGGGTGGCCGGGGCCACCACCCTCGAGGTACGGGTGCAGGGCAAGGTTTACGCCCTTTCGCCGGGGGAATTGGCGCGCCTTTGCCGCCAGAAGTGGCTTAGGCTCGCGGGCGATCCGACCCTGGTGGAGGGAACGGAGGCCGAGTTGCTCCATCCGGAGGCCCACCCGGAGGAGCCCGAGGAGGACGACTTCTCCCTCGACGAGGAGGAAGAAGGCGGAGAGGAAGATGGCTCCGCTGAGGAGGGCGTGGGGGAAGAGGAGGGTGTAAAGAAGGGGGCTACGGCCCGGCTGGTCAGGCGCCTTGAGCCGGGTGATTTCCACTTCGTCCCCGGCCCGGGCCGGAAGGGCAGCGGCTCCTACTACACGCCGCCAGCGCTGGTGCGCGACCTCGTCCGTCACGCTCTCGGTCCCCTCGTGGCGAGAAAGTCGGTGGCGGAGATCGAGCGTCTGCGGGTGCTCGACCCCGCCTGCGGCAGCGCCCATTTTCTCGTGGAAGCCATGCGCTTCCTCGGCCAGGCCCTCCACCGGGCCTACGTGGAAGAGTTCAATGGGGAACCGCCTCCGGGTTTCCGTTCCACCACCGGGCAGGGATGGGACAGCGACTGGCGGGCCAGCGACGAGGAGGCCCGGGCGGCCGGCTCTGAGGCCCGGGCCTGGTGCAAGCGGCGCATCGCCGAGCGGTGCCTTTTCGGCGTGGACCTGAACCCCACCGCGGTGCAGCTGGCCCGCGTGGCCCTGTGGATCGAGTCCGCGGCGGGAGACCGGCCCCTTACCTTCTTCGAGCACCACATCCGCTGCGGCAACTCGCTCCTGGGCACCTGGCTCGAGCGGCTGGAGCACCCGCCTTTGCCTCTTCCCCGGCAGCGAGGGAGAACGAGCGCGGGCCGTCCCCTTCAGCTTCCTCTTGAGAGGGAGATCAGCCAGACCATCCGGGAGGCGGCCCGGCTGCGCCGCCTCATAGACAAAACCCGGCCGGAGGACTTCCTGCGGGAGGGGTTCGAACCGGAGAGCCTCGGGGAGCTCGAGTTCAAGAAGAGCCAGCTCCGGCGGGCGGAGGAAGTGCTTTCCGCCGCCCGCCTGCTCTTTGACCTCCGCTCCGCCAGCGCGTTCATCCCCGAGATTTGGAAGGATGCCTTCGCCCTTTATTTTGGCCAGGGTCGCCTTGCCGAGCTGGAAGGGTGGGCCCGGAGCCGGCCCTGGTGGGAGGAGTTCGAGCGGATGCGGGAGCGGGAACGCTTCTTCCACTGGGAGCTCGAGTTCCCGGAGGTGTTCTTCGATGCCGAGCGGCCGGGGTTTGACGCCGTACTGGGTAACCCGCCCTGGGACAAGATAAAACCCGACCGCAGGGAGTTTTACGGCCGTTACGACGTCCTGATCCGTGCTTTTGAGGGTGGGGAGCTTGACCGCCGCATCCGCGAGCTCCACGCGGACCGCCCCGGCCTTGAGGAGGAGTTCCGGGCCTACGAGAGGCGGATCAAGACCATGGCGGCCTGCCTCAAGAAAGGGGGCGACTACCGCTTCCAAGACTGGCAGGTGGACGGCAGAACCACGGGCGGCGATCCCGACGCCTTCAAGTTCTTTGTCGAGCGGGTCTGGCAGCTGGTGCGAGAAGGGGGCCGGGTGGGGTTCCTGGTTCCATCGGCCATCTACAACAACGAGGGCTGCACCGGGCTCCGGCACCTGCTCCTGGAAAAGGCTGAGGTCGAGCGCTTCTACGCCTTCGAAAACCGGAATAAGGTCTTCCCGATCGATTCCCGGTACAAGTTCGTAAACCTTGTCTTCCGCAAGGGTATGCCCAGGGCGGATGGCTTTGAGGCGGCCTTCATGCGCCAGGACCTGGCCGAGCTCGACGCCACCGCCCGCTACCGGGAGCCCGGGCGCGAGGAGGCAAAGCCCCTGCCTGTACCCTGGGTGGTGGCGGTGCGCCGGCAGGAGCTCGAGCGCCTTTCCCCAGGGACGCTGGCCTTCCTTGAGTACCGCTCGCCCCGTGACCGGGAGATCCTCCTCAAGATGTACGGCTACGATGCCGAGGGAAACCCGGTGCACCCCCGGCCGCTCCTCGGCGACCAGGGCCCCGGCACCTGGAACGCCAGGTTTTACACCGAGTTCCATATGACCAACGACCGGGATCTATGGACCGACCCGCCCACGGGGCGGCTCTACAACCCGCGGCAGATCCTGGGCCCCATCCCGGGCACCACGGACGCGCCGCCGTGTTACGATCCGGCCGCCTGGCCGGAAATCCGCGAGCGCATGGCCGAAAAAGGGTTTTGGCCGCTCTACGAAGGCAAGCACATCGAGCAGTTCTTGGTGGACATCAAGCCCATCGAGCGCTGGGTGAGCCTCGAGGCGTGCGAGAAGAAGTACGGTCGCCTGCCCGACCCCGGCCCGAAGCTGGTTTTTCGCGATATCGCCAGGAACACCGACGAGCGCACCTGCATCGCGGCGGTGCTGCCGGAGGGGTCGTGCGCGAACAACAAGATCCCAGCTATTGATGTGCACAGCATTTCACCTTATGTTGCCTGTACGCTCCTCAATTCCTTCGCTTTTGATTTTGCCGTCCGCCTGCGGGTATCGAGCACGCTCAACTTTACCCATATTGGTCGTCTTGCCGTGCTGCCGCCCGGTGAGGCTCAAGACCTGCCCAGCATTGCTACGCGGAGCGTCTCTGCCAAACCCATCTCCCACGTATCGGACCCCGATGACATTTGGCCGTCCATCTGGCTCGCCAACCGCGCCGTAGCTGAAGCCTATGACCTGGGGCCTGACGACTTCGAGTACATCCTTTCCACCTTCCCCGTCTTCGCCCGCAAGCGCCCGGAGTTCTATGCCTATCTTCAGGAACGCGTCCGGGAATGGAAGCGAGAGGTGGAGGGCAGCAAGGTTTACACCATTCCGGCGATACACGCCTCCACCGCCGAAGTCTCGGCGGCCGGTGCAATCGAGCCCAGGCGGCAGCCCACGGCCAGCAGACCTTTCCAACAGGCTGCTGTGTTTGCCTGGGTCGTCTCCAAGCTCCACTCTCCTGGGCACCGGGTCAGCCGGTTCCGGGTACAGAAGATGCTATACCTCATTGAAGCGGCCGGCGAGACCGGGCTATTTGTCGAGTTCCGTAAACAGGCAGCCGGCCCCTACGACCCCGGACTCCGCTACTGCGGTGCCGAAGAGATCGCCGTGCGGCAGCGGCGCTGGCTGGTTGCCCCGGATGATACCCACTTTGAGCCGGGCCCCAACGTGGGGGAAGCCTTGTGCTACGCCTCCCGATACATGGACGAGGTGCTGGCAGAGCTGGTCCTGGAGGAGTTCCGCGGTTTCCGGGATGAAACCCTGGAGCGTTGGACCACCGTCCATCTAGCTGCCGCAGAGCTCCAGCGTCAGGGTCAGCCGGTGACGCCCGAGACCATCCTGGCGTTCATCCAGTCTATTCCCGAATGGCAGCCCAAATTGGCGCGAAAGGAGTTTCATAGAGACCGCATAGCCGACGCACTCGAAGGGTTGTATCGGACCGGCCTCCTGCGTTCGGATCCGCCAAGCCTCATGGAGGTGCGAGATGAGGCAAAAGGCTCTTAGATTCGTGGCCATTCCTGTCGGACAGGGTGACGCATTTTACTTGGAGACACCTTCTGGGAGTGTGCTCGTAGATGGCGGTCGCGCAATTTCGGTCTTTCCTAATCTTTTCGTGCGATCTACCGGCAAAAGAGGCGTGGATATTGTAATTTGCACTCATAATGACGCCGACCACGCCAACGGTCTTATCGGCTTCCTTGCGGCTGGCCTCAATTGTCGCGAAGTCTGGCTTCCCGGGCGGTGGCTTGCCGTATTGCCGCATGTGCTGAACCCGAGTCTAGGCGTCGTGAAGGCCTTGGCAGAGCAAGCCCCAAAAACGGCGCATAAAGACTTCATCCAAGGAATGTCTGATGATACGCGAAAAGTCTTTTATACGCGGAATGCTTTGGAGATCTATGGCGACTTTTTGGCGAAATCTAGGAATAGCGAGGAGAAAAGCTTCTCGCCTGGGAACGAGCCTACCGTGAGCGTCACGGGCGGTTGGCCAGAAACACTTGCCGGGGACCTGGAGCAGGCCGTTGGGGAGGAGCCGAACGGAGAGTTTCGTTGGCTATGGGACTGGGGGTTTGACTGTATGCCCTGTGCATGGTTTGGGGCAGGGCCTTCCTGGTGCCGGCGTGTTTGGGAAGAAATATTCGTGGATCCGGTGTCTTATGCACTCTTCTTCGGTGCTCTCAAGGCGGGGGAGCGCATCCGTAAAATTACGGTTGCAGCCTATCATCGCGGCATTGCGGTGCGGTGGTTCGAACACACTACCGCCAGCCCGCAGGGCGGCGCAACTTGGTTGCATCCGCTCAACGCAAGGGACGTAGCATATGTACGTCCTCTGCCTGTAGACAAGCTATTAGACTTTTTGGCATTGAGCACAGCCAACCGGCAAAGCCTTGTCTTTTGGGCCGAGCTGGAAGACCTGCCTGGTGTGCTGTTCACTGCGGACTCGGATTTAAACGATATCCATTTACCGGCCAACTTGTCCGGTGCCATCGTAACCGCGCCGCATCATGGCTCGCAGGCCAACGCGAATGCGTATTCCGTGGTGGCTACTCATCGTCCAGGGTCGCTCCTTCCCGTAACATGGGTAAGGTCGGATGGCCGCTTTTGTGGGAGGCCGGGGCGGTCGTATTTGTCCGCGCCGGGCCGCCGCTTTTGTACGATATGCCGTGAACTACACTTTGGGCCAAAACAAGCAGTGAGGTTATCTGTTATCGATGGTAGTTGGATACCTACCCGACGCACCCGCCCCTGCAGTTGCCGGCAAGGGACGGCAATCCAGACTCCTTAAAGGCTAGCGTTCCCACACGGACCAATATTTACGGCTACGGTGGCTGTTTCAGCTAAGCACCAGCTGGTGAATGCCCCCGTGGCCCGGTTACAGTTACGTTTGCCGACATGTTCGAATCCGGAACGTCTGGTCCGCTGCTTGACAGATGAAGTTTGGTTGCTGTATTGTGGCATCGAGGAGATTTGTCATGCTTCCATCGCCGTTTGAGCGGGAGATCGTGAACCTCGTCGTGCCTCGTCGGCCAGGGGTGTATGTTTTTTATCGCGGCGAGTGGCCGGGTATTCCCGCCTATGTGGGCCGGTCGGATACCGACCTGCGCTCTCGCATCCTCGCCTCGGCCGCTCATCACTGGGGTATCCGCTGGTTCAGTTTCCAGGATGCCCCTTCTCCGCTCGAAGCCTTTGACCTCGAGTGTGGTTATTACCATACCCTTAGGCCTACCGATAATTTGATGCATCCCGATGCCCCTGCTGGTACCGATATCGCCTGTCCGGTTTGCGGATGGAGGCGATCGTCTGTCGCGGCCATAATGCGTGAAGTCCTCTCGCGACTCAGTGGGGGAAGGACCCGATGACCATCACCCCTGAGGAGCTCGGGCGGCGGTTGCGGGAGGCGCGGGAGCGGGCGGGACTGACCCAGGAGGAGGTGGCCCGCGACCTCGAGATCCCCCGCACGGCGGTGGCCCTCTTCGAGGCCGGGAAACGCAAGATCTCCGGGCTGGAGCTTGCCCGGCTGGCTTTCCTCTACGGCCGGACACCGGGGGATTTCTTTGCTCCCGATTTCACCGCCGACGGGGTGGCCGTTCTTTTGCGGGCGCTTCCGGAGACGGAGAGTGCGAAGGAAACCCGGGAGGCCGTCCGTCGGGGCGTGGCCCTGGCCCGGGAGGTGCTGCACCTGGAGGAGCTTCTGGAGGTGGAGAGAGCGGCCACCGTCTTTCCCCGCTACAGGTCCTCCGTCTTGCGGGAGCGGTGGGAGGCGGTGGAACAGGGCTCTCTTCTCGCCCACCGGGAGCGCAAGCGGCTAGGGCTCGGTTCGGCCCCGGTTCCCGATCTGGGGGAGATCCTGGAGGGCCAGGGCGTGGTGGTTTTGGAGCTTCCCTTGCCGGATAACCTCTCCGGTTTCACCGTGCGCCTGGAAGATGACCGGGGAGTAGCAGTGGGGGTGAATGCGGGATATTCTCCCGAGCGGCAGCTCTTTTCTCTGGCTCATGAGTACTGCCATGTGCTGGTGGATCACGACCTCCCGGGGATCGTCAGCCGCCCGGAGGAGGGGGAGGAGCTGCGCGAGGTGCGGGCCAACGCCTTCGCCGCCGCTTTTCTCCTGCCGGAGGAGGGTATCCGCGACTATCTCGGCCGGTTGCGGAAGGGCCTGCCCTCCCGGCCCCGGGAGGCCGTTTGGTCGCCCGCGGGCGAGGTGCACCTGGTGGAAGGGAGGCTTCCGCCGCACGCCCGGGAGATCGGCCTATGGCAGGTTTGCCTGCTGGGCGCCCACTTCGGGGTTAGCCGGGAAGCCGTGATCTGGCGGCTCTTCAACCTTCGCCTCATCGGCGAGGCGGAAAGGGAGTCGCTCCAGGCGGCGGAGAGGGACGGCTCGGCCCGGGCCCTGGCCCGGCTTTTGGCGGCGGAAGGGGTTGCAAGCAGCGGCGAAACCCGAAATGGTGCCTTCCGCTTGATCCGACGGCGGCTTTTGCACCTGGCGCTGGAGGGCTTTCACCGGGAAGTCATCTCCCGCCGCCGGTGCCTGGAACTGTTTGTCTTGGCCGGGGTGCCCGAAGAAGAAGCCGAAGCGTTGCTGGAACGGGTGATCAAGCACAGGCGGCCGCAAATCCCTGTCGCTACTGCATCGCGGCTTTTGGAGCTTATGGGGGCGGGTGACGATCCCTCGGGGAGCGAGGTATAAACGGTGGCTGATGGTTGTGCTTCCGAGGAACTCCTGTCTACAGCGGTAAGCCGCCTGGTAGACCGCTTTCAGCCGCTGCGCATTATCCTTTTCGGCTCGCGGGCGCGCGGCCAGGCCCGTCCGGATAGCGACGTGGACCTGCTGGTGGTTTTGCCCCACGTGGGGAACAAGCACCAGACGCTGGTGTCCATGTTGCGTGTCCTGGCCGATCTTCCGGTCCCTGTAGATGTAATCCCCACCGATCCCGATGAACTGGCGCGCCGGGCGTGCGTGGTGGGTACGGTACTTCACTCGGCGGTGTTGGAGGGGAAGGTTATTTATGAACGAGTCGGCTGACGAACGCTTGCGCGAAGTGGGCCGCTGGCTCAGATATGCCCGAGATGATCTCACCGCTGCCCGGGTGTTGGCTGCCGACGCCACCGTGCCTCCGCGCCAGGTCTGCTGGCTTGCCCAGCAAGCGGCGGAGAAAGCTTTAAAAGCTGCCCTCTGTTTTCTCCAAATTGAGTTCGGCAAAACTCATAATCTTGACACCTTACGGAATCTGCTTCCGGAAGATTGGACTGTCAGGAGTCGTTATCCCGATTTGGCGGAGCTGACCGCCTGGGCCATCGAGGCCCGGTATCCCGGGGACTGGCCAGAGGCTAGGGAGGAAGACGCTCGCAGGGCACTGGAAATAGCAAGTGGGGTTCTGAGCGCTATTGGCCGCGATTTAGCCCGCCGCGGCTTCCCGGTGGATAGCGAAGACCGCCATGCGGGGGAGGAACCGGTACCATGATGCCCAACATCCCCCAAGCCGTACGGGAACTGATCGGCGAATACCGCCGGTTCCTTAAAACCTCTTACCGCTTTCTCGACGAGCACCTGCGGCGCCAGTTCGAGGAGCACCTGAACCAGGCGGACGTGGTGGTCAAAGGGCCCTATGTGACCCTGGCGCGGGATTTCGCCCGCGGCGCCACCCTCACCGGACTGATCAGCCAGGGCAAGCTTGTGCCGGAGCTGAGGCGGGCCCGCTGGCCCTTCGGGGACGGAGCCCTGTTTCTCCATCAGCAGCGGGCTTTGGAGGTGGGGCGGGCGGGCCGCTCCTTTGTCATCACCACCGGCACCGGCTCGGGCAAAACCGAGGCGTTTCTTTTGCCCGTCATGGACGGCATCTTCAGGCGCAAGGCCCAGGGGGTGCGGGGTGTGCAGGCGGTGTTCATCTACCCCATGAACGCCCTGGCCAACGACCAGTTGGAGCGGCTGCGGCGGCTCTTGCGGGGCGCGGGCCTCGACCTCTCCTTCGGCCTTTACACCGGCGACAGCGACAAGGCTGTGCAGGCCCTGCGCGAGGAGCCGGCGGAGACGGAGCGCACCACCCGCGCCGCCATCCGCCGTGATCCTCCGGACATCCTCCTCACCAACTACAAGCAGCTCGAGTTCCTCCTCATCCGGCGGGAGGATCGGGAACTTTTTACCCCGGCGCTGCGCTACCTGGTGCTGGATGAGATCCACAGCTACCGGGGTGCCCTGGCCACGGAGATCGCCTGCCTGATCCGGCGGCTGAAGGCCCACTCGGGTCTCGCGCCCGGCCAGCTGGTGGCCATCGGCACCTCCGCCACCGTGGCCAGCCGGGAGGGGGGCCTGGAGGCGTTGGCCGCCTTCGCCAGCGCTCTTTTCGGCGAAGAAGTGCTCCCGGGGGATATCATCGCGGAGACGTATAACGACCCTCCTGAGGAGGGGGAAGCCTACCTTCCCCCCCTGCCGGTGCTGACCGATGAGGAGCTCGCCGCTTTTGACCCTGAGAGTGACGCGGCCGTGGTGGAGCTGGCGGAGAGGCTCACGGGAAAAGCCTGTCCTGCGACGGGGCCGGTGGCGGAGCGAGTGGCGGCGGTGCTGCGGGGAAACCGCGTAGTCCGTGAGCTCGAGCGGATCTTCGCCGAGCCCCGCACCGTCCGCGAGGCGGTGCAGAAGATCCGGACCCTTGATCCCGAGCGGGCGCAGGCGGAGGAGGCTCTTTTGCGACGGGAGATCGAGGCCTACCTCATGGTGGGGAGCGTGGGGGATGAGGATCACCCGCCGCGCCTGCGGCCCAAGCTCCATACGTTCTTCCACGGCGTTTACGACGTGGGCCTCTGCCTTAACCCCGACTGCCGCACCCTTGTGCCCCACGGGGGCAGCGAGTGTTCCCGTTGCGGCTCCGCCGCCCGGCCCGCGGCCCTCTGCCGCACCTGCGGCCAGGACTTCGTCAAGGTCCGTTTCGAGGGTGAAGACGACGTGCACCCGGTGGGGACGGGCGACTTCTTCAGCGACGAGCGCACCGGGTTCCTCACCCACGGGATCCGCGAGCTGCCCGAGGCGCCGGGCGCGGTGGACGACGAAGAGGGAGAGAATCCCGAAACCGCGGAGGAGCGGATGAGGCGGGCTCGCCGCCGGGAGGAGGCGGAAGCGCGGTTTGAGCGGGTGGGCGTCTGTCCCGGCTGCGGGCGGCTCCTCGATCCCGCAGGATCAGGGTGCGAGGCCTGCCGCCGTCCGGCCGTTTCCATGCTTCTTCGCCGCGGCAGGCTTAATACCTGTCCGGCCTGCGGAGACATTTTCACCCGGGGCGACATTGTCACTCCTTTGCGCACCGGCACCGCCTCCACGGTTTCGGTGCTCATCACCCACCACCTGGACCGGCTGAAGAACGAGGATCGCAAGCTTTTGGTTTTTGCCGACAACCGCCAGGACGCCGCCCATCAGGCAGGGTATACCGAGGACAAGCACCGCACCTTTATCCTGCGCCACCTGGTGGCGGACGAGCTGGCTAATGCCGGGGATGGGGGGTTCAACCTCCCCGAGTTACCCGAGCGCCTCTTTGACCGGCTTAAGATGCTCGGCGTCATCCCGCGGTCGGTGCCCCGCCATGAGCGGGAAAAGTGGCTCCACGCCCTCACCTACAACCTGGCCAACGAGTTTACCCGCTACAGCCGCCAACGTGCCTCCCTGGAAAACCTGGGCCTTGTGGCCGTTGAATACGAGGGACTCGAGGAACTGGGGGAAGACCCCCGTTTCCAGAGTGTGGCCGCCGAGGCGGGACTCGATCTTTCCGTGGCTCTGAACCTCACGCGGGCGGTTCTCGACGTGATGCGCAAGAACCGGGCGGTGGCTTATGACGGCCGGCCGGAGACGGGCTGCCGCCTGCCTTTCTTCGCCGAGTACCTCGACCCCAACCGGAAGCGGGAGTACCGGGAACTCGAGGCCGAGCCCTACAACGTCCGCTTCCCCGACCGGGATCGCAATCCCTGTGCTTTCGCCCTTGATCGTCCGGACCACATACGGAAGAGCGGCCGGCTCAGGGGTTTCATCCAGGAGAATCCCCGGACGGGCAATCTCACCGCCATCCAGCGGCTGGTGGCACGGGTGGTGGGAGGCCGCGAGGGGGCGGAGACCTTTCTGCGGGCGGTGGTTCCCCTCCTCCTTGAGTACGGCATCCTGGTGCGGGTACTCCATTTCCCCATCCCTGCCAGGGAGCGCGTACCCGGTCTGGATCCCCTCCAGGTGGACCCGCGCTTCATCCGGCTTCGGGCTGCAGACGGAGGGTATCGTTGCAACGCCTGTCAGGCCTGGCGGCCTTATCACCTTCCTGCCTGTCCCACCCCCAAGTGCCGGAACGGGTATCTGGTACGGGAGGCCGCGGACAAAGATAAGGAGAACTACTACTTTCGCCTCTACCGGGGTCGAGAGCCGCTCCGGCTTATGGTGCGGGAGCACAGTGCCCAGATCGGCGGGGAGGAGCGGGCGCGCCGGGAGACGGACTTCAAGGAGGGCCGGTTAGACGTTCTCGTGTGCACGCCCACCCTTGAGCTCGGGGTGGACATCGGCCCCCTCCTTACCGTGGTGTTGCGGAATGCTCCCCCCACGCCGGCTAACTACGCCCAGCGGGTAGGGCGGGCGGGCCGGCGGCTGCGCATCGGTTTTGTCTCCACTTTCTGTGCCGGCGGGGCCCACGACCGGCACGCCTTTGAGCACCCCGAGTGGTTTGTGGCCGGACGCTTCGACCCGGCCCGGTTGCGTCTGGACAATCCCCACATCGTCCGCCGGCACCTGCGCTCCTACTTGCTTGAGTGCCTGGAAGCCCAGCTTCCCCACCTCATGGGAAACTTCTTGGACGAGCCGCGGCAGCCGACCGGTTGGCGGCGTGAGCTCCTGGACGATCTGCTGGCCGAGGTCAGCCGCCGGAGAGAGGAGCTGGTCTCCCGGCTGGCCGCTCTCTTTGCCTCCGACCGGCAACAGGGTCTGGTGAGCCGCTACGGGGAGGAAGAGGCGGCCCAGGTGGTGGATGGCTTCGCAGCCGATCTCCTGGGGGTACTTGAAAGGTGGTGGCAACGGGTCAGGCAGTTGGATGAGGAGTTTAGAGCTTATTCGGCTGTAGGTTCTGATCGTTACGACATGAAAAAGGCCATGGCCCGCCAGCGCGCCTACCGGGAGATCACCCAGGATCCGGAGCGGGCCTATACCCTGAACTACCTGGCTACCCAGGGTCTGCTGCCAGCTTATCAGTTCCCCGCGGACACCTTCAGCCTCGACCCCGGGGTGAACGATACGCCCACCATCTACCGGGGAGCGGCGGTGGCCATCGAGGAGTTCGCGCCGGGAAACTTCGTTTACGCCAACGGTCACAAACTCCGCTCCATCCGCGTTCTTTACCCCGGCGGGCCGGGAACGCCCTCCGGATCCCCCGGCCGCACCGACGCCGAAACCTCGGGCCGCCTGGACTCCTTCCACTTCTGCGAGCACTGCGACGAGGTAAGCCCGGGCGGTCGCAACAGCTGCCCCCGCTGCGGTAAAGACCTGCCCCCGGCCACCGAGGTTCTTTTTGCAGATGCCTTTGAGGCCGAGGAGAGCCTGCGTATCAGCTCGGAGGAGGAATCTCGTCAGCGGGAGCGGTACGACACCCGTACCTCTTTCCTTGCCGGCAGCGCCGTCCGGGCCTTCCTTTACCCGTATCCTTTCTTTCCCGTTGAACTCTTGAACCTGGCAGAGCTGCTCCTTACCAACTGGGGCCCCCGCGAGGGGAAACCGGATGAAGGGACTCGCTTTTGGCTCTGTCCCGATTGCGGGCGCCATCAGCCCTACCCGCCGCAAGATCAGGCCCATGCCCGGGCAGTGCAGGAGTGGAGAAGGGATCACGCCCGCTATTGCCGGGGCGAGCCCTTACCCCTAATCCTTGGCTACCGGTTTCAGACCGACTGTGTCGTTCTGACCGTTCAGACGAGGCAGGACGCGAAGCGGACTCAGCGGCTATCCCTTTCGCCCACCATGGTGACTCTGGCGGAGGCGCTGCGGGCGGGGGCGGCAAGCCTCCTCCAGCTGGAGCCGGAAGAGTTGAGCGTTTTTGTCCGCCAACCCCTGGAAGGCGCGTTAGCTGAACAGATTGTCTTTTACGAGAATGTTCCGGGTGGCGCCGGCTACCTCGAGGAAATGGCCGAGCGGCTCCCGGAGGTGGCGCGGAGGGCCCAGGAGATCCTCCATGGTCATAATTGTCTGCGCGCCTGCTACCTTTGCCTCAAACACTACCGCAACCAGGGGTGGCATCCCCTTTTCGACAAGGACCTCGTTCGCGATCTTCTCGTGGATCTGCCTGCTCTGGAACGGGTGACCCGGCGCCCGGCCGATCCCGGTGCCAGCGTCGGGGAGCTGGAAAGGATGGAGAAGGCATGGCGGGAGGGGACCGATCCGGTTTTAAGACGTTATCGGAAAGGGGAGATCGAGGAGCCCCTGCGTGCCGCCCTGGCCCGGGCGGGCCTGCCGGAGCCGGAACGGGACCACGAGGTGCGGGATGACGAGGGCCGTTTGGTAACGGTGCCGGATTTCGCCTGGCCCGACGTGAAGCTGGCCGTTTATTGCGATGGGTTTGCCGTCCACGGGAAACCGGATACGCTTGAACTAGACGCCCAAAAGCGCAACTTCCTCCAAAGCAGGGGTTGGTCCGTCCTCACCTACTGGGGGCGGACCATACTCCGCGATCCGGACGCCTGCGCCCGTCAGGTGGCGGAGCTGTACCGGCAGCGTATCGGCTCCCGGGGGAGCGATTGATTCTTCGCGGAGCGGGTAGGTGGGTTAGACCGGTGTCTCACTCCTCATGCGCCAAAAGGTACCTGGTCACGTCCACGGGGTCGAAGCCGCGTTTCCGGTGGAGGACCAGGTGGTCTCGCTCCCGGGAGATGTCAACGTGCCAATAAAATCCCTTTTCCTCAACCGTGGTCCAAAGCCCGTCGAGCCAGGACGCGAAGTCGTTAAAGGGGATCAAAAGAAGCGTCCTCTCTGAGCCGCAGCCGAAGGCAACGTAAGCCTCCGCGGCGCCGGCGAGAATCTCTTTCTGATGGGGATGGAAGGCGAACCAGTAGGAAGCTGTGGCTGCGTGGCGCTGTCCTCTGTGCTCCCGGCTCACGGCGCAGGTGAGGGCAAGGCGTCCATCCGGCTAGTAAAGGTGGCCCGGGATCGCTTCACCAGTGTACGTCCCAGGTAGCGCTCGATCCTGGCTGCGCAAGCGTCATTAAACGCCACCGGTGTGAATTTCTTAGGGACTCTTTTTGCTCTTCCGACTGGGGCCCGGGAGGGGGCTTGGGCCTGGTCAGGGACTTTGTCGGGCTCCGGTTCCAGTTCCTCGGCCGCTCCTCCTTGCACGTCCTCGGCCGTAGCGAAGACCAGATCAATGATACCGTCGAGCTTGGTGAACTCCCGGGGCACGAGGATGGATCTGATCTGTTGGTGGATACGGGGATCTTCCGTCGCCTCCTTCAGGCGGAGTAGCCGCAGCAGGGCGTCCACGCTGATGAGGCGCACGTCCCATGCGTACCGCGAGCCGCGGATCTGCGCCTCGAGCCCGCCCGTTTCCTCCCTCCCGACCACGATCAGGATGGAAGATTTGTCGTCAGCCACGTCCCCCGCACGGATGAGGGTGCGCCGGTACCCGACGGGCGTTTCGAGTTCGAAGCGGTAAGCATCGGTAGTCTTCACCTCGACCACGAGGGCGTGGTCCGGGGTGCGCCAGAGCCCATCGTATCCGATCTGGCCCGCCCCACCGCGGTAGCGGCCGTGGGTAACTTCAAACCCCAGCCGCCTCCCTACCTCGTTCACGATGTCTTGCAAGACCAGCCCGGCCTGGTCGAAGCGGGCGGTCAAACATTGGTCGGCATACCGGACAAGGAGCTCGGTGGGGACGACGGCGAGAAACTCCCGGAACTCGTCCGCCGCCTCGCTGCCGTCCCGCAGACGCCCGTCGCCGGCAAAGGCCACGATTTGGTCAATGCCTTTGTCCTCTATCTGGTTCCTCGACGTGGTCCAAAGGTCCACCAGCGCCATGGCTCGGCCCCCTGGACTACAGTTTAGCGAATGGGCTGTGGCCTCCTGCTAGCCACTGGGTGCGGGGAGGTCACGGCAGAGAGGGGCGCCGGCCGCCACCGGATGACGGCCCCCGGGGGATCACCCGACATTCCCCCAAAGGAGTTGGTGCGTCCCTCCGGTACCCCAATCCGGAGATGAATCCGCAACGCTCCGCCAAAGCTGGTTCACTCCCCTTCCCCAAGTGGTTTCCCCAAAGGCGTTGGTGCTGTCCCCTTAGGAGAAGGGATTGGTACTTCCCTCCGGCTCGGTGCCTTCGCTCAGGATGGCCAGGTACTGGCGGTAGGCGAAGACGCGGTGGCGGCGGCGACCGGTCAGCTCGCGAACTATGCCCAGGTGGGAGAGCGTCTCCACCCCTTTGGCCGCGGCAGGCCAGGAAAGCCCGGTGCGGCGGCACACCTCCGGGAGGGTGAGGCGGGGCCGCTCGCGGAAGGCGCTGAGGACGCGGAGAGCCGAGGCGCTGGCCCGTCCGGTGCCTTGAACGCGGGTGGTGTCGGAGGCGAAGAGATCCACTAGGCGGCGGGCAGTGGTGACGGCCTGGGTGGCCACCATCTCCACTCCTGCGAGGAAAAAGTCGAGCCACGCTTCCCAGTCGCCCTGAAACCGTACCCGGTTCAGTAACTCGTAGTATCGCTGGCGGTGCTGCTTAAAGTGGAGGCTCAGGTAGAGGAGGGGGACGCTCATCGTGCCGGCGGCGTACAGGATGAGGGTGATGAGAAGCCGGCCCACCCGCCCGTTTCCGTCAAGGGAAGGGATGTCTCGAACTGCACGTGGGCCAGGGCCGCCCGCACCAGAACGGGCACGGGCTCCTCCTGGTGGAGGAAGCGTTCCAGCGCCGCCATGCACTCCTCCACCCGGTGGGGCGGCGGGGGGACAAAGACCGCGTCCCCGGGGCGCGTGCCACTGATCCAGTTCTGGGTGCGGCGGAACTCGCCGGGAAGCCGGTTGCTTCCCCGGCCGCGGGCCAGGAGCCGGGCGTGCACCTCACGGAGGAGGCGGTTGCTTAAGGGGAAGCCCTCGCGCAGGCGGGCCAGGCCGTGTTCCAGGGCGGCTACGTAATTCGACACCTCCACCACGTCCTCGAAGGGCACACCCGGTGCCTCCTCGAGCTCGAAGAGGAGGAGGTCGTCCAGGGAGGACTGGGTTCCCTTCGATCTGCGAGGAAAGGAGGGCTTCCTTCCGGACGTAGGTGTATAGGTGTAAAGGAAAAGGTGCGGATCGGGAAGGAGGGCGCCGATGCTGTCAAGCCGCCCCAGGGCCAGAAGGGCCCGCTCAAGCCGCCTCTCGCGGCCGCTGGACATGTCGAGCGGCGGATCGGGGGAAGGGGGTGGGGGACGAAAGCCCGCACCGTTTCCCCTCCGGTGCTGGTAGTCTCCCAGTATCCGGTAGGACCTCGTTCCACTATGTGCCACCCTGTCAAGCTTTGCTTGATAGCGATCTAGCTTATCATGCGATGAGCCTTCAACGTTTGATTGCCTGGAATAAAAGTGGTGCCTTCGGCGAGGGGGATTTTCTTCTCCCGGCAGAGATGAGGAGTCCTCGGGAGTGTTCCGAAAAGGGGGGGTTTGTGCTATTTGGCCGGAGAGGAGACTGGTGGCCGAGGGTCTGGGGAACTGGGCCGCCGCGGGCAAATCTGATACGGTTGGTCGGGGTGCTGCCCTCGCCTGTCGCAGCAGCCTCTACCAGCACTTAGCCTTGGACGCCGCTCGTCGCATCAGCGGCCGTCTCCACCACCCGCGTGGCCGCCCAGCGGTCACCCAGGCGCCGCCCCTGGGAATCGGTGAATATAAGTGCTACCTCGATGAGGGTGAAGGCTACGGTGATCACCATCCCCACTATCCACCCCAGGAGCGGGATGGCTGCCAGCAGGATGCCCAGGCTGAGCGTGATATTCCGCTTGGCCGAAACTACGAGGTCTACCGGCCCTTTGTCCAGCCGCACCACCTGTAGGTGGAAGAGCTTTTTGCCGATGCTCCGCCCGCGCCACTCCTCCTTCTTGGTCAGCTCATACATTAACCCGTCCCGGAAGAGATAGTAGAGACCACCTGCGAGCGGTCCGACAACGATGGGCAGTACGGCCCTCAATCCGGCGGTGATCAGTCCATCCACCAGTGCCGCCAGAAAGCGCCGGAATAAGTCTGCCTTGCCCTCTCTCATCTCTCATCCCCCTTGTCGTTTACGGCTCAGGCCGGGCGCCGGCCGCGGTCGGGGCCGGGCGCCGGCTGGCGGTGGTTTGCGTTCGCCCGGGCGGTAGCGGCGGGCGGCGCTTGCCCTCACCTCGGCCGGGAGGCGGCAGGCGGCGTCGCGCTTGCCCCGGGCGATAGCGGCTGGCGGTGGCGGCAGGTGCTCGTCGCGCTCGCCCTGGGCGGGTAGCGGCAGACGGTGGCGGCAAACGGTAGAGGCAGGCGGCGTCGTGCTTGCCCCGGGCGATAGCGGCTGGCGGGAGGCGGCAGGTGCTCGTCGCGCTCGCCCTGGGCGGGTAGCAGCGGACGATGGTGGCAAACGGTAGAGGCAAGCGGCGGCGTCGTGCTCGCCCTGGGCGGTGGCAGCAGGCGGTGGTGGGAGGGTTCACGGAGGAAGCGGCGAGGTTGCCGGAGCATTGGCGCGGCACGCTCAGCGTCTACCCAGGCTTCGCCGCTGCCGGCCAGGGGAGCAATCGTCATCGCCCTCGCTCCTGGCGGGAGCGGTGCAACTGGCCCCGGTTTGGGATCGGGCCTAAAGCCCCCGCTGCTCCTGCAGCACCGCCTCGTACTTCAGTTCCCCCTCGCTCCACACCCGGGTGGATAGGGCCAGGGGCGAGCGGGGCGCCACACAGGCTTCGATGCGCCCCTTTTCCTCTTTGGTCTCAGAGTCCAGGCGCACGAGGTAGCCCTTGAGGCCGGCCTCCTCGCAGCGGGACACCACCTTGACGCTGAAGCGCTCCCCGCTGGGCTCGGTTACCTCCCAACCCGCTCCCAGCGCGAGCGCTTGCCCGGCGAAGGCTAAAGGGTACCAGGGCACGAACACCGTGGCCCCGGCGGCCATGAGCACGGGCATGGCCGCCGGCCCGGACATAGCGGCCATGAACATCACGCTGGCCGGATTGGTGACCTGCTCCGTGGGCCCCGTCTGCCGGAAGGAGAACTTCTGCCCCTCGAGTTCCCCCTGCCAGACGGCCTCCACCTGATCGGCTCCGGCAGGCTTGAGCTCCAGGCTGAACCAGCCCGTTTTCTTTTTTCCCTCCTCGGACAGGGTCACGGCGTACTTGAAGTACTGGCCGGCCCGGAAGTTGAACGGGTTCCACGCTTCCCCTGCCGTCTCACCGGATGCCGGGGAACTGCCCGCCGGAGGATAGGGGCCGGCACCTCCCGTCTCACCGGGCGGAGAGGGACGGGCCGCCTCTTCAGCGGGGGCCTCCGCCGAGCGGCCTGCGGCTCCCTGCTCATGCGCTTTCCCGGGCCGGGTTTCCCCGGCCGGCGGAGGGGGTGGCTCGGTCTTCTTCTTGGCGCACCCTCCGGCCAGGGCGAAGGTGGCCAGGACCAGGGCGGCGGAGAGGGTCAGGGAAAGCCGGGATCCTCTGGCCAGAGCCCGGGCCAGAAGCTTTGACGCCCGCTCCCTCCACCGCGCCATCTGTTTTATCACGCCCTCCATGCCGCCTTTACATCCCGGGCCGGGTGATGGTCACCGTCCGCGTCTTCTCATCCCAGCCCACCTCAGCTCCCAGGGCTTCGGAGACGAAGCGCGCCGGCACGAAGGTCCGCCCGTTAACGATCACCGGCGGTACGTCGGTGGCGATTTCCCGCCCGTTGACTAGGATGCGGACCGGCTCCGGCTGGCTGCCGAGGAAAGCTTGCACCGTTTGCCCCTCGAAGCGGTAGACGCGGTTTGACTCCACCACGAGATTGGCGCTGGTGCCTGGATTTGCCCCCACTTGAAGCTCCCGGCCGTCGGCGGCGGAGGCGGCCCGCACCTCGCCGGCAAAGAGGCGGTAGAGCACCTGGCGTTCGTCGGCGTAGAAGGCCCGGGAGAACTCATCCGGCAGGTCCCGCCGCCAGACCGCCTGGCCTGATCCGGCCTCCAGCGCCACCAGGCGCCATACCATGTTGCCCGCGTCATTCCGGTACTTCTCCCCGAGGAAGACCCTACCGGCCCGGGACACCGCGAAGAGTTTGGGCTCACTGGCCGGGGTCACGTAACGCCACCGTTCCTCGCCGGTGCGGAGGTCGAAGGCCACCAGGGCGTTCTGGGGCAGGAAGGGATCCTGGCCATAGTCCAGGTCGTAAGCCTTGACCCAGGTGAGGAGGAGTCCCCGTCGCCCGTCAATTACGTGTCGTCCCCAACCCGTCCACTTGCGATGCCAAAGGATCTTGCCCGTCCGGCCGTCGAGGATAAGGAGCGAATCCGGATCGGAACCATCGTTGACCACGGTCACCACGGGCCCCTGGCCGTCCTCGCCGGCCAGGAAGAAGTTCCAGTGAATGGACCAGCCGTAAGGGGCCTCGGGATAGGCGTCCCTTACCTCCGCCGGCACATCCCGCGCGTCGAGCTTCCAGAGCATCTCCCCGGTGCCGGCGTCAAGGGCCACGATGCTCTCCGGTTCACTATCCAAGTAGAAGAACACGACGCCGCCGGCCGCCCGCACCTGGTGGGAGCCCAGGTCGTCGGGGCTGGGCTGGCCGCACCTGTCGTCCGCCAGCTCCGGGTAGTCGCAGCGGTTCCAGGTCCAAAGGGTGGCTCCGTTGTCTAAGCGGAAGCCCATCACCCGGTCATCATCGAGCTGGGCCACCCCCACCAGGCGCTGCCCGGGACGCGCGCGCTGCGCTCCCGGCCCCTCCTCGGGCACGGCCACGATCACCGGCGGCGCGATGAGCGAGAGCTCCCGCCGCCACTTCTCCTTCAGGTGCCGGTTGAGCGCCACGAGGAAGCGCTTGCCGCCTACGGCGTTATCCTTTATCCCCACCAGCACCGTGTCCTGGCTGGCCGCCCAGCGGCCCTCCTCCGGGCCGGCCGTCGAGGACCTCCACCCCCCGGGGAAGGTGAAGCCCGGCCCCTGGCGGAGGGGTAGCCAGAGCCCGGATAAAGACACGTCTTTTTCCGGGCAGGCGAGCTCGCAGAAGGGCTGACCCCGCGGGGTCACGATCACCGCCCGCGCCACGTCGTCCCAGGCTACATCCGCCCCGAGGGCTTCCGAAACGAAGCGCACCGGCACCATCGTCCGGCCCGCCTGGATGAACGGAGGCACGTCGGTCCGCACCGGCTGGCCGTCAACGAGGATGGTTATTGCAGAGTTCGAGTAGTCACTGACGGCCAGAGCCGCCTGGCTCCCCACGGCCAGAGCCGCTGCCAGTGCCACCAGAATCCAGAAGAGACGCCCAAACCTCATTACCCTCCCCCTCTTCCCGCTCCAGGTGCCGCCGTAGGCGCGGCGGCATGTCGCTGGCATAGAGGCGTATTGGAATTGTCACGCTCATGGGGGCACAAGCCATGCAGGCATGGGTGCACACCCTTGCCTCCGGGAGATGCCCCCATGGCGCATCAGCGCTCACTAGTCTAGCAGCCATATCGCTAATGCGGCAATCAGTTGAGGGTTACGTCAAGATCCTCTGGCATGATCAGTCCCTTCGAGAGGCTGTCCATGATGGCATAACGCTGCAACAAGGGGCTTGCAACTGTTGACGTTTTTATTGAATTACCTTGCGTTTCATGGCGTTTCCTTCCCGTTCACCCTTCTAGCGCTAAGCCGTTGGCGTTCCCAACTGGGGCTTGCAATCAGCACATATGTTCGCTATGATGGGTACGTGCTTGCCCTCCGCGTCCTCCAAGCCTATCGGTTCGCCCTCGACCCCTCGCCCCGCGCCGAGCGGGCCCTTGCCTCCCACGTCGGGGCGCGGCGCTTCGCCTTCAACTGGGGGCTGGCCCTCGTGAAGGAGCGGCTTTCCGCTCGCCAACGCGGCGAGGAGGTGGAGGTGCCCTGGACGCTCCCCGAGCTCCGCCGGCAATGGAACCGCGCCAAGGACACCGTTGCCCCTTGGTGGCGGGAGAACTCGAAGGAAGCGTACTCGTCTGGGTTGGCCGGTCTGGCCGACGCGCTAAGGAACTGGTCTGAGAGCAAAAAGGGCAGGCGGAAGGGCCGCCGGGTGGGGTTTCCCCGTTTCCGGAAAAAGGGCCACGGTCGGGAGTCGGTGTGCTTCACGACGGGCGCGATCCGGGTGGACGGCAAGAGCCACGTCGTTCTTCCCCGGATCGGGCGGGTGCGGACGCACGAGCCGACGACGGCGCTCCTGGAGAAGATGGAGGCGGGGGAGGCGCGCGTGCTGCGGGCCACGGTGTCGCGGGAGGGCGGGCGGTGGTTTGTGAGCTTCACCTGCGAGGTGGAGCGCAGGGCAGGAAGGCCCCGCTTCCCGGGCGCCGCGGTGGGGGTGGACGCGGGGCTCCGGCACCTGGCCGTCCTCTCCACGGGCGAGCGGGTCGAGAACCCGCGGCCTCTCAGGAAGGAGCTCCGGAAGCTTGCACGCCTGAACCGGGAGCTTGTGCGCAGGATTCCGGGGAGCCGGAACCGGGAGGAGACGCGCAGGAGACTGGCGCGGCTTCATGCCCGCATCGCCCGCATCCGCCGGGACGCCCTGCACAAGCTCACCACCCGGCTGGCCCGCACTTATGGGACGGTGGTGGTGGAACGGCTCAACGTGGCCGGGATGCTGCGGAACCGGTGTCTTGCGTTCTCGGTGGCCGATGCCTCGCTGGCGGAGGTGCGGCGGCAGCTTGCGTATAAGACCGCCTGGTACGGCTCGCGCCTTGTGGAGGCGGGGCGGTTCTGGCCGTCAAGCAAGACCTGCTCCTGTTGCGGGGCGGTGAGGGAGAGACTGCCGCTTTGGGAGCGGGTGTTTCGGTGTGAGGCGTGCGGTCTTGTCCTGGACCGGGACGAGAACGCGGCGCGGAATCTTGCGGCCTTTGTGGCTGCCGTCGCCGGGAGTGGACCGGAGACGTTAAACGCCCGGGGACGGGACGTAAGACTCGCTGGAAGGCGGGCAGTCCCGGAGGAACCGGGAAGCCGGCAGCGCGCATGCGCGTAAGACCGGTGCCTCCGTCCGGTGACGGACGGATGTCGGGAACAGTTTTTTCTAGTTCTCGGCAACGGTTTCCGAAACGAAGGCGGTGGCTTGGATGTGGCCGTATGGCAACCAGCGGTTCCTGAGGATTCGTCTTGTGTCATGGGAGTAACGGTTGGCTTCGGGAATGGCGGGTGCGGGTTCTCCTCGTGTCGGCGACAATTTCGTAGCCGACCGGCAGGCGACTCGCGCGGACGTGGAGGCCTTCCTGGACCGGATCGTCAACGTGGACCCGGAGGAGCCGGCCGGCGAGCCGCCGGCCGACGCCCGCCGGCACAGGGCGGGCCAGGCCATCGCACGGGTTGTGGGGCAGGGCCTGATGAAAGGGGTTGGGCAGAGTCGGTTTGCTCTTGACAAGTCCCTGACGCGGGGCGAGCTGGCCGCCATGCTGGCGCGGTTCATGGAATACCGGGACGGCATTAGCCGGTGACCTAATCCCGGCGGCCGAGGCGCCGGCGGCCGAGGCGGTGCCGCTAAGGCGGTGCCGGCGCGACGGTGCCACGCTGGCAGCAATGGTGTACCCACCCGGCTGCAGGCCGGGCGGGCAGAGGCAGGAACGAGGGAGGGGGGTGTTGAAACCGTTGAGCGGCGGAGGGAGCGGGCATGGCTGGCGGGTCGGGGCGGGCGACGAGGCTGCGGGGTGCGGGGCGGGGTGCTGGCGCCCGGCGGGGGGCTTCGAGCACCAAGCTTCCGCCGTTGCCCAAGGTGCCCTGGATCACCGAAGAGGGCTACCTCGACCTTGCCCGTCTCCCCATTGATTCCCTCCTGCGCCAAGCCCTGAGCGACGACGCTCACGAGGCGGAAGCCGCGTGGCGCACCCTCGGCAGCATGCAGCGGAGCGGGCGCAGGGAGGCCGGCCTTTTTCTGCTCGGCCTCCTTGCCTGTCTGCCAGACGAGTGGCAGCAGCGCATCGTTGTGGTCGAATGCCTCAAGGGATTTCGGGAGCCCGGCTGCGTCGCCTATCTTTTGGGCGAGCTCAAACGCGTGAAGGGGTCCAACACGACGCGGCGGTACCTCAACACCGTCCTGGAGACGCTCGCCTCCCTGCCGCGGGAGCTGGTGCAGGACGGATTGTGGGAGTTGCTGGATGAGCCGGGCTTTTCGCCGCGGATGAGGGCTAAGTTCAGAGCCGTGTTGGCCGAGCTTTGGGACTGGTACGATTGGGATTAGACCCCTTCGGCCAGAGCCGCCGCGCCTGCCGCAGGAGGCTTTGGACGAAGCCGGACTCCTTCACCTCCTCCGGCGTGTAGACAAAGACGTCCACTCCCACAGGGAAGCGCGAGGGCAGGTAAGCGGGGATCCGTTCGCGGGGTGGGAGGGCGCTCTCCCGCACCATGACCAAGAGGTCCACGTCGCTGTATGGGGTGTAGGTTCCTTTGGCCCATGAGCCACACAGGTAAACCTCTAGGACCTCGGGGCGGCGGCCGAGCTCGGCCGCGTAATCCCGGAGCGCCCTTTGCACGCCGGCCTCGTCAGGCAAGATTATCCTTACAAAACTCAACGATCTCCCCCGCCAGCACGATTGCCGTCTCGGCCTCGCCCCGCGTGTAAAAGTCGGTGGGCGCGCCAGCCTCAAAGCCGTTGGGATAGCGCGCGGGAATATAGTGTTTGTCAAGCACCTTGGCCTTCTCTATCAACTCTGGTGGAACGGCGACGAGGTCGGAGAGGTGGGCGAGGAGGATGCTCACGGTGTGCCCCCAGGCATCGCGGTGCCGCTGGATGAAGAGGGCCTTCACCGCCTTCTCCGCTGCCTGCTGGGCCGCGAAGCAGGCCCATTCATAGGACCCGGTCGCCAGGGAACGCCTGGCGTGCTGGAAGTCGGCCTCAGCCTGGCGCATCCAGTCTCGGCTGCGTTCGGGCATGGCGTTATCGATTATACCCCGCCGTTCAATAGCAAACGGGGGTTTTAGGCAGCGGCTCTGACTCGCGAGCCTTGAGCGACAAGGCTCCATGCTTGGCGGCGACAGAAAAACGCCAAAAATGCATAGGCACACGGCATTACCATCTATGTCCTAACAACTCACCTAAGTCGGACACCGACCAGTGACTTTCTTCTTACCACGGACCAGCAGGGCCGAATGGGCGCGGTGTGTCGCTGGGCCGGGCGGGCGGCCGCGGCCTGCGTTTGCACTGGACCGAAATGTTCGTGAGACCTTTCACGATGATCGGTAGAGGTAATTCGTAACGAGGGGAGGGGGGGGCCGTCCTGGCGGGGCGGTGCCTTCGGCTTCCCGAGAGGAGAGAGGAGTGGGTCCCGTGCGCGGGGGCAGGATGGGTCTGGCGGCAGTGGCGGTGCTGGCCGGTTTGCTGGCGGGCGGAGCGGCGCTGGCGGCGGAGGGCGCAGGCGGAGGATCGGCGAATCCGGACGCGGTTGCGGGCACGGTGACGGATGGCGTGTACGGTTCCGCGGAGGGCGAGGAGGACGCCGTCGCGGAGAGCGTGTATGGGGAAGGCGGCGAGGGGCCGGCGGCCGGAGCGGGGGCGGGTTGGCGCAACTCCCTCGAGGCTCCGGGGGTGGCCGACGCCGTGTACCGGGTGCCGTGCGAGGGGCAGGTGGGCGGGGTCGTGGTGCAGGTGCCGGCGTGCAACCGGGTGACGCGCCACGCCTTCCTGCCCGTGCGGTTTCCCGACCTGGCGGCCGGCACGGTGGTGAGCGTCACCGTTCACCGGCCGGGCCGTCCCGTGGGTCGCGGGTTCCTCGTGGAAGGCGACGGGACGACCAAGACCATCCGCCTGCCCTTGTTGCCGGGGATCAACGTGATTACCCTTGCCGCCAACAATGATATGCGCAAGTACCGGGTCATCCGGGTCGGTCCCGGGCAGAGGCTGCGCGCCTTTCGTGACGTGGTGGCCCGGGAGCATTGGGCCCGCCCCTACGTGGACGCGCTGGCGGCCAACGGAGTCTTTGAGGGTTACCTGGACGGCGACAATTTCGAACCCGACCGGCAGGCGACTCGTGCGGACGTGGCGGCCTTCCTGGACCGGATCGTCAACGTGGACCCGGAGGAGCCGGTCGGCGAGCCGCCGGCCGACGCCCGCCGGCACAGGGCGGGCCAAGCCATCGCGCGGGTTGTGGGGCAGGGCCTGATGAAAGGGGTGGGGCAGAGTCGGTTTGCCCCTGACAAGCCCCTGACGCGGGCCGAGCTGGCCACGCTGCTGGACCGGGCCCTTCCGCCGGTACCGGTCACGGTAAAGGTGGACATGGAGTTCAAGGACGGCCGCCGCGTGCCGCCGTGGGCGCGTGACGCCATGGCGCGGATGCGGGCGCGCGGCCTGTTGTCGGGGTACGCCGACGGCACCCTGCGCCCCGAGCGGCCGGTCACGCGGGGCGAGCTGGCCGCCATGCTGGCGCGGTTCATGGAATACCGGGACGGCATTAGCCGGTGACCTTATCCCGGCGGCGCGAGCGGGGCGGGAGGCCGGTGCCTCCGCCCCGCAAGCGGCGGATGTCGAGAACAGTTTTTTATGGTCTCGCTAACGGATGAGGTACCGTTACCACGAGAACGGCTTCCCCTTCGGCGTCGGGGGCCACGGTAAGGAAGCCCGGCCGCGGGCCGATTGCCTCGTAGCCAAGGGCGCCCTGCCCGTCCCGACCGGCGCCGCGGGCGGGGCTGGCCTCGTCACGCAGGAGGGCCCCGCTGCGCGGGAGGGCCGCAGGGTGGGCGAAGATGGCCGACTGGCCGTAGAAGCCGAGGTTGAGTACCTGGCCCACCATCATGGGGTTCACCGCGTAGGCGAAGCGCCCCGCGCCGTCCGCGCCGGCCACGGCCCGCCAGGAGCCGTTCAGCCAGTCGGCCTGCTGCTCGGGCGACCAGGGGGCGGGGTTGGCCGAGGGCTGGACGAGGATCTCGGCGCCCTGTTCCGCCAGGCGCGCGAGCACATCTTCCTTGAAGGCGTCGAGGCAGATGGCCACGCCCAGGCGGCCGAGGGGGGTGGGGATGACGGTGAGCTCCTCGGGCCGTCCGGGCACGAGGTCTAGCCCCGCGGGGCCCTCGAGGTCGAGGAGATGGACCTTCTTTTGCCGGCCGAGGATGCGGCCGTCGGGGCCGAAGACGTAGGAGACGTTGTGCACGGCGGTGCCACGGGGACGGTAGGAGCGGGGCAGGGAGCCGTCGGCCGGCAGGTCGTAGTCGGGCAGGGGGATGGAGCCGGCCACGAGGTAGACCCGATGGCGGCGCGCCGCCGCGGAGAAGGTCTCAAAATAGGTGCGGGCCATCACCTCGTGGCGGGCGAGGAAGATGGCGCGGGGCCAGCTCACGCCGTAGCGGGTGCGCTGCCAGAGGACGGGGGTCAGGTGGCGGCGGGCAAGGCGTTCCACGGCTTCCTCCAGGGTGGCGGCGCCGGCCAGGGCGTCGCCCTCCCCGATCAGGCCCGTGAGGATGCCCACGTCTTCGGGGAAGACCACGAGGGCCGGCAGGGAGGGGTCAAGGCGCGCCGCCGCCTGCCGCATGAGGCCCTCCACCCGCGCAGCGAACCGCTCGGCGGTGGCGTAGTCCTCCAGGCGCCAGCGCATCTGCACCGCGACGAGCTGGATCCGGTCGGCGCGCCGGGCACCGCCTCCCGGGGAAGCCGTCCGGCCGGCGCCGTCCGGCTCCGTCGCCGCGCCCTCCGCCGCGGTGCGGGTCGCTGAACCCGCGCCGGCGCCCGGTGCCACAGCGGGAGGGCCGGCGGGCAGCCGCCCCGCCGCCCAGGCGCCCAGCGCCGCCAGGACGGCCAGGGCCGCCAGGACGAGCGCCGCCCGGCGCAGCCGCCGTGCCGCCGTCACGGCCGGTCGGCCCCCGGCCGGGCGGGGTTGCCGGCATCGCCGAGGCCCAGGAGCGCGAAGAGCCGGGGCGCCGCCCACGAGATCCCGCGGCCGAGGAGGGCGTAGCGGAGCAACTGGGCCGGCCCGTCGGGGAAGAGGGCGCCCGTGGCAAGGTAGAGGAGGAAGAGACCGGCAAGGCCGGTGACGGCGCGGAGGGCGAGGGTGCCCGCGGCTGGGGGGCGCGCGCTCCACCGGGACGGGGCGGGGCGCACGATCCCGCGGGGCGCCGCCGGGGACGCGGCGGGGCGCGGCGCCTCCTGCGGCGCTCGGCCGTGCGCCTTCTCGCCGGGTGCCGCCGGGGATGCGGGGGAAGGGGCGGATTCCCCGAAAGCCGGGTGCGGTGCGGCGCGTCCGGCCAGGAGGTGCCCCTCGGCCAGGCCGGCGGCCATGCCGGTGATGCGAAAGCCGTCGGCGGTCGGATACAGAGCCGCTGCTCCCAGGGGGATGGCCAGGGCGGCCGCCGGGGGGAGCCACGGCGGCCACGTCCTCCGCGCCAGGGCTCCCTCCGCTGCCCGGAAGCCCGCCACCACGCCAAGGCCCAGGGCGATGCCGCCGGCCACGTCGGCCGGATAGTGGACGCCGAGGTAGAGCCGCGAGAGGGACACGAGCGTGACGAGGAGGGCGGCCAGGACGGTGAGCCACCGGCGGCGGTAGGCGGCGGCCAAGTACCCCCAGACGGTGGCGTTGCCCTGGGCGTGGCCGCTGGGGAAGCCGTAGCCGAGGTCTCTCTCAGGTGAGAGGACCCGCAGCCCCGGGCCGGCCGGCCGCGGCAGCCGGAGGAGATCCTTGAGGAAGAAGTTGAGGTAGATGGACACGAGGAAAGCCAGGCCGAGGCGCAGCCCCACCCGCCGGTCCACGCACCAGTAGACGAGGGGGATGAGGGTCATGTAGAACTCCCTGCTCCCGAGGCTCGTCACGGCCAGGAAGAAGGCGTCGAGCCAGGGATGCGAGAAGCGCTGGAGCCAGAGGAGCAAGACCATGGGGTGTAAATTATGCGCGGCCCCGCGGCTTCCCTCCCTCGGTCCGCCGGCGGGCAACGGCGGCGGTACCCCCCGTATGCGGCGGGCCGGGAGTCCCTGAAGCGTGGCCGTTCAACCGCCGGGGTCGTGGAGGTTGTGAACGGTGACCCCGAGCTTGGGGGCGCGGGCGAGAGGGCCGTCGGCCGTGAGGAGGGAGGCGTCGACAGCCCTCGCCACCACCACGTAGACGGCGTCGTAGACGGTCAGGTTGTCCCGGAGGGCGAAAGCCGGGAGGACCAGGTCCCTGGGGCTGAGGCGGGTTATGGGGAGGGACCTCAGGAGATCAAGGGATTCCAGAGCGCGTTGGGGTGCGAGGGTGCCGGCGAGGACCGCCTTGCGGAGCACGGCGGTCACCTCCACGTCCAACAGTTCGGGGGCGTAAAGATCCGCCGCGAGGAACAACTCCTCCGCCGCCCGCCCGCGGGCGGTCCGCAGCAGGATCTCGACCGTCGCCGACGCGTCGGGAACCAGTCTCATTCCGCGGGTTATCCTCGGTGCCGGCTTTGATATGCCTGCGGTTCCGGTACCCCTCCCGCAGCCGGGGGGGTAGCTGGAGCGTTATCGCGCCCGGCAGGGGCCCCCTCGCGCCTGGCCTCTTCCAGGAGCGCCGCGGCGCTTACGGCCATCTCTATGGGTTCCAGAGAGCGGAGACGGCGCAGCAGTTCCTCCCGTTCAGGGCGGGCTAGGTCCTCCTCCAAAAGAGCCAGGACGTATTCGCCCATGGTTTGGTTTCTGCGGCGGGCCCTGGCGCGCAGCTTCTTTTTCAACTCGTCGGGAACTTTGCGAATTTGCAGCGTGCCCATGGCATGAGAATAGCATGCAGTTTTCATGCTAACAAGCAAGACTAAAGATACTCGGCTGCGGCGCCGCTGGTCAGCCTTTGCGAGCCTTTTCATGGCGAAAAGTCAGGGGGTTGCTGCGGCCTGGTCTTGCTCAGCGTTGGTCCAGCGTCACCCGCAGGGTGCCGGAGGCGCCCGCGTAAGCCGGGCCGGCCGCGGCAGGGAGGTGGACGTAGACGCGGAGGCGCTCGGCGGCCCCCGGCGGCAGGCGGCGCCAGCCATGCAGTTCCTCCTCGACGCCGTTGGGCAGGAGGCGCACCACCCGCACGGCGGCCGGGCCGCCGTCGCAGGCCGGGGCAGGGCCGGGCCGGCAGGTGAAGAGGTCGCCCGTCCCCTCCACCGTGAGGCGGTAGGAGGCGGCGCGCTCGTTCGGGTTCCGCACGGTGAGCTCCCGGACGATGGTCTGGCCGGGGGCGAGGCCGGTCACCCTGTCGCCCGCGCCGGCGAAGGAGGCTTCCAGCGGCACGGCGGGGGCGGCGCCGAGGGAACGGACGGCGGAGAGGGCGGCGCGAGGATCGGGAGCCTTGGCGCCGAGGGTCAGGAGGGTCTGGCGTCCGGCGGGCGTGCCGAAGAGGTAGCCCCCGCCGGCCACGACGCCGAGGAGGACGGCCGCCGTGGCCAGGTTGGCAAGGCTGAAGCCGGCGGCTACGGGCGCTCCCCCGGAGCCGGCGGTTGCCGTCCCGCCGGTGGTCGCCGTCGTCTCGCCCGGGGCCGTCGTCGGGGCGCCGGAGGCCATCGGCTCGCCGCCGGTGGTCTCCGGCGCGCCCCCGGGGAGTGGCTGGGGCGCCCAGCGGCCGGCCTCCAGGAGGGAGGCGGGGAGCAGCGGGGCGGGGAGGAGGGCGAAGAGTTCGCCCACGCGGCGGAGGCGGTTGATCTCCTCGCGGCAGAGGGGGCAGTCGCTCACGTGCCGCTCCACACGCCGGGCTGCGCCGTCGTCCAGGGCGCCGTCCAGGTATGCCGACAGGAGCTCGGCCAGGTCCCGGCAACCGCGCCTCGCCCCGGCCAGGACCGTGCTCTCGTACCTGCGGGCGAACCGCAGTCTCGCCCGGTGGAGGAGCACCTTCACGCTGGCCAGGGTGCAGCCCAGGACGTGGGCCAGCTCGTCATAGCTCAGGCCCATCAGCTCACGCAGAACCAGGACCTCGCGGTAGCGGGGCGGGAGGGAGCGGAGCGCCTGGTGGACGCGCGCCGCCCTGGCGCGCCGCTCGGCTTCCTCGTGCCGGTGGAGATCGCCGGCTGCCGGCGGCTCCGGCAGATCCTCGGGCGGGAGCAGGATCACGCGCCTCCGGCGGAGCTCGTCCCAGCAAACGTTGCGGGTGATGCGGAGAAGCCACGGGCGGAAGGTTATGGCGCGCTCGGACCCGGTGAGGGCCTGGAAGGCACGGAGGAATGCCGTCTGCACCGCGTCCTCGGCCAGCGCCGCCTCGCCCACCAGGGTAAGGGCGTAGCGATAGGCGGCGTCACGGTGCCGCCTGTACAGGTGGTCAAAGGCTTCCTCGTCCCCGGCGCGAAAGCGCGCCACCAGCGTGGCGTCGTCCACCGCTTCCCTCCGGCGGGCCGTCGCCGCCCGCTTTTCTCCCGCCCGGCGCCGCGCGTCCCGCACCGCCGGCAGCTCGATGATAGCCGGAGCGGCGGAGGCGAGAAAAGCCTGGCTGGCGTGCCGTGGCAGGCGCGACAGGACAGGAGGCCAGCGGACGCCGCTGGCCTCCCGCAGGGGGTTGGGCCGGCTTCCCTGCCGCCCATCAGGGAAACGGCGGGAGCCCCCTTTTTGTTACCGGCAACGAGGAGCCGGAAGCGGGCCGCCAAGGGCGCGGAGGCGCCGCGGGCCCGACGGCGAGGCGCCGGAAGGCCGTCAGACCCGCTTGCGGGCGACGGCCAGACGGGCGGCCGCGGCGATGAAGGGCGCCGTCAACTCGTACTCTTGGAGGAGCTGGCCCGCTGTGCCCGACTGGCCGAACCGGTCGCGGACGCCCACCCGCTGCAGGGGGGCGGGGTGGTGCTCGGCCAGGAGCTCGGCCACGGCGCTGCCGAGGCCGCCGTAGATGCTGTGCTCCTCGGCCGTGACGACGGCGCCCGTGCGCGCCACGCTGGCCAGGATGGTCTCGGCGTCCAGGGGCTTGATGGTGGAGCAGTTGATCACCTCTGCCTCGATGCCCTCGGCCGCCAGCTCGTCGGCGGCCCTGAGGGCCTCCGCCACCAGGACGCCGCAGGCCGCCAGCGTCACGTCGCCGCCCGAGCGGAGAACATGGGCTCGGCCGATCTGCACCCGGTGGTCCTCGCCGTAGAGGACGGGCACCTTGGCGCGGCCGAAGCGGAGGTAGACAGGCCCCTTGTGCTCCAGGGCGGCCAGGGTGAGGAGGATGGCCTCGGTGTAGTCGGCGGGCACCAGAACCGTCATGTTGGGCAGCCCCCGCATGAGGGAGATGTCGTCTATGGCCTGGTGGGTGGCCCCGTCCTCGCCCACCGTCACGCCGGCGTGGGTGGCCCCGATCTTGACGTCCAGGGCCGGGTAGCAGATTGATTGGAAAATTTGGTTGTGGGCTCTCTGAGTGGCGAAGATGGCGAAGCTGGAGGCGAAGACGATCTTGCCGCAGGTGGCCAGCCCCGCGGCCACGCCCATCATGTTGGCCTCGGCGATGCCCATGTTGAAGAAGCGGTCCCGGGCCCCCGCCTTGGCGAAGGAATACGATTGGGTGGACTTGGAGAGATCCGCGTCCAGCACCACCACGCGCGGGTCGGCGGCCAGGTGCGTGAGGGCCTTGCCGTAGCCTTCGCGGGTGGCGGCCTCCTTGGGCAGGGAGGCGAGGGTGGCCGGGAGCGCCGCCGTCACCACGAGGGCTCACCGCCCAGCTCCCGCAGGGCCACCACGCCCTCGTCCAGGGAGCAAGCCTTGCCGTGCCAGTCCACGATCCCCTCCATGAAGGAAACACCCTTTCCTTTCACCGTCTCCGCCACGATGGCCGTGGGACGCCCCGCGGTGGCCGCCGCCTCGGCCAGGGCCCCCATGATCTCGGGGAAGGAATGACCGTCAATGACCAGGGTGTGCCAGCCGAAGGCGCGCCACTTGTCGGCCAGCGGCTCCAGCGCCATGACCTCCTCCGTGGGTCCGTCAATCTGCAGGCCGTTGCGGTCCACGATGGCCACCAGGTTGTCCAGGCCGTAGTGGGCGGCGCTCATGGCGGCCTCCCAGATCTGCCCTTCCTGGCACTCGCCGTCGCCGAGGAGGGCGTACACCCGGTAGCCACGCCCGTCCACCTTGCCGGCCAGGGCCATGCCCACCGCCATGGAGAAGCCCTGACCGAGACTGCCGGCGCTGGCCTCCACCCCGGGGGTCTTGTTCAGGTCGGGGTGGCCCTGCAGGGGCGAGTGCAGCCGGCGGAAGGTCCTGAGCCACTCCCGCGGGAAGAAGCCCCGCTCCGCCAGGGCGGCATACAGCACGGGGCAGCAGTGCCCCTTGGAGAGGACGAAGCGGTCGCGGTCCGGATCCCGCGGATTGGCCTGGTCCACCCTGAGCACGCGCCAGTAGAGGGCCGCCACCAGGTCGGCCGCCGAGAGGGAACCGCCCGGGTGGCCCGACTGGGCGATGCACGTCATCTCGATGACGTCGCGCCGCAGGGCGCGCGCCGCCTCCTCCAGGTCGGAGTAGTCGCCCTCCAGGCGGGGCCTGGCCTCCGCCTCCGGCGCCGCCACCGTCTCCGCCTCAGCCCTGCGCTGCATACGCGCTCACCGTCCCCGCCTCCGCTGCCTGGCGTGCCTGGAGGATGCGCCAGGCCACCAGCACCTGACTCAGCTCCACCGGTCCCAGGGAACCCGGCGGCACCGCCAGCTCCCCCGCGCCGAGAAGGGAGACAAGGGCCTGGACCGTGTCGGCCGCCACGGGCTCCGAGAACTCCAGGAACTCGAAGGCCGTCCCCGCCAGGACCTGCTGTCCCTCCACGGCCCCGAGCCGCCGCCGCCACCCGTCCTGCGAGAGCCGGGCGTAAACCGTCTGTGGTCCCGGCCGTTCGGCCAGGGCCACCTTGATGTCCTGGCTGCCCGGTTTGGGCAGGAGGCTCACGATGAGGTCGGCGAAGCGCTTTTGCGGCTCTATGTAGGCCACGATGTCCGGTTGGCGCTGCTCGATCTCGCGGCGCACCTGCTCCTCCGTGTGACCGCGGTCGCGCACGTCGCGCTGGAGCTTCCACCGCAGCTTGAGCTCCAGCGCGGTGTCGAAGTAGACCTTGAGGTCCAGGGCCGCCCGCAGCATCTCCAGGTACAGGGCGTGCAGCCCCTCCAGCACTACGTAGTCGGCCGGACGCACCTCCTCGGGCGCCGCGAAGGTCCCCGTGGCATGGTCGTAGACCGGCTTGAGCACGGTCTCCCCCCGCCGGAGCTGCCAGGCGTGGTCAATGAGGAGTCCGAGATCGTTGCACCGGGGGTTGAGAGGGGTGATGCCCGTGGCCTTGCGCTGGGCCCGGTCCAGGGTGTGGTAGTCGTCCAGGCCGATGACGGTCACCCGCTCCGCGCCCAGGAGCCGCGCCAGGCCGCGGACGTAGGTGGACTTGCCCGCTCCGCTGTCGCCGGCGATGCCGATGATGGTTCTGCGTTTGTGCATTGGCCGCCCTTCCCCTCTCGTCTCCCTTGGAATCCGGCAACCCTGCCCTTGGCCGGCGCCGCCACCTGCCGGCGGCATGTGTGAATTTTATCACAAATGGCTCGCATCCACCGCCCGCCCCTGCCGGCGGCATCACCTAAAATAAATGCCGGGCCGGCCTGGGGCAAGTATCCGCATCCTGCCGGGCTGGTCCGGAGGGACGGCCGCCGGCGTAGGCGTTTCGGGTAGTAACCCTTGTCTTTTCGCACCGCATCCCGTAGGTTGATACCATGCAGGGGCTAGCCGCCCCGCTACCCCGGCCGGCCCGGCCGCGCCAGGCGGCCGCGACGGTGGGAGAGCTGCGGCGACTAGGCCCCCTTTGTGCTGAGTCATGGCAAAGCAGCGCCATGTTGTATTCTTATACAATCAGATGGTGCTTGCATACGGTCTTGCCCCCCGTGCGGCGCTCCCAGGGGCGGGGCTCCCGGCGGGCGGGGCGGGGCCGGGGGGCGGTGATCCGCCGGGCACCGGGGGGAGAGGCGGGGGCGCGGAGAGCGCCGGCCGCGGGCGGGGAGGTGGCGGGGTGTCGCACCTCGGGACGCAGATCCTTCTCACGGAAGAGACGCTGGACGCCGAAACCGTCTTCTCGTCCGTGCGGGAGCTCATGCGGCGCCTTCGGCCTGCCGACATGGTGGCCGCCGTGGAGCGGTCGGGGTTGCGGGGCCGGGGCGGGGCGGGTTTTCCGGCCGGGATCAAGTGGAGGGGCGTGGCCGAGCAGGAGGCCGAGCGCAAGTACGTGGTGGTCAACGGGGCCGAGGGGGAGCCGGGCAGCTTCAAGGATCGTTTGCTCATGCGGGAACGCCCGCACCTGGTCCTGGCGGGCACCATCCTGGCGGCCTACGCCGTGGGGGCCGGCCGCGCCTACGTCTACATCCACCATGAGGCCGACGACTGCATGGAGGCCATGGAGGCGGCCTACGCGGCGGCGCGGGAGGCCGGTCTCCTGGGGGAGGACGCGGCCGGCACCGGGACGGCCATCGAGGTGCAGAACCACGTGGCCGGCATCGGCTATGTGGCGGGCGAGGAAACGGCCGTCCTCCGGTTCATCGAGGGCGATGTGCCCAAGCCCAGGCCCAAGCCCCCCTATCCCACCCAAAAAGGCCTCTGGGGATTCCCGACCCTCGTCAACAATGTGGAGACCATCGCCAACGTGGAGCCTCTCCTGCGCATGGGTGCCGAGGCGTTTCGCTCCGTGGGCACGCCCGACACCCCCGGGACGGTGCTGGTGTCCCTCAACGGGGTGCGCCGGCCCGGCGTCTACGAGGTGGAGGCCGGGAGGTCGCTCGGCGAGGTGGTCTTCGACTTGGGCGGGGGGCCGGTGGGGTGCAGGCAGGTCAAGGCCGTGCTGCCGGGCGGCTACTCGTCCGCCTTCCTCCCCGGCGACGCGCTGGACGCGCCCCTCGAGCACACCGCCCTCAAGGACCGGGGCACCAGCCTGGGAGCGGCCAACATGTGGGTGTACGAGGAAGGGGTCTCCATGGCCGAGGTGGCCGTCCGGCTCATGAGATTCTTCGCGGCCGAGACCTGCGGTCAGTGCTTCCCCTGCCGCAAGGGCACGCGGGACCTCCTCCAGTGCGTGCTGGACGCGGCGCGGGGCGACGGCTCCGAGGGCTGGGACGAACGGGTGGGGGCCGTCTTCGATCTGGTGGGACGCAAGACCATCTGCGGTTTGGACAAGGCGGCCGGCAAGGTCATGCGCAGTCTCCTGGATCTCTTCGGCCACGAGTTGGCGGCGGGCGGGGCCGGTCCCAGGGCCGGCCTGGGCGCCGCCCAGTGAGGGGGTGGGCGCCGTGCGCATCAAGATAGCTCCCTCCATTCTCTCGGCCGACTTCGCCCGGCTGGGCGAGCAGGTGCGGGAGGCGGAGGCCGGGGGGGCCGACGTCATCCACGTGGACGTCATGGACGGCCACTTCGTGCCCAACATCACCATCGGACCCCTGGTGGTGGAGGCCGTGCGCCGGGTGACGCGGCTGCCCCTCGATGTGCACCTCATGATCGAGGAACCCGAGAAGTACGTGGCCTCCTTCGCGCGGGCGGGGGCCGACTACGTCAGCGTTCACGCCGAGGCAACCTACCACCTGGACCGGCTCCTGGCGCACATCCGGGAGCTGGGCAAACGGGCAGGCGTGGCCCTCAACCCCGCCACCCCCCCGGCCGTCTTGGACTACGTCCTGGACAAGGTTGACCTGATTCTCTGCATGACGGTGAATCCGGGCTTCGGTGGCCAGCGGTTCATCGAGGCCGTGCTGCCCAAGATCCGCCACTTCCACGAGCTGCGCCGGCGTGGTCTTTGGTGCGGGGAGCTGGAGGTGGATGGGGGGGTGAACGCCGAGACGGCGGCCCTCGTGGCGGAGGCCGGCGCGGACCTGCTGGTGGCCGGGTCGGCCGTCTTTGGGTCCGAGAGCGTGGCGGGGGCCATCGCCGCCATCCGCCGGTCGGCGGAGGGCGTCCCGGCGCGCGTCTAGGTCCGCCGCGGGGCGGGGGGGCGGCCGCCGGGGGCGGGTGTTTGACACCCGGGGGGCGCATGATTATAATTCGCCCCAAATTGGCACGACCGCACTAGTATTGCCAGCGCGCGGTACCTTGATTCGCCTGCGAGGGGCGAAAGGGGGGGCGGGGGACCGTGGAGAGATGGCTGGACGTGGTCATCTTTTTCGTGGCCGGCTTTTCCTTCCCCCTCCTCAATGTGCTGATCTCCTTCCTACTGCGACGGGACAATCCCGTGCCGGCCAAGGTCACGACCTATGAGAGCGGCATGATCCCCTTCGGCGACGCGCGCGTCAAGTTCCGGGTGGGCTACTATTTCTTCGCTCTGCTCTTCGTGGTCTTCGATGTGGAGACCATCTTCCTCTACCCGTGGGCCGTGGTCTACCGGCAGTTGGAGATGACCTTCGCCTTCGTGGAGGTCATGGTCTTCGTGGCCATCCTGGTGGCGGGGCTGGTCTACGCCTGGAAGAAGAAGGTGCTGACGTGGGCGTAGAGGAGGGGCGGGGGGGCACGGTGGACGCGGAGCGCCCGGCGGTGGCGGCTGCGGCCGAGGGCGACGGCGCAGCGGGCGGGGGGGGCCGGGCCGAGCGGTATGCGGCGGCGGCGGCACGCACGCAGCTCTTCACTACCTTGGAGGAGCTGGAGGAGCGGCGGGCCGAGGGGCGGGAGTCGGAGTTGCTGCCGCCCTTTTGGCGTCGCCTGCCGGGGGTCGTCACCACCACCCTGCAGGCCCTGGTCAATTGGGGCCGGCAAAACTCCCTCTGGTACTACCCGGTTGGGACCGCCTGCTGCGCCATTGACGGGCTCATGCACTTCGGCGGGACCAGGTTCGACGCCGATCGGCACGGGATGGTCCCCTGGTTCTCCCCCCGCCAGTCGGACGTCATGATCGTGGCCGGCACCATCACCGAAAAGATGGCGCCCGCCATCCGCGTCATCTACGACCAGATGGCGGAACCGCGCTGGGTCATGGCCATCGGCGGCTGCGCCATCAACGGCGGTCCCTTTTACAAGGGCTACAACGTGGTGGACGGCGTTGACAAGATCATTCCGGTGGACGTCTACGTACCTGGCTGTCCGCCCCGGCCGGAAGCGGTGCTCCACGGCATCTACCTGCTGCGGGACAAGATCGCCCGGGCGGGACGGGGCCGGACCGCCGCGGCGGAGGTGAGGGGCGCGTGACGGAGCAGGCGGGCGCGGCCGGCACCGGGACCGAGACGGCCGCCGGGATGGTGGAGCGGGTGCGCGCGGCCGTCCTGGCGCGCTGGCCGCACCTGCAGGTGGACGAAACGGTGCACGGCGCCGCCGGCTTCCTCGTGCCGGCCGGCGACCTGCTGGAGGTGGCCCGCGGGATCCGCCACCTGCCCGGCGTGGAGTGCGACTACCTGAGCCACGTCACCGGCGTTGACCTGGGGGATCAGCTTCAGTCCGTCTGTTACCTGATCGGTCTGCGGACGGGCGCCCAGGTGGTGCTAAAGGTGAACGTGCCCCGCGAGGAGCCGGAGGTGGACAGCGTGACCGGCATCTGGCCGGGGGCCGATTGGCACGAGCGGGAGGCCTACGACCTGGTAGGCATAAGGTATCGCGGGCATCCCAACCTCAAGCGGATTCTCCTCTGGGAGGGCTACGAGGGGCATCCCCTCCGCAAGGACTTCGTGGACCGGCGGCCGCGCCGCCCGCGTCAGGTGCGGGTCCGGTGAGGTGAGGCCCATGGCGGGGGAGGCGGTGCAGGACGTGCGGGGAGAGGCCGTCGGCGAGGAGGCGCGCGGGGGGGGCGCGGTGGCCTCCGCCGCGGCCGGCAAGGCGGGCGCCGCGGCCGCGGGAGGCCCGGCGGGTGCAGGCGCCATTTGGTTCATGCCCGGCACCGTGGAGGAGCGCCGCCCCCTGTCGCCCGAGCAGGAGCGGACCACCATGGAGCTCAACCTGGGTCCGCAGCACCCGAGCACCCACGGTGTCTTCCGCTGCATCCTGACCCTGGACGGCGAGACCATCGTGGACTGCGAGCCCGTCATCGGGTACCTCCACCGCAACCACGAGAAACTCTACGAGTCCATGCAGTACCCCCAGATCATCCCCATGACCGACCGGACGGACTACCTGGCGGCCATCACCTGCGAGCTGCCCTACGTCCTGTGCGTGGAAAAGGCCCTGGGCATCGAGGTGCCCGAGCGGGCCCAGTACCTGCGCGTCATCTTCGCCGAGTTCCAGCGGATGCTGAGCCACCAGCTCTACTTCGGCACCTTCGGCATGGACATCGGCGCCGTGACGCCCTTCCTCCTGGCCCTGCGGGACCGGGAGTTCGCCTTCGATCTCATGGACCGGGCCACGGGGGCGCGGCTTCTATACAACTATTTGCGCATCGGCGGCGTGCGCAACGACGTGTCGGCCGAGTGGCTTAAGGATCTCGAGCGCTATGTGGATTACATAGAGCGGGAAGCCTGGCCCGAGTACATGCGTCTCCTGATGGAGAACGAGATCTTTCGCGTCCGCACCGAGGGGATAGGCGTCATCCCGCCCGAGATGGCCGTGGCTTACGGGGCCAGCGGTCCCGTCCTGCGGGCCTCGGGGGTGCGGTGGGACATCCGCAAGGACGACCCTTACTGCATCTACGACCGCTTCGACTTCGACGTTCCCCTGGGCGAGCGGGGCGATGCCCGCGACCGGTGCCTGGTGCGGATGTACGAGATCCGGGAGAGCATCCGGATCATCCGCCAGGCCCTGGCAGAGATCCCCGACGGGCCCGTCCTGGGCAAGGTGCCCAAAGGGATCCTGCGGCTGCCCAAGGGCGACTATTACCAGCACGTTGACTCGCCGCGGGGCGAGGTGGGCGTCTACATCGTCAGCGACGGTGGTCCCACCCCCTACCGGGTCAAGTGGCGGTCGCCCGCCTATGTGCACCTGCAGCTCCTGCCCCACATCGTGCGCGGGGAGAAGGTGGCCGACTTCATCGCCCTGACGGCTACCCTGGACCCGGTCTTCGGCGAGGTGGACCGCTGATGGCGGTTTCCCGTGAGGAGGTGCGCGTCTGATGCCCGAGGCGGCCGCGGCGGCCAGCCAGGCGGTGGCTCCCCTGGGGATGCCCGTCTGGCTGTGGAATCTGATCCTGGCGGGGATCAAGGCCTTCATCGCCATCAACTTCGCCGCCGTAAACGCCGCCCTCCTAATATGGCTTGAGCGCAAGCTGGCGGCCCGGTTTCAGCGGCGGCTGGGTCCCGAGACGGTGGGCGGTCCCGCCGGCGTCCTCCAGTCCATCGCCGACGGCGTCAAGCTCTTCGCCAAGGAGGACCTGATGCCCAGGGCGGCCGACCGCTGGGTCTGGTCCCTGGCCCCGTGCGTCGTCTTCTTCCCGGCCGTCATGGTGTACCTGGTGGTGCCCATCCACCCGGGCTTTGGCGCCATGCGGGATCTGAGCACGGCCCTCGTCTACCTGGCCGCCGTCACCTCCTTCACCGTGCTGGGCATCTTCATGGCGGGGTGGGGTTCCAACAATAAGTACTCCCTGCTGGGGGCTGGCCGCGCCATCGCCATGATCATCAGCTACGAGGTGCCGCTGGTGCTGTCGGTGCTGGGGGTGGCCCTGGCGGCGGGCTCCCTCAGTCTCGTGGACATCGTCGAAGCCCAGAAAGCCGTGTGGTTCGTGGTGCCCCAGTTCCTGGGTTTCATCGTCTTCTACATCGCGTCGCTGGCGGAGCTCAACCGCACGCCCTTCGACCTGGTCACGGGCGAGTCGGAGCTGGTCTTGGGCTACGCCACCGAGTACAGCGGCATTCGCTGGTCCATGTTCTTCTTTGCCGAGTACGCCGGGCTGGTGGCGGCCTCCATGGTGGCCGCGAGCCTCTTCCTCGGCGGATACCAGGGGCCCTTCGGGCTTCTGCCCGGCTGGTGGTGGCTCTTTCTCAAGACCTACCTTTTGGTGTTCGTGGCCATGTGGGTGCGCTGGACCCTGCCGCGCTTCCGCATAGACCAGGTGCTCGACTTGGGATGGAAGTTCCTTTTGCCGGTGAGCCTGCTCAACATCGTGCTGACCGCCGGCTGGATGCTGGTCAAGTGAGGTGAGACCGATGGGTGTGGTGGGCGACGTCTGGCGGGCGACCAAGAGCATCCTCACGGGACACGGTATCACCCTGGGGGAGTTCCGCCGCAGGCCCATCACCGTGCGCTACCCCCAGGAGAAGCCGGCCTACCCGGTCGGTGTGCGGGGCATACCCGCCCTCAAGGTGAACCCGGAGACGGGCGACCTCAACTGCACGGCGTGCGGCCTGTGCGCCCGCGCCTGTCCGGTGGGGATCATCACGGTGGAGGCGGCGGTGGGCCCGGACGGCAAAAAGAAGCAGTATCCGGCCGTCTACCGGTTGCACTTCGACCGCTGCCTCGTCTGCAACCTCTGCGTGGAGGCGTGCCCCTTCGATTCCCTGGAGATGGCCGATCTCACCGAGCTTTCGGCCGTGGACGCCGACGACCTGGTCTTCGAGCGTGACGAGCTGGCCGAGATCTGGAAGCGCTCGCGGGCCATCCGTATCGCCGGGGGTATGAAGGTATGAGCCGCTGCGGGCGGCGTGGCGAGCACCGGGCGCCCGCCCGGGAGAGCCGTTCCGCCTCGGGCGGGAAGGGGGAGAGGTGAGCTCATGAACTGGCAGCTCCTGGCCTTCTTTTTCCTGGCGGGCCTGACCCTCTACTCGGCCTGGCGGGTGGTCACCGACAGCGACATCTCTCATGCCGCCCTCTACCTGGCCATCGCCTTCGTGGGGGTGGCCGGCTTCTTTGCCCTGGCGGGGGCCGAGTTCCTGGCCGTGGTTCAGGTTCTGGTCTATGCGGGGGCCGTCATGACGCTCCTCGTCTTCGCCATCATGCTGGCGGACATGCGGGAAATCCGCGGCCAGCGGCAGCCCCTGGCCCTGCGGGTGGCGTCGCCGCGCTGGGGCTATCTCCCCCTGGTCCTGGCGGCGGCGGTGGTGGTGCTCCTCCTGGCGTCCCTGGCCGGGCTGCCGGTGCAGGCGGTGGGGGCGCGGCCGGCCACCCTCGCCGAGTTGGCCAAGGCCCTTCTCACCACCTATCTCCTGCCCTTCGAGGTGGCCTCCCTCCTGCTCCTGGCGGGCATGGTGGGGGCCATCGTCCTGAGCCGGCGGGAGGAGGAATCCGTGGCGGAGGCCTCCCGCCTCACCGGTGGGGAATCGCCCGCCGTGACGAGGGCCGCCTCCGTCGAGGCCGCCGCGGCCGCCGGCGCCGGGACGGGCGCCGCAGCCCGGGAGGAGGAGATCGTCGGTGCCTGAGGCCGGTGTGCCCCTGAGCCACTTCGTAACCGTGGCCGTTCTCCTTTTCGGGGTGGGGCTCTACGGTGCCCTGCGCCGCTCCAACCTGGTGGCCATCCTCATGTCCATCGAGCTCATGATGAACGCCGTCAACATCAACCTGGTGGCCTTCTCCCGCTACGTGGCGAGCGACGATCCGGCGCGGGGCCAGGTCTTCACCGTCTTTGTCATGACCATGGCGGCGGCCGAGGTGAGCGTGGGCCTGGCCATCCTGCTGGCCGTGGCCCGCAGACGCCGCACCAGCGACGTCAACCAGGTCAGCACCCTGAGGGGGTGAGGTGGTGCCCGAAAACGCTTGGCTCATACCGGTCCTGCCGCTGGCGGCCTACGTTCTGACGGTCTTCGGCGGGCCGCGGCTGGGGGAGGGCGCCGCCTACATAGGCATCGGCGCCCTGGCGGTGGACACGGTCCTGGCCTTCTGGACCCTGGCCAAGGTGGCCGCGGGCGCCACGGCGGCCGCCTCGGTGGCCTGGCTCACCATCGGGGAGACGCAGGTGCGTATGGGCTTCCAGGTGGGGCGGGTGGAGGCGGCCCTCCTGGCTATGGTCACCCTGGTGAGCTGGATGATCTTCGTTTTCTCCCGCGGCTACATGCACGGCGACGCCCGCTTCAACCGCTTCTACGCCCACCTCTGCCTCTTCGTCTTCGGGATGCTCACCCTGGTGGTGGCCGACAACCTGATCCTCTTCTTCGTGGCGTGGGAGATCATGGGGCTCTGCTCCTACCTCCTCATCGGCCACTGGTTCGAGGAGGTGGAGAACGCCCGCGCCGCCTATAAGGCCTTCATCGTGACCCGCCTCGGGGACGTGGGCCTTATGGCCGGGATCTGGTTGCTCTTCCACGCCACCGGCAGCTTCCGCTTCGCCGACGTGCTGGCCGCCGCCGAGGCCGGGCGACTGGAGGTGCCCCTGGCCACCCTGGCCGCTCTCCTCCTCTTCGCGGGGGCGGTGGGCAAGTCGGCACAGGTGCCGCTGCACATCTGGCTTCCCGACGCCATGGCGGGCCCGACGCCGGTCAGCGCCCTCATCCACGCGGCCACCATGGTGGCGGCCGGCGTCTTCCTCGTGGCGCGGAGCTTCCCCCTCTTCGAGGCGGCGCCGGCGGCCATGACGACGGTGGCCTTCATCGGGGCCGTGACGGCCCTCCTGGCCGCCCTCATCGGGACGGTGCAGACGGACATCAAGAAGGTCCTGGCCTACTCCACCGTGAGCCAGCTCGGCTACATGATGATGGGCCTGGGCGTGGGGGCCTTCGCGGCGGGGCTCTTTCACCTCGAGTCCCACGCCTTCTTCAAGGCCCTCCTCTTCCTGGCGGCGGGCAGCGTCATCCACGCCGCCCACACCCAGGAGATGCACCAGATGGGCGGTCTCTTCGGGAAGCTCAAGGTGACCGGAGCCACCTTCCTCGTGGGTATGCTGGCCCTGGCGGGGCTGCCGCCCTTCTCCGGCTTCTTCTCCAAGGACGAGATCCTGCTGGAGGCGTATCACTCCCGCTACCCGGTCCTCTTCTGGGCTGGGCTCGTCGGCGCCTTCCTGACGGCCTACTACATGATGCGGGCGGCCCTCCTCACCTTCTTCGGGAAGCCGCGGGACCGCCATGTCTACGAGCACGCCCACGAGTCGCCGGCCAACATGACGCTGCCGCTCCTGGTGCTGGCGGTGCCGGCCACCGTCTTCGGGTTCTTGGGCTCGCCCTTTTTCGGCCACGCTTACCAGCGTTTCGTGGCACCGGCCGGGGAGGTGCCGGAGCCGAGCGGCCTCGTCACCGCTCTGGCCGTGGCCTTCGCCCTGGCGGGCTTGGCGGCGGCCTACGCCGTGTACGGGGCGGGGGCCGTGGACCGGGCCGCCGTCATCCGCTCCCTGCGGCCCCTCTATGTCCTCTTCAAGGAAAAGTTCTACTTCGACCACCTGGGGCTGGCCGTGGCGCGCCTGGGAGTGGGCTTGGCCGCCGTGGTGGGGGGCTTTGACAAGTACGTGGTGGACGGCCTGGTCAATCTGGCGGCCTGGCTCGCCCTCTTGGCGGGCCGGGCCGCGAGAGCCCTGACCATGGGGAGCGCCCAGGGCTATGCCCTGATCATGTTTGCCGCCGTGGCGCTGGCGCTCTTCTTCTACCAGTTCCGGGGAGGCTGATGTCGTTGCCCGGCTTTCCGTTCCTGACGGTTATCGTCTTCCTGCCCCTGGCGGGCGCGGTGGTGGGCCTCTTCTTCCCGCCCGGCCGGGACAGGCTGATCAAGGGTTGGGCCACGGCCGTCAGCGCCCTGCCCCTGCTCTTCGTCGCCCTCCTGTGGCCCATGCTGCGCGGGGCGGGACCAGGTTTTCACTTCGTGGAACGCCATGACTGGGTTCCCGCCGTGGGTATCAGTTACTACCTGGGCGTGGACGGCGTCTCCTTCGCCCTCCTGGCCCTGAGCGCGCTGGTCTTTCCCCTGGCCATGGTGGCGGCCTGGAGCATCGGCGAGCGGGTCAAGGAGTTCTTCACTCTGGTGCTGGTCCTGGAGACGGCGGTGCTGGGCGTCTTCGCGGCCCTGGACTACATCCTCTTCTACGTCTTTTGGGAAGCCGTCCTCATCCCCATGTACTTCCTCATCGCCATCTGGGGCGGACCGCGGCGCGAGTACGCCGCCATCAAGTTCCTCATCTATACCATGGTCGGCAGCCTCTTCATGCTGGTGGCCATCATCGCCCTCTATCTGACGACGGGCGGAGAGAGCTTCGCCATGGACGACATCGCCCGGCGCGCTCCCTCCATGGTGCCGGCGGCGTGGCGTTATTGGATCTTCCTGGGCCTCTTCCTCGGCTTCGCCGTCAAGGTGCCCGTTTGGCCCTTCCACACCTGGCTCCCGGACGCCCACGTGGAGGCTCCCACGCCCATCAGCGTCATCCTGGCGGCCCTGCTCCTCAAGATGGGCACCTATGGTCTCGTGCGCGTGAGCCAGCCGACCCTGCCCGACACGGCGGTGGGTTTTGCCCTGGCCCTGGCCGTCCTCGGCGTTGTCAACATCGTCTACGGGGCCCTGGCGGCCATGGCGCAGAGCGACTTCAAAAAGCTGGTGGCCTACTCCAGCGTGAGCCACATGGGTTATGTCCTCCTCGGGCTGGCCGCCAACACCCCGGAGGCCGTGAACGCCTCCGTCTTTCAGATGGTTTCCCACGGCCTCATCTCCGCCATGCTCTTCCTCCTGGTGGGGGTCTTCTACGACCGCACCCACACGCGGGAGATGGCCCGCCTGCACGGCATGTACCTGGCGGCGCCGACGGCGGGGGTCATCCTGGCCTTCGCAGGGCTGGCCAACCTTGGTCTGCCCGGGCTCTCGGGGTTCATCGGCGAGTTTTTCACCCTCCTGGGGGCCCTGCCCGTGTTCCCCAGGTTGGTCTACCTGGCTCTGGCGGGCGTGGTCTTCACCGCCGCCTTCAATCTCCTCATGATGCACAGGGTGCTCATGGGCCGGCCGCGGGAGGAGTTCGCCCTGCTGCCCGACGCCTCGGCCCGGGAGATGTTCACCCTGGTTCCCCTCATGGTGGCCATCCTGGTGCTGGGCATCTGGCCGGCCGCCCTGGTGGGCCTGACCAACGCCCCGGTCCTGGAACTGGTGAGAAGGGTGGGTGGTATGTAGGTGGCGGCGACGAGGGTGGGTGGGGTCTAAGTGGCCGCGAGCCTGAACGCCAATGTGCTGCTGCTCCTTCCGGAGGCCGTTCTGGCAGTGGCGGGCATCCTGGTGCTGCTGGCCGACGCTTTCGCCGGGCGGGCCCTGGGAGCCCGGGGCGCCGGCGTCCTGGGCCTGGCGGGGACCGCGCTGGCCCTCCTGAGCCTGTGGCGCGTGCCGACGGGCCAGGTTGGTTTCGGCGGGGCCGTGCAACTGGACGGCTACGGCCAGTTCTTCCGCCTGGTCCTGTTGGTGGCGCTGCTCATGGTGATCCTGGCCTCCCTGGAGTACGTGGAGCGCCGGGGGATCCCGGCCGGCGAGTTCTACTTCCTCCTCCTGCTGGCGACGGCGGGGGCCATGGTGATGGTGCTGTCGGTGGACCTGATCTCCTTCTATGTGGGGCTGGAACTGCTCTCCATCTGCTCCTACGTCCTGGCCGGTCTCCTGCGGGACGAAGCGGGAGTGGAGGCCTCCACCAAGTACTTCGTCAACGGCGCCCTGGCCTCGGCCATCCTCCTCTTCGGCTTCTCCCTCCTCTTCGGCCTCACGGGGGCCACGAGCTTTGGCGAGCTGGCGCGGGGTCTCTTCGTGGCCGGGTCGCCGCTGCTCGCGGCGGCCGTCCTCCTGGTGCTGGCCGGGCTCGGCTTCAAGATGGCGGCCGTACCCTTCCACCTGTGGGCACCCGACACCTATCAGGGGGCCCCCACCCCCGTGGCCGCCTTCCTGGCCGCCGCCTCGGAGGGGGCGGCCGTGGCCGCCATGTTGCGCCTCGTCTTCATGGGACTGGAGCCGGCGGGCGAGGTGTGGACCCGTGCTCTCGCGCTCCTGGCCTTTCTCACCATGACGGTGGGCAATCTGGCCGCCCTGCACCAGACCAATGTCAAGCGCCTGCTGGCCTATTCCTCGGTGGCCCACGTCGGGTACATCCTCACGGCCGTGGCCGCCGCCGGTGCCTCTGGTTTCCTGGCGGCCAACGGCGTCGCCGCGGCCATGTTCTACGTCCTGGCCTATGCTTTCATGAACGTGGGGGCTTTCGCGGTCCTGGCCGTATTGGCCAACCAGGGTGAGGAGGAGACCCTGGAGGGCGTGCGGGGCCTGGCCCGCCGGGAGCCGGTGCTGGCCTTCTTCATGTTCCTTTTCCTGCTGTCCCTGGTGGGCATCCCGCCCCTGGCCGGATTCTGGGCCAAGCTCTTTGTCTTCCGCGCCGCCGTAGAGGCCCAGATGACGTGGCTGGCGGTGGCGGTGGCCGTCAACAGTGCCATCTCTGTCGGCTACTATTACGCCGTGGTCAAGGCCATGTACGTGACGCCAGCTCCCGAGGAAAGGGCGGGGCGGCCCGTGGTGGCGGGCTGGGGCATCCAGGTGGGTCTGGCCCTGGCGGCCGCTGGCGTCCTTTACCTGGGCTTGCGCCCGGAGGCCTTCCTCAACTGGGCCGCCCTGGCCGCCGCCCTGCGCTGAGGGGGCGCGGCGCCGCGCCGGGGGCTCGCCGCCCGGCGCCGAGGGGATCCGGCTCTGCGCCAGGGAAGCCGCGCGGAACGCCGAGGCGGCAGCCGTCGGCTGTGGGCGCCCGTGAGGTATGAGGTTCCCCCCGCGGAGGCGCGGTTCGGGGGGCGGCTCAACCGGTTCACCGTCGAGGTCGAGGTGGGCGGGCGGCGCGAGGCTGCCCACCTTCCCAACAGCGGGCGGCTGCGCGAACTCCTCCTCCCCGGCGCGCCGTGTCTTCTCCTGCCTCACCCGCGAGCGGCCGACGCGGAAGAGCCCGGGCGGGAGCCGGCGGCCGGACCGCCCGGCAGGAGCGCGTCCCCGCCTGGCCGCCCGCCCGCCCGGCGCACCCGCTGGGACCTGGTGGCCGTGCGGTTCACCGGATCTGCCCCGGGGACGCGGGGGGGCGTCTCGCCGCGGCAGCCGTGGCCCGGGCAGGTGGGCGCCCCGCCGGGGGGGGCGGGGGACGCCCCCGGTCCCTGGGTGAGCGTGGACGCGCGGCTGCCGCCGCTCCTTTTGGCCGAGGCCCTGGCGGCCCGCCGGCTCCGCCCTTTCGCCGGCTGGCGGGTGCTGCGGAGGGAGCCGCGGATCCGGGCGGGGCGTTTCGACCTCCTGTTGGAGGAGGAGGGCACGGGCGCCCTCTGCCATGTGGAGGCCAAGTCCGTGACCCTGGTGGTGGGCGGCGAGGCCAGGTTCCCCGACGCGCCCACGGAGCGGGGGAGGCGCCACCTGGAGGAACTGGCGCGGCTGGCCGCCTCCGGCCGCCGGGCGTGCGTCTGCTTCGTGGTCCAGCGGCCCGACGCCCGTTGGTTCGCCCCCAACGGGGGCACCGACCCGGCCTTCGCGGCGGCGCTGGGCGCGGCGGCCAAGGCGGGGGTGGAGGTGCGGGCCTGGCGCTGTTGCACGGCCCGAAGCGGCGTTATCATCAGGGCGGAGATTCCCGTGCGGGGGGTGAGCTGAGTGGCGGTGTGGAAGTGCTCTTCCTGCGGCGCCGAGCGCGAGGGCCGCTGCAAGCCCCAGAAATGCGCCGACTGCGGCGCCAAGGGCACCTTCGAAAAGAAAGAGTGACGCCGCTCACCCGGGCCGCCTCTCGCCTGCCGGAGGAGGACGAGGGCGGTGCGGTTGAGCGTGCGCAAGGGGCGTGCCGGCCGGGCGGAGGCGGCGCATCCGCGTCGCCACCGCGGTGCCTCGGCGGAGGGCGCGCCCCTTTTTGCCGGCCGCGCGGGGAAACAGGGGCCGAACGGTCCGACGAAAAGCGACAGTCTTGTCCGAAAATTGACCGGATGCCGCGGCAGGATTTCTGAGCGCCGTATCCAATATATCGTGGCGATAGCGACGCGGGCGCCACAATATATTGAGGCAAACCGGACGGAGCCCGGGAGGTCGGCGGCGTGCGGTGTCCCTTTTGCCAACAGCCGGAGACGCGCGTGCTGGATTCCCGGCCCACCGAGGAGGGGGCGGCCATCCGGCGGCGCCGGGAGTGCGGGTCGTGCGGCGGACGCTTCACCACCTACGAAAAGGTGGAGTTCCCCCCTCTCTTCGTGGTGAAGCGCGACGGGCGGCGGGAGCCCTTCGACCGCCAAAAGCTTCTGCGGGGATTGCAGGTGGCGACCCGCAAGCGGCCGGTGAGCACCGAGGAGATCGAGGCCCTGGCGGCCGAGGTGGAAAAGGAGGTGCGCGGGCGGTACGAGGGGGAGGTTCCCTCCCAGGCCGTGGGCGAGCTGGTCATGGAGCGGCTGGGCCGGTTGGACGAGGTGGCGTACGTTCGCTTCGCCTCCGTGTACCGGCGCTTCACCGACCTGGAGCGGTTTCGGGACGAGCTGGAGCGGCTCCTGGCCGGCCGCCGGGCGGGAGGAAAACAGACTTGACGGGGGGGTTTGCCGGTGGCGGGGAGGCCGGGTTCGAGACGGCCGGTTGAGGGGCGGACGGGCCGGGCGAAGGCGCGGGCGGGCGGCGGGGCGGACCCGTCTGCCGAGGCGGGCGGGCGAGGGTTTGGCGCCACGCCCGGGCGGGGATTCACCGAGATGCAGATGAAGGTGTTCCTGGACCGCTACGCCTGGAAGGGTGCCGATCTGGAGCCGGGGGGCGCGGCCCTGGTGACGGGCAAGGGGCACCCTTTGCGCGGCCGCGTCGTCACGGTGACGGCGGTGGACGGCTACCGGGTGAGGGTGCGCGCGGAGGATGGCGCCGACGCCGAGGTGGACCGGGACCAGTTGGTCTCCCTGCGCGAGACGAGCCCGACGCAGATGTGGGAGCGGGTGGCGCGGGCCATCGCCTCCGTGGAGCCGACGCCGGAGGCCAGGCGGCACTGGGCGGAGCGCTTCCTGTGGGCCCTCGACGGGTTCAAGTTCGTGCCGGGCGGCCGCATCCTGGCCGGGGCTGGCACGGGCAAGGACGTGACCTATTACAACTGTTACGTGATCCCGAGCCCCCACGACAGCCGCAAGGGCATCGTCAAGACCCTGGAGCAGATGATCGAGATCATGGCCCGGGGCGGCGGCGTGGGCATCAACGGCTCGAGCCTGCGCCCGCGAGGCGCCCAGGTGCGCGGGGTGAACGGCACCTCGAGCGGCGCCGTCTCCTGGATGGAGATCTATTCCGACGCCACCGGCCTCATCGAGCAGGGGGGCAGCAGGCGAGGCGCCCTCATGCTCATGCTGGCGGCCTGGCACCCGGACATCGAGGCCTTTGTCACCGTCAAGCGGGACCTGGCGCGGTTCAACAACGCCAACCTCTCCGTCATCATCCCCGACGCTTTCATGGAGGCGGTGGAGAGAGACGCCGACTGGGACCTGGTTTTCCCCGACACCGACGACCCCGACTACGCCCGGCTTTGGGACGGGGACCTGGCGGCCTGGCGGGCGGCGGGCAGGCCGGTCAAGGTCTACCGCACCGTCCGGGCGCGGCAACTCTGGGACCTCATCGTCGAGAGCAACTGGCTGGCGGGTGAGCCGGGTGTCGTTTTCTTGGAACGTTACAACAAGCTTTCGAACACCTGGTATTTTCAGAAGCTCATCAGCGTGAACCCCTGTTTTGTGGGTTCGACGCGCCTGGCCACGGATAAGGGCCTGTTGACCTTCGAGGAGCTCTACCACAGCGGGGAATCCATCGCGGTTGTCACAGACCTGCGCGCGGCGGAGGAGGCGGCGAAGGCCGTGGGCGGTGCCGGCCATGTCCTCGCAGGCGTCAGGCTGCGACCGGCGCTGCCGGTGTTCAAGACGGGCGAGAACGTACCGGTGTACCGGCTGGTGACCACCCATGGCTACGAGGTGACGGCCACGGCGGACCACCGCTTCCTGACGCCGTCCGGTTACGTGGAATTGCGCCGTCTCCAGCCCGGCGACGTGCTCTACCTCCAGTCCGGGGAAGGCGCGTGGAGCCGGGAACGGGCTCTGCCCCCGGTGGAGCGGGCGCCGGCCGCGCGGGCCAGGCCGGCGGCGCACTCCGGGCGGGGCGAGGCCTCCGTCCCAACGGAATGGTCCCCTGAGATCGGTCGCTTTTTGGGCTGGGCGGTGGCCCACGGCTGCACTTACGAAGAGGGTGGCAAGCCGCGGCTCTGCCTGGCGTTCGGCGAGGGGGAACGCGAGCTCCTGCCGTACTTTCGGGGGCTCGTGGAGGGTTGGTTCGGCGTCCGGGGCACTATCAAAAGGCGCAAGAACGCGACGACCCTCCACTTCGCGGCGACGGTGGCCGGCTTCGCCCGTGCCCTGGGTGTCCGGCCGGTGCCGCCAACGGAGAGGCGGGTTCCCGAGACCCTCTGGCGGGCGCCCCGGGAGGCGGTGGTGGGGTTCCTGCAGGCTTTGTTCACGGCTGACGGGACGGTGACCTGGTCCAAGGTTGAAGGGTCCTGCTCCGTGCGCCTGGCGAGCAGTTCGCAAATCCTCCTCCAGGACGTTCAACTGTTACTCCTCAATCTGGGGATCGTGAGCGCCGTACGGTCGCGCCGGCACACGGAGGAGAAAGAGTCCCCCGAGGGTCGGTGTGGCCGCCAGGTCTGCCCCGTGGCCGAGCAATACGAATTGCTCATCGAGAGGGCCAACCGGGACGTTTTCAACGACAAGGTCGGTTTCCTCACCGAGGCGAAACGGCGCGAGCTGGAGGCCATTCTCCGATCGAGGGTGCGGAAAACCGAGCGTGAGGAGTTCATGACCCGCGTGGCGGAAATCAGTCCTGCCGGCAGAGCGGATGTCTTTGATACCACGGAGTTCGTAACCCACTCCCTTATCGCCAACGGAATAGTGGCGCACCAGTGCGGCGAACAGGGGTTGCCCGCGTGGGGCGTGTGCAATCTGGGCAGCCTCGGGCTCCCGGCCTTTGTCCGCGACGGGGCGGTGGACTGGGACCTGCTGCGGGAGACCACCCGCGTGGCCGTGCGCTTCCTCGACAACGTCATAGACGAGACCCGTTATGTCTTCGAGGAGAACCGCCGGTCCCAGCTGTCCGCCCGCCGGGTCGGGCTCGGGACCCAGGGTCTCGCCCACCTGCTCATCAAGCTCAAGCTCCGCTACGGCAGCCCCGAGGCCAACGCCTTCCTCGAGGAGCTGTATCGGCGCATCATGTTGGAGGCGTACTGGGCCTCCGTGGAGCTGGCCAAGGAGAAGGGGCCTTTCGCCGCCTTCGACCGGGAGAAGTTCCTGCAGGGCGAGTTCATCCAGCGGCTGCCCGAAGACCTGCGGGAGGCCATCGCCCGGCACGGCATCCGCAACGCCACCCTCCTCACCCAGGCGCCTACGGGTACCACGAGCCTCCTGGCCGGCATGTCCTCGGGCATCGAACCCGTCTTCCGCTTCAAGATGAAGCGCATGGACCGCATCGGCGAGCACTACCTCTACGACCCTCTCTACAAGGAATGGGAGGATGCCAACCCCGGCGCCGAGCGGCCCGCCTGGTTCGTGGAGGCCGACGACCTGACGCCCGAGGAGCACGTGGCCGTCCAAGCCCTCATACAAAGGTACGTGGACGCCAGCATCTCCAAAACGGTGAACGCGCCTCGGCACCACACGGTGGAGGATACGCGGCGGGTCTACGAACTGGCCTGGCGGCTGGGTTGCAAGGGGATCACCTATTTCCGGGAGGGGAGCAGGATGGGTGTGCTGGCCGAGGTCAAGGAGGAGAGCGCAGCCAGGGCCGAGGCGGCCGCGGCCGGAGGTGACGCCACCGGTGCCACCGCCGCCACGGTCGCCGGTCCTGCGGGCTCCGGAGCGGCACCGGTCGCCGTTGCGCCGGGGGCGGCCGCGGCGACCCAGATACCGCTGGTGCCGGCCTGGGGCGGTCCCCGGGAGATGGCCCGCTGCGCCGCGGGTCCCTGGGGCCGGGTCAAGCCTCTGGAACGCCCGACCCGCCTGGCCGGTTACACCGACGTGCGGGAGACGCCGCTGGGCAAGCTCTTTCTGACCCTCAATGTGCTGGACGGCCATCCCTTCGAGCTCTTCGCCCAGATCGGCAAGGCGGGCAGCGACGTGGCGGCCTTCACCGAGGCGGTGGCCCGCCTGGTCAGCCTGGCTCTGCGCTGCGGGGTGGATCCCGCCGAGGTGGTGGACCAGCTCGCGGGCATCGGGGGCAGCAGGTCCGTGGGCTTTGGCGCCCAGCGGATCCGGTCGGTGCCCGACGCCATCGGGCACTTCCTCGGCGAGTTCCTGAACGGCGGGGGAGGGGACCGGGAGGCGGGAGGATCGGACGAGGCGGCCACCGCGGGCAAGGGGCAACTGAGCCTCCTTCCCTCCGGCAACGGCTCCCCGCCGGCCCTGCCCAAGACCGCCGGCCTCTGCCCCCAGTGTGGGCTCTGGTCGTTGGTGCCCACGGAGGGCTGCGCCACCTGCCTCAACTGCGGTTTCAGCGAGTGCTGAGGAAAATGCCTTCCAGGGAGAGAAGGCGGAGTTTCCACCACGCGCCGGCTGAAAATCCGCCCGGGCCGGCGGCAGCTACGACCCGGTGGCAGGGAACGAAAAGGGGCAGCGGGTTTCGGGCCAGGGCGCGACCCACGGCCCGGGCCAGCCGCCTGTCGCCGAGGCGGGAGGCCAGTTCGCCGTAGGTCACGGTGGTGCCATAGGCTATCCGGCGGGTCCAGGCCCACACCCGCAACTCGAAGGGTGTGCCGGGCGGGTCCAGGGGGGCTGCCAGGGTCTGCCCTCGCCCCGCCAGGTAATCCCGCACCAGCCGCGCGGCCGCCACCAACCAGGCGGGCGGCGCCTCCGTGACCCCGACGGGGGCCTTGCCTGCGCGGGCGGGGGGCGGAAGGCGTCGGCAGGGACGCGGTCCTCCCCCTGGCCACGGAGCGGCCTCACCGCCCGCAGGGCACGGCGGGGCGGCCGCGGCGCCCGAGAGGCGCGGAGGGAGCGACGGCGGCGGTGGCAGGATTACGGCGCGCAGGCCGCGCGCGCCGGCCACGAGGAGGACGGGGCCAAAGGGTGTAGGTACCAGGACTCGGTGCAGGGGCGGCGATGGCTTTGCATGGATGGTCACAGCGTGTCCTCGGGTGGCGGTATCGTTACCTCGGCGGGGTAGTCCCCATGGATGTCGTCCGTTTCGGGCACGACCAGGATGGGCGCCCGGCAGTGGCGGATGACGTACTCTGACACGCTGCCGAGGAGGGCGCGGCCCAGACGGGAGCGGCTGTGGGCGCCCACCACCACCAGATCGGCTCTCTCCACCACGCTGCAGGCGATGATCTCCAGGCCGGGGATGCCGCGGCGGATCACCTGTTTGATCCGGACGCCGTACCGGGCTGCGTCCTTGGCCAGGCCGGCGAGGATCTGCTGTCCCTCGCGCTCCAGCTCGCGCATGGCCTCGACCTGGTGCACTCCCAGCCGGTAGGCGGCGTGGGTGTCCACCACGTAGAGAAGGATGACCGTGGCCGAGGCGAAGCGGGCCTGGGCGAAGGCGTGGCGGGCTGCGTCGTAGGAGAGGGGTGAACCGTCCACCGCGCAGAGGATGGTGCGGTGAACGGGCAGCCCCGCCGCCCCTTGGTCGGCGTCCTTTTTAGCGTGTCTCGCCGTCCAGAACACGGCTGGTATTATAGGATATTGCTGGCTCGCTGGCAATTGTGCCGTGGGGCCTGGGCGCTGCCCCGTCGCGCCAGCCGGGGCGCGCCGCCAGCCCTGGCCGGGGCCGGCGGGATGGGGCGGCAGCGGCGCGACGGGACCAGGGCAGGCCCGGCCCCGCGTTGACAGAGGGGCGCGGCGGCGGTAAGCTGGAGGGCGCGATGAGGGGTCCGAGGGCACCCCTCTCGGCGCCAGAGAGCCCGGTCCGTGGCTGAGAGACCGGGTCGCCGCGACGGTGCCCGCCCAACCCCGAGCCGGCGGCGAGGAGCCGCCCGGCCGGCCACCGTTAAGAGGCCCGTTGACGTGTCGAGACGGGCCGCCTCCCGAGTGCGGGGCGGCCAAGTCAGGTGGTACCGCGGAGGGAGCCCCCTTTCGTCCTGACGGGAGGGGGCTCCCCTGTTCTTGGGACGGGGTGCGCGTCCCGCAAGGGGAGCGGGACCGCCAAGCGGCCTCCGCCACCGCCGCCAAGGCGGTGGACCGTCCACGGGTTCGGATTCCCGGAAGCACGGTGGCGAACCGGCGGGTTCGGATTCCCCGAGGAGGTGTGGTCCTTGCCCTCCGAACTGAAAGCCAGAGAAGCCCTGACCAGGGTGCGCCGGCTGGTCGTCAAGGTGGGCACATCCACCGTCACCCATAACGGGGGGCATCCCCACTACGGGCGGTTGGAGGCCATAGTGCGCGGCATCGCCGACGCCTGGGGCGAGGGCCGGCAGGTGCTGCTGGTCTCCTCGGGCGCCATAGGCATGGGGGTGGGGCGCCTGGGGCTGGGAGAGAGGCCGGAGGACATCACCGACAAGCAGGCCCTGGCCGCCGTGGGGCAGGCTCTGTTGATGAGGGTGTACGAAAGGCTCTTCAACGAGTGCGATCGCCTGGTGGCCCAGGTCCTCCTGACGCGGCAGGACCTCGAGGATCCCGAGCGGCGGGACCACGCCCGGCGCACCCTCCTCCGGCTTCTGGACTGGCGGGTGGTGCCGGTCATCAACGAGAACGACACGGTGGCCGTGGAGGAGATCAATTTCGGCGACAACGACAACCTCTCGGCCCTGGTGGCGCGGCTGGTCCAGGCGGACCTGCTGGTGATCCTCACCGACACGGAGGGGCTTTACGACGGGGACCCGCGTCTGGAGCCGGAGGCGCGGCGCATCACCGTGGTGCCGGCGGTGACGGCGGAGGTCGAGGAACTGGCGGGTGGGACCGGCACCTCCCTGGCGCGGGGAGGTATGGCCAGCAAGGTGACGGCGGCCCGCCTGGCGGCGGAGGCGGGCATACCCACGGTGGTGGCCAGTGGTGCCCGGCGGGGCGTGCTGCGGGAGATCCTGGCGGGGGAGGACGTGGGCACCCTCTTTCTGGCCGAGAGCTTGATGCGCGCCGGCTGAGGGGAAGGCGCGGGGGAGGCGGTGGCGATGGAGGCGGTTCTGCGGGCCGAGCCCCAGGCCCTGGAGGCAAGGTTGCGCGCCATGGCCGCCAGGGCGCGGGAGGCGGGGCGCGCCCTGGAACTGGCGGCGGGCGGCGGGCGGCGGGCGTCCGTGGAGGCCATGGCGGAGGCCCTCTGGCGCAGGCGGGCGGAGGTCCTGGCGGCCAACGCCGGCGACGTGGAGGAGGCGGTGGCGGCCGGCCTGGCTCGGCCCATGGTGAAGCGCCTGCAACTGGACGAGGGCAAGGTGCGGGCCATGGTGGAGGGGATGAGGGCGGTGGCCGCGCTGCCGGACCCGGTGGGGGAGGGGACGGGGCGGTGGGTGCGGCCCAACGGCCTCGTCATCGAGCAGGTGCGGGTGCCCCTGGGTGTGGTGGGTATCATCTACGAATCCCGCCCCAACGTGACGGCCGACGCGGCGGCCATCTGCGTCAAGACGGCCAACGCCGTGCTGCTCCGCGGGGGGCGGGAGGCGGCGCGGAGCAACGCGGCCATCGTGGACGCGTTGCGGGAGGGGCTGGGCGCGGCCGGCTTCCCCGCCGACGCCGTGCAACTGGTGGCCGAGGGCGGGCGCGAGGCGGCCCTGGCCATGATGCGGTTGACGGGCGCCCTGGACGTGCTCATCCCTCGCGGCGGCGCCGGCCTGATCCGCACCGTCCTGGAGAACGCCCGGGTGCCCGTCATCGAGACGGGTACGGGAAACTGCCACGTGTACGTGGAGCGCACGGCCGACCTGGACATGGCGCGGCGCATCGTGCTCAACGCCAAGCTCTCCAACCCGGCCGTCTGCAACGCGGCCGAGAAGCTCCTGGTGGACCGGGAACTGGCTCTGGCCTTCTTGCCCCGGGTGTTGGGGGAGTTGGCGGAGGCCGGGGTGGAGGTGCGGGGGTGCCCGGAGACGCGGGCCGTCTGGGCGGAGGCGCGTCCCGCCACGGAGGAGGACTGGGCCACCGAGTACCTGGACCTCGTCCTCGGCGTCCGGGTGGTGGAAGATGCGGCCGCGGCCATCGCCCACATCAACCGTTATGGAACCCGCCACTCGGAGGCCATCGTCACCAACGATCACCGGGTCGCCCTGCGCTTCCTGCGGGAGGTGGACGCCGCCTGCGTCTACGTCAACGCTTCCACGCGCTTTACGGACGGCGGCGAGTTTGGCTTCGGCGCCGAGGTGGGTATCAGCACCCAAAAGCTGCACGCCCGCGGGCCCATGGGGCTCCGCGAGCTGACGAGCACCAAGTACCTCATCCTCGGTGACGGCCAGGTCCGCGAGTGACCGTTAAACGCAGCCCGCGGGGGAAGCCAACCGTCAACCGGATTCTATGTCGCCGAGACAAGGCAGGCGCACAGTATTGCCCGGTTATTACCGCGGGGCCGCCGGGGGAGTGCCTGCCGGAGGAGCGGCCGGTGTCACGGGCGCGGGGGCAGGCGTGCCCGTGGGTGGTGCCCCCGCTCCCGGAGCCGGAACGGGGCCGCTCAGGGCGCGGATGATGTCGGTGATCTCTGCCAGGCGGCCGTCCACGGGCCGGCGGGCGCGGATGTCCCGCACCACGGCCGCGATGCGACCCACCAGCACGGCGTCGTTGGTGGAGAGAACCCGCGCGATAAAGGGCATCTTGCGGCGGATGGCCGCCACTGTTGCACGGTCCAGGATGTTGACGGATCCGGGCCGCGGAGTGTAGACGGTGGTGCCCGCCGGCGCCGGCGCGATCCCGGTGGTGGCGCCCGGCCGCGGAGGCGTGCCCGCGGGCGTGGGGGTGGTGGCGGAAGGCGTCGTCCCGGTGGGCGGCGTGGCCGGTGCGGTCGGGGGTGCCGCCGACGGGGCCGTGGTGCGTGTCCGATCGGGCGCGGCGGCGGGCGGGAGACCGGGCGTGGCCGGACCGGGTGCCGGCGTGGCCGTGGCGGCGCCTACGCCCACGACGGCTACGTTGCCCAGGACGAAGGCGTGGACGGGTTTCTTTGAGCGGTCGCGGGTGCGAACGATACCCTCGATCTCCTTGCCCGGCTCCACGCCGCCTCCGCCGGAGGAAGGGGCCGAGGGGGTGGGGCGGCGGGCCGGCGGCGCACAGGCTGCCGCCGTCGCCGCCACCGCCACCAGCAGGCACGCCGCCAGAGCCCCGCGCAGGTGCCCGCGGCCGCGAGGGACCTCCGTCCCTTGTCCTTTCCACCCGCACACCTTCATGGTTGCCCACTCTCCCTCCCCGGCCTGACACCCTGCGGAGCCAACCGGCCGCCTTCGCGGCCTCCGGGGTCCGGCACTCCGTCTCCGGCGTTGCGTCTCGCCAAGCCGCGATCGCTCTAAGCGTGTGTCTTTCCCGGGCCTTTATCCGAACCGCCGACAGGGAATGGCTGGCGATAAGCAGACCCGGCCGAACAGGCCGACCGGGTTGGATACCATGAGGGAAGGCGAGGTTGCGTCCGGAGGAAAGGCCTTCTATCTTTTTAGCCCAGGGTATGGGGGCAGATGGTGACTGGTGTCGCTCCTGGTCTTCAAAACCAGCGGGGGACGCGGCGCGGCCCTGGTGGGTTCGATTCCCACCTGCTCCCGCCACTTGTAGGCCTTGCCGGGCCGAGCCGCCCCGGCCGTGGCCGGCAGGGCCCGTTCCTCGCGGCGCGGCGGCGTCCCGACCCGTTGCCACCACTTCCCACGACAAGGCGGCGCTAGGCGCCGGCGCCTCGGGAGACTGATAATGGGGACGAACACCGCGGGGGTGACGGCCGTGGGCGTGCCGGTGGTGCGGGGGTTCGTGGTCTACGCCTTCCTCTGGCTCGTCAGCGTGATTGCCCTGGTGGCCGCCGCGCCCGGCCTGGACGGCGTCTGGGCCGCCGTGCGCGGCACGGGCGTGGGTGGTGTGCTGGGTTTCGTGGTGCGATCGCTGCGGCCTGGGCTGGGCTGGCGCTTGGGCACCCTCTTCCTCTATCTGGCCTTTCTCCTCTGGCGGGCCTCCTGGGTCGGAGTGGCCGACCTCCCGAGCCTTTTGGGGAATACTGTGGCCGCTTGGGCTTACGGGTCCGCTCTCACCTGGCCCGAGGATCTCTTCCGCGATCCGCTGACGCCGGGTGAGGGCGAGGAGGCGGGGTGAGGCGCGTGGCCGGCAAGGCGCGCGGTGGGGCCGGGGAGCGGACACCAGGGCGGGGGCGGCGCCGGGAGGCGGAGGCCGGAGCAGGGCAGGTCGGGGAGACGCCCCGGGGGAGGAAGAAGAAGGAACCGCCGGATCCCTTCGCTGATACCAGCCCTTTGGGCCTGCTCAAGCGGGAGGCGGCCGAGCGCCTGGGTCTGTTGGAAAAGGTGCGGGCCTTGGGTTGGGCGGGGCTCAGCGCCGCCGAGACCGGCCGCGTGGGCGCCCTCGTGAGCCGCCTGGCGCGCGAACGGGGGGACGGCGGCAGGCGGGACCCGGACGGGGCTTAGGATCCCCGCGGCGCAACCTTGCGCGCCGGCACCCCGGCCAGCCTCGTGCTAAAATCGGCCGGGTGGCGCCCTTGGAACGGCAAAATCCGGTGGGCGGCGGGCCCGGCCGGGAGCCCGCGGCCGAAACGCGGCAGGTGCAGGACCAAGCACTGATTCGTAATTTCTGCATCATCGCCCACGTGGACCATGGCAAGTCCACGCTGGCCGACCGGCTTCTGGAGCGGACGGGCACCGTGGAGCCGCGGCAGATGCAGGACCAGTACCTGGACCGCCTGGACCTGGAACGAGAGCGGGGCATCACGATCAAGGCCCAGGCCGTCCGCATGCTCCACCACGCCCGCGACGGCCGCACCTATGTCCTCAACCTCATTGACACGCCCGGCCACGTGGACTTCGGCTACGAGGTCTCGCGCGCCCTGGCGGCCTGCGAGGGGGCCCTCCTGGTGGTGGACGCCTCCCAGGGCGTGGAGGCCCAGACGGTGGCCAACTTCTACCAAGCGCTGGAGCACGATCTGGCTCTCGTCCCCGTGATCAACAAAATTGACCTGCCGGCCGCCGACGTGGAGGGAACCCGGCGGCAGTTGGGCGAGTTGGGCTTCCGCCCCGAGGAGGCCCTGGCCGTCTCGGCCAAGGAGGGCTGGGGGGTGGACGAGCTCCTGGAGGCCGTGGTGGAGCGACTGCCGCCGCCCCGCGGGGACCGGACGGCGCCGCTGCGGGCCCTTGTCTTCGACTCCCATTTCGACAGCTACAAGGGCGCCATCGCCTACCTGCGCGTCTTCGACGGCGAGGTGCGGCGGGGCGACCGGATCCTCCTCCTGGCCACGGGGGGGCGGTTCGAGGTGACGGAGATGGGCCACTTCGCTCCCGATCTCCGGCCGGTGGAGGCGCTGGGGGCGGGCGAGGTGGGTTACATCGCCGCCGGGATGAAGGACGTGCGCGACTGCCGGGTGGGCGACACGGTTACCCTGGCCGACCGGCCGTGTGCCGCGCCCCTGCCCGGCTATCGGCCGGTGAAGCCCATGGTGTTCTGCGGCCTGTACCCGGTGGATTCCTCCGACTACGACGACCTGCGGGACGCCCTGGCGCGGTTTCAGCTCAACGACGCTGCCCTGACCTACGAACCCGAGACATCTGCGGCCTTGGGGTTCGGTTTCCGCTGCGGCTTCCTCGGCCTCCTCCACATGGAGGTTGTCCAGGAGCGCCTGGAAAGGGAGTACGGCCTCGAGCTCATCGCCACAGCGCCCAGCGTGGCCTACCGGGTGACCCTCACCGACGGGACGGTCCTGGAGATCCAGAACCCGGCCGAGCTGCCCGACCGGGCGCGCATCGCCGAGCTGGCTGAGCCCTACGTGCGCGCCACCGTCTTCGTGCCGGGCGCCCACGTGGGCGCCGTCATGGAGCTCTGTCAGGAGCGGCGGGGCGAGTTTCTGGGCATGGAGTATCCGGATCCGCAGCGGGTGCGGCTCGAGTACCGGTTGCCCCTGGCCGAGATCATGTACGACTTCTTCGACCAGTTGAAGTCGCGGACCCGCGGCTACGGCACCCTGGACTACCAGTGGGAGGGCTTTCGCCCGTCGGAGCTCGTCAAGCTGGACGTGTTGGTGGCCGGCGAACCGGTGGACGCTCTCTCGGTCATCGTCCACCGGGACCAGGCCCAGGCCCGCGGCCGGCGGCTGGTGGAGCGGCTGCGGGAGCTGATCCCGCGCCAGCTCTTCGAGGTGCCGGTGCAGGCGGCCGTGGGCGGCCGCGTCATCGCGCGGGAGACGATCCGGGCCCTCCGCAAGGACGTCCTGGCCAAGTGCTACGGCGGCGACGTGACCCGCAAGCGCAAGCTCCTGGAGAAGCAACGGGAGGGCAAGCGGCGGATGAAGCAGGTGGGCCGGGTGGAGATTCCCCAGGAGGCCTTCATGGCGGTGCTGCGGGTGGTGGAGGACTGAGGGGCGTGCGCTCCCGGGCGCGGGGCGGGGCCCACACCGCGCGCTCGGTACCTGCCCGAGCCGCCGTCGTGCCGGGCGGCGCGGCGGCCGTGCCGCCCGCCGTCTACGTGCACGTGCCCTTCTGCGCGCGGCGCTGCGTCTACTGCGACTTCCCCTGCGGCGTCTACCGGCCCGACCGCGCCGCCCGTTATCTGCGCGCGTTGGGTGAGGAAGCCCGCCTCGCCGCCGCGCTGCCGGAGGTGGCGGGCCGCGCCGCCGCCACCGTATACCTCGGGGGCGGTACCCCCACGGTCCTGGCCGACGCCGAGCTGGAGGCCCTCTTCACCTGCCTGGCGCCGCTTTTGCCGGGCGCGCCGCCCGGCGGAAACGCCCCGTCCGGCGGGGATGGCGCGGCCGGGGGTAACGCCACGGTGGGCGGGGGCGGCGCTGCCGGCGGGAAGGGAGGGCCTGGGTGGCCGGAGGAGGTCTCCGTGGAGGCCAACCCCGAGTCCCTGACGCCGGGCAAGGCCCGCCTCCTGCGGCGGCTCGGCGTCACTCGCGTCACCGTCGGCCTGCAGGTCTGGGACGACCGTCTCCTCAGCTTCCTCGGGAGAGACCACACCGGCGAGGGGTTCCGGGCCGCGTACGCGGCGGCGCGCGCGGCCGGCTTCCCCTCCGTGGGAGTTGACCTGATCTATGGTCTGCCGGGTCAGAACCTGGCCGGCTGGCGCCAGACGCTCGGCCGGGTCCTGGACCTGGAGCCGGATCATATCTCGGCCTATGCGCTGCAGGTCGAGGAAGGGACGGCCCTGGCCCGCTGGGTGCGGGAGGGGAGGCTCGCCGCCTGGGGGCTGCCCCTGCCCGACGAGGACGAGGCGGCGGCCATGTACGAGGAGGCGCGGCTTCTCCTGGCGGCGGCGGGCTACGAGCACTACGAGATCTCCAACTGGGCGCGGCCGGGGCACCGCTCGCGCCACAACATGGTCTACTGGCGCAACGGTCCCTGGCTCGGGCTGGGCCCCGGCGCGGCCAGCCACCTGGGGGGCGCGCGGTGGGTCAACGAGGCGCGGCTGGGCCCGTACGCGGCGGCGATGGCGGCCGGGACGCTGCCGCGGAGGGACCGCGAGCCGCCCGACCCGGAACGGGAGCTGGCGGAGGCTGCAATCCTGGGGCTGCGGCTGCGGGAGGGGATCTGCCTGGGGGAGCTGGCGGCGCGCTATGGCCTCGCCGTGGCCGACCTGGAGGCGCGGTGGGGGACGGCGGTGGAACGGCTGCGGGACTACGGCCTCCTGGAGGTCCGCGGCGGGCGGCTGCGCCTGACGGAGCGGGCCTTCCTCGTGGCCAACGGCGTGTGGGTGGAATTCCTTTTGGGAGAAGGGCGGCCGGGCGGCGGCGGTTAGAAGGACTGCAGCGCCGTAGGCGGCGGGGAGGCGGCGATCTCAGGCGGCAGGGGCTGCGGGATCAGACGGCGCGGGTCCAGACCATGGCCCAGGGTGGGATAGGCGCGGCCCCGGTGCGGGTCGGCCAGGAGCGTGCCGCCGGCGTAAAGACGCGGAGTGCGCCAGATGGTGAGGAGCGCGCGCCAGTGGGGCAGCTCCCGGTAGCGGTCCGGCCAGAGCCGCCGCGCCACCTCCCGGACGCGAGGCGCGTAGCGGGGGCTCATGGACGGGAAGATGTGGTGCTCTACGTGGTGGGAGAAGTTGAGGTGCAGCACGTCCACCCAGCGGGGGACGCGGACCGTCAGGCTGTTGGCCAGGGGATCGTTGACGGGCGTCAGCGGGTTGAGCTGGTGGTTGGAGGCGATGTAGCTCATGACGCCGAAATTGGCCACCAGGAGCGGTATCAGGTAGAGGTAGGTGAAATGGCGGGGTCCCACCAGCAGGAGGACGCCCGCCCACACGAGGACCGGCAACGCGAACTGGGCCAGCACCAGGAGCCGCCGGCGGCGGGGGAAGGTGGGGGCGTAGCGGACGAGCACGGCCAAGCCGTGGTAGGAGAACCACACGCAGAGCCCCAGGGCCTGGAGCACGCCCCGGACGGCGGGGGGCAGGCGGTAGAACCAGCGGACGGCCAAGCGGGTGCGGTAGTCGTCCACGGTGCCCATGGCGTCCGGGTCGGTGGTGGGCACCTGGGTGTGGCCGTGGTGCATCCGGTTGTGCCAATGGCGCCAGAGCTCGGGACCGATGGAGAAGGGGAAGAGACAGAGCCCGCCCAACAGATCCTGCCAGCGAGGGGAAGGCACCACGCTGCCGTGCAGGATCTCGTGGCCGAGGAAGCCCAGGGACACGAAGGAAAGGCCGATCAGCACGGAGAGCAGGAGCCGCACCGGCAGGGGCGGATCGGCCAGAAGGAGCAGGGCGGCGCAGACGGCCACCACCGCCAGGTGCGGCAGAAACCAGAACAGACGCAGGGGGAAGGGACGAAAACACTCCGCGGGCAGGTGCGGCCGCAGGGCGGCGGCGTAGTGGCGGCGGGGAAAGAGCTCCAGCGTTACTGGCTCCTCTCGCGGATGCCGCTCGGGCGGCGTCCGCACCGCGTTCCATTGTAAGGGGCGGCGTCTCTTTTGCGAAGGGGGTGGCGCCTGGCGAGTGTGTCAAGAGGTTCCGGGGGAAATTTTTTGGAAATTGACCTCGTGCCTGAATTTGTCATTCGTTGAGCTAGTCTTTCCCCGTTGGTC